>Ga0302319_10000657_pt1 | contig 77789 bp, 54 predicted proteins | sample Bog_T0_2_FD_203319 | JGI IMG/M metagenome (GOLD analysis project Ga0302319, IMG submission 203319) | Peat permafrost microbial communities from Stordalen Mire near Abisko, Sweden - Bog_T0_2 | ecosystem: Environmental > Terrestrial > Soil > Wetlands > Peat | place: Sweden: Abisko, Stordalen Mire...
GCCGAAAGGCCTCGTCGTAGCGACGCCTCGTTCTTTTTGCTTTTACTTCTTCGTGCATAGGTTGATCTTAGTCTTCACCTATCCCAATCCCTGTCCACTTTATCGGGACAGGTTCCGAAACTTGGGAGCGAGGGGCACCTCATTGCGAGACTTTGGGTTTAGGACGGTAGCCGCCGCACGAGGTGCGACGGCTACCCTTTTCAGGCTGTCATGCCGGGGGGCACGACAGGGTCCGTTTCATTCGACTCCTCCGAAAAAAAATGCGCTAAAAAAAGTTGCCGGGACGGGGTTATTTCTTGCTGACGTATTCGCGGACTTCCTCGAGATGACCGGCGGAGCCGAGTTTCTCGCTGGTATGCGCGATGAACTTGGCATATTCCTCGATGAAGATCTTGCCGGGGGGGCGGAAATCGAAGGCCTCGGGGTGATCGCGGAAGAATTCGCGGTGGACGCGGGTCCAGACGAGGCGGCCATCGGTGTCGATGTTGACCTTGGTGACGCCGAGCTTGGCAGCCGGGAGATATTCGTTTTCATTGACGCCGCAGGCATCGGGATCGAGTGTGCCGCCCGCCGCGTTGATGCGGAGGACTTCGTCCTTGGGCACGCTGGAGCTGCCGTGCATGACGATGGGGAAGCCGGGAATCTTTTGCTTGATGGCTTCGAGCACCTCGAAGTGGAGCGATTGCTGGCCCTTGAACTTGTAGGCGCCGTGGCTGGTGCCGATGGCCGCCGCGAGCGAGTCGCAGCCGGTCTGCTTGACGAATTCGACCGCCTCATCGGGGTTGGTGAGGCAGGCATTGCCCTCGTCGACTTTGATGTCCTCCTCGACGCCGCCGAGCATTCCGAGCTCGGCCTCGACGCTAAGGCCCTTGGCGTGGGCGCGCTCAACGACGCGCTTGGTGATGGCGACGTTTTCGTCGAACGGATCGTGCGAGGCATCGATCATGACGGAGCTGTAGAAGCCGCTGTCGATGCAATCGTAACAGGTCTTTTCGTCGCCGTGATCGAGGTGGACCGCGAAGATGGCTTCAGGAAAAATCTCGCCCGCGGTGCGGACGATGGCCTCAAGCATCCGTTTCTCCGTATAGGCGCGCGCGCCCTTGGAAAGCTGGATGATGAACGGTGCCTTGGCCGCCATGGCTCCCTTGAAGAGGCCCATGGCCTGCTCGGCGTTGTTGATGTTGTAAGCGCCGACGGCGAATTTGCCGTAGGCGACCTTGAAGAGTTGCGCGGTGGTGACGATCATGGGGAGGATTTTCGCGGGGTTGGTGGGAAAAGTCGAGGTTGAAGGGAATTCCCATGAAGCTACTAGTGTGCCAGAGAAGGGATTATCCTGCGCCGGTTAGTGACGCTTAAAAAAATTCCGTCATCCTGAGCGAGGTCTCGGTGCTAAAGCAACGAGGCGGAGTCGAAGGACCTGTGCGGCATCAGCAAAGCGACAAGTCTTCCCAGCCGGGATTCATTTTCTCGATGAGCGCGATTTTCCTGGCGCGCGTCCAACCTTTCAGTTGCTTTTCGCGGGCGATGGCGCTTTCGATGTCGTGAAACAATTCGTGGTAAACGAGCTGGTTGATTTTGTACTTCTTAGTGAAACCTTCGTAGATGCCATTTTTGTGCTCCCAAATGCGACCCGAGAGATCGCTGGTGACGCCAATATAAAGGCGGCGCGTGTGGCTACTCACGATGTAGACCCATCCGCCTTTGGCAATCATTCGGAAAAATGGGCTAGGTCCTTCGACTCAGGCGCGATGTGACATCTTGTGGAAATGAAAGCGCATCGCTCGCCTTCGCTCAGGATGACGGAGTTGGGAAGAGAGCTCTTTTCGAGCGATTAGCCCCCCGCAATGGCGGGGACGATGCTGACTTCGTCGCCGGTCTTGACGGGCGTTTCCTTGTCCTGGAGGAAGCGGATATCCTCGCCGTTGACGTAGATGTTGACGAAGCGGCGGACGTTGCCCTGCGCGTCGAGGAGGCGCTCGCCGATGCCGGGGTATTTTTTGTCGAGCGCGGCGAGGAGTTCGGTGACGGTGGCGCCGTCGACTTCGACGGTGTCGAGGTTGTCGGTCAGGGGGCGGAGGGGGGTGGGGATGGAGACGGGAATGGGCATAGGGGAGAAGGAAAAAGGTAAAAGTGAGAAGTTAGAAGTTAGAAGTTAGAAGTTAGAAGTTAGAAGGAAGAAGGAAGAAGGAAGAAGGAAGAAGTATGATAGAAAATCTCTCTCATCCTGTGAGTATCGAAGGATCGATTCTGCTTTAAAGCGAATTATTTTTTGAAGAAATTAATCAACTCCATAATTGGATTCAAAAGTATTCCAGCGACCAAGGCGATGATGCCAATAACGGGAATAATCAAAAATCCGATGTAAACATCAGGAATATAGATTCGCTTTCTCGGCTTGGACATAATGCTTACGCCGCAGCGGCATGGATGGCGGTGTCGTTGGCGATGAGGGCGTCGAATTCGCGGAGGCTGGGGTTGATGAGGCGGGGGGCGGGGAGATGGGGCGCGACGGCTTCGGCGGTCTTGAGCCCGTGCCCGGTGATACAAAGCACCGCCGATTCGTTGGCGGGAATTTTGCCGCTGGCGATGAGCTTCTTGGCGCAGGCGACGGTGACGCCACCCGCCGTTTCGGCGAAGATGCCTTCGGTTTCGGCGAGCAGGCGGATGCCTTCGATGATTTCCTCGTCGGAGGCGTCCTCGCTGCCGCCGCGCGAGGCCTTGATGACGTTGACCGCATAGTAGCCATCGGCGGGCGTGCCGATGGCGAGGGACTTGGCGATGGTCTTCGGCTTGGGGACGGGGCGGATGAGGTCGGTCCCGGCCTTGAAGGCCTGCGAGATGGGGCTGCATCCGGTCGCCTGCGCGCCGTGGATGGTGAAGGGCTGCTCGTCGATGAGGCCGACCTTGATCGCTTCCTGGTACGACTTGGCGATCTTGGTGAGGAGCGAGCCGCTGGCCATCGGGACGACGGTGTGGCGGGGCAATTTCCAGCCGAGTTGCTCGACAATCTCGAAGCCCTGCGACTTCGAGCCCTCGGCGTAATAGGGGCGCAGGTTCACGTTGACGAAGCCCCAGCCATATTTGCCCGCGATCTCGGAACAGAGGCGGTTGACCTGGTCGTAGGCGCCGTGGATGCCGATGACTTGCGTGCCGTAGACAAGGCTGTTGAGGACTTTGCTTTGCTCGAGGTCAGCGGGGATGAGGACGTAGCTTTTGAGACCGGCCCCGGCGGCATGGGCGGCGACGCTGTTGGCGAGATTGCCGGTGGAGGCGCAGGCGACGATCTTGAAGCCGAGTTCCTTGGCCCGGGAGAGCGCGACGGATACGACGCGGTCCTTGAAGGAGAGCGTGGGATAATTGAAGGCGTCGTTCTTGACGTAGAGTTCCTTGATCCCGAGCGCCCGGGCGAGCCGGTCGGCTTTGACGAGAGGGGTGAAGCCGGTGTTGAGGCCGACGGTGGGTTCGCCGTCGATGGGGAGCAATTCCCGGTAGCGCCACATGCTGTGGGGCCGCGATTCGATGAGTTGCCGGGAGATGGAGTGCTTGATGTGCTCGTAGTTGTAGTCGGCTTCGAGCGGACCGAAGTCGAATTCGCAGACGTGGACGGCCTTCTTGGGGTATTGGCGTCCACACTCGCGGCACTTGAGATAGCTGAAAAATTCCTTGCCCATAGTTTCCATCGCTTACCGAGGATCGACCTCGATGAATTGGGAAAGGAAATCGAGATGCCTGTATACGAGTAGGCACTCGCTCCTTATCCTCCCCGGAGTCGAACGCATTGGGCGTCGTCCCCGAGCTGGGTTTGGCACCTGGACGATAAAGATTCTTCAACGAAGAACCCCTACCCGGTTGCCGCGGTTTCACAGGGCCAGCCCCTCCACCGCTCTCGATAAGTTGACCTTAGCGTACGGGTTGAGGCAAAAATGTCAAGAGGCTGTTCAATGCTCCAGGCGGATGACGACGTCGCCTTTAAGGATTTTGACGCAACAGGTGAGGCGGTATTTTTCCGGGTCCTTGTTCCATTGATCGAGGACGTTGAGTTCCTCGTCGGTGGGCGGCTCGAGGTTTTCCATGCCCGAGTCGATGGCAACGGCGCAGGTGCCGCAGGAGCAGTTGAAGCAACCGGCTTCCATTTCGACTCCCGCCTCCTCTCCGGCATCGAGGAGAAGGGTTCCAGCGGAAACTTCGGCGGATTGACCGCCGGGTAAAAGCGTAACTTTGGGCATAATCTTGGGTAAACGTCGGTGGACCAACGCGGTTTCTTGTATAGGATAAGGGCGTCCCGGCAAGAAACAAATCGTTCCGGCCTTTTTCGCGTGAAATGGTTGGCGCCGGAATTTCGTGGAAAGTTGCGGCGAAGCCCTCGACTTACGCGCCTAAATACCACAGTATGGGAAGCTTGGTGTCCCAATTGAAATGAAGCTATTATCGAAAAGAATAATCTCGATTAACCAGCCAAGCCTTATAAAAGCTTCGTAACCTCTTGTCGTTTTCTGAAAAAATCGTGATGGAAATCCATATCCGGCTCGCAGGCGTAGAATTAGGGCCCTACTCGGCAAATCAATTACGCGATTACCTTACGGAGGGCTTGGTATCGAACAATGACCTGGTCAAGGAATCGGGAACCGACAATTGGATCACCGTGGAGGAGATGCTGGCCAAGCTCCCGCCAGAGCCGGAGGGAGAAGGAAATTTACGGACAGCGCCGATGCCGGCGAACATCGAGACACCGGCCGCGCCGACGATTGCCCTCTCGGAGATGGCGACCGATGCGGACGAAGTTTCGGAAGAGCCCAGGCGGGCCCCCGATGCGCCTCCGGGGGTTTCTCACCTGCCGATGAGAGCCCAGGAGGCGATTGAGGATCCCGGCCCGCCGACGGTGGAGACGCAAACCAAAAGGAAGTTGATGATTGGACCATCGGCCCCGGCGGCAGCCTCATCGTCGGGCAAGGTGGCGTCCTCGATCATGACCACGACGCCGCTGACACCGACGCGGCAAGCCACGAAGAGCGTGTCGAGGGCCAACCCGATCAGCACGCTCTCGCAAAACACCTCGCCGCTTCCCACCAAGCTCATACCGGCCCCGCCTGTCGCGTCCGCCCCGTCGGCGCCCCCGGCGGGGAGCGGACCTGCGGCCCCCCAGCCCGACTTGAAAAGGGCCCCCTTTCCCTCCAAGCTGAGATCGCTCACAGCCAAAACGGTGCCGATGCGCTCGACGCCGCCAAATCCTCCTACACCTCCTGCGGCCCCGGCGCCCCTTCCCGTGACCGCTCCGTTGCGGACGAAGACGATCCTTCAGTCCAACCCGGATTTCAGTCCGCAAGAAACCCCGGCGCCCAAACCGCCTCCGAAACCACCGCCATCCATCGTCGCAGCCAGCACCAAGAAATTCGGACGCTCAACGGAAGTGGCGGCACCTGTTCCCGAGCCCACGCCAGCGCCTCTGGAGGAACTCGTCGACACGACGAAGCTTGCCCGTCCCGTTTCCCTCGCACCGGACCGATCCAAATTTGAAAAGCAACCCGAGCCTGAGGATCAGCTCGAGCCGCTCGAAGAACCGACCATCCCGCCCCCGTCGAAGCGTCGACCATTAAGTTTGATTTACGCCGCGGCTGCGGTGGTCGCCGGGCTCCTGGTTTACTACGTGTGGTCGCCCTACCATTCGGCGTCAACGCTGCGCGATGCGCTGACGGCGGGCGATGCGACGGCGCTGGGCATGTCGGTCGACTTTGATTCCGTCCGCGCCTCGCTCAAGCAGCAGATCGAGGATCAAATCCCGCAAGGAGCGGCGAAGGATTCGGCCACGGCAGACGCGGTTGCGATGATGAACCGGTCGATTGATCAATATGTCACCCCGACCGGGATTTCGGCCCTGGTGAACAAGTCGGACCAAAAGGTAGATCTGGCCCAGGTGATCTCGCCCGATGTGGCCGCGAACATCGTGCTGGCTTTCAACAAGCAGCCGGTGAGGAACGAGGGGCTGTCGTCGATCAACGATTTTGTCATGGCGATGGACGCCACGATGCTTCATCTCAAAGTTGCAGGCTTAAACTGGAAGTTGAACCGCGTCGAGTTGCGGCCGGACCTGAAAGCTTCCGGATCGACCGGGTCGGTCTCTCCACTGCTTTCGCCGGTGATTGACACCTATCTGGAACAGGGAGATACCGACCGGAAAAAGAGCGATTGGAAGTCGGCCATTGCCGATTATTCCAATGTTCTCGCCATCGATCCGCAATCGAGCGTGGCGCATAACGCCCGGGGCGACGCCCGGCAGTCGAATGACGATCTTGACGGGGCGATCAAGGATTACACGCAAGCGCTGAGCATCGACCCGCAAATGGCGGCGGCCTTCAATGGCCGGGGCAACGCCAAGGCTGGCAAGGCGGACTTGGACGGCGCGATCGCCGATTTCACGGAGGCGCTGCGGATTGATCCGACCATGGCGGTGGCCTATGACAGCCGGGGAAATGCCAAAACGGCCAAGGTTGATCTGGATGGTGCCATCGCCGATTTCACGCAGGCCATTACGATTGACCCGAGCCTGGCCAGCGCCTACAGCGACCGGGGCTTTGCCCGGCAGGCCAATGGCAACCTGGATGGCGCGATCTCGGATTACACGCAGGCCCTGGCGCTCAAGCCCAAAACGGCGGTCGCCTACTATAACCGGGGATTGGCCCGGCAATCGCAAGGCAATCTCGAAGCGGCCATTGTCGACTTCGACCGCGCGCTCGCCTTTGATCCGAAAATTGCCGGGGCCTACTATAACCGGGGCAATGCCAAGAATGCGCTGCATGATCTCGATGGAGCCATTGCCGATTATACGCAGGCGGTGGCCCTCAATCCCAAGATTGCCCTGGCCTACAGCAGCCGCGGTCAGGCCCGACAAGCCAAAGGCGATCTCGACGGGGCCATTAACGATTACACGTCGGCGCTGGGCCTCGATCCCAAAATTGCCCTTGCCTATTATAACCGGGGCCTGATCAAGGAGGAGCAGAACGATCTTGACGGCGCGATTGCCGACAGCAGCCAGGCGCTTGATCTCGATCCGAAAAATGCCCAGGCCTATTACAATCGCGGCTTCGCCAAGCTGGCCAAGGGTAACCTGGACGGAGCGCAGGCGGACTTGAAACAATTCTGCGATATGGCCACGCGGGATCATTACGCGGATCATGCCCGGCTTTATCTCTGGCTGATCGACAAGGCGCAAAATACCAAGACCGATTCGGACCAGGAACTTTCCGACGCGCTGGAAAACAACTGGAACTCCGCCACGGACGATGTGACGAGCAAGACGGCGGCGTTCCTGCTGGGGCGCATCAACGAAAGCGATTATCTCGCCGCCGCCCCCTCCCCGGATGCGAAAACGGATCAAAGCCAGCAGTGCGAGGCGTGGTATTTCGCCGGGATGAAGCGGTTGCTGACCGGGGACAAGGCCACGGCGATGGGCTATTTCCAGAAATGCCTGGCCACGAATCAAAAAGATCACCCCGAATACATTTTGGCTCAGGCAGAAATCCAGGAGTTAAACTCCGCGCCGCCGCCCGTCCCGGCAATTCCGGCGACGGCGACAACTCCGGCAGCCGCACCTGCGCCTGCAACTCCGGTGCCTGCGAAACCGGCAAAGACGCCTTAGCTCCGCAGATCGACCGGGCTCGACTTGAGCCACTTTTCCGCCCGTTGATAATCGGGGCACGAGGTGGCCACAAGCTTCCAGAATCGCGCGGAATGGTTCATCTCACGGCGGTGCATGAGTTCGTGGATGATGAGGTAATCGACCACATGAGGCGGCACCTGAATCAGCCGCCAGTTGAGAGAAATTGTTCCGCGCGCCGAACAGGAACCCCAGCGCGTTTTTTGCGCGCGGACGGAGACGCGACGGATCACGATGCCGTGCGCAAGCGCCAGTTCCCGCGTGCGGACAGGGAGTTCCTTCGCGGCCAGGCGGCGAAGCTGGCACTGGACCAGGTCGCGATAATCGGGGAGTGCTTGCGGCACGGGAATGGCCTGATCCGCGAAGCAAAGGCGCAGGCCGGTTTCCGCTTTTTCCACGCGCAACCGGGTTTCTTCCCCACGAAAGAGCAAATCAGTTCCGTCCGTCCAGGGCCGCAGCGTGTGAGCGCGGCTTTTCCATTGCGCGATGCGTTTGAGCAACCAGGCTTCGCTGCGTTCAAGGAATCGGATACCTTCGGCTTGCGTGCCGCGACGAGGAATGACCAGGCGCGCGGCGCCATCGGGACGAAGACCGAGCAGGTAACGCCGGGCGCGGGGCCGGAAAACGAGATGGACGGTGAGGCCATGCTTCCAGGCCAGCGCGTGATCGATGCGCGTTCGCGGTTGAGGCGGCGTCCGGAAGCGGTCGAGCTGGTGTCCCAAAAAATCGAGCGAGAGTTGGAGCATGGCGAATCTTCAGGCCTTGGGGACGGTCAAGCGCCGATGGAAAAGTTCGAGCGCCAGGGCGAAGCCGAGCCGACTCGCCGCGGCGTCGTAGCGGTTACCTTCATCGCGGGAGTAGGCGTGGGCCCCATTGAATTCATGCCATTGGAAGTTGGCCTCAGCCGCAGTCAGCGCGTCGTAAATCGTCTTTCTCCCGGCAAGAGGCACATGGGGATCCTGACGCCCCCAGATGAGAAGCAGTTCCGCCGGAGGGGAAAATTCTTTCACGCGGGCCAGCGTATCGTCCTTCCTGCCTTTCCCCAGTGATGCGGTGTGGAGATCGGTCGCGTAAAAACTGGTCGCGGCGGTGACCCGCGGATCGAGCGCGGCGCGAAAAGCGAGATGGCCGCCGAGGCAAAATCCCCAGGTGCCGACGGCCTGCCAGGGATAGTCGCGCGCCATGATCCAATCGACCAACGCGCGCGCGTCGCTGTCGAAAGCCGCGACCGGTTTCTCGGTTTTTAGGAAGTTTCCGCGCTCGGTTCCCGGCGAGCCGTAGGCCAGCACTTTGCCCGGTTCCTCGTATTCGTGATAGACTTCGGGCACCAGCACCTCGAAGCCTTCACCGGCCAAACGCGCCGCCGTGCGCCGGATCGGGCCGGTGGCCTGATAAATTTCCGAGTAAAGAATGACCGCCGGACGAGGTGAGGATGTCCTGGGAGAAAAGCGATGGACCCGCATGGGTCCGGTGGGCGTGGCGATGTCGATGAATTCCTGGTCCTGGAGGCTCATAAAATGAGGAGTGCTATTTTGTTTCCATCACGATGCGGCCATCCCAGTCGGGCGGCGGCGGTTCGGCGGCAAATGTGCGACTGGCCTGAAGGTAACTCTTCGTGCAGTAGTCGTCGGGGTAATCTTTTTCACAGGCCACAAATCCGGCCTCGGCCTGGGCGAAGCGACGCGCGAGAAAATGATCGAAGGCCTCCTCGTAACGCGCGACGCCGCCTGCGCTCATCTTCGAGTCGGTCATGTCGCTTTTTTCGGCGAGGACTTCGTAGACGACGGTCGGCGTGCTTTTGCCTTTGAGCACGATCAAGCCGAGTCGACGGCAGAGAAAGTCCCCGCCGATGAGCAGGCGGACGCTTTCGCTGATGGCCAGATCGGTCTTGAACTCCTTGGTCATGCCCTCGAGCCGCGAGGCCGTGTTGACCGCGTCGCCCATTACGGTGAACTCCATCTGGCTCGACGCGCCGATCAAGCCGACCAGGACACCCACGCCATGGTTCAAACCGATGCCGATGCGCAGCGGCGACAATCCTTCGGCTTGGCGCTCTTCATTTAATTCCCTCAGGTTGCGTCGCATCATCAGAGCGGAGCGGACGGCGTTTTGCGCATCGGTCTCGGGTCCAAGACTGGCGGCAGCGATGTCGCCCCACGCCGCCATGATCGCGTCGCCGATGTACTTGTGAAAGGTGCCGCGGCATTGCTTCACGCTGGCGACCATCCGCTCAAAATAGATGTTCAATTGCCGCACCACTTCGCCCGCGCTGAGACCTTCGCTGAATTTCGTGTAATCGCGAATGTCGGAAAAAAGAATGGTGACGGCCCGTTCGGAACCGCCGAGCTTGACGTTTTCCGGGTGGTCGAGCAGATGATTCAAGACCTCCGGCGAAAGCATGCTGGAGAAAAGTTGCTTGAGCTGCTGGCGGCCTTTTTGCTCCTCGCGCCAGCGGAGGACCACGCCGCCGAAGTTGACGGCACCATAGCTGATGACCGGCCAGGCCAGGGCGATCTGTAGGCTCCAGAGCCAGAAAATGCCGAAGGCGATCAACGTGTAGAGAATGATCAGCACGATGGGCATGGAGACCGCCTCGACCAGCGGCGCTTCTTTCAAGCGGAGGAGCGTGGGCCACGCGACCAGCGACCAGCCGATCACCACCCAATACCAAGGGACGAAGGTGAGGTAGTCTTTCTGCAGGACATTGTTGATGACATTAAGATGGGCGAACGGGAGCGGGCTGCGGCTGGCCAGCGGAGAGGGTCCCATGTCGCCGAGCGCCGTCGCATCCTCGCCAATCAGGAGGGTTTTGTTGCCGATGTCGCATTCCTTTTTGATGGGCGCGCCGTGGACAACATGCTCGCTCAGATTTTGCAGGAGGGCGGCAAAGGAGAGCGTGCGAAAACTTTGCTGGCGCCGGTAGTTGATAAAATATTCGCCTTTCCCATTGGTGGGGATGGTCGAGATTTTACCGGAAAAATCCTTCAACTTGATGACGTGACGAGGAAGATCAATCTCGACTTTATCCGGGTCAACGCCGAGCGTCTGGCACAAGGTTTGGAGCGCAAGCGAGGGATAGACTTTATCCTTCACGCGCAGGAGCAACGGCATGGTGTGCCGGATGTCGTCGACGGGAGAAGGGTTGTCGTTGACGAATCCGAAGAGACTCTGCGTGCGAATCGGTGTGACGGGAAAATCGGCCACGTTGGAGCCGGGGATGTTGTTGATGTCGCCGCGGATGTTGGGCAGCGGCAGGGTCGGGCCGGGGCTGGCGAGCGCATCCTGGGTGTGCTTCTCCGCGGCCTGGGCCACCTCGGCTTGCGCGGGCTCGCCGAGACTGAGCGCGCCGGTTATCACGCTCGGAAAAAGTCCCGCCGCCTGTCCCAGCAGGATGTCGTCGTTGTCCTTCGCCTGGGCTTTGAGCGGGTCGAGCTTATCGGACTCCTCGGTGAACATCAGATCGAAAGTCAGTGTGTGAGGATTGACGCCCGCATTGGCAATCTGGTTGATAAAATCGGCTTCGACCGAACGCGGCCAGGGCCATTTCCCAATGTAATTGAGAGAGAATTCATCGATGCCGACAAAGATGAGGCGCGGATCGGCGGGGGGATCGAAGGGCGCGCGGGCCTGGAAGCGGAGATTGACGGAGAGGTTTTCGAGGAGATCAATGAGGGTGGTGGTTTGGGTGAGAACGCCGACGACGATCAGCGCGACGAGCGGCGCGAGCAAATGATAGAGACGCGCCCTCACCCAACCGGGCGGCAGGGAGGAGAAGGCCTTCGTCATGTCGATTACCTTCGGAAAAATGGCTCCGCTGGCAAGCTTTATAGAGGCCGTCCGGAAAGTAGGCGGACGACGGTCGCGGGCAGTGGCCCGGCGCGGAGAGGCTGAACTTTTCCAAATTTCTTTGCCATTTCGGGCGAAGCTTGCATAATGACCATTCCGCGTTCGCCGGAAATTTTGGCTCGGTAGCTCAGCGGTAGAGCAGGTGACTCTTAATCACTTGGTCCAAGGTTCAAATCCTTGCCGGGCCACTTCTTTTTTGACTAACTAATTGTCGTGTCACTTGGCCGCAGGAGCAGGCGCGGAATTCATGGCCTGCTGGAGGGTCTGGCGCGTTTCGGGCGACAAGGCGGTGTTGAGGATTTGATGCTGCGGCGTGTTGGCGGGGGCGGGGCCGATGGCCTTGGCGGGAGCCGTGGCCGGGGCGGTTGCGCCAGGGGTGACTTCCGTGGTTTGCGCGAGTGCGGTAAGGGTGAGGAGGCAGGAGAGGGCGGCGGTGAGGATGATTTTGTTCATGGAAAACGCGGTTGGAAAATCCTGACGGTTCTAATATCGCACGATTTAGAGGCGGATGCCTGTTCTATTTCTCTTTATCGGGTGGGGAGTTTATTCTTTTAGCCGAAGTTGATTTATTGGCTGGCGGCCTTGACCCCGACTTTGCCTTCCTTGACGCCGACGTAGGTTTTGCCGTGGTAGACGAGCACGGCGTAGAACGTGCCGCGCGCGGCGGCGGCGCCTTCGGGGGTCTGCACCTGGAAGTCGGTGATCTTCGGTGTGGAGGGATCGATCAGCGCGCTGACGACGCCGGAGGTGAGTTGCAGCACGGCGGTGCGCTGGGTGACGTCGCCGCCCGTTTTGGCGAAGGCGAGCTGGTTGATCTTGATGATGGAATCGTTGCCGATCTGGATGGCCGAGCCGGGCGTGGTCACGACGACGGAAACGCCGTCGTCGCCGGTGCGCACGGTGCTGCCTATGGCGAGTACCTGTCCCTTTTTGAGGGGGGCGTAGTCGGAGGAGCCGGGGCGGGCGAATTCGACCGTGCCGGAGACGGAATAGACGCGCGCTTCGATGTTTCCGGCGCGCAAGTGAGGTGCAGGCACGAGCAGCAAGGCCAGCAGAAAGAGGATCAATCTCAACGGCGTCGGGAGAAAATGATTACGGTTCAAGGTTAGCGGGATGGGATGGTTCATAGGTTTAGTAACTCACGGTTATGCCGAGGTGGGCGCGAGAATGGTGGTGGCTGTCAAACCCGGTGTTGACGTAGTCGGTATCGGTGAGTTGGAAGCCATAATCAAAACGAATGGAGAGGTAGGGATTGATGACATAGCGCATGCCGGGCCCAACGCCGAGCAGGTCGCTGTTGGGATTGATGTCCGCCGGGGTGACCTGGTGGAGGCTGGTGCCGCCGTAATCGACGAAGGCGAGAAACTGGAGCTGGTCCTTGATCGCCTGAAGATGAAAAACCTGCGCCAGGCTGACCGGGGGCGTGGCGACCTCGGTGGAAACGAGAAAGCCGTTGTCGCCGTTGGCCTCGCGCTCATCGTAACCGCGGACGGTGGCGTAACCGCCGATGCCCAATTGCTCGCTGGGCAGGAGGTTGGCGTCGGACTCCTGCAGTTCGCCGCGCACGGTCCAACTGAAACCGTAGGGCAGCGCCGTGACCCGGTTGAGGGCAAGCTGACCGTAGACATAATTCGACCGCGCGCCCGCCCGCGTGCCCATGTAGTCCGTGTCGTCGTCGTTGTTGCTCAAGCCGCCCGGACTCCAGAAACCCGTCAGGCTCCCCGAGGTGCTGCCGTAGTCGTCCTGGCCACCAGCCTGGTAGCTAAGAACGAACTGATCGACGTCGGTGAAGATATTGGAAACCGAGGTGACGCCGAAGATGAGATCGTTGTTGCTGCGCTTGAAATCAAAACCTCCCGTCACCGACTGGGTGAAATGCTCGGTGCCGGGCAGCGGCACCTCGTAGCGGCCGCTGACCTGCCAGTTCACGCCGCCGGAAGAGAGGTCGGGGCCGAGGTTGGCAAACGAATTGGAGTAGCTGCCGAAGAAGGTCAACTGATGACGCCACGGCAGCGGGATGACGTAGGAACCCGAATGGGCGGTGAATTTGTTGACGTCTTCGCCAGTGGTGAACTGATAGGACACCTGCTGGCCCAGGCCGAAAAGATTGCCGTAGTTGAATCCGGTCATGATGCGGTTATCGCCGGTGAACTGGTTACCACTGTCTTCAAATCCGGCGTAGACGCGCAGGGGAAAACGGTCTTGCGTGCGCAGGAGCAGATCGGTCGTGCCCGGCGCGTCGCCCGGCGCCATGAGAATGTCCGATTGCAGAAAGGGATTGCGGTTGATCCAGTTCAAATCGGAATTCAACTGGCTGCTGCTGATCGGCTCCTCGGGGCGCAAGCTGACCTGGGCGCGGAGCATGTCGTTGGAAAAATAATGCGCGCCGGTCGCCTCGATCTTTTCGACCTTGCTGATGACCACCACAAATTGCACATAACCGCTGGTGATGCTTTGGTCCGGCACGAAGACGTTAACGACAGGGCGGTCGTGATCGCGAAAGAAAGCGACGATGGACCGGGTCAGTTCGGCCAACGATTTCATGGTCACCGGCTGGCCGAGATAAGGCGCAACCGCGGCGTTGAAATCAGGACCTTGCGCCAGGGTGATATCACCCGGCTCAACCGGACGATGAGTCGTTACTCCGCCATGCCGGACTTTTTTCGGGTCCGAAACGAGGATGATACCCTTTAAATTTTTCACCAGGACTTCCGTATCGGCATGACTGGCCATCGGCTTGGCCTGCTCCTGATCAACCACTTTGCCCGGGGCGGGTTTTTCAGGTTGCTTCGGCGCGATCTGCTGGAAGCTTTGGGATTGGCCCTGTCCCTTCGCCAGAGTGGAGAGGAGGGCTGTCGCGAGAAAAACGGCGCCTGCGCCACGGCGCAATGGTCTCGGCATGGGAAAAGTCGTCATCATCATGTGCCCGTGGAAAAAGAATTAATGACCGGCTCCCAATCCTTGAAGCACATTGCCACCCAATGCCTGTTGGAGCTGCGGTGGGGCCTGACTGGGCGGAATCTTTTTGGTGCCATTGTCGCCGACTTCGGCCACATCACCGCCGGTTAAAATCGTTTCCGTATCATCCCCGGTGGCGGTGCCGTCACCTGCTCCGGTATCGCCCGTATCGGTCCAGCCGGTCAAAGTTTGCAGCGCGTTGGTCAGGTTATTAAACACGACGGGCCCCAGCGCCTGGTTCAGTTCACCGGCGGCCTGGGGATTGGCCACATTGTTAAGCTGGCCATTGCCCAATTGCGCCACATCGCCGGTCCCGACTTGTCCGCTGTTACCGGAGGAATTTGCGAGACCGCTGCCCTGCTGGCTGGGCGGAGTTGAGGTGCCGTTGCCCTGGAAACTGAACGGTGGCGGCAGCGGGGGCTGTCCCGGGCCACCCAGCGTGCCGACGACGGGTCCCGTCGTGGGAGATCCAGGAGTTGGCGGCGGGGGCGGCTGGGGAGGCAAGGTGGGTTGCGGAATGAGGACGGGCGGAACGATGGTGCCCCCGCCGCCGCCCGCGCCGCCGGTGGTCGTCGAGGGAGGAGATGAGCCGCCCGTGGGAACATTGGGGCCAACATCGCCAATGGTTGAAACGAAGAACAATTCCGCACCGCCCGTGGGCGCGCTGATCTGAGGATAGGTCGCGCCGTAAATCACATTGGCGGGATCGACTGTGAGGCCACCGAAAGTGTCATAGGTCGGATCGCTGGAATAGAGGAAGAAATTGGCACCGTTGGAAACCTGAATCGCATTGGCGGAATTGTTGGTGATATAATGGGAATTCGCCAGGTTGGTGCCTGCCGCGAGCACCACGTCGTTGCCTTCGCCCGAATCAGTGATCGAACCGCCCGGCCCGATCGTGATGTTGCCGCCCACCTCGGTGATCGTGACCGGAGCATTGCCGGTAATGGCGCTCTGGATGACGAGCCCCGGATCGGTATAAAGATCGAACGCGCCGTTGTGCACGATCGGTCCAAGATTGGTGATATTATTACCGGTGTTCGTGAGCGTGACGGCATCCGCGTCCGCAATCGAGAGCAGCGAGGTTTTCAGCGCGCCGGTTTGGATCAGATTGCCGGTGGCATCGATGGTCAGGGCGCTGGTGGTGTTTGCACCCAGGGTGACGTTGCCCGCGCCCACGATCGTCAGGTCGGTTGCAGTGGTCGTGCCCATGTTCACATCATGAGTGGCGGCATTGATGATCAGGTTCTGAGTCGAAACGGCCGACAATTGCGTCGGGCCCACCTGGTTAAGAGTGAAATTGCCACCGGTCAACGACAGGGCCAGCGTCGCGATGTTGCTGATGATGGAGTTGGTTCCGAGCGGGGCATTGACTGCCATCGTCGTCGCCGTGGTTGTGCCCGCGTAATCGACCGGACCCGAATTGGAAACGAGGTTCACCGTGCCCGAGGCGTTGACCTGGGGATCGACCCCGGTGGAAAAAATATCGATGCCCGGCATGATGGCGCTGGAACCTCCCGAGTTGCCGGTAAAGGTGAGGTTGCCGCCGTTGGCGCTGACGAGAACCGATCCGGTGTTCGGGTGTTCGAGAATACCGGCATTGGGTATTGTGCCGCTGGCATTGCCCGCGCCGCCCGTGCCGGTAACGTTCATGGTTCCACCGGAAGTAACGGAGACGGTGCCCAAATTGCTGGAACCGCCGAGGAGAACCCCGATGCCCGCGCTCGGGCTTGAGCCGGACACGCCGGTGATGGAAAGATTGCCGCCTGAGGAAACGGAGGTGGTCTGCTCCGCGATCAGGCTGAAGATGCCCACGCCCGCCGAGCCGGAAAGCGCATCCGTACTGCTATTGGTGCCGCCCGTACCGTTCAAGGTCATCGGCGCTGAGCCGAGGGACTCGGTGGTGCTGCCATCAGAGATCGCGATGCCGACGCTGACGGGATTGATAAAGACGCTGTTCACGCCGTTATTGTTGAAGGTCGTTCCCGTTGAGCCGTTGATGGCGCCCGCCGTGCCATGGATCGTCAGGCCCGAGCCGCCATGAGCGTCGGCCACGTTGCCTGAGGCGCTCAGGGTCGTGTCCTGGTCGCCGATCAAGACGCCTGCATTCAGGTACTGGGCCGTCGATCCCGTCGTGTCGCCGAGAATGGTGAGATCTCCCTGCGCGGTTGCCCCGTTGGTGCCGCCGGTGCCGGAAGCGGTAACTTGAGCATCGTTGTCAATCACCACGCCCGCTTCTTTTGAATTATCGCTTCCCGAGCTGACGGTGCCCCCGATGTAGATGGACCCGGCCGACGCGGTGATGGTGCTAACCGAGCCCTCGCTCTGGTCGCCGCCGATATCGACGCCGGTGGCTCCCCCGTCGCCGGAACCCGACAAAGTCTGGTTGACGCTCCCTTCATTGGGCGCGGAACCAACCAGCGAGATGTTGGCCGCCGTCGAGGTGATGGAAACGGAGTCGCCGCTTTCACTGTCCACACTGATGCCGCTGACGTTGCCGATGCTGCTGCCACCCGTGCCGGTCAGGGAAATCGCGCCGCTATTCGAGGAGATCAGGACATTAGGGGAATCGCCCGTCAAACCGCCATTATTGCCGGTGCGCAGGCTGAGACCACGGGAGCTTTCAGAGGAAAGGTCGGAGCTGGCCGGGTTGGCGTCGACGCCGCCGGTGCCATCAAGCGCTATGGGCGCAGAACCGGTGGCGAGGAGGTTCACGCCGTTCTCGATCAGGACGCCCGAAGTTTCGGGGGTCGGTATTCCTTCTCCGCCGGGGCTGCTGGCGACGGCCCCGGCATCACCGGTGATCGAGATGCCCGCGCCGCCCGCCGCCGAGAGCACGGTGGTGGTGATGGTATTCGAGGTGTTGGAATTCGTGGTCGCGCCGGAAAGATAAACGCCCAAGGCTGAGAACGTGGCCACCGCACCCGAGGAGTCGCCCGAGAGGGTGATGGAGCCGGTGCCCGTTGAGGTGATGGCCGAACCGTCGTCGATGGCCACCCCCACCGCATTTCCGCTGCCCGATGTATCTGAAGTGCTTCCTGCCGCCGTGCCCAGAAGGACATTGCCTGTGAGGGAAATTGCGCCGTTGACCACGCTCACCACACTATGGGTTACAAAAATGCCGCTCAGGTTGCCCGCGAGGCTCGGGCTGGTCGCGATGAAGCCGTTGCCGAGAATATTGATATCGCCGCTGGTAATGGAGGGCTGGTTCGATGACGCGCTTTCAAGGATGGAGTTGTTGATGTAGACCCCGATGGAGGCAACTTCGGCACTATTGTAAACCAACCCGCCATAAGGCGATTCGCCGGTGATGTTGATCGATCCGCCCCCGGAATTGATGGTGGTGTTGACGACGGTTGCGCTGCTCGCGACGCTGCCGCTGCTGCCGTAGGCGGTGAAGTTGCCTCCATTCAGGATGATGGTGGAATTTTCGATGTCAAAGGGCCCGGAGGAAATAGTGGTGGGATCGCCGGTCGTTGTTTCGGTCCCGATGGAGGCCGATTTGGCGGTGAGGTTGGCATTGAACGAGATGCCGGTACCGTTCGGGGACGTCGCGCTGAAAGCCCCGCCCGCAGTGATGACAGGAATAACGGGAGAGGAATCGACGGTCGGATCGCTGGTGAGCTCCTTGATGCCGATGCCGTAGGAATTGGAGCTGCCGACGCCATTGGGACCGCCGGTGCCGGTCAGGCTGATTGTGCCGGTTCCACCGGTCATCAACGTTGCTGCGTCCACGATGCCCACGCCATAATTCGGGATGTAATCACCGACGGGAAGGCCCGTCCCCACATAACCAGAACCACCGACGCCGGTGATGTTGATGCCGCCGGAAGTCGATTCAACCGTCGCAGTACCGCCATTGCCCCCGATAATGACCACTCCAATGCCAAGATTGGGAGAGGTACCGCCGGTGCCGGTAATGGTAATAGCGCCCGACCCGGAAGAGACCACGGTATTGGCGGGGTTCATGGTGCTGGTGTCGCCAATGATCACTCCCGCAGCGGTCCCAAAAGTATTGGTCCCAGCCGTCGACGTGCCTCCGGTGCCATTGATGGTAATCGTGGCCGTTCCATTGGCAGTAACGAGCGTTCCGCCTTTAATGTGGGTTCCCTGGACACCAGGATCCTGGTGAGCGGTCGGTGTGGCATCGTTGGTGATGTTCATGGTCCCTCCCGTGCCGGTCATCGTGATGCCGCCTCCGGTACCAACCGTGATCTGGGCAGCGCTCCCGACCTGGTCGTTATCCCCGAGATTAATTCCGGTGGCCGAGCCGGTAAAGCTGGTGCCTGCCGAAGCCGCGTTGCCGTCGTTGGTGATCGCAGCGCCGCCCTTGCCTGTGAGTGTCAGGGTCGCGCCCGCGCCGCCGGTGATCTGCGAGCCCGTGCCGATGTCGAGCCCGGTGGCATCGCCGGTGTTGTCAAAGTTGGGGGCAAAGGTGCTGTCGATGGCTCCAGCGGTGCCGTTCAGGATGAGCGATCCGTTCGTCCCCACGGAAAGTATCGTGTTGGGACTGGTGTTGCCGGTTATGGCGATGCCCTCGTTCTGGCTCGAGCCATTGGCTGAGCTATCATAGGCGGTCGAGCCGTTGGCGCTGCCGGAAAAGACGATGGAGCCACCGGTGCCGGTCGCCTCAATCAACGTGCCTTCGCGGATGGCAATGCCCGCGATCGAGCCGGAAATGGTCGAATTTCCAGCACTTCCGGAACTGACAAATCCGGTCACGAAGATCAACCCGGAGGCGACCTGAACGCTGTTGCCCGAGCCGTCCATGGCGACGCCTTCGAGAATCGGGCCGCCATTGTTGCCGGTCGTAGAGACACTCGCGATGTTATGCGATGAGGTGCCCGCGAGGGTAATGTTACCACCACCGCTGGTCTCAAGGACGGCATCTCCGTCCAGATGGATGCCGACGCCGCCCGACAATCCGCCGCCCGGATTATCGTAGCCCGCCGTGCCGGTCAGGCTGATGCTGCCACCCTGCGCGTTGATCGTACTGGAAATGATATGGACGCCGTTATCATCGCCGTTGGCGTTGACCGAGCTGACGTATCCGTTGCCGAATCCCGTGAAATTGGCGTCGCTCATCGTGATGGTTGAATTCTGGATGGTCAGGTTGCCCAACGCGGTGACGATGGCCGTGGTGCCCGTGACCGTGGCGCCATTGAAGTCAATGGTCGCCGCGTTGATGTTGCCGCCCAGCGTGTAGTGTGAGAGGACGTCCATGTTCACGCCCGAAGTGGTGCTGAGGTTCGCGCCCGTGACCGCGTAGTTGATGCCGTTGGCCGACAGGTTCCCCGCCGTCGTCTTCAGTGCGGCGTTGCTGGCCGCATCCGCCTGCACCCGGAGCGTGCTGCCCCAGATATCGATTCCGCCAATGGTCAGCACCGGAGCGTTGCTCTGGTAAAATGTATTGCCCTTGTCGGTTGCATCCGTGAGCAAAATACCCCCGGTCAGGTCGGCGGCACTGACATTAAAGCTAAAGCTGCCCACCGTGCCCGTGGTTGCCGTGGTCGTGGTGCCGAGAAGAGTGCCATTGTAGATGAGATCGATGGTGACACCGGAAGAATCTGTTACCCCGTTGTCGAGGAATGCCGTTCCGCTGAGTGTGGCGAGCGTGGCGCCTGCGATGGGCGGGGTCGTGGTCGGCAGGCCGCTCAACTGCGGCGTATTGGTTCCGTTGAAAGCGACCCAGACAGGCGTGCTGAAGTCCCATTGGGTCGCGCCCGTTCCGGCGGGAGTGAAGGTGCTTTGCTGCTCGAGGGCCGCGACGGTTTCCGGTGTGGCGCCGGTATTACTGGAACTGCTGCCGATGCCCGATAACCCGGTATTGAAACCCGTATCCTTGAGCCAATAGCTGGTTTGCACCGTGCCCCCATTACTTCCCACCAGCCCACCAACGCTGGTGGAGCCGGTACCACCCGTTACGATGCCGGTGGAGTAGGTCGTTTCCACCGTCCCGTTGTTCTCTCCGACCAAGCCTCCCACACCTGTGCTCCCACTGCCTCCGGTAACTGCGCCCGTGCTATAGCAATTGAGAATCGAGCCGAACTGGGCAAAGCCATCCAGGCCGCCGATCGCCAGACCTGAGGCATTGCCGTTGACCGCTGCCGTGCTGTAACTGCTGCTGATCGCGCCCGAACTAATGCCGGTCAATCCACCGACATAGTCCGTGCCGGTAATTGTCCCCCCGGCGACGACATTGCTGACACTGGAATTGCTGACGCCCACCAAGCCCCCCACGTAGGTGTTGCCAACGATACTCAGGCCAGCGAGTTGAATATTTTTCAAGGTGCTGCCGCTGGCCGTATCACCAAAAAGGCCCACGCCAGAAACACTACTCGGCAGGTTCACCTTAAGGGCGCTGATCGTAAATCCCTGTCCGTTGAAAGTGCCCTGGTAGGCATTCGCGTCGCTGCTATTTGTCCCATCGTATTTTCCAATCGGCACAAAGCCCGCGCCGCTATTCCAAGTGGTCGTGCCCGAGGCGTCGATGTTGTTCACCAGTTCAGCGTTCGCGGTCAGCAGGCTCCCACTGGGCGAAGCCAGTCCCTGCAAGCCATAGACGTCGGTGATCTGGTAGGGCGTACCCGTGGCGCCGGTGCCACCGGTGAAACGCTCGAAGGTGCTGGTACCTTGCAGGGAAAAATTCTGGCTGGCCGTGAAGGCCGGAAGGGATGCGGTATTTTGATTCCATGTCCCGCTGAGCAGCGTGAAATTGGCCACCGAGACTGTGCCCGCCGCGCCGGTGGTGATCTGATCGGTGGCCGCCTTGGTATTGATCGTCAGGCCGCCGCTCACGCCGGAGATGGGAGCATTCAGATTGATCGTGCTGCCCGCGGTGTTGGTGCTCAGCGTGAGTGTGTTCGAGGTGTTCCAGGTGATGCCGTTGCTCACCGTGATATTGGTATCGGCGTTAAGCGTGAGATTGGCCGAATTGAGCGCGCTCTGGACGACGGTGGGATCGATCGTCGTCTGGCCGACCGTATTCTGGCCGCTGGTAACGGATCCGCCGCCGCCGGTGACCACGTTCAACGTCGGGGTCGAAACCACGACAACGACGGGATCCAAAAGCAAGTTGCCCGTCGTTCCTCCCTTGGCCGTCAAGTCAACCGTGCCGGTAAACTGCTCCACCGCGCCGGAGACTTCTGCGCTGCCACCCTGACCGCCCGAGCCGCCCCTGGCCAAAATCCTGCCGCTGTGGATGGTTGTGCCGCCCATGTTCCTGACCGATACCGTTCCGCCCTGGCCGCCCGCGGTTATGGCCGAGGCATCGAGCGTGCCCGAATTCAGCACGGTATTCGCGGTCGATGTCCCGGTCCCGGCGAGCACGATGGTCCCGCCGTTGCCGCTTGCGGTGGTGGCCGTAATGGTTCCACTGTTGGTGATGTTGCCGCCCTCCGACGTCAGATAAACCTGGCCGTTCACCTTCTTGAAACCGGTTGCGGCAATCGAGCCGGAATTATTGATCGCCAGCGCATAGGCGTTTCCTCCCGCCGCCTTTAATTCCGCCGCGGCAGCCTGGATGGTTCCCGCATTGGTCACGCCGGTTGCGCGCTTGGTTCCCGTCGGGTTGGCCTGGACGAAGAGATGCTGATTGCCCGCCTGCTGAAAAAGCACATCGGTGCCGGCGGCCAGCCCGACGTTACCCTGCGGCGCGCTGAGCGTTCCGGTATTGTTGACCTGATTGGCGATGAGGTAAACGTCGCCGCTTGCCCCGTGAATGACGCCCGCGTTGTCAATGGCCGCATTGGACGATCCAGAAAATTCCAGATTGCCGCCCGCGAGAAATTGCTGGTTGGAGACATCGAGCGTGGAGGCGAGAAAGCTCGACGTATCAATACGTCCGCCCGGTCCCACGACAATTCCGTTCGGATTGACCAGGTAGAGGATGCCATTGGACTGAAGCGTTCCGTAAATCGCCGAGGGATTCCCCCCCACGACTCGATTGAGCGTGGCCGCGGAACTATTCGGAACGATAAATTTGGTTGTCTCGCCGCTGGCAATGGAAAATTGCTGCCAATTGATGATCGCATTCTGGGTCGACTGGTTGATCGTCAGCGTGACCCCGGCCGCACCAATCGTCGCGCCACCCGCCACGACCGCCCCACCGGTTGGATTTCCCGAAACACGGGACGCAGGTGCAATCAGTAAAAACAGCGATATGCTGATCGCCGAAAATGATCTCCAGATTTTATACTTCCGCCACCATTTTCCCGGAGCAATATATTTCATGGATAGGTTTGAAGTGGATCATTTCGTCGAAAGCTCCGGGCAGTTTTGAGTCTAGAAAGGAAGGATGCCAAATCAAGCAAGAATGTTAGCCTTACTTCTGAATCCAGCCTGAGACATGAAACCCGCCTGCGAGTGCCTTGGCTGGTCCTGCGAATATCAACAATGGGCCACTAAGGAGTCGTCACTGGTGCAAAGCCCGCGCGGCCCGTGAGAACGTCAGCCGTATTGGTCGTATCGGGTGGATTGAGCAGCTCGCCATCGTTGCGGTAAATATTCGCCGTGACAAAGATGAGAAGGTTTTTCTTGGTATTTTCAATCGCTTTGGACTGAAATAAACGGCCGATCAAGGGAAGATCACCCAGGCCAGGAACCCGGTCATTGACGCTTTGAATGTCGTCGCGAATGAGCCCACCCAAGACGACGGTGGATCCGTCGCGAATCAGCACCTTGGTGTTGATCCTTCGGGTGTTGAAGACGGGTTGATTAATATCGTTACTGGACAGGAGTGAGAATCCGCCATCGGGGTTGGCGATTTGGATGGGGCTGCCGTAGTTGATAAAGCCTTCAAAATCGGTCACCTCAGGGAAAAGCGAGAGGTCAACGGTCCTGTTATCGGCTGTTACCTGCGGCTTGACGACCAATCTCACGCCTACATTACGTCTTTTGAAGTCGGTGGGCGTGGTGGCAATGACCGTCGGAGGCGAAAAATTGATGACTCCCAAATTAACGCCTGTAACCGTCTGGGTAGCCAGGGTTGGCGGATCAAACGAAATCGGATAAGGGAAAACGCGAACCGCCTCGAGCACGCCCTGTTCGCCGCTCTTGGTCAGGACCGCCGGCTCGGCAAGTTCATCCGCGCTCTTCTTTTGCGAGAGGGCGGTGATGGCCAGATTGAACTCCGTGGCATCGAGAAGTCCGGTAATCGAGAGGGTATTGGGGGTTATCGACTGCGAATTGATCAAGGCATCCACGCTGTCGGGGGAAAAAGCCAGAGCACCGGGAAGAGCAGTACTAAACTGCGGGGTGGCTGAGAAACCAAACGCAGTAGCGGTTCGAGGCGTAATGAGATTGAAGGCCGTATTAACGGTGAGGTCATTAAGATCGGTCTGGTTGATCTCGACAAACTTGGTCGCAATGCGAACCATCAGCGTCGGGGCCTGACCGGCATTGACCAATTCTTCCAGCAATTCCATCTGATCGGCCGTATCGACCACCGTCAATTGACCGCTGCTAGGCGTGTAGACAGCGCTTGCGCCGGGAGGAAACTTAACGCCTTTGGCAATCAGGGCGGCCTTGACGGTGTCACCGGCACTTTGATCCGTTTGGGTTGCATCAGGTGTCGCTGTCGGTATCGGGCGGCCATCGCCTCCCCCACCGCTAATGATGGTGTCTGTGGCGCTGCCGATTGCTCCCGCAGCCGAGGGAGGGGAGACGAAATTGGGCTGGACGTTGAAGGTCCTGCTGATGAGATCATCTGTCGCCGCGGTGAACGGGATAATGGAAATCGCGTAGTCCTGCACCTTGTATTTGACATTGGCCAGCTGGCAAATGTAGCGCAGCGCTTCACCCAGCGGCACGTTGTTCAAGGTGATCGTGACAGGTTTCGCCGTTGATGAAGCCTCAGGCTGAATGATGAAATTGACCCCCTTGTGATCCGGATCAAGGCGCTTGCTTTCGATGCTCAGCCCGTTGGTCGCCTCTTCGATTGTGGTATTGGTGTAGTCGATTGACAGGAAGATGTTTTTGAGTTTTTCGTCCAAGCCAAAATTAGTGTTTCTGAGCAAAGCGGGTTGGCCTGCCTGGGCGCTCGATGTCGCGTTATCATTATTGATCGGCTCGTACCACCTTTCCTCGACCTGGCGCAGCCGTTCGTCCCGGGTCTGAAGCCGCGCGTGCTCATCATATTGGTATTTTTCCGCGTCAATGCGCTCAAGCTCTTTGGTGGCGGCAATGTTGTAGGGATCAATTCCCAGAATGCGCTTGAGACGGGCCTGGGCTTCATCCCATTGACCTGTCCGGCGAAATTGCTCGGCTTCGGCGAAGAGCTGCTGCAGCTCATTGACCTTGTTGACCAACCCCGGAGTTACAGCCGGATTGCCGAGTAAGGTTGTGTCGTTGGGGTTGGCGAGTGCATTATTGATGGCCGCCAATTTCTCATTGGCCAGTTTATTGTTCGGATTGTATTTGATGACTTCGTCCATCAAAAGTTTGGCGCGGGCGGTGTCACCGATCTTCAGGGCATCATCATACAATTGAAAGTCAACCCGCGTGAGCCCTTCGGCGGCCGTCGCATAGGAAGCACTGGCCCGTGAAATGGATCCGTAGGCTTCTGCGCAGAAGAGATAATCTTTTCTGGCCTCCGGGTATTGGGTGGCCACTTCGGCTTTTCTTGCGGCTCCGAGAGTCTCATCGGCGCGATAGACCAATTCCTGGCGGCGAACAATCTCCTCGCGGCGAATCTGCGCGACGTCAGAGGACGACATTTTTGCCGGAGCAGTGGTCGCGGTTGGGGCAGGCGCAGGAGCGGGGGCCGGCGCGGTGGCTGGCGCTGTGTCCATCGGCGCGGGAGCGGTGGCGGTAGAATTATCCGGAGGCGGGGTGAGCAGGCCGGAAGGTTGATCGGTAGGGGTAGGAGCTGGCGCCGGAGCAGTGACTGGAGCTGAATTCGTGGCGGGAGTTGCGGGCGCCATCTGCTCAACTGAAGTTGCGTCCTGGGCTGATAGACGGCCCGAGGCGGCAGTCAAAAGTAGTAAGAGGCAAAATGAAAAACTTTTCATGGATGTTATCCCGGCGCGCGCAATAAGAGTGATCATGAATTTGGCGTTTCTTCTGGCAGAGGAGGCAGGTTGCCACCCGGGCCGACCTGCTGGTCTGGTTCGGGCAACGCTTCCTCGACCGGTTCGGCATCGAGCGTCTTAACGTACTGAGGTTTTCCGTTAGACCGTATCAGCCGGGCGGTAACGAAGATCAGCAGGTTTGTCTTGGTGCGTTGGCTAACCTTGCTTTGAAAAAGACGTCCGATTAAGGGGAAATCCCCCAGCACGGGAACCTTGTCGTTGATCTCCTGGGTGTTTTCCCTGATGAGGCCGCCGAGCACGGCGGTCTGCCCGTCGAGAACCTGAAGGTCAGTGACCATCGAGCGCAGATTGAAGACAGGCTGATTGATTGTTCCCAGAGTCAGAATGGTCCCCTGAGGGTCGGTGGGAGACGCGGAACCGGCCTCACCTTCCTGCAACCGGGTGCGAATCGGCACTCCGTAATCGATGAAGCCGTCGAAATCGAGTACCTGTGCCTTGGTAATATCGAGATCGATGCGTTGATCGGGATAAGTGGTGGGCTTGACTTCCAGGCTGACACCAACATCCTGAGTGACAAATTCCCGGGGTGTGGGAGGTATGGCGAGAATCAGGGCCTCTCCCGCAGTGAGGCCACCGGTATATGACAAGTTGGCGTTATTGCTCAAGCGAGGGCGTTCAAAGCTGGTCGGGTAAGGGAATTCGCGAACAATATCAATGTTCGCCTTAAGCCCATTCTGAGTGGTGACACTGGGGGCCGAGACGAGGGAAACTCCCTGGACGTTGTTAAGGGCATCGATAACCGCCTCCAACCCCGTCCTGTTCAGGATAACGCCAAGAGTCAGCGTGGTGGGTGTGTTATTGGCGATAGGAGTCAGACCGGTGATCGGATAACCCACGGTGGAGGAGGAGGTATTGGCCTCAACCAACTGGGTGATTCCATCGGGAGTTAGACCACCCGTTTGGCCAACCGCAGTGGAAGATGTTGAAGAGATATTAGCCGAGGTACGCAGGGCGGTTCCCACATTAGGAAATAACGCATGGGGAGAAGCGGGCGTCGCGGCCAGGTAGTTAAAGGTCAAACCCTTAATGGCATCCTGATTGAATTCGGCAATTTTCGCCTCGATTTCGATCTGAGGAGTCTCCTTGCTGAGCTGATCGATCAAATTACCGATAATGTCCAGCTGCTCAGGCGTGTCCCGGACGACAAGCTTGCTCGATCCCGACAGAAACGATGCCGTGGCACCCGGCGGAAAGCGAATGCCTTTGTCGGTGAGCGCCTGCTGCACGTCGGTTTTGACGGAATCGATGGTTGTCGGCGTCGCATCCGTGGGCGCGGCGATCTGCACTTTCAATTGGGAACCCGAAAAGAAGTCGGGAGGAACCAGGTAAGTTCGCACCGAGAGAGTTTCACCTTCATCGATGGAGGGGCGCAGGTAGACCGCGTAGTCTTCAACAGAATACTGGAGATTGGTCTGTTGGATGATGTAGCCGAGCACCTCGGAAAGCGGCACATCGGTCAAAGTAATGCTGACCTCGCGGTGGATGGCGTGAAGCGGGGCGGCAGCAGCGGCATCCGCGCCCGCCGCAGGCGCAGCAGCGTCACCCCCAGCTGCAGGCGCTGGAGCGGCGGCATCCAGATCGGAACTTAGACGCAAAACAAAGTTAATGCCTTCATGGTCCGGGTCGAGCTCCTTGCTTTTTTGTTGGAGAAATTGAATGACCGCCGCGATATCGAGTTTCTCGAAGTTAACTTTATCGATAATAATGGAGGACAGCTTGCGCGTAATCTCGGCGCGATTGGAATGTTCGGACGTCGGCGTTGTGGCATTTTGTCCCGTCACGATGTCAGGCGAAATGGACTCGGCCCAACCGTGATCAACCTGCTCAAAGGCGGCCTGTTCATGCTCATCATGGCGGAAAGTATCCGCACGGAACTGGTAGCGCTCGATATGAGCCATTTTGTCGCGAGCAGCTTTGTTGTAGGGGTCGAGAATCAGAATTTTCGAATAAGTCTCTTCGGATTTATCATATTGACCCGTTCTGAAATAGGCGTCTCCTTGAAAGAGGAGCTTTTGAACCGTCGCCACTTTGGCCTTGAAATCATCGGTCACCGCCGGGTTGTTAACCGTGCCTTCGGGGTCGCGCACCTGTTCCTCGTAGGCAACTTGTTCTTTTTTTAGTTCTTCTATGTCGGCCGGATAAACGGGGTTATCCGGTTGCAGGATAACGGCCTGCTGGAGCAAAGTGGCGGCTTGGGCAAATTTATCATCCTTGGCCAGTTCCTGGGCCTGTCCAGCCTTGGCGGCAGCCAATCCAACTTCAGCGCGGTTGTAGGATGCAGCGGTGGCTCCTCCCGGTGAAAGCGAATCGACCGCAAACTGGAAGCGTCCCGCCGCCTGGTCGTAGTTGCCACTGGCCAGGAAACGTTGCCCGTCCGATATGGCCTGGTTGGCACTGATGTTGAGGTTTTGACGCTTGGCCGTCTCATTATGGGCTGCCTGAGCGGCGGTGGGGGCGCTGTCGTTGGAGGCGGGGGTGGCATCTTGCGCCTTGAGCCAGAGTGCAGACAATGGCAACAGTGAGGCAGCTAGCAGAAAACGTGCTTGATTAGGTTTCATTCGTTAAGGCCTCCGATTTAAAGGTTTTTATGTAAAAATGCATTAAGAGTCAAGTGCCGAAAGTGAGTTAGGGCGATTTAGGTGCGGGAACCACGGGAACTTCATTCCATTCGGCGGGGTCCAATTTCGGAATTTTGTAATCTTTTAAGGTTTTCGTATCACGGATGGTTGCTCCTTTATCATTGGCCTCAATGACCAGGAAGGATTGATCCGGAAGATATGGTAAAATAGTAAAAACTTTGCCCCGCGCTATTTTGATCACTTTGTCGACGTCATTCGGCATGAGCATGACGAAATTGGCCGTCGATTCCGGCGAATCAATATTCTGGCGGAACGGCAGGACGACTTTCAATCCAATCTCCGGTTTGTCGAGCTCAAGCGTGGAGATGTCGGTGTTGACCGTGAGATGGGTGTTGGGATCGACCACGTCTTTGAATTCCTGATGGAATGGGCCCACGATATAACCTTCGAAGCCAAGCTGATCGCCAGTCTTTTTGAGGGGCGGCTGCGCTGAACTGGCTTCATCACTGAGATAAAGCTGGAATAGGTTGACCCCGTTAAGCTGCTGGTAGCCTTTGAACTGAATATGAAACTCGCGCAGGTCATACTTCTGCAAGCGGAGGCGCGAGAGGTAGCTGGGGCGGTCCTTTTCATCAAGGGGATTGGTCGATTTCGAGCCATCGCAGTCTGCGGCTTTGATTGCCTCGCCCACGGCTTCGTTTTTGAATTCGACGATGTTGGAAAAGCCGTCACCGTCGGGATCTTCGCGGTCCACATTGGTGTCGGTAAAGTCGAGTCCGTATTTCTCGTACCAGCTCAGGAGCACGCCGCTGGGCGAGCGGGTGCTTTTATCAACTTTCTTGATGTAATCGCCGTTCGGGTATTCGGAGGGATAGAAGAGGTATTTGTCCGAGTGGAACAAGCGGTGATGATCGTCAGGTTCCTGCCACAAGACGGGTGAGGACCAAACGGAGAGGCTCGACTGGGTGTCCTCGCTCTTGAGTGCCTTGGCCGGCGTGCCGCTCGATTTCGTGGTGCTCGTGATGCCGGTGATCTCATCCGCAGAAGGATAGATCAGGGCCAGGCCTGCCGCGCCGAGGGCGAGCAAGAGAAGAGCGGCCGCGACGATGATGGATTCAGGCGATTTATTCATCAATTGCCGCCCTTCCATTCGATCAGGTCGATCCGCGCCTTGATCATAAGCGTTGATTGGCCAAAGAGAAACTGCGGGCCCTTGATGGTGGTGGTCGAGGCCACTTCGCCCGGTGAGGTCGCGACGACGGAATCAGGCGGGGGACCCGCCAACGCGGCCAGGGAGTCGATCCTCGGAGAGTCAGGGATTGAGTTGGTGATGGTCAGGGTCCGAACCACAAAGATATAGGGGGACTGGAGGAGGCCATCCAAGACCTTGCGCAAATTTTCAGAGGTGGTCTCGAAATCCACCTCGAAGGGATAGGCGGTGTAGGCATTGCCGGGAGCACTACTGGAAAAACCCTCCAGGATATCGGTATCCGTGGATGAAGCCGAGCCACCGCCGCCGCCAGCGCGGGCATCTTCTTCATAGGTGCGACGGATGGCCTGGACGCCTTTGACCGGTGATTTGATGAGAATATTCGCGATTTCATCAATGCCGAGGAGTTGTTTGCTCAAAACCGCCGTTTGCACGTCACTCGGGCTTTGGTTGAGATAGCGTGAAAAACCAAAATAGAAATTGGGAGGGAGCGTGACACCGCCGAGCTTGGCCGCGGCGCTCAGGCTGTGCACATCATCATCGAGGTCATGCTTCCAGGTAACCGGATCTTCCTTGTCGATGGTGGCCAGTTTGTTTTCTTTGGGGCGAAGGTTGGTTTTAATGATGGGATCGAGTTGGGCATGAATCAGATCAATGTTACCCTGCAGGATCTTAAGATTGGCCGCACTAACGGCTATGTTGTATTTGGGGTTTTTCGAGTTTTTATCGAAATCGGACTTGGCCGTGGCACAGGCGAGTTGCGCCTGCGCCAGTGCGCCGGAAAGGTAATACCACGCACCCACGCCGATGAGCGTTAGGACGACGAAGGCGATGATGAAGCCCAGATCAAATCCGGTAAGCGAAATTTTAAGCTTTTTCATGGTTTGCCCGTACCGGGTTTGAGACTGATGGGCACTTTGAGTTTCAAGTGCATGGAAAATTTTTGCGCGAAAGCATTCGGGTCGGTCTCAGAAGTCGTAAACGAAATCAAAGTCGCGGTGATGTTGTTTTTATCAATATCGAAGAGAGGCAGATCGGCCAGCGCATTGACAAAGTCGCGCAATTTGCCGGGATCGACCACCTGGGTCCTGGGGTTGCTGTGATAGAGGCCGTCGATGATGAGCATGTTGACTTCGTTGCCATGGTCGGCCGATCCGTCCTCCTGGCCCGGGGGACCGTCGCCCCTGACCGTAGCTTTATAGGCCGGTGTGAGGTTGGTGATCCAGACGCCGGGCGGAATGTTGTCATTGAGGGCGGCGAGGATTTGCGCCCATTTGTCGCGTTGATCGCCCAGATGGACGACGGAATCGAGCGTTTGGTGGAGCGCATCTTCCTCTTTGGCCATGTTGCCGATCTTGGGAGCCATGGGGCTCAAGCCCTGCGCGTCGTTGCTGAGGGATGCAACCTTGGCGTTAGCCACCGTCAACTGCTGGTAGTAGAAAAGAGCGACACAGGCAATGAGGATGGCCCAGGCGGTAATGGCCCCGAGGTAATAGGGTAAGGTGCGCACTTTATCCTTGCGGGCCACCAGGGTGGGAGCATCGAGGGTGACTTCGGCGGGACAACTGCCAGTTTCGCGCAGTGCCAGACCGACCAACTCCGCCGTGAAGCAGCTATTCTGCTGGAGGTAGGAGGTATTGAGAGACTGCCCTAAATTGACGTTGCGCAGGGGGTTGAAGTAGACGACGGGCAGGCTGAGTTTATCCCCGATGAAGAGGTCCATGTAGGGCAACTGGGAACTGCCACCGGTGAGGAAAACCCGCTTGGGCGCGGCACCGCTGAGCGTGGTGCGGTAATAGGCGATGGAGCGGTTGATATCGACGTGAAGCCGGGTCATGGTCGAGCGAATGAGCTTCGAGATGCGCGCGGCGTCGGCGTCATCGGGATCGGCGTAGACGCCGCCGAGCGAGACAAAGCCCTTGCCCTTTTTCAGGGTTTCCGCCGCCATGAAGGGCTCCTGCATGTCGTTGCAGATGCTTTGGGAAATCTGATTGCCCGCGATGGGGATATTGCGGATCCAAAAGCTGTTCTTCTCGACGAAGACCAGATTGGTGGAGCGGGCGCCCATGTCGATGATGAGCGAACATTCCTCGGTCTGGACTTCGCTGTAGCGGAAGGCGTTCAGGAGTGAGAAGGGGGCGACGTCGACGTGCTTGATCTTGACCCCGACCTGCTCGACCGCGGCGACTTCGGCCTCGAGCACTTCCTTCTTGATGGCGACAATGACCGCCTCGGCCTCGGTCGAGCCGGCGGTACGGGCGGGCATCATCTGGTAATCCCAAGTCACTTCCTCAATGGGGAACGGGACATTTTGCTGCGCCTCGAACTTGACGACCTGCTCGACCTGGGTGGCATCGACCGGCGGCAGCTTGACGAAGCGCATGAAGACGCTTTGTCCGGAAATGGAAAGAAGGACCTCCCGACCCTTGACCCCGTGTTCGCTAAAAAGCTTCGCGAGGGTTGGGGTGATGAATTTGGCCCGGTCCTCCTCCTTGTTGGGATCCATCCCCAGTTCGGCCACACCGAAACGAAGAAGGGTCAGTCCCCCTCCCCGGCTGATGCCAAACTCCGCAAACTTGAGCGTGCTGGTACCGATGTCGACGGTAATTACTTTACGGGCGGAAGCCATGGTTGAAAATTTCCAATTTAAAGATAGGTGACCGGATGAGTTTTTTGCGCAATCGACGGGCTATTGGGCTGGCGCGGGTGGCTTGAGCGCCGGGTAACGGTCCGGGTCAACCACCAGAAAGGGGGTTTGATCCTGCCGGTAAACCAGACCGGCAACAGGGACCAGCGGCTGAAACCAGTTGGGGTCCTGTTCTTTGTTCTTATCAATCCTGTCCATCAAGGTGCCTCCAACGTAAGCTTCGACATGGACGTCAAATTTGCGGTCGAAGTCCGAGGCGCCACCCTGGCCACTGTAACGTCCGATGGTCGAGGGGTGGACGTAAACGACACCATAGATGTCCGTACCGGCAGGAACATTGATGTAGGTCACTGATCCCGTTAGAGCCACGGCAATGCCTTTGCCCGGTACCGGAGCGTTTTTTGCGAGCAAATCGCGGCCTTCGATCCAGACCTTGAATTCGACGGAGTCGAGATATTTGGTCGTCAAGGCCGTCGTGGTTCCGTAGTGAAACTCGACTTTGAGCCATTGGTTCGAGGTATCATTGGGGTCGGAAGGCGCCGCTGGCTCCGTACCGCTGCTGGCGACCGTCGAGGACATTCCGGCAAGGTTAGGCGAGCTGACGAAGGTCGTCGTGATCGCATTCTGATTCACAAATGCGACGGGAGAAACCAGGTTACCCTTGGCGTCCTTGAGCTGTCCAAAAGCAGATGGCGCTGCGAGTAGAGCCAGAAGAAATGCGACAGGAAAGTTCTGCCAAAGTAACAATGCACGAAATGACATACTCGTATGTAGTTTCAATCCCTATCTCAGGTCAAACATTTTACGCAGATTATGTGCAATCTTTTCATTTTTTTTGTGGAAATTGGCTCATTTTCGCCCTGAGACCGCTTTTGTTGCCGGTCTCAACCGGCAACAATCTCCAAAACCACGAGTTCCAGAGCACGCCGCTTGTCGCTTTCGCCAGTAAGCATTTCTTTTTGGGCCCGATAGATGAGCGCCAGCGCGTTGAACCAAAATTTAGCCGGGCGATGCTGGCTGCGCTGGGCGGCCTGGCCGAGAGAGTAGGTACTTATGGGTTCACCGCTTTTCTTGCGCGGCAGGTAGGCCTCGCCCTCGGGTGAAATCTCCGCCGAGGTGAACGAGCCGCGGTTGAGCCGAAGCATTTTATTTTCGCGTAGGACCGCAGCCAGGGCGGCGAGACGAATTTGGCCCGCGAGCAGGATCAGGATGCCAACTTCCGATTCGTCCTGCGCGAGGAGGGCCGAGAGTTGCGCCAGCGCCGTTTTGGCTTCGCCGCTCAAGACCGCGTGGCAGAAATCCCAGATCAGCACCTCGCGGCTGCCGCTGATGACCCGGTTGACGTCGTCTTGCGTCAATTCCGCGCCCCCCTCCCCGGCAAAGCAGGCGAGCTTTTCCAACTCCTGCGACCAGGCGGCGGTGTCGATGCCGGTGGCTTGGAAAAAACGTTCCGCCGCGCCGGGGCCGGGCCGGATGCCGGCGGCTTTCATGCGGCGCTCGATCTGGAAAATGAGTTCGTCCTCGCTGGTTTTGCGCAGATCGGGGAGGTCGAAATATTTTGCCTGGGCCAGCTTAAGCAGCGCCTTACTGAAGGTGCGTCCCTTGTGAATACCGAGTGCGCTGATCAGAAGAGTGACCGAGGTGCCGTCGACCGCGCCAGGTCGGGCTGGAGCGATTCGAGCGCCTCCTTGACCGAGGCATGACGACCGACGCCGGTCTCGTCAAAAAAATTGACCGCTTTCCACCAGACCAGTTTCCCCCCGCCGAAAAAAGGCAGCGTCAGGATGGCCTCGCGGACTTTGGCAATCGATTGCACGGCCTCATCGACGGTGATGGCGCGGCCGTCGATGGTTTCGAGATTCATCGCGTCGTCGGGAGCGAGCTTGGCGGCGAGATCAGCCGAGGCCTTTTTAACGGCGTCTTCATCCGTGCCGCAGAGAAAATGGATCGGGACGGTTTTGGTGTTGGGTGATGACGCGGCCATGAGATTACTTTATAGTCCGACTATGGAACATCTCTGGGCGCCCTGGCGCAATCTTTACATTAAAGATAGCAAAAAAAATCAGGGCGATGTTTTCGCCGAGATCGCCCATGGCTCGGACGACGAGGCCCATTATGTGCTCGCGCGCGGCAAGAGCTGTTTTGCGATCCTGAATCTCTATCCCTACAACACCGCGCATCTCATGGTCATCCCTTATCGCGCGACCGGCGACCTGGATGAGTTGGGCGACGACGAGTTGCTCGAACTGATGACGATGCTCAAGCGGATGAAGCAAGCCGTGAGCGCCGCTTTTCGTCCCGATGGCTTCAATGTGGGCATCAATATCGGCGCGGCGGCGGGCGCGGGCATCGAACAGCATCTCCATCTCCATCTCGTGCCGCGCTGGCGGGGCGACAGCAACTTCATGACCACCACGGCGGAGACACGCGTGCACCCGACCGACCTCGCCACTGTTTACGCGGCGCTGCGCAAACAGCTTTAAGACTTCCGAATCTTGACGGAATTAACGGAATTTTTGCCAATTTACGGAATATTTTTTCTATAAAAGAGAGGTTCGATTTTTTTCGTTTTTCGTTAATTTGGCCCTAATTTCATTCATTCCGTCAAAAGTTTCTTTGCCCCATGCGCATCGCCCTCCTTCAACTTAACGCCACGATTGGCGCATTCGACATAAACCGCGCGCGGCTGGAGGAGGGCTATCGCGAAGTCGTCGCCCAGGGGGCGGAACTGGTCCTGGCCCCGGAGCTCTTTCTCAGCGGCTACCCTCCCCGCGATCTCCTGTTGCGGGACGATTTCATTCAACGCGGACTCGATTGCTTGGAGGCGCTGACAAAGTCGGTCGGTGCCGTTCCGCTCATCACCGGCTATGTCGACCGCAATGCGACGCGCCCCGGACGCGCCCTGCGCAACGCCGCCGCCGTGATCCAAAACGGCAGGATCATCCAGCGCGTGGTGAAGTCGCTTCTGCCGACCTACGATGTGTTCGACGAGGACCGCTACTTCGAGCCGGCGGAGAAAGTTTTCCCGGTCGAGATCAACGGCCACAAAATCGCGGTGACCATTTGCGAGGACATCTGGAACGACGCCGATTTCTGGCCCGAGCGCCGTTACCGTTGCGATCCCATCCGCGAACTGATCGATGCGGGCGCGAAGCTGATCGTGAATATTTCGGCCTCGCCCTGGCAGCGCGGCAAGGAGGCGACGCGGCTCGCGATGCTGCAACGGGTGGCGCGCGACGAAAAGGTGCCGCTGGTGCAGGTCAACATGGTCGGCGCGAACGATGAACTGATTTTCGACGGCCATAGTGTGGCGCTCAATGCGCAGGGCGAGGTGTTGGCGCTCGGCGCGGGCTTTGCCGAGCAGGTTCTCGTCGTTGATACGGAGGCAGCGCCTTCGGTCCCGGCCCTCGCGCTCCCGATCAACCAGGAGGAGCAACTCTACCGCGCGCTGGTGCTCGGGGTGCGGGACTATGTCGGCAAGTGCGGCTTCAAGTCGGTCGTGCTCGGCTTGTCGGGGGGCATCGATTCGGCGCTCGTGGCCGTGATCGCCGCCGAGGCGCTGGGCGCGGAAAAAGTGTGGGGCGTCTCGCTCCCCTCGCGCTATTCGAGCGAAGGGAGCCTGAGCGATGCGGCGCAGCTCGCGAAGAAGCTGGGCATCCGCTACGACGTGCTGCCCATCGCCGAGCCGGTGGTGGAAGTCGAAAAGACGCTCGAGGGCGTCTTCCATGGACGCACGCCCGACGCCACCGAAGAGAATATCCAGTCGCGGCTGCGAGGCCTGCTGCTCATGGCGCTCTCGAATAAATTCGGGCCGCTCGTCCTGACCACCGGCAACAAGTCGGAACTGGCCGTCGGCTATTGCACGCTTTATGGCGACATGTGCGGCGCGCTGGCGGTAATCGCCGACGTTCTGAAAACGGAAATCTACGCGCTGGCGCGCTGGATCAATCGCGACGGGGAAATCATTCCCTGGAACACGATTGAGAAGCCGCCCAGCGCCGAGTTGCGCCCCGACCAGACCGACCAGGACAGTCTACCGCCCTACGATCTGCTCGACCGCATCCTGCATCACTACGTCGTCAATGATGCCGACCCGAAGATGCTCGTGAGCGAGGAGATTCCGATTGAGACGGTGCGCGATGTGCTCAACAAAATCGTCTTCAGCGAATACAAACGCCGCCAGGCCGCACCGGGCCTGAAGGTCTCGCCACGCGCCTTCGGCATGGGGCGGCGAGTGCCCATCGCGCAGGGGTTTCGGGGGTAATTCATTCTAATTTCATTTTCGTTGTTTAACCCGAAGTGATACTTTAATATCACTTTATGCCCGAAACGGAACTTGTCACCACCCTCAAACGAAGCGCCACTAAAATCATTGCCAAAGCGCAAAGACAAAAACGTCCGATCCTGATCACCAATCGCGGCCTTCCCGCCGCCTATCTTGTCGATGCCGAAAGTTTTGAACTTTTGCAGACTCGCATGAATATCCTGGAAGGTATTAGCCGGGGTGAGGATGCACTGCGGCAGGGCCGGGTGCTTAGTCAAAAGCAGTTCGAGAAAAAAATGGCGCGATGGCTCAAATAATCTGGACAGAGCCAGCACGCATGGCGCTCGATTCCATTGCGGATTACATCGCGCTGGACAACCCAGAAGCCGCGCGTTTTTTTGTTCAAAAAGTTTCAGCAACTGTTAAACAGCTGGTTCGTTTTCCAAGGTCCGGCTCATGCATTCCCGAAGTCCCACGAAAAGGTTTGCGGCAGCTTGTGATCAAACCCTGTCGGGTCTTCTATCGGATCAAGGGCGATCACATTGTCATCCTGTATGTCATGCGAAGCGAACAATTGTTCCGGAAGGAATTTTTTGAATAATGTTTCGCTTCTTCCAAGCCTACCGACCGGTAGGTAACTTTCCGGTTGACGCGCCGCCCGGTTCTGTCAGCCTAGGCGGGCCATGGCCAAACTCACCTCCGATCCGCGGCAGCGCCTCCTCGACGCCGGGCTGAAACTCTTCGCCAACCGGGGTTATGCCGGCACCGCCGTGCAGGACATCACGGAGGAGGCGAAGGTCACCAAGCCGACGCTCTACTATTATTTCCAGAACAAGGAAGGGCTTTTCCAGGCGCTGGTCGACCAGGCAATGGACGAGCGGCTCCGTTTGATGCGCCAGGCCGCCCCACCGGAAAAAGCGACGGTCGATCAGCTCACCGACATCATCGTGGCCGTCACCAATTTCGCGCAGCGCCAGCCCGATCTCCTGCGGCTTTGCTTCTCCATCGCGTTCGCGGCCGAGGGCGAATTCCCCTCCGGCTTCAAGAAGCACGACAAGATGCATGCCTCGATTCAATTCGTGCACGGGATCATCCAGACCGGACTCGACCGGGGCGTATTGAATCCGGCCTACAATGTCCATGAGCTCACCCAGGCCTATTTCCATCTCATCCAGCAGTCGATCGTGCTGACCATTGTTGATTCAAAACTCCGCCGTCTCAAGCCGCCCATGGTCCCCTCTCCCCGGATGGAACCCAAACGGATCGTGGAACTTTTTCTCGGCGGGGCGGCGAGTCCAAGAAATTCCCCGGCCAATGGAGCGACTCACAAACGAGCGGCGCGCGCCGCCAAAGTACTCGTGGTCCTGGCCGGACTGAGTTTGACTCTGCTCAGCGCAAAGGGGCAGACGACGAATGCGACCCCAACCGACGTCGCTCCCCCGATGGCGACCAATGCACCGGCGCAAGGGCTTGCGCCGGCTACCTCGGATACCAATTCCGCAACAGTAACCACGAACACCAACTCGCTCACGACGATTACTCCGCCGGTCATGCCGGATGTCCGCCCGATTCCACTGGCGGTCAAGGCGAGTCATCCCGAGCTCGCCACGGTCTCGCCGATAGCGGACAACGCGCGCGATCCGCATGCGCTCGATCTGCAAACGTGTTTCCAACTCACCGCCATCCGGGACGACTCGCTCAAGGTCAGCATGGAGGACATCGAGATTGCGCGCGCCCAGTTGAGTCAATCGATCGCCGCCCTCTGGCCGACGTTCACCGTCAACAATCAGCAGCAATTTCTCCACTACCGGAATTCGAGCACCGGCGGCTTCAGCATCCTGGGCAACTCAACGATCAGCGGAAACCGCAATTACACGTCGCAGTCGAATGTCAACATGACCTACACCCTCTTCAATGGCGGACAAAACTGGAACAACGTCGGGGCGAGTTCCGCCGCCGTTGCCGCCAAGCGCCAGACGCTCGCCCGCGACTACCAGACCATCTACCAGGATGTGGCGCAGGCCTTCTACAACGTGCTCCAGTTCGAGGGAGACATGACGATCCAGGCCGACCTGATCGATGCGTTGCAGGCGCGGGTGGACGACCTCAAAGACCGCGTCAACCTCGGGCGGTCGCGGCCCTCGGAGTTGCTCCAGGCACAAACCGACCTGGCCAACGCGAAGTACACCTATGAGCAGCAGCGCGGCTCGCTCAACGCCGCGAAGGAAACGGTCGCTTTCTACACCGGCATACCCTCGGGCGGACTCAAGTTGAAGGATGCACAAAAGTTTCCCTCGGCCGCGCAACTGGAGGCCTATGTTATGCAGAGCGGAACGCGACCCGACGTCCTTTCGCAACTGGAAAGCCTGCGCCAGGCCGAGCGGCAACTCTCTGCCGCGCAGGGCGAACTCCTGCCAACGATCACGGCCAACGGCAATTTTCTCGCCTCGCAGGACCCGGCCTCGAATGAGATTGACGCGACCATGACCCTCGAGGCCTCGATGCCGATTTTCGACGGCGGCCTGATCGCCGGGCAAATCCACCAGAACCATGAGATGGTCCGGCAGGAACGGCTCAACGTGGAGCAGTTGAAACGCACGGCGGACGAGGACACGCGCACGGCCTACGTCAATTTCAACGCGAGCGTCGCGCAGGTCGTGGTGCTGCGCGAGGCCGCGTCGCTGGCCGCGAAGAATTTCGAGGCGCAGGTGGACGATTATCGCCGCGGCGTCGTGGCCAATCTCGACGTGCTGACCGCGCTGCAGGATTACCAGACCGCGCGCATCCAGCTCCATAATGCGAACATGCAGGCGCGTCTTGACCTGATCAACCTGCACGTCGCGGCGGGCACGGCGGCGTCCGGGCCGGGCGCGAACAACCAGGCGCTCCCGAAATCAACCGGCAACTCGCCCTAGCATGAGCACGCCCCCCAATTCCCCGGCGACGAAGCCAGGCAAGGGTTCCGCCTTCGCGTCGCTGGCCGATCTCTCCATCCGGCGGCCCGTCTTCGCGTGGATGCTGATGGCGGCTCTGATTATTTTCGGCGCGATCGGGCTGTCGCGACTCGGCGTCAGCGAGCAGCCCGACGTCGATTTTCCCGTGCTGACGATCAACGCGACCTGGAGCGGCTCGGCCCCCGAGGTGATGGAGACGGAGATCGTCGACAAGATCGAGGAGCAGGTCATCTCGACGCAGGGCGTGCGCAACGTGACGTCGCAAATCCAGCAGGGGCAGGCCTCGATCACCCTCGAATTCGAGATCGACCGCAACATCGACGCCGCCCTGACCGAGGTGCAGTCGAAGCTCAGCAACGTCACGCTGCCCATCGGCGCCGACTCGCCCACCATCGTCAAAAGCAATCCGGAGGACCAGCCCATCGTCCTGCTCAGCGCCTCCTCGACTTCGCGCGACATGCATGCGCTGACCGAATATCTCGAACTCAACATCGTCGACCAGCTCAAGATATTGCCCGGCGTGGGCGAGGTCACGCTGGCCGGTTACCAGCAGCGCAACCTGCGGGTGTGGGTCGACAACAACAAACTCAAGCCGCTGCAACTGACCATCCTCGATGTGAAGACCGCGCTGGAAAACGAGCAGGTCGAGGAGGCCGCCGGTTATCTCGAAAATTCCGCGAGCGAGTTCAACGTCCGCACCATGGGCGAGGGCGTCACGCCCGAGGCGGTGGGCGACATCCAGATCAAGCAGCGCGGAGGCGAGGCGATCTACAATTCCAACATCCGCATCCGCGATGTCGCGCGCGTCGAGGACGGCCTCGATGACGTGCGCCATACCGCCATCGTCAACGGCCAGCCGGGCATCGGCATCGGCATCAAGAAGCAGCATGGCGCGAACTCGGTGGCCATCGCGGAGGCGGTCAAGGCGCGGCTCGAGGAACTGCGCAAGACGCTGCCGCCCGACATCAGGATCGACGTGAATTTCGACAGCAGTCTTTTCATCAAGGACGCCATCCACGAAACCGAATTCACCCTCATCCTCTCGGCCCTCATCACCAGCCTCGTCTGCTTTCTCTTTCTCGGCTCGTGGAGCTCGACCTTCAACGTCCTGCTCTCGATTCCGACCTCGGTCATGGGCACGTTCGCGGTGCTTTATTTCATGGGTTTCACGCTCAATTTCTTCACCCTGCTCGGCCTCTCGCTGGCCATCGGGATCGTCGTTGATGACGCCATCATGGTGCTGGAAAACATCATGCGTCATCGCGAGATGGGCAAGAGCAAGGTGCTCGCCTCGCGGGACGGAGCGCGTGAAATCACCTTCGCCGCGCTCGCGGCCACCATCGCCGTCGTCGCCATCTTTTTGCCCGTCGCCTTCATGAGCGGAATCATCGGCCGCTTCTTCTACCAGTTCGGCATCACGATCTCCGCCGCAGTGCTGCTCTCGCTGGTCGAGGCGCTGACCGTCACGCCGATGCGCTGCTCGCAATTCATGGGCAAGACCCGGCGCGGCTACGCGAATTGGGCCGCCGGGGAGTTCGATAAAATTGGCCGCATTTATCGTCGCCTGCTCGGCGTCTGCCTCGATCATCGCTGGCTCGTCATCATCGTCTCGACCGTGATCTTTCTCCTTTCGCTCGGAATCGCCTACATCCTGCCCAAGGAATTTCTGCCCCGGCAGGACCAGAGCGCGTTCCTGATCCGCGTGCAGACGCCCGTCCGCTCGTCCATCGCCTTCACGGAAAGCAAGCTGGTCGCGGCGGAAAAAATCCTCCATCAGCACCCGGAGATCGACCACTTCTTCTCGGCCATCGGCGGGTTCACCTCCGACACCGGCGCGGCGGACGGCGCGGTTACCGATGGGCAGGTCAACAGCGCCCTCATTTACGTCACGCTCAAGCCGAAGTCGCAGCGCGCGCTCGGCCAGTTCGCGCTGATGGACCAGTTGCGCGGCGAACTCAACGCCATCCCTGACGTGAGCGCCGTGCCGCAGGACCTCGCCTCGCACGACTTCATCGCGGGACGCGGTTTCCCCATCGAGCTGAACCTGCGCGGCCCGGACTACACCGTGCTCGAAAAGAAATCGCAGGAGATCATCGATGCGATGAAGCAGACCGGCTATTTCCGCGACATCGACACCGATTTCCGCAATGGCATGCCCGAAGTCCGCATCTATCCCGACCGCGCGCTGGCGACCGTCTCCGGCGTGACCGTCGATGCGATTGCGAACACCGTGCAGGCCGCGATTGGCGGCGCGGTGCAGGGAAAATACACCAACAAAGACCGCCGCTACGATGTGCGCCTGCGGCTCGAAGGCGGCCAGCGCGTCGGGCCGGACGACATCATGAACCTCGATGTCCGCACCGATTACAACGAGCTGATTCCGATTTCGAGCGTGATCAAGACTGAGACGGTCGACACCTACCAAACCATCGCGCGGACGCTGCGCGAGCGCTCCATCTCCATCTACGCCAACATCGCGCCGGGCCAATCGCAGGCCGATGCGCTGGATCGCGCCGAGGCCATCGCGAAAAAACTTCTGCCGCCCGGCTACCGCGTCTTCCTCGGCGGCGGCGCGCAGACCTTTCGCGAGACCTTCTCCAGCCTCTTCTTCGCGCTCTGGCTCGGCATCGTCGTCTCCTACATGGTGCTGGCATCGCAGTTCAACAGCTTCATCCATCCCTTCGCGGTGCTGCTCTCGCTGCCGTTCTGCATCAGCGGCGCTTTCTTTGCGCTTTTGCTCACGGGCCAGTCGATCAATCTCTACAGCCTGATCGGCCTTGTGCTGCTCATGGGCATCGTGAAGAAGAACTCGATTCTGCTCGTCGAATTCACCAACGCGAAGCGCTTCATCGACGGCTTCTCCGTCCGCGACGCCATCCTCTTCGCCGGACCGGTGCGCCTGCGGCCCATCCTGATGACCTCGCTCGCGACGCTGGCCGCGGCGGTGCCTCCCGCGCTGGCGCTTGGGCCAGGCGCGGAGAGCCGCATCCCGATGGCGATCACAGTCATCGGCGGTGTGATTGTCTCCACTTTTTTCACGCTTCTGGTCGTGCCCTGCGCCTACAGTTTAATGGTGAAACTCGAAAGCAAATCGCATCCCGAAGCGGAGCTTTACAATGCCACCACCAAGCCCGCCATGCGACCGGGGCATGAGACCGATGCGCCTTCCAATGGAAACTCCACCAAGACTTTGACCACGACAAAATGAAAGTTCCCTGGGTTTGATGGAATGACAAAATTTTCGGAATTAACGGAATTTATGAATGGGTTGCCTGAAGCATATCCGCCACATGAAGCGTTGGCTCGAAAGATTATTGGCTTGGCGATGAAGATTCATCGCGAATTGGGCTGCGGATTTGTGGAATCGATTTACCGGGGGGCTTTGGCGATTGAACTGAAAGACGCTCAGATCGACTTCGAAATTCATCCCATTCTGCCGGTCTTCTATAGGAGTGAAGAGATTGGCGTCTTTCAGGCGGATGTAATCATCCAAAACAAACTAATCGTCGAACTTAAGGCTGTGGAAGCTCTGACCGTCCAGCATTCTGTTCAACTGATTAATTATCTCTCCGCCGCCCGGATCGATCACGGCCTGCTTCTCAATTTCGGTACAAAAAGCCTGCAATTCAAAACCAAGAACCGCGCCCATCCTCCCGAAAACCCTCCAATTGATCCCCCAAATTTTCATTCCTAAAAAATTCCGTTAATTCCGAAAATTCCGTCATTCCGTCAATTTCATCTGACCCACGCCCATGACCCTCTCCGACCTCTCCATCCGCCGTCCGGTCTTCGCCTGGATGTTGATGTCGGCGCTCATGTTTTTCGGCGTGATTTGCTTTTTCCAGCTCGGCGTCAGCCAGCTCCCGGAAGCGACCCAGCCGGTGCTGACCATCTCGGCCAGCTGGATCGGCGCGGCACCGGAAGTCATGGAAACCGAGATCGTCAACCCGATCGAGCAGGCCGTGATTTCCGTCCAGGGCATCCAGGACATCGAGTCCAACATGCGGCAGGGCACGGCGAGCATCAAACTCACCTTCTACACGAGCAAGGACATCGACGCGGCCCTGCAGGAAACCAACTCGAAGCTCCGCTCGGTCAAGCTGCCGGACGACGTGCTGCCGCCGACCATCTCCAAGATCAACACCGACGACAACCCGATCATGTGGCTCGCAGTCACCTCGACCAAGCGCTCCTTCAAGGACATGCTGACCTACGTCGACCTGAATTTACGCGACCGGCTGCGCGTCATTCCCGGCGTGGGCGACATCATCCTCGGCGGCTGGTCGGACCGCAATCTCCGCGTCTGGGTCGACAACAACAAACTGCAGGCGCTGCAACTGACGATCCTCGACATCCGCAACACGCTCAAGATGGAGAACAACGAGACGAATTCGGGCTATCTCGAAAACGGCCAGGCCGATGCCAATGTGCGCACGATGGGCGAGGCTCTGACGCCGGAGGAGATGGGCGATCTCCTCATCACGCAGCGAGGCGGCCAGCGGATTTATCACTCCAACATTCACCTGCGCGATGTCGCCACCATCGAGGACGGCCTCGCCGATACGCGGAGCATGGCGCGGAGCAACGGGAAGATCACGCTCGGCGTGGGCATTCAAAAGCAGCACGGCGAGAACGATGTGAAGGTGGGCACGGCGGTGCGGGCGTTCGTCGACCAGGTCAACAAGGAAATCGCCGTCTCCGATCCCGATCTGCATCTCGACGTCAACTTCGACGGCACCCGGTTCACCTCGCAGGCGATCAGCGAAACCGAGCTGACCGTGCTGCTTTCCGTGGTCGTCACCGGGCTGGTCTGCTGGGCCTTTCTCGGCTCGTGGACTTCCACCTTCAACGTCCTGCTCTCGATTCCCACCTCGGCGCTCGGCACTTTCATCATCATGCGCATGTTGGGATTCACCATCAATTTCTTCACGTTGCTCGGCATGTCGCTCGCCATCGGCATCGTGGTCGACGATGCCATCATGGTGCTGGAAAATATCGTCCGGCATTTTCACATGGGAAAAACGGCGCGGCAGGCCGCCCTGGACGGCGCGCGCGAAATCACCTTCGCGGCGACGGCGGCCACCATCTCGGTGGTCGCGGTTTTCATCCCGGTGCTGCTCGTCGGCGGATTCATCGGCGTCTTTCTCTTCCAGTTCGGCATGACGATTTCCACGGCGGTGGGGCTCTCGCTGCTCGAAGCGATCACCCTCACGCCAATGCGCTGCTCGCAGTTCATGACCGCGAAGGAGGACGAGTACAAGTTCGCCGTTTTTGTGAACCGCATCTTCGGCGCATTTGCACGGGGTTACAGCCGCGCGCTGGCTCTCAGCCTCGGGCACCGGTGGAAAGTGGTCGGTGGCGCGCTCGGCTTGTTCGCGCTTTCGATGCTCTCGGTCCAGTGGCTCACCAAGGAATTCATGCCGACGCAGGACATCGGCGTTTTCATTATCCGCTTCCAGACGCCGGTCGGTTCCTCGCTCACCTTCACCAGCAACAAGGCGGCGGAGATGGAGAAAATCCTCAAGACGAACCCGAATATCAGCCACTACTTTGTCAACATCGGCGGCTTCGAGGGCGGCGAAACCAACAAGGGCATGTCGTTCATTTCCCTCACGGACCGAGGCGAACGCAAGGAGACGCAGCAGCAGGTGATGGACGAGGTGCGCGATGCCATCACCAAACAAATCCCGAAGGATTTTGACGCCTTCCTCATCAATCCGTCCGGTAATTTCGGCGGGGCGAAGCGCGGCACCAGCATCGAGCTGAGCGTGCGCGGACCCGACTACGGCGTGCTCAAGGACAAGGTCGCGGAGATGACGAAGCGCTTCACGGCCAGCGGGCTGATGACCGATGTCGACACCGATTTCCGCGACGGCGTGACCGAGGTGCATGTCGTGCCCGACCGCGAAAAAGCGGCAGCCAGCGGCGTCAGCGTCCAGGACATCGCCGATACGATCAACACCGCCATCGGTGGCGTGCGCCAGGGTTATTTCACCAACGGCATCCGACGCTACGACGTGCGCATCCGCCTCCTGCCCGAGCAATGGCGCACCACTGCGGACATCGACAAACTTCTCATCCGCACAAGCTACGGCGAGCTGATTCCCCTTTCCTCCGTCACCACCGTGAGCGAGGAGAAGAACCTTCTCACCATCACGCGCGAAATGCGCGAGCGGGCCATCAATGTGTACGCCAACACCGCGACCGGCCAGTCGCTCGACCAGGCGATGGAGTTTGCGCGCAAGACAGCAAAGGACATCCTGCCCGACGGTTATTCGCTGGTCGAAGTCGGCGCGTCGAAGGATGTCATCGACGCCTTTATCAGCTTCATTTTCACGCTCGTGCTGGGCCTGGTCATCTCCTACATGGTGCTCGCGGTCCAATTCAACAGCTTCATCCATCCGATCCCGGTGATGATCGCGCTGCCCTTCTCGCTCACCGGCGCGTTTCTCTCCCTGCTGATCACCCACAACTCGCTCAACCTTTACAGCTTCATCGGCATCATCGTGCTGATGGGCATCACGCTGAAAAACTCGATCCTGCTCGTGGAATTCTTCAACAAGCAACGGCACGAACATGGCCGCACCCCGCGCGAGGCGATTCTCATCGGCGGCCCGATCCGTCTGCGCCCGATTGTCATGACCTCCGCCGCGACCGTCGCCGCCTCGATCATCCCGGCGCTTGGCATCGGACCGGGCGCGGAGGTGCGGGTCTCAATGGCCGTCGTCATCATCGGCGGCGTCTGTGTCTCGACCCTTTTTTCCCTGCTGGTAGTGCCGTGCCTTTATGACCTCATGGCGCCGGTCGAGGATAAATCGCATCACGTCCGCCGCGAGCTCGATGCCGCCGATGCCGAGCAGGAAGCCGAACTGGTCGGGCATTGATCTTCCCGGCTGCCTCGGGCAACAAGCAGCCCGGGTCACCCCATAAAGGCACCCTCCTGCTATGCCATTGGTTTTCCGGCCTTTAATTGCTATAAGGCCAGCCGCATGTCCCGGATCAAATTCATCCACCAGCCGCGATTTGATCGCGATCCGGTCCGCAGCCGCCGCGCGGTCCTGGCCTCATGCATTTTTCATGGAGTCGCCTTTGGCCTGCTCCTGTGGCTGACTTTTCTCTACCGCGCTCATTTGTCTCTGCTTAAAAGCGGGTCCGCTCCCGGCGCACCCGTGATCAATCTCGAAACCATGGTCGTCGTCACGCCCGCACCGCAACCCGTTCAACTTCACGAATCGGCTAAAACTGCGGCCATTTCCGCCCCACCCGTTGAGAAGCCGCCCGCTCCGGCAAAAATTCCCGACGTGGGCGTTCCGGTTCTGGCCGTCAAGCCGAGCAGGCCGCCACCCCCTGCACCGGCCATAACTCAAGTGTCTCTCCATCCGCTGATCCCTCACACGGCACCGACCGAGAGCCATCCCAAGCCCGCTCCTGCGACCACGGTTTCAAGCTATGCGCCCGGACTCAATGTCCTGCCTCATCCCCCCTACCCGGTCGAGGCCCGCAATCTCGGCCAGACCGGCACGGTGGTCATGAACGTTCAATTCGACGCCAATGGCAACGTCATCCGCGCCCAGGTCGCCCAATCAAGCGGCGTGCCGCTCCTCGACACCACAACGCGATCCTTCATCCGCGCCCATTGGCACAGCGCGACGTACGCTGGACAAACCATCCGCCAGCCGGTCGAATATTCGCTCGATCATTTGTAACCATGGAACCCGATTCATCGCTTGAAAAACAGGCCCCGTCCGCCCTCCCGCCGGAGAAAAATCCCGACCAGCACTGCCCGGTTTGTGGCGCTGAGCTGCTCCACGAAAAATGCAAAGTCGTCTGCCGCAGTCCCCGGTGCGTCTACCGGATCGTCTTTAATTGCGCTGAGTTTTAATTCTTCGGGCGTTCCGGCGGCGGTGGAAGCTGAACCGTATCCATGCCCCGGCTGGCCAGCTTGCGCGCCAGCGCCAGCGCCTCGTGCCGCGTCTGCACCGCCTCCTCGAGTTGCGCAATCTTCACCGCATCCAGAATGCGTCCCATCGTCTTGCCGGGGGGAATGCCCATTGCCTTCAAATCGTGGCCGGAGATGAGCGCGGGCGGGGCGATCTGCTCGGGCGTCATCGTCTCCAGCTGGTGCTTGAGGAAATCGTAATGCTTCAGGTCACCGTGCGAGCTCTCGCAGTCGATGCGATGCAATTCCAGTTCCAGCGGGAAGGTTGGCCGCGCCATCATCCGCTTCAGCGTTGAGGGCCGCATGTGCGGCACATCCTTGAACTGCATGTGGTGCTGCACCATCTCCCGTACCGTCTGGATCGTTTTATTATCGTAGCGCAAACCGGTCATGATTTGCTCCGACATCTCCGCGCCGACGCTCTCGTGTTCGCTGAAACGGATGCGCCCGTTTTCATCCACGCGCGAGGTCGGCTTCTTCCCGACATCGTGGAACAGGATGCCCAGCGCCAGCTCCAGGTTGGGCTCCTCGATCTTGGTCAGCATGAGGCGCACATGCTCGTAAACATCGCCCTCCGGATGAAACTGCGGCGGTTGTTCGACGCCATGCATCGCGGCGAGATCGGGCAGCACTTCCTTCAGCAGGCCGCTTTGATCGAGCAGATCAAGCCCCAGCTCCGGTTTCCTGGCGGTGAAAATTTTATTCAGCTCGTCGCGAATGCGCTCGGCGCTCACCGTGCGGATGGTCGGCGCCGCCGCGCGCATCGCCTCCCATGTCTTCGCCTCGATCTTGAAATGCAAGCGCGTCGCAAAACGGATGGCCCGCAGCAGCCGCAGATGGTCCTCGGCAAACCGGTCCGCCGGATTGCCAATGGCGCGAATCACTTCCGCGCGCAGATCGGCCTCGCCTCCCACGTAATCGATCAGCCGTTCCGCCACCGGGTCGAAGAAAAGCCCGTTGATCGTGAAATCGCGCCGCTGCGCGTCCTCCTCCGCCGTGGCAAAGCGCACCGATTCGGGGTGACGGCCATCCCGGTAGGCCCCGTCCTGGCGAAACGTCGCCACTTCGTACGAGGACTCTCCCACGAGCACGCGCAGCACGCCAAACGACTTGCCGGTAAGATCGGTCACGCGCGGGAAAAGCCGCTGCACCTCCTCGGGCCGTGCGCTCGTGGCGATGTCATAATCCTTCGCCTCAAGGTCGAGGAGTTGGTCGCGCACGCATCCTCCCGCGAAATAGGCGATGTGTCCGGCCCGCTGGAGTTGAGCGACAATGTCACGCGCTTCAGAATTCATCGTTCGGAAAAAATGGGTTCCACATCCGCGACGTTGGGCGGGGGCGTATGGGTCTCATGCCGGTAAAGAAAATAGAACGGCCCGCCCGCGAGGCTCCAGAGAATATTCAGCGCGAAAAAGGTCAGCGAAAAAACCACCGCATGGGCCGCATCGATGCCCAGCAGGCCAAAGAACATCGTAAAGAGGGTTTCGCGGACGCCGATGCCCGAGATACTCACCGGCAGCGCAATCAGCATGTTCACAATGGCAATGATAGCACAAAACGCGAGCAGGTCGGGTTGCGGTTGCGGATTCATCGCCCGCAGCACGCAATAACCCATCAGCGTGATCGACATGTGCGAGGGGATCGAGACCAGCATCGCGAACAGATTGGTGCCGAACGCGCGCGCCGTGCGTTCATAGGCCACGAAGAGTTTTCGGCCGCTATGCACGAAGGGAAGCCTTTTGGTCAGGGAAACAAAAAGATGGTGCCTTAAAAAAAACGGGCCGAGGCTGGCCAGAATCGAGGCCGCCACCCCGGCGATGGCGAAGAAATAAAAAGTGGTCGTGGCCGCCCGCGTGTTATCGGTCGAAAAAAGCAGGGGCAGCTTGGTGAAGGAAAGCGCGAGCCCGAAGATCAGGAGTGCGACCAGCCCGATCACTCGATCGACAATCACGGTGAAGGCCACATCCGTCTTGCGTTCGGGCACCGCGCGCGTGACGTAAAAAATCTTGAAGACATCCCCACCGGTCGTTCCCACCCCGACGATGCTGAAAAACTGCCCGATCATGGTCAGCTCAAAAACGCGCCAAAACCGCAGATGAACCTGGTGGACGCCCAATAGTATTTTCCAGCGCCAGGAAACCGTCAGCAGCGTGGGGATGAAGCAGAAAACACCGGCCAGCAACCATTTGAGTTCCATCGTCCGGGCATTCAACCAAACCTTGTTCCAGTCGTTGGTTCGAACCACCCACCAAATGGCGAGCAGGGAGATAACCGCGCGAAAAATCAACCCGAGGCGGCGACGTATGAATTCCATAAATGACGGCTGGCAATGACCTGCTCCTCCGGCGTGCCGGGCGCGAGCTCAAGAACACCGATAGCGTCTTCCGGGATCAGGGGCAAGAGCGCGCTGAAGGGTACTTCGCCGTGGCCGAGCGGCAAATGGTCCTCCGCCGGACGCCGGCAATCCTGGATATGGGCGCCAAACATCCGCGGCGCGCGCAGGGCGAGCGTCTCCAGGTGATCGTGCCACCCCAGGAATTCCTTGGTCTGTGCATGGCCGAAATCGTGCCAGTACCCCACCACCTCGGGAGGAAAAGCCTCCAGCACCTCGGGGAATTCCTCCTCATGCGGAAACTCCTCGAAGTCCTGCCGGATTTCGAAGCCGAGCCGGATGTTCAGTTCGCCCGCCATGTCGACCAGCGGGTCGAGGCACTCCTTGATCCGCGGCCACAGGCGCTTGTAAGTCTCCTGCCGCTGCATCACCGCTTTCACCTTGATCTCCGAATAGGTGCGATTCAAAAAACCGCCATTTCGGTAAAGCTTCTCCAATTTGCCCGTGACGCCCTCGGGACCGGCGCTGCCGAGGTGAAAAATCACCGCGCTCGCGCCAAACCTGGAGGCATGCCGGATCGTGTCCTGGCTCGCCTTGATCGCCGCCGCGCGAACCGAGGCGCGTGAATCGGAAAATTCGTAGCAGTTCGGGTCGGGACGAAAGACGCTCGTCGGCACGGGACAGAAATTATGGAGCGTCTGGATCTTGATCAGGTCTTCCTCCCAGGCCTTCACAATTCCCGGCCAGAGGGAGAAACGGATCGCATGGCCCAGCTCACAGACCGGGAAGCCGAGTTGCCGGATTTCCCTCAGCATCGCGTAACCATCCTGATGCCGGTACGAATTCCAGCAGGTGGATAAGGCCAGCGGCAGCATGAGTCAGGACCAACCTACCATAGTTACGCGGAATGCGCCTCCGCCTTTGCCGCCACCTGCCCGAAGAGAAATCCGCGATCCAGCACCAGCAACAGCACCAGGACAAAAAACAGATCGCCCGCCAGCCCGTTGCGCAGAAATACCCAGGCGGGCGTGTACCCGGCCAGGCCCACCGTATTCGCCTGCCACCAGCCCGCCAGCGTCGCCGGATAACCGGGCGTCATCTGGACAACGATATCGTGCCACCATGAAAACGTATTGGCCGCCACATAAAAAAGCAGCGAGCAGGCAAAACTACCGCTGATGATTCTGGCCAGTGACTTCCGCTGGGAAATCAGAATCCCCAGCCCGCCCGCCGCCGCATAAATCACGAAGGAAATCACCGTCCACCATGAAAACATCGAGCCGGAACCGTCCGTCTTGTAATTAACTTCCACAAAAGCGAGGTCGGTCAGCAAAAGCGCCACCGGTCCCACCAGCCAGCCCCATCGCCGCGGCAGATACATCGCGCCCACGTAAGCCATGGCCATCAACGGCGAGATGTTCGGAATGACCTCCGGAAACGCATTGTTGAGCAGACGGAAGGTCACGCAGCCAAAAATCAAAAGGAGGGCCAGATAAACAGGAGAAATTTCACGCTTCATAAAGACAGGCTCACACTAAAGCTTCTCTCGCGCCCAAAGGCAAGCTACCACTAGGTCATGAAACCGGGCTCGTGGATCAAGGTCAGCCTCGCCGCAACGGTAATCTTCGGTACCGCTCTCGCCGACCCACCGCCCGTCTCCCACGACGACTCCTTTTCCAAGGAGGGCCTCTTCAAGGCCGACGTCGCCTCCCTCACCGACACCCAGCTCATCGCCCAACCCGATGTCCCGCTCGACCCCGCCAAAAACGTCCTCTGGTGCGGCACCCTGCAACTCGCCTGGAACAAAGCCATTGATCTCGTCGGCGAGAAACTTCACTTCGCCAACCAGCCGCCCATCGTCGATCTCCTCAATCGGCAAGACTTCACCGGCGCAGACCTCGACCCCGGCAGCTATGTCGCCCTCGCTGATTTCGAGCGCAACAACGTCGAGGACGAAATTCGCGCCGCCCTCCAGAAAACCTTCCTCGGCGCCGCCTCGCCCGAATTGATTCCCCCCAAGTCGCCCCATCCCGGCCCCGACGACTTCGTCGCCTACGCCTACCTTTATAAGAATCTCTCCTTTCCATTGCCCTTCGAGGAAATTGAGCAGCCGCTCCAATTCGGCGGCAAATCGGTCGAGAGTTTCGGCTTTATGGAAAATCGGGATAAACTCCCCGCCGCTGTCTTTGGCCAGGTCTCCATTTACGATTACCAATCCCCCGACGACTTCATCATCAAGCTCAAAACCAAGTCCCCCGACGACCAACTCATCCTCGCCAAAATCACGCCGGGCGCGACCCTCGACGCCACCATCGCCGACGTCCTCAAGCGCATGACGCCCGATAAACGCGAGACCGCCCTGAAACGCGATGAACTGGCCGTCCCGAAGCTCAATTTCGATCTGCGCAAAGACTTCAATGACCTTGTCGGCCTCGTCCTCCAACCCGGCCCGGACGCGAAGATCAAAAACAAACTGGTGGTCACCGAAGTCAAACAACTCGTCCGCTTCCAGCTCAACGAAAACGGCGCCATCTTGAAGTCGGAAGCCGCGATCGCCATGGCCGAATCCATCGCATTCGAGAATCCTCCCAAGACGCACATCATGATCTTCGACAAACCCTTCCTCATCCTCATGAAACGCGCCAACACCGATCACCCCTATTTCGCCCTCTGGGTCGGCAATCCCTCCCTCCTCGTCGCCGCCAAGCCAGTTCAGTAAGGAATGGAATCTTGCGTAAGGAGATAAGCTTATAGTATGCTACGCTCCCATGAGTGGCATTGCTTCAACCATAACCTCCAAATGGCAGGTAACCATACCCGAAGACGTCCGCAAGGAACTCCCGCTTAAGATCGGCCAACGCATCGCTTGGGAAGTGGAAGGCGACAAGCTCGTGGGACGCCGGGTTCGTTCCATCAGCGAACTTTCGGGCTGCTTGAAGCCGGGCACCGCTTCACCCAAAGCCAAGCCATCGCCCGGTGATTTCGCCAAAGCCGCCCTCGCCCGTCACGACCGGATCGCCCGGCAGAAACCATGAAGGAGCTTCTGCTCGACGCCAATGTGCTCGTGCGGTTTCTGGTCCAGGACGATTCCAGGCAAAGTCCGGCGGCCACCGCCCTGTTTGAGAAAGCCGAGCGCCGTGAAGTGCTGCTGCACCTCGACGCCCTCGTCGTGGCCGAAACCGTCTACGTGCTCATCGGGCGTTACCGTCGCAGCCGGATTGAAGTCGCCAACGTCTTGCTCTCCCTCATCCAGAACACCGGTCTTGCCACCAACGAAATGGATATCGTTGCCGACGCCTTGCAGCGATTCGCCGCCTTTAACGTCGATTTCTCCGACGCCTGGCTTGCCGCCCGCAGCGCGCGACTCCGCCACCCCGTCGCCTCCTTCGACCGCGACCTCGACAAATTCAAGGACATCAAGCGATTTGAGCCGACGACGTAGGTAACTACTCGTCCTAAATCCCCAAGATCGGCAAAATCGCTTATAAACATAGGCTTCCAAAGCTTTATAAGCAAAACCGGGAATGGCCCGCCGCTGGGACAGCGGCGGCTACCAGGAGCCAGCTTCCTGTGCAGTCGCTATGCCGCGCTCGCGCACCCGGACAACGAAGTAGTCCGGGCCACCCGAATCAATCCCGGCGGCCGGGTCGCCAGGAGCGGCTGGTGATTTCCTCATGCTCCTCAAAGGGGTCGAGGAATTCGAGGTGGCGATATTCGGGCGTGGGGCCGAGCGGCCCTCCATCCGATGGCGCGATGTCGGGGTACTCGTAGATGTCGCCCTTGTAGTTGCGCAGGACGATGCTGTCGGGCGTCCGGGCGACGACGTAATTCGGGTTGATCGGAATCTTGCCTCCACCGCCGGGACCATCGATGACGTACTGCGGGATGGCGTAGCCGCTGGTATGGCCGCGCAGGTTCTCGATGATCTCCAGCCCCTTGCTGACCGAGGTGCGCAGGTGCGACGATCCCTGGATCAGGTCGCACTGGTAGAGGTAGTAAGGCCGCACGCGGGCGCGGAGCAGCTTTTGCACCAGCGTCTTCATCACGTCGGCATCGTCGTTGACGCCGCGCAAAAGCACCGACTGGTTGCCGAGCGGAATGCCCGCATCGGCGAGGCGTCCGAGGGCCTCGCGCACCTCGGTGGTCAGTTCCCTGGGATGATTGACGTGGACACTCATCCAGAGCGGATGAAATTCCTTCAGCATCGCGCAGAGTCCCGGGGTGATCCGCTGCGGCAGGAAGATCGGCACGCGGCTGCCGATGCGGAGGAACTCGATGTGCTCGATCGCTCGCAGGCGGCCCAGGAGATTTTTGAGGCGGCCATCGGAAAGGAGCAGCGCGTCGCCGCCGGAGAGGAGCACGTCGCGGACTTCCGTGTGCTTTTGCAGGTAGTCGATGGCGCGGTCGAAATCGAGTTCGAGTTCCTGTTCGCCGACCCCGCTGACGACGCGGCTGCGCGTGCAGTAGCGGCAGTAGGAGGCGCAGCGGTCGGTGACGAGAAAGAGAACGCGGTCGGGGTAGCGATGGACCAGGCCGGGCACGGGCATGTCGTGGTCTTCGCCGCACGGGTCGGCCAGGTCGGCGGGGGCGTAGGTCATTTCCTCGATGCGCGGGATGACCTGGCGGCGGATCGGGCAATCGGGATCGAACGGATCGATCAGGTTGAAGAAGTAGGGCGTGATGCCCATGGCCAGCTTGGTATTGGCCAGAAGCACCCCGGCATGTTCCTCGCGGGTGAGTTCGATTTTCCCGGCAAGCTGTTCGAGCGACTTGACGCTGTGACGCATCTGCCATTGCCAGTCGTTCCATTGTTCCGGCGTGGCGTCGGGCCAATAGCCCTGGCCGGGTGAGGTAAATTGACGATGATTCAGGTCGATGGTGGTGGTGTTCATGAGGACTGCGCCGCGATAGGCGAACTTCGCGCGATGGATGAGGACGTGCGGCGACTTATAGGCTTGTAACGTTTGAAAATAACGCGACTCCTTCTCCTGTCAAATGTTGCTGCTCGAAGCACGGGCCTTGCGCAGGACTTGCGCCAGCCCTCCAATTGCGCCATTCTTTGACCCTTGCGGGAGACCTATTCTCTTGCCGCGCAATCCCCTGGACAAAGCGTAGAGTGTGACCCAACTTCCCCCATCCCAGCATCATTTCCCGGCCACGAAACACATCAAGCGTGTTCGGCCCAAGACCTATACCGTGGCGGTCTATCTGGTGGGAGCGGTGATTTTGCTCCAGGTGATCATGTTTATCATGGTGTTCTGGCTGCGGGCGATGGTGGTGTCGGTCAACGTCAATTTTCCCGTCGCGCATGGCGGCAAACCCGGCACTTCCCCGACTTCCAATCCAGGCGCAACGACGACATCCCAACCCGGCGGCGGCGTCGACAATTCCGGCATCGTGCGGTTACCGGGCCTGACCCAATCGGCGTTGCTTAAAGTGCCGACCGTTTCGGACCGGCTGGCCCAGATCAGCACGCTGAATGAGGAGGCGCAGGTGTTCCTGAAGCAGAACGATTTTCCATCGGCATCCGACCTTTTGGTCAGGGCGGAGGACATCGATCCGCGCAATCCGACCACGCTGAAGAATCTGGCCGAAACCTACAACCTGATGAACGACCCGGTTCGCTCCAAGCAGTATTGGCAACGGCTGGTCGATCTCGGACAGGGTGTGGGCACGGTGTACGCCTCTGCGGTTGACCATGTGCTGCTGCTTAATTCGGGCCAGGATTCCGATCCGCTGAAAGAGCCCTCCAACCTGAAGCGACAGATTTACGTCAAGTCCGTGGAGAAAACGCCCGTCGATACGCGGGACGGGGACGCCCAATTTCATGTGCGCGCGGTGCTCGCGCGCAAAGACCCGGATATGCCCGGATTTGACCAGAAAAAACTCCAGCCTTACGTGATCTTTTACCAGCAAATGCCGGATGGAAATCTCGTGCCCGATCTCGGACAGCATAAAGGCTCCTTTGACGACACATTTCTTTTTTGGAGCGGAAAAAAAAGCGAGGCTTTCGGGGTCGATTATATCATGCCGGTCCCGGGAACACCGGGGCCCAATAACACGACGCAAGGCGAATACTACGGCTTTGTGATCGGCATCTATTACGACAAAGTCCTTCAGGATGTCCGCTCCGAGCCGACCGATCTGTGCGAGCGGATGGCGCTGCCGCAGGAGATTGAATAAGCCCCCGCGGAATCGTTGACGGATGTCTTCCCGCCTGCACACTGCGTGCCAGCTTATGAAATGGAGAACGGCATCAGGGCGCGCCTGCCAAAGAGGAAAGGGCGTTGCCCTCTTTAGCAAATACGCCCTGGTACTGGCTGGTTGTTGCCTCGCCGGAAACTCCCTGTGGGCGGACGAGGGTTACTGGCTCCTGAGCGATCCGCCCCTCGACGCCATCGCGGACAAATATCACTTCAGGCCCGATGCCGCATGGCTCGATCATTTGCGCGGCGCGGTCATTCGTATCGGCGGGGCGTCGGGATCATTTGTCTCCGCCGACGGTCTGGTGATCACCAATCGTCATGTGGGCGAAGGTGAGTTGCATACGCTCAGCTCGAGCAAACACAATTACGAAGAGAACGGCTTTTACGCGCCGAACCTGCCGGACGAACTGCCGTGCCAGGGATTGGAGATGCTCGTCCTGCAAAGCACGCAAAACGTCACGTCGCGAGTCAGCGCGGCAGTGAAGCCGGGAGCGACGCCCGAAGAAGCCGAGGCTGCCCAGAAAGCGATTGAAGCCGCGATCGAAAAGGAGTCGTTCGACCGGACCGGGCTTACCAGCGAAGTCATCGCGCTGTTTGGCGGTGCGCGTTACGATCTTTATCGCTACAAAAAATATCCCGACGTGCGCCTCGTGTTTTCACCCGAATGGCAGACAGCGTCCTTTGGCGGTGATCCCGATAATTTTGAATTCCCCCGGTACGACCTCGATATTTGCCTCTTCCGGATTTACGACCAGGGCAAGCCACTCAATAGCAGCGATTATTTGCCATGGAATTCCGCCGGGCCGGCCAAGGACCAGCTTATTTTCGTGGCGGGGCACCCCGGTTCTTCCCAACGCCTGGTGACCAGGGATGAGATCAATTATCAGAGGGATGTGCGCCTGCCGGTCGTGGTGGCTGAACTGGACCGGATGGAGCGTGAGCTGGAAAATTTCAGCGCGACCAGTTCCGAGCACGCGCGGGAGGCGGGAGAGGCGCTGGCCTCCGTGGCAAATTCCCGCAAGGCTTACCATGGCTTTCTCAATGGGCTGCGTGATCCTGACTTGTTGAAAGCGAAGGCGAAGGAGGAGGCAGATTTTCGCGTCTGGCTGACTCAACATCCCGAACAAAAAGCGGCGCTGGATGCCTACGGGCGCATCAGCGACGCCGTTCAAGCCGACCGGGCCAACTTCGCGGCTTATGATGCTTATGAAGGATTCGCTTATCACAGCGATCTGTTCAACATGGCTCGCACGCTGGTCCGCGCGGGGGTGGAACGGGCCAAACCCAACGGCGAGCGCCTGCCCGCCTACCGCGAGAGCAGCCTTCCCTCGCTCGAATTCCGGCTGTTCTCGGGACGACCCTATTATCCCGATTTGGAGGTTTTATTCCTGGACGACGGGCTGGAGAAATTGGCGCGCGAGTTTGGAGAAAATGATCCGCTGGTGAAGCAGTTGCTGGCGGGAAAATCTCCTCATGACCGGGCCGTGGAATTGGTCCGCGAAACAAAATTGGAGGATCTATCCTACCGGAAAAAACTCTACGCCGGGGGGAAAGATGCGCTCCGAACCAGCACCGACCCTCTCCTGGAATTTGCCTGCCTCGTCGATTCTGCCGCCCGGCCCGCGCGCAAGATCGACGATGAGGACAATGAGATCAAGCGACGCGCTTATGCGGTCATTTACCAGGCACGGGTCGTGTTGAACCGGGCGCCCGCCTACCCCGATGCGACGGACACCTTGCGGCTCGCCTATGGCACCGTGACGGGCTATGAGGCGAACGGAAAGTTCATCGAGCCGCTGACCGATTTTGCCGGACTTTTTGCGCGCTCGGCGCTCTACCAGGACAAGCCGCCGTTCGATCTGCCGCGCGCGTGGGTGGAGCAGAAATCGAGGCTCGATCTCGCCACGCCGCTGAATTTCGCCACCACGGCCGATATTTTGGGAGGGAACTCAGGCAGCCCGGTCGTGAATCAAAAGGGGGAATTTGTCGGTATCATTTTCGACGGCAATGAACCCTCCCTCTGCGGTCGCTATGTCTACGATCCGGCCCAGAATCGTTCCGTCGCGGTGGACAGCGCGGCGATCAGCGAAGCGTTGCGCAAGGTTTACCACGCCGATGCCCTCGCGGCGGAACTGGAGTCGGGGCACCGTTCTCGTTAAAGTTTGAAGCTTCGGCAATCGCGCAGGCAATCGGCGATCAGCGCCGTCCAGCCGGTTTGGTGGCTGGCCCCGAGACCACGGCCGTTGTCTCCATGAAAATATTCGTTGAAAAGGAGATGGTTTCGCCAAAGCGGATCGTTGGCGTACCGGCCCAGCGAGGCGGCATAAGGCCGCGTGCCATCCGAACCGGGCAGAAACAGCGCGGCCAGGCGGCGCTTGATCTCCCTGGAAACTTCCTTGAGATTCATCAGGTTGCCCGAGCCGGTGGGACATTCGACCTTCAACCCGTTGCCGTAGAAGTGGTGGTATCGTTCGAGGGCTTCCACGAGCAGGTAATTGATCGGCATCCAGATCGGGCCGCGCCAGTTGGAGTTGCCGCCAAAAAGGCCGGTGGTGCTGTCACCCGGCGAATAATCGACCCGCAAATCCTCACAATCCCATTTCAGGATGTAGGGGTGATCCTTGTGGAAACGCGAAACGGAACGGATGCCGTAAGGCGAGAGGAATTCATTTTCATCGAGCATGTAGCCGAGCATGCGCACCAGTTGATCGCGCGAGGGAATAGCCAGCATGCGCGTCGCGGTGGCATGGGCCTCGAGTTCGTTCAGCTCGGAAATATGGAGCGCGAGTTCGGGCCGGTTGTGCATGAACCAGGTCATTCGCTTCTTGAAACTCGGCAGGCGGCTGATCGTTTCTCCGGGCGCGACGGCCACGGCGATCATCGGCATCAAGCCCACAATGGAGCGAATCTTCAGCGGGATCTGGTTGCCGCTGGTCTGCGCGACGCGGTCATAATAAAATCCATCCTCGGCATCCCACAGGCCGTTGCCGCCAAAGTTATTGATCGCATTCGTGATGCTGACGAAATGCTCGAAAAATTTGGACGCGATGTCTTCATAGACGGAGTTGGTCTGGGCCAGTTCCATGGCCATGCCCAGCATGTTCAGGCAATAGGCGGCCATCCACGCGGTGCCGTCGGCCTGTTCGAGATAACTGCCGTTGCCCAACTGCTTCGAGCGGTCGAAAACACCGATGTTATCGAGACCGAGAAAGCCGCCGGAGAAGAGATTACGGCCCGAGGAATCCTTGCGGTTGACCCACCAGGTGAAATTCATCAGCAGCTTCTGGAAAGTGCTTTCGAGAAAACGGGTGTCGCGCGCGCCCCGCGCACCGGCGATTTTGTAAACACGCCACACAGCCCAGGCATGGACGGGGGGATTCACATCCGAGAAGGCAAATTCGTAGGCGGGAATCTGGCCATTGGGGTGCATGTACCATTCGCGCAAAAGGAGCTCAAGCTGACCCTTGGCGAACGCGGGGTCGATGCGGGCCATCTCGACGGTGTGGAAGGCGAGGTCCCACGCCGCAAACCAGGGATACTCCCAGGTATCGGGCATGGAAATAACATCTCGGCTGAAGACGTGGGTCCAGTCCCAGTTCCGGCCGTGCAACTGTCGCCCCAGAGCGGGAGGAGGCTGGCCGGGATCGCCCTTCAGCCATCGGGCCACCTGGTAATTATAAAATTGTTTGGACCAGAGCAATCCGGCGCAGGCCTGACGCATGATGGCGAATTCATCACTCTCGGGCTCATAAGGAAAATGCTTTTGATAAAAAACGTCGGCTTCGTTTTTGCGTTGCGCAACCACGTCGGAAAATGATTCGCCGAAAGCTTGCTGAGTCGAAGGAGCCCGGCTTTGCTCCACCAGCCGCAGTCGAAGCTGCCAGCTTTCACCGGGCGCAAGGTTCCTGGCATAATGCGCGGCCGCTTTGGTCCCGAAATTAGACGGGTTGACGGCATCGGCGCGTCCATGGATGACCGCATCGTGAAAGGCGTCCTTCACAAAGGGCTGGGCATTGGCCACACCAAAGAGACGTTGCTGATTGGTTTCATTTTCGGTGAAGAGCAAGCCGCGCAAATCGCCCTGGCTGGCGGGATCGAGAAGAAAGAGAAAGTGGCCGAGGGTCGCGTGCTCCGCCTCGAGGCGGCCATCTTCGCGGCAATAAAGCTCGGGACGGCTGGAGGTATCCTCGGGCAACCGGCCCCACGACCAGGTGTTGCGAAACCAGATGGTGGGCAGGAGATGGAGGGTCGATGCTTCCGGCCCGCGATTCGTGGCGGTGATCTGGATCAGGATGTCATCCGGACCGCTTTTGGCGTATTCGATTTCGACGTCGAAATAGCGGTTCTGCGCGAAGGCCTCGGTGTCGGTGATTTCAAATTCCGGTTCCTGTTTCGAGCGCTCGCGATTTTTTTCAATCAATTCTCCATAGGGAAAAGGACGCTGCGGATATTTATAAAGCGCCCGCTGGTAGGAATGGGTCGGCAGGGCATCGAGGTAAAAATAGGCTTCCTTGACATCTTCGCCGTGATTGCCCTCCTGATTGGTGAGGCCGAAGAGGCGCTCCTTGAGAATCGGATCGACTCCATTCCACAGCGCGGGCGCAAAGCAGAGGCGACATTCGCGATCGGTCAAGCCAAGGATGCCATCCTCACCCCAGCGATAGGCGCGACTACGGGCGTGATCGTGGGAGAAATAATGCCAGCAATCGCCATCGTCCGAATAATCCTCGCGCACGGTGCCCCATTGCCGCTCGGACAAGTAAGTCCCCCAGCGCTTCCAGTTTTTCGCTCGGGAAGCATCCTCCGCCAGGCGGGTCGATTCGGGGCAATCGTCCATTGATCAACCAACCTTAGGGGCTGGCATCCGCCCCGGTCAATGCCTCCGCAGCCATTTCTGCGGCGGGAAAATTCCAGTGGGCGTCATCGGGATAGTAGAGATTCTGATAACCCGCCTCCAATTGTTGGTGGAAGCGCTGCTTCAAATCAACATAGCCATAGGGCGTGGCCCGCGTCTGCAGAGTCTCCAGCAGTTTGCTGTCAGGATAAAAGGGCCGCTCCACCCAGTCGTAGTAGAGGTAGGATTTGACGGGCGGCACCACGAGACGAAATTTCAAGCCTTGTGCGTGGCAAAGGTTGGCCAGTTCCTGCAAGTGCTGTAATGCCAATTCGAGCCGTGCACCATTTTGGGAAGTCAGCGCACCACGCAAATCTCCGCGATAAAAAAGCAGCCGGTCTCCGTAGGAGCAGTTGAAGAATTTTTGCCGCAGATGAACCACGCAGGCATCGGTCTGGTCGAAAGCGGTTGGGGAAAAGAGATAGGCCAGGTTGCAAAAAAGGACCTTGAAATTGCCATTGTTGGCGAAAGTCCAATGCGGCGCTTTTTGGTAAAACGCGGGCGTGTTGCCGGACGCCTCGCGGCTCCACGGCAGGTTCAGCCTCGAATCACCCTCGTCGGCAAAGGTATCGAGCCAGGCGTATTCGACCCGCTCCACGATGATCGTCCTGACGCCATGCGCGCGAAACGGATCTTCGGCCAACCAGCTTTTGATCTGCGAGATGCCGTTTCCCTGCTCCCAGTTGATCCCGACCGTCAACACGGGTTCCTTTGTTTTCAAGCTGTATGCCTTGGCGAGACTCGGAGTGAAGGAATCGCCGAAGATGACGACCGGTACGTTATCCGCCTGCGCCAACTGCGCCGGTTGCAGCAGCGTGTACCCCGACTGCGGTTCCTGTGCCATTAACCTGGCTTTGGAGTCCTCCCATCCCACGAGGTAGCCCATCCGCTTTAAGTCGCCCGTCTCGGCGCGAAAAAGCGTGCGAGTAAAGCCAAACCACAGGACGAGGTGAAATAGCGCCAGCAGGGGAAGCAGACTCAGGAAGAGGAGGCTCATGCGCCGCCAACAACTCTTCGCAGGATGTGGTGATGGAGAGTGGCGCATGACTTTAGAACTGGTAGTAGAGAAACTCGGTGGTCAGATCGAAATGATAGACCGCATACAAAAAGAGCATGACGATAATCCAGGCCCAGAGCGGATTCGGCTTGAGGCGCGAAACAATCTCCCATGAGTTGGGCGCGAAAAGAACCACGGGAACTGCCATGGCCAGCCAGATCAGTTCCTTGGCCTTTGGTCCTTCGTGGCCGGGATGAAATCCGCCCGACATGGTGCCGAGCAGAGTCAGGGCGTCGTGCAGGTTGTGACTGCGAAAAAAGACCCAACCGAGAAAGACCACGAGGAGGGTCAATATTTTTCCAGCCAGACGAGGCATCTTCCAGCCCCGTTCCTCCCACGCATGATTGACGGCCAGAAAGAACCCGTGCCACGCGCCCCATATGATGTAGGTCCAGGCCGCTCCATGCCAGAATCCACCAAGGAGCATCGTGACCAGAAGGTTGACGTAGCGGCGGCCTTTCCCCAGACGATTTCCACCGAGTGGAATATAAACGTAGTCGCGGAGGAAACGGGAAAGTGTCATGTGCCAACGACGCCAGAAATCGATGAGGTTCTCCGCCTTGTAGGGCGAATTAAAATTCTGCGGATAGCGGACGTTGAAGAGAAGTCCGAGGCCAATGGCCATGTCGCTATAACCGGAGAAATCAAAATAGAGCTGGAAGCCGAAGGCCATGACCGCCGCCCACGCGCCCAACATGGAAAGCTGCGCGACGTGAAGAAAAGGCCCTCCAACCCAATCGGAGAAGCGGTCAGCGATGACGACCTTCTTGCTGAGACCGAGGGTGAAGAGCGCAAAGCCCGTCGCGATATTCCGGTGATTGACGACGAAAGTACGCAGTGAACGAAATTGCGGCAGCATTTCCCGGTGATGCACGATGGGCCCGGCAATGAGCTGCGGAAAGAAATGGAGAAAGACCGCAAAATCGAGCATCGAGTGCCGTCCGACTTTTCCTTCCTTGCAGTCGGCGAGATAAGCGATGGATTGAAACGTATAAAAAGAGATGCCCAGCGGCAAAAAAATCGTCGGCCAGACCAGGTTCATTCCGGCCAGGTTGTTGAGATTATGGATAAAAAAATTGGCGTATTTGAAATAGCCCAAAACCGCAAGGTTCGCCGCCACGCCCAGGCCGAGCCGGAGACGGCTTGGTTTTTTGCGCAGCCCCGCACCGATGAAATAATTGCCGACGATTGACCCAAGCAGAAGAAGCAGGTAGGGCGGAACGGGAATGCCCCACGGCCCCGCGACGACGGGCGTGCCGTAGAGATAAAATAGTGCCGAGGCGATACCGAGAATCCAGACGGCCAGCCGCGTTAAATGCCAATGTGCCGCCGTATAGAACAACAGCAGCGTAATGGGCAGGAAGATGAAGCAGAATTCGCCGGAGTTAAAGAGCACGTGGGTAAAAACGGGATGCGATTAAGTCGACGTAAATAATCGCCCGCTCACGCGGTGTCGATTCGATTCCACGTTGCGAGCGATGTCCCCGCATGTAAGATGAGGAGAATAACGTCGCTTTTACTTTGAAACTCATTCTTCGCCCCTCGCTGATTATCGCCAGTATTTTTATCGCCAGCCTCTCGGCGACGCATGCACAAACTCCATCGGCCACCCCTGCGACCAATGCTCCCACGACCAATGCGCCTGCCGCCGCGCCTCCCGTAACCCCCATCGCGCTGGCCGATGTGGTGACACAGGCGGAGTCGGTCACGGCCAAGCTCCAAGAAGATCAGGCGAGCTTAAATCCGGATCAAATTTCGCACATCATCGATGAAAATCTACCGGTGCTGACTCACCAGATCGATGAGCGCCGATCGGACGACGAGAGACTTCTCATATCGAGTCCTTCGCTCTCCAATCTCCAGAGTTCACAAACCGCGTGGAAGTCACTGGCTGAAAATTTGAGCGCTTCCGGGAAAGCTTTAACCGACCGCGCCACCCATACAGGCGAAGTGATCGCGCGCCTGGATCAACTGACAAAAACCTGGCAGGCAACGCTCAAGGCGGCCCAATCGACTTCCGCACCGCCGGAGATTATCCAGCGCATCCAGGCGACGCTAGGCACCATCAGCGACACGGCCAAGGAGGCGCAGACCGACCAGGCCCAGATTTTTTCCATCCAGGGCAGCGTCGCCGGCCAGGCCGCGCGCATGAGCGACAGCCTCGCGACTATCACCAAGGCGATGGACACGGCGCGCGCTGAACTCTTCCAGCAGGACCACCCTCCCCTCTGGAATGCACAGGCCATTTCCGAAGCGGGGGTTGGGGTCGTCGCCCGGGAACGGATGTCTTTGGGCTCCCAACTAACCGAACTTAGAACCTATCTCGCGCCGAAGATCGGCGCCGTCTTCGTTCAGTTTTTGCTTTTTGTCATCCTGGCCATCGGATTTTACTGGATAAGAAAGACCATCCGCTCACACGCCCAGGAGGCGGTCGCCCTGCAACATGCCGCCCAGGTTTTTGATGTTCCGCTGGCCACGGCTTTGTTGCTCGCCCTGCTCACGACCGGCTGGCTTTATCCCGACGCGCCCCGGCTTCTCTCGGCAGCGGTGGGGGCGACCGCGCTCATTCCCGCCGTGATTGTCATCCGGCGGCTGATTGAGACCGCCAACTTTTCCATTTTATACGCCACGGTCATCGCCTATTTCGTCGACCAATTGCGCTATGTGACCACTCCCTCGGGCGTCCTCTCCCGCTTTTTGTTCATCCTCGAAATATTGGCGGCGAGTATTTTTATTCTCATCGCGCTTCGCTCCAGGCATCTCTCTCTTTCCTGTCTTGAGCAGGCCCGGTTGAAGCGATTTACCCGGATCTATCTTCATTTCGCCTTCCTGGTCTTTGTGTTCGCGGGCTTCGCCAATATTTTCGGTTACGTTCACCTCTCCATTCTGGCGGGCACGGGCATGCTCGAAAGCAGTTATCTGGCGGTCATCATTTATGCGGCGGTGCGGATCGCGGATGCGTTGGCCATCAGCGCCATGAGCATCCGCCCGCTCTCAAGCTTCGGGATGGTGCGGCGACATCACGACCTGCTTTATAACAACGTTTCCACCTCGATCCGCTGGCTGGCGTTTGCCCTCTGGCTCGTGGCGGCATTGCAGTTTTTCACTTTGCTCGATCCCTTGTGGAAGCAAATGGAATCGGTTTATCGCCTGATGTCAGTGGAAGTCACGTGGGGATCGCTCAGCTTTTCTCTCGATCGCGTCCTGCGCTTCGGCATTACCCTGTGGGCCGCCTTTCTGCTTTCGCGCCTGGTCCGCTTCATCCTCGAAGAGGAGATTTATCCGCACCTGCAACTGGCCCGGGGCATTCCTTACGCCGCATCCACCATGGTCCACTACACTATTCTCCTGGTGGGCATCCTGCTGGCCCTGGAATCCTCGGACATCGATCTCTCCAAATTTTCCATTCTCGCGGGCGCGATTGGAGTAGGCCTGGGGTTTGGCCTGCAAAACATCCTCAATAATTTTGTTTCCGGCCTCATCCTCCTCTTCGAGCGCCCGATCAAAGTCGGCGATATGGTCCAGATCGACACCAACGTCGGCAAAGTGGAACGAATCGGCATTCGCGCCAGCGTGATCCTGCTCACCAACGGTGCCGAGTTAATTGTGCCCAATGGCAATCTGATCTCGAATCCGGTGACGAACTGGACGCTTTCCAATTGCGAGCGGCTGATTGAAATCCCGGTCAACATTACCTCCAAGGTCGATCCTTTGCATGTCATGAACATCCTGATCAGCGCGGCCAAAGCCCATCCGAATGTGATCAAGAATCCCGCACCCGAGGCACCGCTCGTCACCTTCGGCGCCGCAGGGTTGAGCTTCAAACTGCGCGCCTGGATCGATTCGGAAGAAGCGTGGATGAAGATCACCAGCGATCTCTCCCTCGCCATCAACACGGCCCTGGCCAGGGAAAATATCGCGTTGGCCTAGATTAGCTTCGCTCCCAGGAAAAAGCCCGATCTACTAAATTGGGCCCAACGCGAACCCGGCTTGTCTTTGAGTCCCTTTTCTGTCAGTTAAGTTCCATGCGAAGGCTGACCCACATCATGGTTTTGGCCGCCTTCGTCTTCTCGTGTGGCGGACAGTGGTATGTCCTTCAATGCGTGGCGTGGGTCAATATGCTGCACGAGTATTCGCAGATGGTCCCCTTCACCGAAGCCGTCAGCATGACGTTCAGCGGCCAATATCCGTGCGCCATTTGCAAAGCCATTGCGGAGAAAAATCAGTCCGAGAACGATAAACTCTGCTCGCTCGAGAAATACGAAAAGAAATTCTTTCCGCCCCTGGCGGACGTGCTTGCCCGACCCGGCTCCGCGTCTCTTGTCTACCCCGGCTACCTGAATTCGCTTCAGGCCCGCTCCGAGGCTCCTCCCACGCCTCCGCCTCGACAGGTCCTGGCCTAAACGCAGTTTGGCCCGTGCGCAAAAGCGGACGGGCGTCTCTTGGACCAACCTGGAGGACGTGCGCCGTTGTGCCGCGCTCCATTCCACACACGAGGATTTCAGATGTACAAATTCATTCAGGGCGCAGCATTGGCCTGCGCGATAAGTCTGCTAACCATGCCCGCTCACGTTTGGGCACATGGGCTTGAGGGAGACCGCTTCTTCCCGCCCACCCCTCTTACCGACGACCCGTTTGCCGTCGATGAGTTGTCCCTGCCCGAGATTCAATACAATCCGGCCAGCGCCAGCAACGAAGTCGACATCACCGGAAGCTTGAGCAAGGAGATATTCCCGAAATTTGCGCTGAGCATTCAGGATACCTATATCAACCTCAACCCGAAAGGCGGGCCTGCGCAGGATGGATTCAGCCCTATCACCCTCAACGCCAAGTATCAGCTTTGGGAGGTGCCCGAGCACGAATTCATCCTCTCACTCGGCTCGGATTTTGCGCTGGGTGGGACGGGAAGTAAGTCGCTCTACAGCTATCAATACTACACCACTTACACTCCCAGCCTCTATTGGGGAAAGGGATTTAATGAGTTGCCAGACGGGCTGAAATTCTTCCGGCCTTTGGCGATTACGACGGTAACGGGATATGACTTGTACGCCAATGCGGCCGCTTCCAATGCGTTGGAGTGGAGCGGCTCCATTCAGTACAGCATCCCCTACTTGCAGGAGCATGTGGACGACGTGGGGATACCCCGGCCCTTCCGGGACATGATTCCTTTGATGGAATTCCAAATGACCACCCCCACCAACAAGGATGCCACCCCCACCACCGGAACCATCGATCCCGGAGTTCTCTGGGAGGGCAAATACTGCCAGATCAGCGCGGAGGTATCGATCCCGATCAACAGCCAATCCGGGCCTGCGGTCGGCGGCCTTATCCAAGTCCAGGTCTTCATCGACGATCTTTTTCCGAAGGTTTTTGGGCATCCCCTCTTTGGCAGCGATGACAACAACAACGAAACAACCTCTGACAAATAAATACCATGCGCTTATTCCTCATTGTTCTCCTCAGCGTGGCCAGCTTTTCGCTGGCCCAGGCCCACGCCTTCCTCGACCATGCCGACCCCAGGGTCGGAAGCACCCTCGCGGCATCTCCTTCCGCCGTGAAGGGCTGGTACACGGAAGAACTCGAACCGGCCTTCAGCAAAATCGAAGTCTTCGATGGCACGGGAAAGGAAATCGACAACAAGGATTCCAAGGTCGATCCCACGGATAAAACCCTCATGGTGGTATCCGTGCCAAAATTGACGGCAGGCACCTATAAAGTGGAATGGAGCGCCGTCGCCGTGGATACCCATCACACGACCGGCACCTTCACTTTCACCGTGACAGGGCCTTAGGCATCGACTAACGAAGCCACCATGACGACCAGTCTGCTCATTTACGCACGGGCGGTTCATTTCGCCAGTGGGATGGTCCTGCTCGGCGTGGTGGCGTTTCGTTGGCTTGTGTTTCTGCCCGTATTTGCCGGTGAATCGGAGGAAGTGTGGCAAAAGTTTTTACCGTTGTTGCGCAAATTAAGCGCTCTGTTCATCGGTTCGGGAATTTTTCTCATCATTTCAGGATTCGCTTTGTTCTGGGCGGTCGCCGCCGGAATGAGCGATATGTCGTTGACCGAAAGCCTCAACCGGGAGACGTTCTCCACCGTTTTGCTTCTGACGCAGTTTGGCACCGTCTGCCAGTTGCGACTGGGTTTGGCCGTGCTTTTGGGGGCAATGATGTGGAGCCTGAGTCGAGAACACTGGCTAACGCGGAGCCAAAGCTCCTGGCTCGAAGCGGGTGCCGGACTGGTCGCAATGGCTCTCGTTGCTTCCGTGGCGTGGACCGGCCATGCCGCAGCGGCTGGAGGATTCGCATTCTGGTGGAGAGTGCTCGCTGATACCGCGCATCTTTTGGCGACTTCCATATGGCCCACCGGTCTTCTGCCCTTTGCGCTCTTCCTGGGCTGCGCGCGCCGGATTGAGAATCCCGCTCTCCTTCGCCCGGTGCTGGCCGTGGCGCAGCGATTTTCCCACGTCAGCTTCATCACCGTCTGGATTTTGATGGCGAGCGGACTCATGAATACCTGGTTTATGGTTGGAAGTTTGTCTGCACTCGCCAACACTGATTACGGACATCTACTCTGCCTCAAGCTTGCCCTGTTTATCATCATCCTGGTGATCGCAGCCAGGAACCGTTACCGGCTTGTCCCCCTGCTGACAAGCAGCGCCAATCCCGCTGAAAAAGACCACTTCTTCAAGCTCGTCCGGTATCTGCAAAACTTTGTCACCATCGAGTTCTTACTCGCGCTGGCGATCGTGCTTGTCGTCAGCGTTCTGGGGATAACCCCTCCCCCGCATTAGCGTTTACTTGAGGGAAAAGCGGTAGAGGCCCGCGCCATGCCAGGGAATGGTGGGAGCAAAAACATCCGTGCTAACGCCCAGGTTTTTGTGCTGCCAGAGGTCGCGGATATGGCATCCTCCCTTAAAGCCCTCGTCGCCAAGATTGATCGTCACCGGCGCGCCCGGATCAGGAGAAGCCTTCTTATCCTGCAAATTAAAGAGGGCGACATACTTATCCGAACTTCCCGGCACATCGGCGATCCAGGCCATCTGGCCATGCTGATGGAAAAGTTGCCGGTTGCCGCTGCTGTGTTGATCCACTGCAATTACCTCATCGTTGGTCAGCAGCGACAGCGTGAAATCATCCATCTTCGTCATATCGCCGCCAAAAATCAGCGGCGAGCGAAAGATGCACCAGAGCGTCATGACCGTGTATTGCTCGTCGTGGGTAAAGCGGGTCATCGATTTGCCCTGCCGGATCATTCCCATCGGCAGCATGTCGGCATCGGGATAATGCCCTCCGCCCGTGGAAGCGGCCCATTTTGGGCAAAGCTCCACCTGGTGAAGCAGGCTCTTCCAGTTATCCCAAAAGTCATCGCTGATCCTCCACATATTCGCGTTTTGGGAAATATGGGCGGCCTGGTCGAGCGGGGTTTCACCGGGCGAGGTGCTAAAAACCATGGGGCGTCGGGTCAAGTCAATCGCCTTGCGAATCGCCTCGATCTCAGGCGCATGGTAGGGGCGGCTTAAATCATCGACCTTCAGAAAATCAATGCCCCAATCGGCATACTGCCGGATCCTGGCGTTATAAAATTCCTGCGCTCCCGGCTTGGTCATATCGACGCCGTACATGTCGTCGTTCCACGGGCAGGTCGAATGGAGATCGGCGATATCCGCCGCATGAAAGCTGGTTCCCAAAATCGGCGTGTTTTGTTCCACCGCCTGTCGGGGAATACCGCGCATGATGTGAATGCCAAATTTCAGTCCCTTCGAGTGGACGTAATCGGCCAGGGCCTTGAATCCAACGTTGTTCGCGGCGGAGGGGAAGCGATTAAGTGCGGGCTGAAGCCTCCCATAGCCATCCATCACCAGCACGGGACGCTTGCGATACTGAAAACCGTTGGCCCCCGGCTCGAACCACTGGTGATCGACCACCAGGTATTGCCAGCCATGCGCGGCGAGATGGGCCGCCATATAGTCGGCTTCGGCTTTCGCTTGATCCTCCGTAATGGTTGTGGCGAAGGAATCCCAGCTATTCCACCCCATGGGCGGGGTCGGCGCCCATTGCAGAAAAGCCTGGGCCTCATTAATTTGTCCCCGTGCGAGCAACCCGAGCGCGAGGAAGGTTAGGGAAGCCAACGAAAGGAGGCGCGATTTGCACATAAAACGGTTGAGTAATCGGAGTGACAGGATTTGAACCTGCGACCTCCTGGTCCCAAACCAGGCGCTCTACCAAGCTAAGCTACACTCCGTTAAGGCTTGCGATAAATGATTTGTGGTTAACAAAATCCCATCCGTTTTCGCAGCAGCGATACGATACAAACGAAGTATGACTGTATCCTAGGATGCAGCAAGCAAATCCGCTGAGGGTGACAGCTCGATAACTTGATTTTCCTAAATATTTTTTTGTTAAGTTTGATTTTATGGTGTAATGTTGTCTTTACAATAATTTCGATCATTCGTCCGAAGTGTAACTTCCAGTGCTCCAACCGCATATTCTCGCAAGAATATGGCCTTCTGCCTGGGTTTGCTTAAACGCAATAGTTATTTTTTCACCAAAGCCAGGTCTGTCCGATAATACAAGAGTCTCCTCTTTGCCTGCCCTCCCATGAAGACCATCTTGCTTATCGACGATGAAGACCATCTCCGCTTCATTTTTAGCAAAGCTCTGCGGGACAAAGGCTACCGGGTCATCGAAGCAGCGACGGGCGAAGCGGGGCTGGAATTGGCCCGTCAACAGTTGCCTGATTTGATTTTAAGCGACATCTCGATGCCGGGCATGAGCGGTGAGGACGTGCTGAAACAAATCCGGCAGGATTCCCAGCTCAACGGCAAGCAGGTCATACTTATGACGGGCGACCCGCGCATCGTGACTCCACGGCGGGCGATGGAAGAAGGAGCGGACGATTTCCTGATCAAGCCGATCAGCCTGGATGACCTGAACCGCTGCGTGGAGGCGAGGCTGAAGCGTTCCCAGACGCATTGGCGGGTGGAAGACAGCGTGCTGAGCCAGCTTCAATCTCCCCAGCATTCCAACCTTCCTCACGAATTTTTTACGCCCCTGGCCGGAATCATCGGGCTGATCGACGTCCTGCAATCGAGCTTTTCCTCCCTCTCCACGGAGGAAGTGCAAGACCTCCACAAAGACATTCGCGATTCGGCACTGCGACTTCACCGGACGCTTAAAAATTATCTCTGGATTCTCGATCTCGAGGCCGCTTCTCCCGGGGCCAAGCCTGCGCCCAAGCCTCTTTCTCCCCAAGCGCTCGAGGAAAACGTCATGAATGGCGTCAAGGACGCCGTTTATCGAAATAACCGCACGGCGGATATCACGGCCCGGGTGGATCAATGCTCAGTGCTGGTTGATCCGCGCGACCTGAGCATGATCGTCGAAGAGTTGGTCGACAACGCGTGCAAATTTTCCCGGCAGGGCATCCCTATCGTCATCCGTTTTGGCGCAGATGGCGTGCTGACCGTCACCGATGCCGGGCGCGGCATGACGCCCGAGGAGGTCAAGCAAATTGGCGCGTTTCGCCAATTCGACCGCAAGAAACGCGAACAGCAGGGACTGGGCCTGGGCCTCTTCCTGGTGCAAAAATTGTCCGCGCAGAACGGGGCGACCATCGCCATCGAGAGCGCCGCCGCCCAGGGCACCGAGGTCAAGGTCGCCTTCCAATTGGATCATGCCATTTCCCCCGCCTGATCTGCCTGACACTCATGAAAACCCCTCTCCACATACTCCACCTGGAAGATGATCCCCATGAGGTCGAATTCATTCAGGACATACTCAAAAAAGAGGGCATTTCCTGCAAGGTGACCTCCGCGCAAACTGAGCCGGACTTTAAACAAGCACTCGAAAAGGGCGACATCGATCTGATCATTGCGGATTACTCGCTGCCCGGGTTTGACGGCTTCGCCGCGCTTAAAATTACCCGCGAAAAATGGCCCGACCTGCCCTTCATCCTGATGTCGGGGGCGGTGGGCGAGGAATGTGGCATTCAATCGCTCAAAATGGGGGCCACGGATTATGTCCTGAAAGACCACCGCACGCGCATCGTTCATGCGGTGCGCCGCGCCATGCGGGAGGTCGACGAGCGCATCGAGCGCAAACGCCTGGAGGAGCGATTTATCCTGGCGCAGAAGATGGAAGTGCTGGGTCAGCTTTCCAGCGGGATCGCCCACGATTTCAATAACATTCTCGGCATCATCATCGGCAACAACGATTATCTTATGGGGAAGCTCGGGGCCGACGATCCCCTGCGCAAAAATGTCGAGGAGATCCAACATGCCGCGGCGCGCGCGGCGGCGGTCACGAGGCAGCTCCTCGTCTTCAGCCGCAACCAGGCGGTACAGACCGTCGTCCTTGATCTCAACGAGGTGATCAAAAGCATGGACCAGATGCTTAGCCAGCTCCTGACCGAGCACATCGAACTGAAAATTGCGCTCGGACAACAACTCGGCAACATCAAGGCCGATTCGGGCTATCTCGGGCAATTGCTGATGAACCTCGTCATCAATGCCCGCGATGCCATGCCCCATGGCGGCAGGCTCACCATCGAAACCTCCAGTGCGAAGCTCGACAGCAACCTCGCCCCCGCCCTCCCGGATGCGGTGGCCGATCCCTATGTCCTGCTCACCGTACGTGATAACGGCACCGGCATGACCGAGGAGGTCAAAGCGAGGCTGTTCGAGGCATTTTTTACCACCAAACCCAAAGGCAGCGGGACCGGTCTGGGGCTGACGACATGCCAGACTATTGCCAAACAATTCAATGCGCACATTACCGTGGAGAGTGAACTGGGCGAAGGCAGCGCCTTCCATGTCTATTTCCCGCGGGTGGACAAGCCGCTGCCTCTCACCTCGCGCCATCTGCCCACCATCGTCCCGAAGGCGGGCGGGGAAACCCTGCTGATCGTCGAAGATGAAACCGCCCTGCGCCGGATGACTTCAATGGCGCTGCAAAATCTGGGCTATACCGTGCTACAGGCTGGTACGGGGCAGGAAGGCTTGCGCGTGGCGGCGGAGCATCAGGGACCACCCATCGCCCTGGTCATTACCGACGTCATCATGCCTGACATGGGGGGGAAGGACATGGCGGATTGGTTGAAAGCCACCTATCCCGAAATCAATGTCCTTTTTACCTCGGGCTATACCGACACAACCATCGTGCAACAGGGCGTGCTGGATCAAGACGTTGCGTTTATCCCCAAACCTTACTCGCTGGCGAGCCTGGTCGCGAAAATTCGCGAGATTTTGGATGCTCCGCAGAAGCCCGGGTAAAAGAGTTAAATTCGTCGTCTTGAAATTGATTATGGACTCTTGCGCCATCTTACCAAGCGCCTCCCGCCTGCGCGGCATTAACACCCAAAAGATTCGTCCGATGCTTACCATTGCATGAACGTTTTCCACCAATTACCGCCGCAAGTCCGTTTGGTAAAAAGGAAAGAGCGACGGAGTTTCGACGGGCCCTCCGCGACAAACGACCCGTCGTGGTCGAATCCAGTGCCGCAGCGTTGGACGCGTATGTTCGTGCGCATGGTCGGATTGATGATTTTCCTGTTGGCCAGCCACCTGGCCAAGGCGCAACCCACCATGTCGGAGTATCAGGTGAAGGCGCTCTTTTTGTTGAATTTCATCAAGTACGTCGATTGGCCGGCGGTGGCGATGCCGGGAGCGAACGCCCCCCTCGTCATCGGCATCATGGGCAAGGATAATTTCAACGACTACCTGACGAATGCCATCGATGGAAGGAGCGTCAAGGGCAGGGCCATTGTCATCAAACATCTTGCTTTGAATGATGCACCGGGCGGATGCGCGATTCTCTTTATCAGTTCCTCAGCGACTGCATCGCTGGGGAAAATACTGGCCAATACGGGCACCGAGCCGGTTTTGACGGTGGGCGAGGATGAAACCTTCTTGGACAAAGGCGGCATCATCAACTTCAAGCTCGACCAGGGCAAGATACGCCTCGAGATCAATTTAAAAGCGGCCCAGAAGGCGAACTTACAGATCAGTTCGAAACTTCTCAACCTGGCGGACACCGTCAAGGAATAATCCCGGGAAACGCCTATGTCCCTTCTCAATAAAACCTCCATCAAGCAGAAGCAGACGCTCATCATCATGCTGACCTGCGGTGTGGCTTTGCTGCTGGCGTGCGCGGCCTTTATTTCCTATGAGGTCATGACCTTCCGCACGGCGATGGTGCAAAACCTTTCTACCCTGGCGGAAATCGTCGCCAACAATTCCTCCGCGGCCCTCGACTTCTCGGACCCCAAGGCCGCCAAGGAAACGCTCTCGGCGTTGCAAGCCGAGCCGAACATCGTGGGCGCGTGCATCTATACAAACGACGGACAGGTTTTTGCCGTCTATGACCGCCCGCAGGATGCCACCCCTTTTTCTCCTCCGGCCCGCCAAATCGACCAAACCATCTTTAGTAATAACAGGCTGCAGATCTTTCGTCCCATTGTGCAAGCGGGCGAACCGCTCGGGACCGTCTATGTCGTATCCGATTTGAACGCTCTTTATTCGCGGCTGGAGAAGTACTTCCTGATCGCTGCCGGAGTATTTTTTGCCTCGGGCATGGTGGCATTCCTCCTTTCGTCGCGCCTCCAGCAAATGATCTCCGGTCCGATTTTGACTCTCGTGAAGACCGCCCGGACGGTGACGGTGGAAAAGAATTATTCCGTGCGGGCCGTGAAACAGAGCGACGACGAGCTTGGCGTCCTGATTGATGCGTTCAATGAAATGTTGAAGCAGATCCAGGAACGGGATGTGGACCTCCAGGAATCGCAATTAAAGCTGGAAATGCGGGTGAAGGCGCGGACGGAGGAGGTGGTCAACTCTCTCTCCCTGATCCAGGCCACCCTGGAATCGACAACCGATGGCATTCTGGCCACGGACGTGCAGGGACGCATGACCAGCTTTAACGAGAAGTTCATCGAGATGTGGCACATCCCGCGGGAAACCGTGGACGAGAGGGATTACGGGAAAAAAATGACGAGCATCTCCCATTTGGTCAGGGACCCCGACAAATTCCTTGCCCGGATCAAGGACCTCTATGCCAATCCCGACCAGGAAAGTTTTGACGTGCTGGAACTGAGAGATGGAAGAGTTTTCGAACGCTATTCCAAACCGCAATGGATTGAAAAGCGGTGCGTGGGCCGCGTCTGGAGTTTCCGCGACATCACCGAACGGAAGCGGAGCGAGGAGCAACTGGAACGCCTCGGGAAGGAATACTCGGCCGTTTTGAATTCCCTTGGAGAAGGCATTCACTGGCTCGACAGGAATGGAACCATCAAGTTTGAAAATCCAGTCGCCGCCAAAATGCTGGGTTACGAGGTTGCCGAACTGATCGGCAAGCCGGCGCATTTCACCATGCATCACACCAGGACGGACGGCACCAATTATCCGGTGACGGACTGCCCGATTTACACCACCCTGGGAGACCGGGCGGTACGCCATGTTAAAGACGAGGTTTTCTGGCGCAAGGACGGCACAAGCTTCCCGGTCGAATACACCTGCGCGCCGATCCACGACGAAAAAGGTAGTTTTGCCGGGACGGTGGTTATCTTCACCGACGTCACGGAAAGCAAGCGGGCGGAAATGGAACTGGAGCAAATGCACGCGCAGTTGCTCGATACGTCGCGCCAGGCCGGCATGGCGGAGGTGGCGACGAGTGTGCTGCACAACGTGGGCAACGTCCTGAACAGCGTCAATGTCTCTTCCACCCTCGTTTCCAACCAGATGCGAAAGTCGAAGATCGCCAACCTCTCCAAAGTCGTGGCGATGTTGAACGAACATGCGGCGGATCTGGGGGCTTTTTTAACCAGCGATCCCAAGGGCAAACAGTTGCCAGCCTACCTCGCCCAGCTCGCGGAGCACCTGGCCGGAGAGCAGGCTGCCGTCCTCAAGGAGCTCAAACTGCTTCATGAAAACATTGAGCATATCAAGGACATCGTGGTGATGCAGCAGAGCTACGCCAAGATTTCCGGCGTGATCGAAACGGTGAAAATCACCGACCTGGTCGAGGATGCGCTGCGCATGAACGTCGGCGCTTTGCAGCGTCATGGCGTTGAGGTGCGGCAGGAATTTGATGAGTTGCCGCCGATGGATGTTGAGAAACACAAAATCCTCCAAATTCTCGTGAACCTGGTGCGCAATGCCAAGTACGCCTGTGATGAGTCAGTCTGCGCGGACAAAAAAATAACCGTTCGGGTGAGCCGGAAAGAAGACCTGTTCCAGATCGCCGTGATCGATAACGGCATAGGTATCGCTGCGGAAAATCTGGTCCGCATCTTTAATCACGGCTTTACCACCCGCAAGGAGGGCCATGGCTTCGGGCTTCACAGCTCCAGCCTGACCGCAATTGAATTGGGCGGCTCGCTCCGCGTGCACAGCGACGGCATCGGCCACGGCGCCGCCTTTATTTTAGAGTTGCCCTACAAACCTCACAAGAGCCCAGCCCAATAAACCAAAATGAAACCCCTGCTTCTTCTTAAATCAAACGTGAGTCGGAAAAGAGCGCTGGTTGTTTTTACGGCTCTCTTTTTGGCCAATCAGGCCATTGCGTCTGACCCCATGAGCACGACGACAAACGCAACCGCCAGCACGGCACCGGTAGTCCCGGCAAGCGCCGCGCCACCTGCGACCGCCAACGGATCGGTTCCACCTGCCATAACTCCTTCCACCGCAAACAAGACAACACCTGCGGCATCTTCCAGTGACCAGTCCATCGGCGGGTTGAGCATCGAGGATTTGCTCAATGTGACGGTGACCTCGGCGGAGGACAAAGTTCAAAAGCTCTCCGATGTCGCCTCCGCGATGACGGTGATCTCTTCAGAGGATATCGAGAGGTCGGGCGCAACGAATATTCCCGACTTGCTGCGCTACGTGCCGGGGGTCGAGGTGGGTCAGGCCAATAATGGAGATGTCAGTGTGGGCATTCGGGGTTTTGGAGCAATTTTTTCCAATAAACTGCTGGTTCTCGTCGATGGACGCTCCATTTATGATCCCATTTATGGAGGGGTCGACTGGGCTTATCAACGAATGATGCTCGACGACATCGACCGGGTAGAAGTCATCCGGGGACCTGGTGCCACGATCTGGGGCGCTAATGCCGTAAATGGCGTCATTAATATCATCACGAAAGACGCGGCGGAGACCCACGGAGGCTTCATCAGTGGAATCTACGGCAGCAAAGAACAGGGCACGGGAGAATTCCGTTATGGATTCCAGGCGGCCGAAGACTTGAGTTTGCGTATTTACGGCCAATACGAAAACCTCGCAGCGACCGATTCCCCGCCCGGAGAACAAAAATATGACCAGCTTCAAAACGGGCTTATCGGCTTTCGAACCGACTACCGTCCCGATCCGGACACCCATTTTCGGCTTTCGAGCGAGGCCTCGACCACGCGCACCGGGGATGAACAGTTCGGCTTTTTCGGTACGCCACCCTATACCAGTACGGGTGATGGGGAAAACGTCAATTTTGTCTACGAACATAACTTTGACGTGGACAACACCCTTACGGTGCAAAGTTATTACGATCGCTTTGCCAGAAATACCGAACCTGCTTACCAGTTCGGAGACGCGGTGGTCCAGACGGCTGATGCCCAAATCCGCCACACTCTTCCCATTAATCTCCTGCCCATAAAACAGGAAATCACCTATGGCGCGGAATATCGGCAGGTCGACAGCCAGTTAGCCAATACAAATACCGTAACCTGGCTTCGAGGCCGGGACGACCAAACCTTCAGCCTCTTCGCCCAGACGGATTTGCATTTGATCGATAATGTACTGACCCTGACCTTGGGAACGAAATACGATCACAATGATTACACCGGCAATGAAGTACAGCCGTCAGGTCGTTTGCTCTGGAAGATCGACAGCAGAAATTCTCTTTGGTGGTCGGTTTCACGGGCGGTGCGTGAACCCTCCATCGCCAATTATGAGGCTACCGCGCCCGGGCAAATTGTTGGAGACTCCAACTTGAAATCGGAGGAAATGATCGCCTACGAGATGGGGTACCGCGTGGAACCAACCACCTGGCTCTCGTTCGATATTTCCGCTTTCTATAACAACTACCGTAACCTCATTGAAACGTTCTTACCCCCCGGCTCCTTTCAACCGGTCTACGCGCAGTTCCAGAAGGCGCAGACTTACGGGTTTGAG
>Ga0302319_10000658_pt1 | contig 77527 bp, 66 predicted proteins | sample Bog_T0_2_FD_203319 | JGI IMG/M metagenome (GOLD analysis project Ga0302319, IMG submission 203319) | Peat permafrost microbial communities from Stordalen Mire near Abisko, Sweden - Bog_T0_2 | ecosystem: Environmental > Terrestrial > Soil > Wetlands > Peat | place: Sweden: Abisko, Stordalen Mire...
TTCTGAAAATTCTGGCCAAGGAACCGCTGCTCGAGGCCCTGATTCGTCTCACTGACCGGTTGTTTGCCGACAGCCCAAGAATCGAGGGGAGGCGGAACATGATCCTATGGCTGGGCGCTTCAAGACCTTTCTGTAACCCAAAAATCATAATTGCTCACCTTATTGCATATCAATGACTTGGTCCCACTTTTTTGCGCCACTTTTTCGGCATTTTTCCGGAGGAGCCCGGTCGGCTTGGGGCAATGCGGGCCGCCCCAGAGGGCAAACCGGCCAATGTATCTAGATTTCCGATACACTGCGCGCACAGGCACCGTGGTGCAGCACGTTTTTGGTGTGCCAACCCAGCCCGCCTGGCGCCTTCCCTGGCAAACGAGCCGAGCCTCCGGAGAAGCGTCGCCCGAAGCCGCCTGAAACGGCGATCCGGCGGGGGATCGGGCGCGGCTGGCGCGGGCTCGCCGGACTTCCGGAGTTCCTCCTAGACCGGATCCGGAAGGCGATCTGGCCCCGGCTCCCAGAGGAAAAATGAGTGCCTTGTTTCATTCTTTGGTTTCCGCACTTAACGGGGCAAAAGAGGCCAAAATATATATATAGCGGCCTCTTGAAATACCCAAAAAACGGCCAAAAAAACCCAGAAAAACCCGGAAAAAGGGCCAAAACTGGCGGAAATTTGATGAAAATCCGTTTAATGCAAATCGCTAACAAAACAGCAAAAGATGTGTGTTGACCTTACTCGTTTTGAACGATGGAACGTCAAACTCTACTAACAGATGATGCCTCCAGCATTTTCAACAAAGGCTACTTTTGGACCTTAAACAGATTAAACAGATCATCGACCTGATGAAGCGCTCCGAACTCACCGAATTTGCGGTCGAGGAGGAGGGTTTCAAGCTGAAGATCCGTCGGGGCACCAATGGCCTGCCGATCGTCTCCACAGGTCGGGGATCGAACCCCCCTTTCATTCCCGCGGAGTCCACCTCCACGCCCCCCATGCCCGTGCCGGCGCCCCTGGCAACGCAGATGTCCGGGGCCCCGGCGGCCGCCGAGGAGCCTGGGGTCATCTATGTGAAGTCGCCCATGGTAGGCACCTTCTACAGGTCTCCTTCCCCGGAGAGCAAAGCGTTCGTGGACGTCGGCTCCAAGGTCGAGGACAACACCCTGGTCTGCATCATCGAGGCGATGAAGATCATGAACGAGATTCAGGCCGAGGTGAAGGGAGTCGTTGCCGAGGTCCTGGTGGAGAACGGGCAGCCGGTTGAATACGGCCAGCGCCTTTTCAAGCTGAAGCAGGGCTGAACGGTGTCCCGTAACGCTGCAGATCCCGTCGGGGAACCCTCCCGGCGACGATCTGCCGACCAATTGTCGACCCGATGATCCAAAAAATTCTCATCGCCAACCGTGGCGAAATCGCCCTCCGAATCGTCCGCGCGTGCAGGGAGATGGGCATCAAGACGCTCGCCGTCTACTCGGAGGCCGACGTCCAGTCCCTCCATGTCCAGCTGGCCGACGAGGCGATCTGCATCGGCGGTCCCCGGAGCTCGGATAGCTACCTGAGGGCCGACCGGATCATCAGCGCGGCGGAGATCGCCGATGTGGACGCCATCCATCCCGGGTATGGCTTCCTCTCCGAGAACGCGAAGTTCGCCGAGCAGTGTGAGTCCTGCAACATCAAGTTCATCGGGCCGAAGTCCAAATCCATCAAGATGATGGGCGACAAGGCGGTCGCGAAGGAGACGGTGCGCAAGGCCCACGTTATCACCGTCCCCGGGAGCGACGGTCCCGTGGAGTCCGAAACCGAGGCCGTCAAAGTGGCGCGCTCCATCGGCTACCCCGTCATCATCAAGGCGGTTGCCGGCGGGGGCGGCAGGGGCATGAGGATCGCCCACAATGACGTGTCCTTCGCCAAGGAGTTCCACGTGGCGCGCAACGAGGCCGAGAAGGCCTTTGGCGACGGAAGGGTCTATATCGAGAAGTACATCGAGCGCCCCCGCCACATCGAGTTCCAGATCCTGGCGGACAGCCATGGCAAGGTGATCCACCTGGGCGAGCGCGACTGCTCGGTCCAGCGCCGCCACCAGAAGCTTATCGAGGAGTCGCCCTCCCCGTTCCTGACGCCCGATCTGAGGAAGAAGATGGGCAAAGCGGCGGTCAGGGCCGCGGAGGCGGCCGAGTACGAGAACGCGGGTACGATCGAGTTCCTGGTCGATGCCAAGGGGAACTTCTACTTCATCGAGATGAACACGCGCATCCAGGTGGAGCACCCGGTCACCGAGGAGGTGACGGGAATCGACCTGATCAAGCAGCAGATCCACATCGCGAACGGCGAGAAGCTCGAGTTCGACCAGGGCGACATCACCTTTGAGAAGCACGCCATCGAATGCCGGATCAACGCCGAGGACCCGGCCCGCAACTTCGCACCGTCCCCGGGGACGATAGGGCTGTACTACCCCCCGGGGGGGATCGGGGTGAGGGTGGACAGCCACATCTACAGCGGCTACGTGATCCCGCCCTACTACGACTCGATGATCGGCAAGCTGATCTGCTTCGGATCGACCCGCAAGGAGGCCCTGGAGCGCGCCTACCGGGCCCTGAGCGAGTACCTGGTGCGGGGGATAAAGACGACGATCCCCCTCCACAAGGCGATCATGGCCGACCCCCTCTTCATCGAGGGCAAGGCGACGACCGCCTACATGGAGGATTTCCTGACGCGCACGACCCCGGAGCTGTTCTCGTAGGGGCTAGCGGCGGGGCCGCTTGAGCGCCACATCGCACCATTCCCCAAGGGCGCGCGAGGCATAGGTCCAGCCCGGCGTCAGCGCGGAGAAGGCCTCCCGGATGGTCTCCACCTCGGAGGCGAGGATGCCGCTCAGGGCGAGGAGGCCGCCTGGCGCCACGGCGGACACGAGGGACTTGGCGTTGCGGATTAGGACGTCGGACTGGATGTTGGCCAGGACTACGCCCGACTGGCGTTCGCCCAAGCCCCCGGGCAGGCCTGCCACCGAGAAGCGCACCTTGCCGTAGAGCCCGTTCAGCTCCGCGTTCTCCATGCTCACCCGGACCGCCTCCGGGTCGTTGTCAAAGCCCGACACGTCGCCGAAGCCAAGCAGGCACGCCGAAAGCGCGAGGATGCCTGAGCCGCAGCCGGCGTCGACCAGGCTCAACGGGGGGACGCTGCCGAGGCTCTCCTCGTACTCGACCAGGCGCTCGATGCACAGGCGGGTTGTCTCGTGGTTGCCGGTGCCGAAGGCCATGCCGGGGTCCAGCCACAGCACGGAGTGGCCCGGGGGCAGCTGGAACGTGTCGCGCTCCCAGACCGGGACCCAGTGGAGCCTGCCGAAGGTCCAGGCCTTGAAGTGCTCCCGGTAGCTGTTCTTCCAGTCGGAATCGGGAAGGGGCCGGACCGAGCAGTCCCCAAGGGGCTCTGAAGGGAGGGATGCCTTGAGTTCCGTCCACCGGCTGCTGGCCTCAAACTCGTTCTCGAAGATGCCGACGACCCAGGCCCTGCGTGCGATGGCGTCCTCAAGGAGCGACCACCCCTCGCAGCCCGTCTCCAGCAGGACGAGCTCGGTCTCCTCCGCGCTCGCCGCCGCGATCTCGGCCTTGATTTCCCAGAGCTGCATGGGGCCTAGCTGCCAGGGTCGCCCCCGCTCAGGCGGGCGATCACCCGGGGCAGGAGCGCGTGCTCGGCGGCGTGGACCTTGGCCGCCAGGGTGTCGTGGGTATCGCCCGGCTCTATCGGGACCCTCGCCTGCTCAAGGATCGGGCCGGCGTCGAGGTCGGCCGTCACGTGATGCACGGTGCAGCCCGTCTCCGCCTCACCCGCCGAAAGCGCCTGGCCTATGGCGTCAAGACCAGGGAACCGGGGCAGGAGGCTTGGGTGAAGGTTGATGATGCGGCCGGCGAATGCCCTGAGGAAGCCCGCCTTAAGGACCCGCATGAAGCCGGCAAGGACCACCAGGTCGGGCTTCTCGGCCGAGACAGCGGCCACAAAGCGCTCCTCGCCCGCGCCGTCGAGCTTTGTCCTGAAAGGGGCCGGGTCAATGAACCGGGAGGTGACGCCGAAGCGGGGCCCGAGCCTGAGGATGCCGGCGTCGGGGACGTCGGAGAAGATCGCGACCACGCGCGCCCTGCCAAGCCCGCCGGCCTCCTGGGCGAGGAGCACGGCCTCGGCGTTTGAACCGCGGCCCGAGCCGAGTAGGACGACACGCATGGGGCCGGCCTCCGAGGCTAGGCCGAACCGGCGGCCGCGAGCCGCTGGATGAGGCGCGTCGTGCTGAAGCCCTTGAGGAACGGCATGAAGACCACGCGGGAGCCCGCGGCCTCGAGCGCGGCCCGCTCCGAGGGGTCGAGCGTCTCAAGCGAGTAGTCGCCTGCCTTGCAATAGACGTCGGGCCGGAGCGCCGCGATCTCGCGTGCCAGGCGCTTTCCCCGGAAGATGACGACGCCGTCGACCGAGCGCAGCTGAGCGAGCGTGTAGGCCCGGGACTTCTCGTCCAGCACCGGCCGCAGGGGCCCCTTGAGCGCGCGCACGCTCTTGTCGGAGTTGAGCGCCACGAAGAGCTTGCCGTCCTTTCCCGCCAGCCTGCGGGCGGCCTCGAGGCTGGACGCGTGGCCCGGGTGCAGGAGGTCGAAGACGCCGTTGGTGAGGACGAAGGTGCCCCCGGCGGCGCGTATCCTGCGGCGCGCCGCCACCGCCTGGGTGAGCGTCAGGAGCCGGGGGTTGCGGGGCATGGGGACTGTCGCGGCCATGGCTAGAAGAACTTCTTGGCCTTCTCGAAGAAGCTGCGGCTCGTCGGCTCCTGCGCGTCGCCGCTTATCCGCGCGAACTCCTCGAGGATCTTGCGCTGGTCCGCCGAGAGCGAGCCCGGGACCTCCACGTGCACCCGGATCAGCTGGTCGCCGTGGCGGCCGCCCCGCAGGGTCGGCATCCCCCGCTCACGCAGGCGGAAGGTCGTACCGCTCTGGGTTCCCGCGGGGATCTTCAGGCTCGCCTTGCCCGAGAGCGTCGGCACCTCGATCGACCCGCCGAGGGTGGCGAGCGTGAACTTGATCGGGATCTCGCAGAAAAGGTCGTCGCCCTGGCGCTCGAAGAGCTCGTGCTCCTTGACGGAGATCACGATGTAGAGGTCGCCGGCGTTGCCTCCGGCCGACGGCGCCTCGCCGTTGCCCGCCGAGCGAAGGCGCGAGCCCGAGTCGACCCCCGGCGGGATCTTGACGTTCAATTTCGTGTTCTTCGCCACGCGGCCCTCGCCGCGGCACACCGAGCAGGGTTTCTCGATCTTGACCCCCGACCCGCCGCAGGTCGGGCAAGTCTGGGTGAAGACGATGATGCCGCCCGACCGCCGGACCTGTCCGGCCCCACGGCAAGTCGGGCAGGTGACGCGCTTGGAACCGGGCTCTGCCCCGGAGCCGTGGCAGTGCTCGCAGGACATAAGCTTGCGGAAGGAGATCTCCTTCTCGACGCCCCGGGCCGCGTCCTCGAGGGTGATCTCCAGGTCGTAGCGCAGGTCGGAGCCGTCGCGGCCGCCGTCGCGCGATCCGCCCCCGAACATCTCGTCAAAGATACCCCCGCCACCACCGCCCTGGCCGAACACCTCGCGGAATATGTCAAACGGGTCGTGGAAGCCGCCGGCCGGGTTGCGGGCTCCTGCGCCCGGGCCCTGGAAGGCCGCGTGGCCGTAGCGGTCGTAGGCCGCCCGCTTGTCCGGGTCCTTGAGCGCCTCGTAGGCCTCGGACACCTTCTTGAACATTTCCTCGGCCTCCTTGTTGCCGGGATTCTTGTCCGGATGGTACTGGACCGCCTTCTTGCGGTACGCCTTCTTTAGCTCCTCCTCGGTGGCGTTCTTGGAGACTCCTAGTAAATCGTAGTAGTCGGCCTTTGCCATGCTCACTGCGCCGCCTCCTCAACCGGCTTGCCGCTGGAGACGACAACCGAGGCGGGGCGCAGCAGGCGGCCGTTAAGGGTGTAGCCCGTGCGGACCACGGTAAGGACATGCTCCGCCTTCACCTTCTGGCTCGGCTGGTGGGAGATCGCCTCCTGCTGGTGGGGGTCGAAGGGCTGTCCAAGCGGGTTGATCTCCTTGAGCCCGTGGTTGGCCAGCGCGGACTTGAGCTGCTGCTGCACGAGCTCGACTCCGCCGGCCAGGGCCTTCAGGTCGGCGTTCGGCTGGTGCGCGGCGGCAAGCCCCAGGGCCAGGTTGTCCAGGGCCGGCAGCAGGTCCTCGAGGAGCTTTGACGAGGCGTAGAGGCGCAGCTCCTCCTTCTCGCGCACGGTGCGCCGGCGGAAGTTCTCGAGGTCCGCGACGGCGCGCAGGTAGCGGTCATGGTTGTCCGCGGCCTCCTTTTTTGCCGCGGCAAGCTGGTCCGGGGCCACGGCCTGGCCGTCGGCCGGGCTCGCAGGCGGGTTCTCTGGGACGTCTTTGGTCTCTGGACTGCTCATGTAAAGGGCGGTCAATCAACTATGGCTTCGCGGTTTGTTCAAGTTTGTCGAGCAGGCCTTTGAAATATTCCCCGGTCTTCTGCGTGGCGTCCTTCAACTTGACACCCACATGTGCCGCCGCCCCAACGGCATCGGCCAATGCGCGCCCAAACTCGCCGGGCAGAAGCTGCTCGGTGTCGCGGCGCAACCCGAATGAATACAGGCTGCGAACGACGTCGGGCACCAGCAGCTGCTTGGGATCGGTCACGTTGGAGAACGTGTGGTCGATGTTCAGGTTGTAGGTCTTCACCTCGGGGTTAGACCCCGAATAATCGGCAATGACCAGCCGATCCAGGCGAATATGCAGCCTCCGCACGAGATAAAGGAACCGTTTCGCGGGGCTTGCCGGGGCCGACCCTGAGGCGCCCCTTGAGAACGCGGCCGCAAAATCCCCCGCGTTGGAACGGCCGCCTTTCTGCCGGACAATGTGGACGCCCTCGGCGTCAAGGTAGAGGTCGTCGATCACCAGGCGGTCGCCAAACAGGAGCGTGAATTCGCTGATGTCGGCGCGCAGTTCCCGCACGTCCGCGAATTCGGGCGTCGGGTATCCGGCCGGGTTCCGCGCGGAGATCCCCCTAACCGCGATGTGCCCCGTGAAGGGATTCGCGGCAAGGACCTCGATCCTGAATTCAAATCCCGTGATTGAGCGGAGCTCCCGCTCGACCAGGGTCGGCAGGAAGGCCATCCAGGCGAGGGCCGCCAGCGCAAAGAGCGCGCACAGGGTTAGGACCGTCTTCAAGGCCCGGGCTTAGGTGAAGTCCTCGGTAACAAGGACGATGGCGGGCTCCTGCGCCTCGAAGGCGAGCTCCGCCGACCAGGGGACGAGCGCGTTGTCGCCCATGCGCAGGTGCACGGCCGGCCGCTCGGGGCCCGAGACCGCAATATTGCCCGCGGCAATGCTGAGAATCCTCGGCTGCTGGCCCCGCTCAAACCGGACGACCTCGCCCTTCTCGAGCACCATGCGCCGGATCGTGAACTCGTCGCACGAGGCGATCACGCCCGAGGTGGGCGCGGCCCTCACGAGGCTCGGAGCGCCCTCGTTCCAGAGGATCGACTTCATGGACTCCTCGACGTGGAGCTTGCGGGGCTTTCCGTCAAGGCCCTTGCGCCCCCAGTCGTAGAGGCGGTAGGTCGTGTCGGAGTTCTGCTGGATCTCGAGGATCAGGTTGCCGGCGTCAATCGCGTGGACCTGGCCGCTCCTCACCAGAATCGAGTCGCCGGCAGTTACCGGTACCTTGTTGACGCAGGTTTCTGCGGTGTCCTCCGCGAGCGCCTTCGCGAACGCCTCGCGCGTGACGCCGGCCTTTAGCCCGACGAACAGGGACGCGCTCGGGACCGAGTGCGCCACGTACCAGTTCTCGGTCTTCGGCTCGCCGCCCAGGGAGGGCGCCACCTCGGCCGGGGGGTGGACCTGCAGGCTCAGCCGGTCCGAGCAGTCGAGCCACTTCACGAGGATCGGGAAGGGCCGCAAGGCCTGCCATTTCGGGCCCATGACCTCCGCGCTGTGCTTGGCAATGAGGTCGCGAAGGGTCAACCCGCCGAACCGCCCTCCCCGGACCCGCGACTGGGCCTCGGTCCGGTCCACGATCTCCCAGCTCTCGCCGATCGGGGGGCCGGGCGGGAGCCCGCGGCCGAGCAGGGTCTCCAGGCGCCGGCCGCCCCAGACTCGTTCTTGGTAAATAGGCTGGAATTGAAGAACTTCTCGCATGAAGGCAGTTATCGAGATTATTGTAAAAAAGGTCGGGAGGGGTTTACATTTGGCCAGCCCGGGTACTAGCGTCCAACCCGCAAATCGCCGCGCACAGAAGCACAGATGTCCAAATCAGATAGTTCAAATCCAAACGGTGGTCCGTCGTTTCAGGCGCCCCGTTATAGGCCGAATTGGCTGGCTGCCATTCTGTGCTTCATCGTTGCCACGTATCTGTTTGCAGCGCTCCTCAACTACGATCCCAACCAGACCCGATTCCAGTCCACGGCCCCGACGGGCAAGAACTGGGTGGGGTGGCTGGGCGCGGATACGGTCTGGGTGCTTTTTTACACGCTCGGGGTGAGCACATGGCTCCTGGTCCCGGCATTTTACTGGATGTTTTACGTTGCGGTGCGCAATTCCAGGCACCTGGTGGCGACCCGGGTCACGGCGATCGTGATCGGGATTGTGTCGATGTCGGGCCTGCTCGCGATGTTCGAGAGCGTCAAACCGAACGACACCTTCCCGAAGGCGTGGGGCGGACTGACGGGGCAGATCATCTACCAGCGCATGCTGGCAGAGGCCCTGGGCCCATTCGGCACGGGTCTCCTGCTGGGCACCGTCTACTGCTTCGCGCTCCTGTTCGTCATCACCAAGGACATCGGCTCCGAGATAGAGAAGATCATCGGGAACTTCTACCAGTGGCGCGCCGACCGCGCCCAGAAGAAGGCCGCGCTCAAGGAGGAGCGCGCCAAGCGCAAGGAGGAGATGGCCAAGCAGCGCTCCGCCGTCATGGCCGCGCCGCCCCCGCCGGCGCAGCTGTCGGTTCCCGTGGGCCCTTCGGGCGCCCGAAAGATGGTGCTGCCGAAGGCGGAGGACCCGCTCTCGCGTCCCGTCGCCCGCCCGCCCGTGAAGGCCATGCCGGAGGAGGCGCCGAAGGCCGCGCCGCCCAAGGAGCCGGCCCCGAAGATCGCGCTCACGATCGTAAAGCCCGAGGAGCCCAAGAAGGCCAAGGTCGTCCTGCCGCAGTCCTTTGACGAGAGCTATGAGTTTCCCCCGGTGAAGCTCCTAAAGGAGCAGGTGAAGCCCGACTCCGGCAGCAGCGACGAGGAGCACAGGCACAACGCGGAGACGCTCCTGCGGATCCTCGGTGAGTTCGGGGTCGATGTCTCGCTAGGCGAGATCCACGTCGGCCCGGTGATCACGCGCTACGAGGTCGTCCCGGCTCCCGGCGTGCGCGTGGAGAAGATCGCGGGCCTCGACAAGAACATCGCCCTCGGCATGCGCGCGCAGTCCGTGCGCATCCTCGCTCCCATTCCCGGCAAGGCTGCGGTCGGCGTCGAGGTCCCGAACCTACGGCCAACGCCGGTCGGGATGCGCGAGCTCCTGGAGAGCGAGGACTGGGCCTCGGCCAAGGCCGAACTGCCGATCGCGCTTGGACGCGACGTTTCCGGCAAGCCCCTGATCTCGGACCTGGCGAAGATGCCCCACCTGATGATAGCCGGCGCCACCGGCTCCGGAAAGTCGGTCTGCATAAACTCGATCGTGACCTCGATACTCTACTCGAAGAGCCCGAAGGACGTGCGGCTGATCATGGTGGACCCAAAGGTCGTCGAGCTGAAGATCTTCAACAGCCTGCCGCACATGATGATCCCGGTGGTGACCGAGCCGAAGAAGGTGCCCGCGGCGCTCAAGTGGCTTCTCGGCGAGATGGAGCAGCGCTACCAGATCTTCGCGAAGGCGAACGTCAGGAACATCGTCGGCTTTAACAACCGCAAGAAGGACGCCAAGCATCAGCCCGAGGCGCAGGCCGCCCTCCAGGGGATGGACACCCTCGGGGACGCCCTCGAGATACCCGAGCACCTTCCCTACATCATTGCGATCATCGACGAGCTGGCGGACCTGATGATCCTGGCGCCGGCCGAGATCGAGACTTCGATCGCGCGGCTCGCGCAGCTGGCGCGCGCCGCGGGCATCCACCTGATCATCGCGACGCAGCGGCCCTCCGTGAACGTGATCACCGGCGTCATCAAGGCGAACCTGCCCTCGCGCATCGCCTTCCAGGTGGCCTCGCAGGTGGATTCCCGCACGATCCTCGACACCAAGGGCGCCGAGACGCTGATCGGCCGCGGCGACATGCTGTTTTCGCCGCCGGGCACCTCCCGGCTCGTGCGCGCCCAGGGCGCGTACGTGGGAGACGAGGAGGTGCACGACATCGTCGAATTCCTCAAGAAGAACGGGCCGCCCCAATACGCGCAGGCCGTCCAGCAGCAGATCGACCGCGCATCGAGCGAGGACGAGGAGGAGGACGAGGTTGAGGACGGGGACGGCGGCAGCGACGAGGAGCTCTACTCGAGGGCGATCGACGTCCTCAAGTCGACCCGCAGGGCGAGCACCTCGATGCTGCAACGCCGGCTGAGGATCGGCTACAACCGCGCCGCGCGCATCATGGAACTGATGGAGGAGAAGGGAATCGTGGGCCCGGAGAACGGCTCAAGCCCCCGCGAGATCCTGGGGGACCTGGATTCCCTGTAGGGGAGCCCCGTTGCCCATGGACAAATCCTTCTTTCCCTGCCCCTGAAAACCTGTAACTGATCGGTGATGCAGACTATCGGAGAACGCCTTGAGGAGGCCCGCAAGAAGAAGGGCATTTCCATCCGCGAAGCGGCCGAGGCAACGAAGATCCGCGGAGAATACCTGCAGAAGTTCGAGGGAAACCAGTTCGATATCGGGCTCACGGACATCTACACGCGGGGTTTCTTGCGCGGATACGCAAATTTCCTGAGGATCCCGGCCGATCGCATCCTTAACGACTTCACCGCTCTCCGCGGCGGCGAGCCGCGGCTGCGGCAGCCGAGCCGAGAGGTCTACGGCAGGATGGACCTGGCGATCTCGACTGCGGACGAACGGGGCGACGGCCAGGCGGAGGCTTCCGCGACGGAGCCGGGCCAGAGGCCGCACCAGGCGAGGTTCCAGCGTCCGGGGGAGAATCTGCCGAAGGCCCCCGCGATCGACCCGGCCCTGGTGTTCAAGGGCGGCATTGCCCTGGTCTTCATCATCCTTCTGCTTGCGGCCTTCTGGATCATAAAGTCGCTCGCGGGATCGGGCCCCGCGCCTTCTCCCGCGCGCAGTTCCGCGCCTGCGACCTCCGAGATCAGCGAGGCCCCGGCCGCGGCGGCGACCACGGTGTCGATCGTCGCGCTAGAGCCCGTGAAGATAAAGGTCGTGCGCAAGTCCGACGGGGTTGAGCTTTTCCAGGGCCCGCTCCAGTCCGGCGAGCACCGCGAATACGCCAATGTCCCGATCTACCTGACCGCGTCGGATCTCTCGGCCGTGGAGATCGAGTACAAGGGCCGCCGGTATCCGACAGGCCACTCGGGCCACGACCGGATCCAGTTCGACTTCTCGTCGCGCTGATTCCGGCGGACGCCGGGTTGCAAAGTCGCGGGCGGCGGCTCTGATTGGGCGCATGGAGAAGATTCCGTATCTGGGACAAACGCTCACCCGCTGGCGGGTCGGCGGCTCGACATTCGTGGCGCACCCCGAGATGGGCGCACGTCTGATGTACTGGAACATCGTCACCGGAGACGGATCGGTTCGCGACGTCATCCTCTGGCCGGAGCTGAAGACGATTGAGGGCTTCCCGAAGACACGCGGAGGAAACCCGATCCTCTTCCCCTTCTGCGCCCGCTCATTCGACCGAGGCGAGGTAGGCTACTGGAGGGACGCAAGGGGCGTGAGGCGCCCGATGCCGATTCACGGCTTCGCGCGGCAGGGAACGTTCCGCACCGTGCGCGCGGATGCGGGCGGCTTCGAGGCGGTCCTCGTGCCGGGAGCGGAGGCGCTCGAGAGCTATCCCTTCGAGTATGAGTTCCGCGTGGAGTACCGGTTCTCGGCGCTGGGGCTCACGTGCAACCTGACGCTTGAGAACCTGGGCAATGAACCGCTTCCCTGGAGCGCCGGGCACCATTTCTACTTTGCGCTGCCGTGGAGCGAGGGCTCGAGGCGCGGCGACTACTTTATCCGGATCCCCGCCGACCAGAGGCTGAGGCAGGACGCCTCGGGAGGCCTCGTCGCGGGGCCCGCTCTGGCCCCGCTTGAGCGCATGGACAACCCCGCCCTGATCGACACGTTCCACGCAAAGCTCAGGGGCCCCGAGGTCGTCTTCGGGGAGAAGGGATTCCCGGGGGACATCGCCGTGCGGATCGGCTCCGACAGCGCGGCCCCGGCGGGATCGGTCTTCGTAACGTGGACCCAAGCCGAGGACTCGCCCTTCTACTGCGTCGAGCCCTGGATGGGGCCGGCCAACGCCCCTGAGCACAAGGTCGGGCTCCACCTGGTTGCGCCGGGCGCCCGCGAGACGTTCGCGGTCAGTGTGGCGGTGAGATAGGGTTGCGGGACGGCGGTATTTTTGAAATCCTGCCCCGTGTCACATACCATGGCCGCCCTGAACACACCGCTCGCATTCCTCGACTCACTGGGGGGGCCCGAGCTGCTGCTGATTCTCGTCGTTGTGCTGATCTTCTTCGGAGGGGAGAAGATGCCCGAGTTCGCCAAGGGCCTCGGAAAGGCGATCCGCGAGTTCAAGAAGGCGGCCGGGGACGTCGAGCAGGAGTTCAAGCGCGCGATGGACGACATCCCGGACAAGACGAACCTCTCCCCGTTTAAGCCCATCTCCCCCGTGACGCAGGGTCCTCCGAGCGTGGTGCCGCTCGCGCCGGCCCAGGCAGTGCCGGCGTCGCCCCCGGCGGCCTCCACGCACCCGACGGAACCTGTGCTCCCCGCCCCGTCCCAGGGAGAAAGCCCCGCTCCCCACGACCCGGGAGGCCACGACCACGGTATCGAGGCCTGACCCCCGCCCCTTCCCGGCCTACCCCCAACCTACCCCATGAAAACCTGCTCGTTATTCGGCTTCATCTCCGCGCTCGGTGGCGCGTTCCTCACGTTGATCCTCTTCTTCCTCGGCTTCCACTCGGACCCCGCAAAGCTAGGGATGGCGGGGTGGGTGGGCGGGCTCGTGGGACTTGTGATAGTCATCCTGTGCGTGGTCCTGGGAGTAAAGGCGAGGCGCTCGGAGATCCCCGAGACCGAGGCTTTCGGCTACGGAAGGGCGTTTGGCGCCGGATTCCTGATCTCCCTGGTGGCCTCGGTGCTCAACGGGTTCTTCGGGTTCCTGTACTGGAAGTTCATCAACCCGGGGATCGCGGACATCATTGTCCAGAGCCAGCTCGCAAAGCTTGAGGCCAGCGGCGTCTCGGGCGACCGCCTGGACAAGGCCGAGGCGATGACCCGCGCTATGGCGTCGCCGATCCCCCAGGCGGTCGTAGCCCTTATCGGAGGGCTCGTGGTCGGCATCATCATCTCCCTGATCGTGGCAGCCGTCCTCAAGCGCGCGGAGCCGGCGTCTCCCCCCACCCTCTAGGCAAGAAAAAGGGCCCGGATTTCTCCGGGCCCTTGAGATCGGGAACTGTTCGGCCGGGTTACCGGTTGAACAGCCGCTTCACGTCGACTCGGTAGTCGAGCGCCATGACGGCGCCGACACCCAAGACGCAGAAATAACCTGCGAAAAGGGCGCTTGCGTTCATGGAACGGAAAGAAAGCAGGATAGCGGCAATGGCGACGAGCGCCGGGGCAACCGCACGGATGATGTTAGTTTTCATGATGTATGTTTCTTAGTTTGTCCCGAGCCCACTTGAGCTTGGGAGGATCAATAATACGGCATATCTGCCAATAAAGGTAGTTGCAGTTATCTATAGAAATCATAGTTATTGCCTATGGAACTTAGCCAACTGAAATACGTCGTTGCAGTCGCCGAGACCGGAAATTTTACCCGGGCGGCCGCTCGATCGCACATAGCTCAACCATCTTTAAGCCAGCAAATTATAAAATTAGAAAAGGAGCTCGGGCACAAATTGTTTCATCGTCTTGGGCGCAAGGCTGTCCTCACCGAGGCCGGAATCGCCTTCCTGGAACGGGCGCGTCGGATCCTCTTTGAGGTTGAGGACGCCACAAAGGAGCTTGAAGACAGTGCCTCGTTTGAGCGCCGGATCACAGTGGGCGCCATTTCCTCGGTCGCGCCCTACGCCCTGCCGCCTATGATCCGCCGTTGCCGAAAGCGATATCCGAATCTGCAAGTGAATATACGGGAGGATTTTAAGGCGAACCTGATTCCGGCCCTGTTGGACGGGGAGCTCGATATGGCGCTGGCCGCACCTCCCGTCACCGAACCTAATATTCTGATGGAAGTACTTTGGAAAGAATCTCTTATATTAGCGGTCGCCAAGGACCATCCGCTGGCCCTTAAGGCCACGGTAACCGCGGCCGACCTTGCCGACCAAACCTTCATCCTGATGGGTTCTCTAAGCTCGCTCGCAGCCGACGTCAGGCGGTTCTGCGGTGACCACCACTTCGAGCCAAAGATAGGTTCGCGTTGCGCGCAGGTGGCCACCGTGAAGGCCCTGGTGGGGATCGGCGAGGGCATCTCGATCCTTCCGGCCGGGGCCCGCTCCGCCGAGGATGACGCATCGCTGGCGTATGTGACGCTCGAGGACGCGAAACCGGTGCGCGAGATCGCGGTCCTTAGGCACATGCAGCGTTACCAAAGCCGCGGCGCGGAACAGTTCCTCACCCTCCTTAGGGAGGGCATGGGCGCGGCCTGAGCGCCCCCCGGGCGGCGCCTACCCGGTCGGCACCAGGAAATGGAACTCCGAACCGCCTCCGAGCGTGCTCGAGCACGTGATGCTGCCTCCGTGGGCGACCACGATCTCGCGGGCGATCGCCAGCCCGATCCCGGCCCCCGGCTTGCTCCGGCCAGGGACCCTGTAGAACCGGTCGAAGACGTGAGGCAGGGCTTCGGGCGGGATCCCCTCCCCCTGGTCCCTGACGGCAAAGCGCACGTAGCCCTCGGGTGCGGGATCGGCGGCGAGCGTGATCACACCGGCGGCCGGCGAGTACTTAGAGGCGTTTGATAGGAGGTTAATGAAGACGTGCCGAAGGCGGTTCGCGTCGACGTTCACGTCGCCCAGGGCGGGATCGAGCTTCACCTCGAGCTTCTGGCCGGCGGCCCCGACGAAGGCGCGGGCCTCGTCGGCAATCGGGCCAATGAGCGCCTTCACGGAGATCGGGCTTCGCTCAAGCGCCGAGGCCCCGGCCTCAAGCCGAGCCAGGTCGAGCAGGGAGTCCAGAATCCTCAAGAGGCGGTCCGCGTCATCGCGCGCAGACTCAAGAAGCTCGCGCTGCGCGGGAGAGAGCGGGCCCATGGTCTTCTCAAGCAGCAGATAAACGGCCATGCGCAGGCCCGTCAGCGGCGTCTTCAGCTCGTGGCTCACGGTCCCGACAAGGTTTGTCTTCGCATCGTCAAGGAGCCTGAACTTTGTGACATCCTGCAGGATCACGGCGGCCCCCTTGAACTCGGTCAGCTTGTCTCCGATCGCGAGAATCCGGGGGAGGTAGTGGCGGTCCCCCCTGCCGACATGGAACGTCACCACGCGGCCGTAGTCCTGGGGCACATAGTGCTCCTCCGTGGAAAGCACGGTGGAGAGGTGGCCGGAGATCTCGGGAGGAAAGCCGCCCGAGAACTCCTTGAGTCGGGAGAGCTCCTCGGCCGCGGGGTTGCGCACCTCGACCGCGCCGTCCCGGGAGACGAGGAAGAGCGGGTCGGGCGCCGACGTGAGCGTGGCCTCCATCGTCCGCTGGGTCCGAAGCACCCGGGCAAGCGTTGCATCGCGGTAGGCCCGCAGCCTCGCTGCCATCGTGTTGAACGAACGCGCGAGGCTTCCGAGCTCGTCGCGCGAGAATTCCGGCACCTCGGTGTCGAGGTTGCCCTCGCCGAGCGCGGTCGCCGAGGCCGTGAGCGCCTTGATGGGCTTTAGGAGCGAGGCGGCCAAAAGCCACGCAAGGAGTACCGCCAGGGCGATGCCGGCCCCGATCGTAGCGGAAAGGACGCCGACGGCCGTGCCTGCCAAGTGCTCCGCCCGCGCCTGGGCCTCCTTCGACGCGGCGTAGTCGTTCTCCGTCAGCCGGTCCAGGACCTCGAACACCTTGTAGAGGGCGTCCTGGTTCGACCTGAAATCCTCGAGCGACGCCCCTCCCCCGGCGGCGAGCATCCGGTCACACCGGGCGGAGTAGTCCTGAAACGCGGCGTCGAGGCTCTCCACAAGGCGCCCCCGGGGCTTTCCGGCGGACGCCGCAGACTGGTTCATGAGCTCCCTCGTGAACGCGGCGCGCCGCTCCTCGAGAAGCCGCCTGGCCCCGATCGGGTCGGAGGCGCCCCCGAAGGCCAACGCGTTGGACATGAGGGTCGCCATGGAGCGCATGTCGCGCAGCCCGAGCGCCGCCCGGTTTGCGGCGACTAGCTCGCTTTCAACGGGGCCGGCCAGCTCATGGCACACCCGGATCGCATAGGCCCCGACGCCTACCGTGACCAGGAGCAGCGGCAGGAGCCCGAAGAACAGGCGCGTGCGAAGCATTCCCGGGGCGCGGCTCAAAGGAGTCCCAACTTGCTCCGCTTGCGGTACAGCGTGGCCGGATCGATGCCGAGAATCCCGGCTGCCTCGTCGAGGTTGCGCGAGGTGGCAAGGATCCGCTTTATGTGCTCGGCCTCAAGCTCGTCGAGGGTGGCGCGCGAGCCCACGGTGACGGCCTGCTTCCGCGTGGAGGCGAATTCGTCGGGCAGGTCCGAAAGCTCGATCCTTGCCCCGGGCGCAAGGATCACGGCCCGCTCGATCACGTTTCGCAGCTCGCGAAGGTTCCCGGGCCAGGCGTAGCCGCCAAACGCCCCCACCACCTCCGGGGAGAACTCGATGTCGCCCTTGCCTGCACGGCCGGCGAAGTACCGGCGGGCGCCGTTGGCGAGGCGCTTCAGATCCGCGGGCCGGTCCTTCAGGCCCGGCAGCGTGACCGCGATCACATTGAGCCGGTAGAAGAGATCCTCGCGGAAGCGCCCCGACCGGACCTCCGCGGCCAGGTCACGGTTGGTCGCGGCGATCACGCGGACATCGGCCCTCCGGGGTATCGCCTCGCCCACCCGCTCATACTCGCGCTCCTGGAGCAGTCGAAGCAGCTTCGGCTGGATCTCGGCGGGCATCTCGCCGATCTCGTCCAGAAAGAGCGTGCCCCCGTCGGCTGCGGCGACCTTGCCCGAGGTCTCGGCAATTGCCCCGGTAAACGAGCCCCGGGCGTGCCCGAAGAGCTCGCTCTCGAAGAGCTCCCGAGAGAGGCTCGGGCAGTTGACCGTCACGAACGCCGCCTGCCTCCGAGCGCTCCGCTTGTGGATCTCGCGGGCAAGGACGCTCTTTCCTGTGCCGCTCGCCCCCAGGATCAGCATGTTCGCGTCGGTCTCAGCCGCCTTGAAGGAGATCTGCACGGCACGTGCCATGGAGGGCTCGGCCGACTCGAGGTCCACCGGAGGCGCGCCCGACGCCAGGTCGTTCTCGAGGGCCTCCACCCGGCGCTCGAGGATGCTTGCCTTTGAGACCTTCGCGAGCACCGCCCGGATCTGGTCAGGCGTGAACGGCTTCGGGATGAAGTCAAAGGCGCCCCTTCGCATGGCCTCGACGGCCGTGGCGATGTTGGCGTACGCCGTGAACATGACGACAGCCGGGGCGGGCTTTAGCCGCGCCAGCCGGTTCAGGACCTCCAGGCCGTCATCAGCCCCGAGCTTCAGGTCGAGGAACACCACGTCGAAGCCCTCGTCCTCGGCCGCCTTCAACGCCCGCGCGGCGTTGGGGGCCTCCACGGCAGTGTGACCGGCGGACTCGACGGCGATCCGCGTCGTCCGGCGGATCGAGGGTTCGTCGTCGACGATTAATACGCGCATGGTCTCAAGGCGGGTAGTCTGGCCCGCCAACCGGCGGGGGCCAATGACAAAGAAACTCCGGAGGGGTTCCCGCCGGCCCAGACGGGACCCCTCAAAAAGCCAAGGCGGGGCCGCTTTCGCGACCCCGCCAGGTCCAGCTTCAACTAAGTGCTCTCGCGGGCTTGCGCCCACCGAGATGGCACGATTATTCGACCGCGGCGTCCCGGTGTGGTTCCCATAGAAAGCTTGCCAGCGGGGTTGCCCAATCTGAGCGTGCGGGAACCCTAACGATGCCCCCAGAACCCGCTAAGCCAGCGAACGATGTCGCGGCGCCGGCCCCCGCCGCGCCCCGGATCACCGACCTTGAGATCAAGGACGCGCAGCTGATCTTCAGCGCCGTGTGGCAGGGCCTCGAGGCGCAGATCGGCCGGGAGAACCTGCGCTTCCCTAAGGAGATCATCCTGCTCGGGGGCGCCCCGGGCGCCGGCAAGGGCACGAACACGACCTTCATTGCGAAGGCGCGCGGCCTCACGTGCGGGCCGATTGTGATCAGCTCTCTCCTGGACTCACCCGAGGCGCGCCGCTTCAAGGACGCCGGGAGCATGGTGGGCGACCGCGAGGTGATCGACCTGCTCTTCCACCGGCTGCTCAAGCCCGAGTTTCGCGACGGCGTGATCCTGGACGGGTTCCCGCGCACCAAGGTCCAGGTCGAGTGCCTGAAGCTCCTCGTTGACAAGATGCACGCCCTAAGGAGGGAGTTCTACAAGACGCCGCTGAGCATCCACTTCAGGCAGCCGACGATCCACATCATGGTGCTGTTCGTGGACGAGGCGACGAGCGTCGCCCGCCAGCTCAGGCGCGGGGTCGAGGTGCGCGCCCACAACAGGGAGGTCCGGAGGACCGGGATCGGCGAGCTCATGGAGGAGCGAGCGACCGATTTCGACAAGGCGCTCGCGCAGCGGCGCTACCGGGTATTCAAGGAGCAGACCTGGGACGCCCTGCAGGAGCTAAAGGAGATCTTCCACTACCACTTCGTGAACGCCCAGGGGACGCTCCGGGAGGTCGAGAAGAACATCCTCCACGAGCTCGACTACCAGAGCACCCTGGAGCTCGACCCGAGGACCGTGGACCGGCTGCGGGGGATCCCGCTTGCCAGCGAGATCATCGTCCACGCCAGGCAGGAGCTCGTGAAGCGCCTCGACTCCTATGAGCTTGAGCACGACGCGCAGTTCGCGCACGTGGTGACCTTCGTGGAACGCAAGATCATGCCGATCGTGATCCGCCACGCGATTTCGGGAACGGCGCTCGTGAACACCGAGGATCCCCTCCTGGACGACCCGCGCTCCCTGGCCATGCTGATCGACATATTCTCGGAGCGCGGCTACCACGCGATGGTCGACGTGCACCGGATCGAGGTGCCCGAGCACGTGGACATCCACACCGGTGCGGTGAAGAGCCGGCTAAAGAAGGTCTACCGGATCCAGATCCGGTTCACGGGCTCCGAGATCCGGCGCGGCTAGGGCGCCTACTCGAAGCGGAGCGCCTCGATCGGGTCAAGGGACGAGGCCTTCCATGCGGGGTAGAGACCGAAGACGACGCCTATCAGCGTGCACACGGCCACCCCGGTCAGGGCCCACCCCCAGGGGAATACGACCGAGGCGTTCAGGAAAAGCGCCAGGGCGTCGCCGGCGAGCGTCCCGAGCATGATTCCGACAAGGCCCCCGGACACGGAAAGCACCACCGACTCGGCCAGGAACTGGGTAAGGATCGCCACCTTGCGCGCTCCAATAGCCTTCCTGACACCGATCTCCTTCGTCCGCTCGGTGACGCTCACGAGCATGATGTTCATGATGCCGACCCCCGCGGCCAGGAGGGCGATCGCGCTGATGATGAACGCCCCGCCGCTCACGACGTCCGCGATGCTCGCGAAGGCCGCGATCAGCGAGTCGTTGGAGTAGAGCTCAAAGTCGTTTTCCTGCTCCGGGCGGAGGCCCCTGACGACCCGCATGGCGCCAATCCCCCGCTCCATCGTCTCACTGTACAGCGCCTGGGTCGGTGCCTGGGTCGCGATGTTGAGGGAGAAATTGTCGGCCCCGAATTCCATCAGGTAGCGCGTGACGGGGATCACGATCCAGTTGTCCTGGCTTTCGCCGAAGGACCTCCCCTTGCTGGCGAACGTCCCCACCACCTCGTAGGTCCTGTCATTGGCCTTCAGAAGCTTGCCGAGCGGGTTCTCCGTCGGGAAAAGCTTCTTCACGATGTCCTGGCCGATGATGCAGACAGGCCTGATCAGGTCGATGTCCGCTGCCGTGAAGTTCCGGCCCGTGTCGATGGCGAACTGGTTTGACTGGAGAAAATACTCGTTGGTGCCGATGAAGGCGATGTCCGGTGTGGTCTGCCGGGCCCCGTACGACGCGTGGACGGCGTTGTTGTTGTCAATCGCCTTCAGGCAGATCACATCCGAAGCGCCGCGCATGAGCTCAATGTATCGGTTTGCCTGCGCAAGGGTGATGTTTCTGCGCGAGGCGTACTTGTGGGCGTCGCCCCCGATCCCGAGCTGCAAGCCCAGGGGCAGCTTGGAAAACTGGAAGATATTGGAGCCGAGGAAGCTGATCCCGGTCTCAATTGAGCCGCGAAGCGCCGACACGGCGGTCATCACCCCGATGACCGAGAAAACGCCAATTGTTATCCCGGACATGGTGAGGAACGACCGGAGCTTGTTCACCCCAAGCGAGCTGAAAGCGAGCTTTAGAATCTCGTTCATCCGAGGACAGTGCAGGATGCCGTGCCGGTCGCGGGCAGCGCCAGGGCTATTCGAAGCGGAGCGCCTCGATGGGATCCAATGATGAGGCCTTCCATGCAGGATAAAGGCCGAACGCCACTCCGATGAACGAGCACACGAGCACCCCGGTGATGGCCCAGCCCCACGGGAAGACGGCCGAGACCGAGAGGTACATGGCAAGCCCGTCCCCGGCCAGGGTCCCCAGCACGATGCCGAGCAGGCCCCCGGTCACCGAAAGGACGACCGATTCGACCAGGAACTGGGTGAGGATGGCGATCTTCCGGGCGCCGACGGCCTTGCGGACCCCGATCTCCCGCGTGCGTTCGGTCACGCTCACAAGCATGATGTTCATGATGCCCACTCCGGCCGCAAGGAGGGCGATGGCGCTGATGATGAATGCCCCGTTGCTGATGACGTCCGCGACCTTGGCGAAAGCCGCGATGAGCGACTCGTTGGAGTAGACCTCGAAGTCGTTGTCCTGCCCCGCCCTCAGGCCGCGGGCTATGCGGAACGCCCCGATCCCCTTTTCCATCGTGTCGTTGTAGCTCAACTGGGACGGCGCCTGCGTCGCCACGTCGATCGTGTAGTTCTGGGCGCCGAAATCCATCAGGAACCGAGTGATAGGCACCACGACGAAGTTGTCCTGGCTCTGCCCGAAGGAGGTCCCCCGCGCGGCGAATGTGCCGATCACGGTGTAGGTGCGCCCATGCGCCTTGATCAGCTTCCCCAAGGGCGTCTCGTTGGGGTAGAGCTTGGAAACGATGTCGGGCCCGATGATCGCAACGGGTCGCACCAGGTCGATGTCGGCCCCGGTGAAATTGCGGCCGGTGTCGATCGTGTACCTGTTGGCCACGAGGAAGCTCTCGTCCGAGCCGCCAAAGCTGATGTCGGGGGTCGTCTTGCGGCCGCCGTAGGTGGCCTGCACCGGCGTGTTCCACTCGAACGACGACAGGCAGACGACGTCGGCCGTCCCGCTCATGAGCTCCTTGTACCGGCGCGTCTGCTCAAGGGAGAAGTTCTTCCGGGACGCGTACTTGTGCCAGTCGTTCCCGTCGATCGATATCGCCGGCCACTTGGAGAACTGGAAGATCTGCGATCCGAGAAAGCTGAGCCCGGTCTCGATGGAGCCGCGCAGGGCCGAAACGGCTGTCATCACCCCGATCACCGAGAACACTCCTATCGTGATCCCGGACATGGTGAGGAAGGACCTGAGCTTGTTCACCCCGAGCGAGGAGAACGCCATCTTCAGGATCTCATTCATAGCGGAGGGCGACGACGGGATCCAGGCGCGAGGCGCCCATCGCAGGGACAAAGCCCGATATGATGCCCGTAGCCACCGAGACGAGGAGCGAGATGACGACCAGGCCAAACGAGAAGACCAGGGGGAAGGACGGCATCGCGGACTTGACCACCTGGCCCAGGCCGTAGGTGACCCCAAGCCCGACTAGCCCGCCCGCGAAGCAGATCGAAACGGCCTCGATCAGGAACTGCAGGAGGATGGTGCGGCGCCGCGCGCCAAGCGCCTTCCGTGTCCCTATCTCCTTGGTGCGCTCCCGGACGCTCACGAAGGTGATGTTCATGATGCCGATCGCACCAACAAAGAGCGAAAGCCCCGTGACAAACAGCCCGGCGAACGCGATCCCCTGCTTGATCGGGTCGAGCTGCGCCTTGAACGCCTGCTGCTGCTCGACCGAGAAGTTGTCGCGCTCGCCGGGCAGCAGCCCGCGCACGCGGCGCATGGCACCGGTGACCTCCTCCTGCGCCTGGTCCATCTTCGTCTTGTCCCTTACCTTGACGCTCAGCTGGACCTGCCCGTTGTGCACGTCGAAGAATTTGCGGTAGGCGTTGATCGGGATGATGGTCTGGTTGTCCAGGCTGAAAAGACCCAGGAACGAGCCCTGCCGCGCCAGGATGCCGATCACGCGGAAGGGGTGGCCGTCGATCTTGACCCACTCGCCGAGCGGCGTCTTTCCCGGGAAAAGCTTCTCCGAGACATCGACTCCGAGGACGCACACCTGGGTCCCCGCGCGTGATTCCTCGTCGTTGAAAAGGCGGCCGTATTGGAAGTCCGCCGCGATAGTGCGCCCATAGTCGGAGGTCGAGCCGATGGTCTGGACCCCGGAGGCCTGGTTCTCGCCGGACTTGACGGTCGACGAGCGCCCCGCAGTCGGGACCACGACGTCGATCAACGAGCCCGGCGTGCCCTCCGCGATCCGGTTCAGGGTCTCCGCGTCCGCGATGTGGAACGGCGGCCGGTTCGCGTAGTTCCACCAATCCTCGACGCCATGCCAGGGCCACTTCCTGATGTAAATCATGTCGTCGCCGATGACGGCGAGGCTCCTGTCGAAGCCGATGTTGATCCCGTTGATGGCGGTCCCCATGAGGGTCACGGCCACAATGCCAATGATCACCCCGAGCGCGGTCAGGGCCGAGCGCATCTTGTTCGCCCGGATCTGCGCCATCGCGATCCGGATCGACTCGGTGAGCTCGTAGATGAATCGGTCCATTACCTTGGCCGCTCAGATCGCGGGGCCGTCGCTGGCTATGAGGCCGTCGTGGATGCGGATGATCCTTCGGGCATGGCGGGCTATGGACTCCTCGTGGGTTACCACGATGATCGTGTTGCCCCTCTCGTAGAGTTCGTCGAAGAGCGCCATGATCTCGACCCCGGTCTTCGAATCGAGGTTTCCCGTGGGCTCGTCCGCGAGGATGATCGAGGGGCGGTTGACCAGGGCCCGGGCCACCGCGACGCGCTGGCGCTGGCCGCCGGAAAGCTCGTTTGGCTTATGGTGGATGCGATCGCCCAGGCCCACGCTCTCCAGCGCCTCCCTGGCGCGCTGGTGGCGCTCGTGGGGGGACACGCCCGCATAGATGAGGGGCAGCTCGACATTGCGAAGGGAATCCGAACGGGCCAGGAGGTTGAAGGTCTGGAAGACGAAACCGATCTCGCGGTTGCGGATCTCGGCCAGCTCGTCGTCGACCATCGTCGCCACGTTCTGGCCGTTGAACTCGTACCTTCCCGAGGTGGGTGTGTCCAGGCACCCGAGCATGTTCATGAGCGTCGACTTCCCCGAGCCCGAGGGACCCATGATCGCGACGTACTCGTTGCGATGGATGTTCAGGGAGACACCCCGGAGCGCGTGGATGATCTCCTCGCCCATCTTGTACTGCTTGGTCACTCCCTCGATCGCGATGACAAGGGGGCCGACGGCTCGCACGTGGCGGGCCTCGAGGGGTGCCTGGGGGGGCGTCATGGGGCTTGGCCTACTTCGCCGCCTCGGCGCCCTCGGGTTTTGGCTTCTCGATCTTCACGGCGGAGCCGTCCTTCAGCAGGCGGCTTATGGCGGCGTAGGTGCCCGAAACCACTTCGTCCCCGGCCTTGATGCCCGACTTCACCTCGATCATGGAGTTGTCCGCGATCCCCGTCTCGACGGTGGTCTGCTTCACCTTCGTGCCGTCGATCACATAGACGACACGAATGAGTTTCTCGCGCTCGCGGACTGCGTCGGCCTTCTCCGCCTTCACGTCCTGCTCGTTGCCCGTGCGCTCCTTGGCGTCTTTGGCGTTCTTCTTCTGGAGCTCCTCCGCTGTGAGGCCACCCTGGGCCCTGACCGTGACGCTCTGGATGGGAACGGCCACGACGTCCTTCACCGTCTGGGTCTCTATGTCGGCCGTGGCGCTCATTCCCGGTCGCAGCGCGACCTCCTTGTCGGAGACGCGGATCTTCACGATGAAGTTGGTGACCTGGTCGGTCGCCGCCGTGGCTTGGCCCGTGGCGCCCGCGTTGTCGGCCGACGCACCGATCTCCCTGACGACGCCGTTGAATTTGCGGTCAGGGTAGGCGTCGATGCTGATCTTCACCGGGTCGCCCACCTTCACGTTCACGATGTCGTTCTCGTTCACCTTCACGCGGACCTCCATCTTGCTCAGGTCCGCCACGCGCATGATCTCGGTGCCGGCGAACTCGGAGGAGGACTGGACGCGCTCGCCCACCTCGGACGACCGGGAGCTGACCGTGCCGTCCATCGGCGCATAGATCTGGGTCTTGGAAAGCGAGTCCTTGGCCTGCTTGAGCTGGCCCTCGGCCTCGTCGACCTGGGCCAGAGCGGACTCCCGGTTCGCCTTCGCGCCGTCATAGGCCGTCTTGAAGCTCACATAGTCGAAGTCCGAGACGAGCTTCCGGTCGTAGAGATCCTGGTACTTCTTCAGGTCGGCCTCGGCCTTCTCTAGCAGGACCAGGCTGTTCACCGCTCCCGAGCGGGCCGCCGCCACCGCAGCCGTCTGCTGCTCGACCTGCGCCTGGTAGAAGTCCGGCTTGATCCTCACGATCACGTCGCCCTTCTTCACGACCGCGCCCTCCCGGTAGGGCAGCGAGATGATCTCGCCAAAGACCTCGGGGGTGATCTTGACCTCGACCTCGGGCTGGATCTTGCCGGTCGCGGTCACGGTCTGGACGATGGTCCGGACGACGGCCTTCTCGGTGGTGACGGTGATCCCGTTGTTGGCCCCGCGCTTCTTTGCGACGGCGACGGCGACAAGCGCGGCCAAAAGCACCGTGGCGCCGATCAGGTACCACTTCAGTTTGGATTTCTTCCGCGGCTTGGCAGCTGCCGCCGCTGAAGGGTTTCCCGACGTTAGGGGGGCGGTCATAGTTGTAGCATTCACGGGTAATCGACTGCGGGTCAAATGTTCAAGGCGCCGGCGCCAGCCGTTTGCACGGGGAAAACAGCGTGGGGAGGCCGTGTCCGGCCTCCCCACGCCAACACAACTGACACCGAGCAAGTGACTTTGCGCCCAACACCAGGCAGAATGTCCCCTATCGTCCGCCGGAAAGGGTCGAGCGGCGCGTGGGCATGCTGGCCATCGGTTGGCATGACCTCACAACACCCCTTGGGAGACAAAAGTTACACCAATCTTTGATGAACGGGTGCCGTGAGGGATGGGCGGGGGGTATTTCGGCCCTAGCCTGTCGGCGAGCCATGTGAGGGAAGTGCAACCCAGCTACCCGGGACATCCCTTCGGGAAGGCGTGATGGGAAATGCCTTTGCAGATGCGACCGGGGCGCCCCTCAGGTACTCGGCGATAGAACGCAGGTCAGTACCCAGGTCCGAGGGCACGATCACCGCACGGGCAGAAACCTGCGGGTCGATGGCCGAGAGGCCCTTTGCCGTCCTGAAGACGAGCACCGTGTGTCCGAGCCGGCCCACCGGCGTGTCCACGTAATAGAAGAGCAGCCGCGGGGAAATGGTCTCGCCCCCCTGGGCAATCCGCCGGCTCAGGGCCTGCAGGCTCTCCTCCACGCATGCCTTGGGCGGGTTCGCCGACTGCTTCGCGGGCGGCCCACTGGGCTCATCGACCCACTCCCACGTGCCTATGCCGGGCTCTATGGCGCGAAGGAGCGGGCCGGGGTCGGCCTCGTCCCGGGCCAACGTGCCAAGCGTACGCGAAAGACTCTGGGTTCCCTCGGCGTCGGTATAGAGCCAAAGGGCCCCCGAGAGCTCGAAGACAAGGGCGTACACGGTTTTCGGGTACACGTTGCTCCGCCACGCGCCCTTAGGGTGGCTGTTGTCGATCTTCACAATGCGGGCCCACGTCTCCGGGCTGAGCAACGCGCGCGCGCCGCGCGCATCATCAAGCCCGTCCATGCCCAGGGCAAGGCAGCCGGGGGAAATGCCGGCCGTTAGGACAAGCAGCGTCGAAACAAGGGCTCGCATGTGCACCGAGAACCCGCGGCCGATCGCGAACGCCTCACAAATTCGCCGGACCCGCCGAATTTCGCGGTGAATCCCCCGGGGCGAGCGCCAGGCGCCTATGCCATCCCCGCAATGAACGCCTTGATGCGATCCTGATATCCGCGGCTCACGCGAAGCTTCGTGCCGTCCCGGAGCACAACCGTGCACTCTCCCTCCGTGGCCGGGCAGATCTTGTGGAGCCGGTCCACGCTGATGATGGTTGACCGGTGGATCCGCACAAACTGGAACGGGTCGAGCCGCGCCTCGAGGGCCGACAGGCTCCCCCTGATGAGGTGCGAGCGCGATCCCGCACGAATCCTCACATAGTCGCCGTCCGCCTCGATCCAGTCGATATCGCCAAGCCTAACGAGGATGACCTCGCCCGACGACCTTAGGGGGATCCGGTCGCTGGCGGCTCTCCCTGCCCGGCCGGAGCCTCCGCACTCGGCGTCCGCGCGCCTGTGCTTGATGCTGCGCGCGGCGCGGGCAAGGGACGCCCCGAGACGTGCCCCCTCGAAGGGCCTTACGAGGCAGTCGACCGCATTCACCTCAAAGGCGCGCACCGCGTGCTCGGCGCTCGACGCAAGGAAGATCACGCAGGGAGGCTCCTCCTGCCCGGCACTCGCAAGCGCCTCAAATCCGTCACAGTTGGGCATCTGGACCTCCATGATGACCAGGTCGGGGCGCAGTCCCCGGATCATTTCCGCCGCCTCGGCCCCGTCCGCCGTCTCGCCGACAACCTCGACATACCGCTTTCCCTGGATCAGGAGCCGAATCTCGCGCGGCTCGGATCCGGCGATGAGCGTCCTTATGGAAGGGTGCACGAGGGCGCTGTCCTTCATGGCCATGTCGAGAATACCGGGCTCACCTCCATCCGGAACCCCGATGGCGCGCGATCCGCGTCATCGGGTCCTGCCTTGGGGCGACGCCCACGGTTGAGCGCAGGCCTGCACGTGTCTCCAGCTTGCGGTCCGGTGGCATCGCCCAAGAGAACCCCCCCGCACGGCCAAAGTTACAGCGATCTTCCTTCCCCAGAACCGGGATTCAGGGCCGACCGGGAGGGCCCCTCGGCCCCGTCCACGCCCTAGCCGCGGCGCTCGCGCTCGGCCCAGAGCGCCGCCCCGACAATCCCTGCCTCGTTCAGGAACTCGGCGGGCACGAGCTTCGCGCGGGACTTCACGAACTTGAAGAACTTGGCGTGCTTCGCGCTGATCCCGCCGCCAATGATGATCAGCTCGGGCCAGAGGATGTCCTCCAGGGTTCCGATGTATTTGTTCAGGCGCTCGCCCCAGCGTTTCCACGAGAGATCCTTCCTTTGCTTAACCGAGGCGGCGACGCGTTTCTCTGCATCGCGCCCGTGGATCTTGAGGTGCCCCAGCTCGCAGGGGAAAAGCGATCCCCGGAAGAAGAGAACCGACCCCACCCCGGTTCCCAGGGTCAGCAGGAGAGCCTTCCCGCCGAAGTCCCGCCCCGTGCCAAATCTCATCTCGGCCAGGCCCGCCGCGGCCGCGTCGTTGATCAGGGCGACGGGCAGGCCCGTGGCCTTGCCGAAGAGCTTGATCCCATCGCAGCCGATGAACTTCTTGTCCAGGTTGGCGGAGGTAAGGATCGTTCCCCCGTGAATGACCCCTGGAAACCCGATCCCGATCGGGCCCTTCCACTTGAAATGCGCGGCGATCATGGCGGCCGCATCGGCCATCTCGGAGGGGGAAAGCAGGAGGGGCGTCTCGATCTTGAACCGCCCCGCGAGGAGCCTGCCGGTGGAGACGTCCACCGGAGCCCCCTTTATCGCCGAGCCGCCGATGTCGATGCCAAGTACCTTCATGGGAACGACAGGAAGACATGCCCTGGGGCGCATTTCAATGCCGTGTTTGGCCGCTCCCGCCGCATTGCGTTCCCGCCGGGCCCAGATTCCGGGTCAGTCCCCTTGACGCCGGCCCCGCGGGGCGCTCCTCTTTCCGCATGAAGGTCACCTACTATGTCGAGGTCCTTTCGTCGTGGTGCCACTGGGTCGAGCCCGTCTGGGCCGAGCTCAAGGCGCGCTACAAGGGGCGCGCAGAATTCGAATGGCGGATCGCCCTTATGCGCCAGGAGGACTTCCCGGTCTCGCGCAACCAGTGCGAGTGGTTCTACCGGAGGAGCGGCGGCACCGTCATGCGGTCGCCCGTAATGCTTAATTCCGGATGGTTCGAGGAGGGCCGCACCGACGCCTTCCAGAACCCGAGCCTGGTGGCGGAGGCTGCCAAGGACTTCGGGTTCACCGACGACAGGGTCCGCCTAGCGCTTTCGCGGGCCGCGCTCGTTGACGGCCGCAAGATCGGCAGGATCGAGGAATCGGTGGCGGTGGCGGCGAAGGCCTCGGCCATACCGGCGAGGAAGCTCAAGGCCCGCGCGGAGTCGGCGGCCGTCAAGGCCCGCGTCGCGGGCAGCACCGCCGAATTCCTCTCGCATCGGATAAACCAGCGGCCGGCCTTTATTCTGGAGGACGCGATCGGCGACAAGGCCGTGTTCTCCGGCCTCGTGACGATCGGGCCCCTGGCGGCCACGATCGACGCGATGCTGGCGGATACCGCGGCTTACGCCGCCCACGCGGCGCACCACGGCTCCGTGGCCGCCAAATAGGGACCCCATGAACTACGTGAATCTGGGCCGCACCGGCCTTAAGGTTTCCCGCCTCTGCCTGGGCACCATGACCTACGGCAGCAGGAAATGGCGCCCCTGGGTCCTCAACGAGGACGAGAGCAGGCCTTTCCTGCGCAGGGCGATCGAACTCGGGATCAACTTCTTCGACACGGCGGACATGTACTCCGTGGGCGCGAGCGAGGAGGTCCTGGGCAGGGCGCTCAGGGACTTCGGGCCGGGGCGCGACCGCGTGGTGATCGCCACAAAGGTCTTCAACGCGATGGGCGACGACCCGAACCAGCGCGGGCTCTCGCGCAAGCACATCCGCCACGCGATCGAGGACACCCTGAGGCGCCTGGGGACGGACTATGTGGACCTTTACCAGATCCACCGTTTTGACCCGAACACCCCCGTCGAGGAGACGATGGAGGCCCTGGACGACCTGGTCCGCGAGGGCAAGGTCCTCTACCTCGGCGCTTCGTCGATGTTCGCGTGGCAGCTGGCTAAGATGATCCACGCGAGCCAGGACGGCGGCTGGGCCCGGTTTGTCACCATGCAGAACCACTACAACCTCCTCTACCGCGAGGAGGAGCGCGAGATGATCCCCTTCTGCGCGGACCAGGCGGTCGGGCTACTTCCGTGGAGCCCGCTGGCGCGCGGGGCCCTGGCCCGGGCCCCGAAGGCGACCACCGAGCGCGCCAGCACGGACGACTATGCGCGGAACCTCTACGGAGACACGCTCCCGCAGTCCGACCAGGCGATCCTCGATGCGGTCCACCGGATCGCCGGGGAGCGCGGGGTGCCCGCCGCGCAGGTGGCGCTCGCGTGGCTCATGCAGAAACCCGGTGTCGTCGCGCCGATCGTGGGGGCCTCGAAGCCGAACCAGCTCGAGGACGCGGTGGCGGCCCTCACGCTGGTCCTGACCGGCAAGGAGATTTCAGATCTCGAGTCGCCGTACGTCCCGCACGCGATCGCAGGCCACACATGATGCGGGGCCGCTGCGCAGCCGGGATTGGGGTCCTCGCCGCCGCGCTCCTTGCCGCGGCGTCCGCGCGCGCCGCGACCGGCTTCGTGTTCGAGGATGCCAACGGCAACGGCACGAGGGATCCGGGGGAGAAAGGCGTCCCATGGGTCGAGGTATCGAACGGTGTCGATGTCGTCACGACGGACGCGTCCGGCGCCTACCAGATTCCGGACAGGGCAGGCGCGAGGGTGTTCGTCATAAAGCCGCGGGGCTGGCAAACCCCCGTAGACGGCGCATACCTGCCACTCTACTATGCGCCGGCCGGCGCGCCCGCCGACTTTCCCCTGCACCGTGCAGCGGAAACGGACGACCTGAAGGCGCTCATACTGACGGACCCCCAGCCCTCCTCGCCGGTAGAGGTTGGCTACCTTTCCCGGGGAATGTTTGAGCGCATCGGCAAGAGGCCCGACCTCGCTTTCGGTGTCACCCTTGGCGACGTTGTCTACGATCGGCCCGACCTCTTTGGAGCGGTCAACGCGGTCATAGCGCAGACGGGGATACCGTGGCACAACCTGCCGGGCAACCATGACCTCTCCCTGGGGACGCCGGATGAAACGGCCGCGGTCGCCCCGTTCGAGTCCGTGTACGGCCCCTCGACCTACGCTTTCCATGTGGGCCCCGCGCTCTTCGTGGCCCTGGACGACGTGCGGCCCCTCGGGGGGCCACGCTATGTGGGGGGCCTGCGGGAAGACCAGTTTGCGTTCCTTGCGAACCTCCTGCGGGGGTCAAAGGGCGCGGAGTGGGTCGTGGTCATGCTGCACATACCTCTTTTCGCGCCGGACCCTTCGGGAACGGAGACCTTCCGCGCGGCGGACCGCCTGCGGCTTTTCAACCTGCTAAAGGGCCGGCAGCACGTGCTCATCCTCTCGGGCCACACACATTACCAGCGCCACGTCATGCACGGGCACGACGAGGGATGGGACGGGCCGGAGCCGCTTCACGAATACAACGTAGCCGCGGCGTCCGGCGGTTTCTGGGGGGGACCGGTGGATGCAGACGGGATCCCGGCAGCCACCATGTGGGACGGCACCCCGCCTGGCTACGCGATCCTCGGCTTCAAAGCCGGTGCCGTGTCACTCGACTACCACCCTGCGCGACTGCCCGCCAGCAGGCAGATGGCGCTTCACGTCCCTGCCGCGGTGGCCCCGAGGCAGGGCTATGTCTCGTTCTATGCGAACGTGTTCAACGGGCACGACGGGTGGACCGTGGCCTCGAGCGTCGACGACCGGGCGTGGAATCCCTTCAGGAGGGTCCTCGGATGGGATCCCAGCTATGCCTCGGAATTCCTTGCCCAGGACAGTTCCGGGCGGCCCGCCCGGGGGCCGAGGCTTCCGGACCCCGCCATATGCTACCACCTGTGGCGGGGCATCCTGCCGGCGGATCTCGCGCCGGGCACCCACATCCTGCGCGTCCGGGCCACAAGCCCCGACGGCGAGGTGTTCTCCGACGAGCGCTCCTTCCAGATCGCGAGCCCGTGAGGGGTGTCGGTACATGGTTTTAAGTACGAATACTGGATGACGGCCCGCGAAAACTTATTTTCATCGCGGGCGCCGTTTCAGCGCACCCCACAGCACTAGGGCCCGCAGCCCGCTGGGCCGCCCTTGGGATAGCCTTCCTTGGGTGCGGCTTGCCTGCGCGCGTGTGCCGGGCCGGTCCCTCCAGCGCCGAGGGTGTCCCGCCGATGCGCGTCTTCACCGCGCGCGAGACCGGCGTCGCCACGATGGCCTGGTCGGCGGCGCAGGACAGCGAGGGGAGGCTCTACTTCGGGTGCGACACCCTGGTATCGTTTGACGGGGACCGGTGGCACCCCGAGAAAATGGAACCCACCTACCTGGTGCGGGGCATCGACATCGGGCCCACCGGGAGGATCTGGGTTGCGGGTGTAAACCAGGTCGGCTGGTTCGAGCCCGGCCCCGGGCACGCCTACCATTCCCTGATGGCGGACCTGCCGCAGGGCCTGGGCGGCCTGGGCGACGTGTGGCGGGTCTACGCCCAGGGGGACCGCGGCGCCGTGTTCGTGGCGCGCGAGAGGGTGCTGCGCTGGGACGGCGAGAGATTCGCAACATGGAGCTATCCCGGGGGAAATCTCCTCTGGTCGACGCGGACGGCCACATCCGTGTACGTGCATTATCCTCCCCTGGGCCTTCTAAGGATCGGTGCTGATGGGCCGTCGTTGGCCGTGCCCGCCTCCGCGATCGGCGAGTCGGAGGTCCGGTGGCTCGATGACACCGGGCGGGATTGGCTCCTGCTGACGGGCGAAGGGTTCAAACGGCTGCGCGGCGCAGGCTGTACGCCCCTTGCCACGGAGGCCTCGGCATTCGCCCAAGCCAACCTCCCGACCACGGTCGCCAGGCTCGGGGATGGAACGCTCGCGGTCGGGACACTCCAGGGCGGAATCGCGGTCGTCGAACCGGATGGGGGAAGGATCCTCCGGGTCATCAACCAGCGGTCGGGGCTTCCCGCCAACCAGGTCTACTCGCTCTTCGTGGACCGCGCGGGTGCCCTCTGGGCGACCGGGCCCACAAGCATCGTTCGGGTTGCCATCGGGTCGGGAATCGGCGTCTACGGCGCCGCAACCGGATACCCGCCGGGCGGCTGCGATTCGCTGGCCGTGCACTCGGGCACGGTTTACGCGGGCACCCACGGCGGCCTTCTCCGCCTCGGTGCCGATCCCGATTCAGGCGGGGCTGGCCGATTCATGGGGGTCGGGATAACGGGAAGCCGGGTCTACGGACTTCTCTCCCTTCCCTCGGGCCTTGCAGTCGGCCATTTCCACGGCCTCGGGATCCTTGGCGACGACCGAGTCAGGCCGCTCACCGACCCAGGCGGCATCGTGTTCCGCACAAGCGCCTCGATTGCCCGGCCGGGCGCGGTCCTGGCCTCGCTCTTCGACCGGGTGATCGCGGTGGACCCGGTGCTCGGCACACGGACCGTCGTGGCCGAGGGCCTTCCCGACTACGGCGACACGGTGGTCGACGAGGTCTCGGGGAGGGTGTGGGTGGGCACGCCCTCGCGCGGGCTTTTCGTTGCCGGGCCCGGCAACGCCAGGGCGGAGCCCGCGGGTCCCCGATTCGGGCCGGTGCCAGGCTTTGGGCCGGTCCTTGTGGCCCGGGCGAGCGACACGCTTGTCGCGCTTTCAAACGACGCGGCGTTTTACATGGACCGGAGCAGCGGCCGCTTTGTACCGGTGCCCGGCTTTCCTGCGGGTAGCCCCCTGGCCGTCTCGAATCCCGACAGGCACGGGACGGTTTGGGCTGCCCTCGCACCTGAGGGAGGCGGGCTGTCAGCGACCTTGGTCAGGATCATTCCGTCGGGAACGGGTCTGGCCTGGGCTCCCTGCTCGCTCGAGGGGATGTCCGACATCGGCACCCTCCTGTGCCTTCGGGTCTGCCCGACTCCCGTCGGCGACGAGCTTTGGGTCTCAGGCACCGAGGCTCTCCTGCGGGCCGGGCCCGACGCCCTCGAGCGGCAAACGGCCCCGCCCAGGCCCCTGCTCGCCGCGTGGCCGAAGGGAACTGAGGGCTCCGCCGAGGGGGCCCAGGGGAACATTGTTCTGCCTTACTCAAAGCGCGGCGTCCATATCCAGTGCAGCTCGCTTGACTACGGCATGCGGCAGTCCGAGCGGTTCCAGACCCTGCTCCTGGGTGCCGACGATCAGTGGTCCCCGCCGACCATGTCCTCCGAGTGGGACCTAACGGGGCTCAGGGAGGGCCGGTACGAGTTCAGGGCCCGGCTCGTGACGGACTCAGGCGGCATAGGCGAGGCCGCTTCGCTTCGGTTCGAGGTTGCTCCTCCGTGGTGGCGCGCCCCCCTGGCGCGGGTGGGATTCGCCTCGGTGGCGGCCCTCGGGGTCATAGGCCTTCTCAGGCTACGAACCCGATCCCTCGTGCGCCGCGCGGAGACCCTCGAAGCCATGGTGCGGGAGCGGACCCGCGAGCTTGAGAGGGCCAACGCCGCGAAAAGCGAGTTTGTGGCGAACATGAGCCACGAGATCCGCAACCCCATGGGGGGAATCCTTTCCTCGGCGCTGGAGCTCTCGCACGAGCGCCTGAGCCCCGGGCAGCAGGAGCTCGTGGCGACGCTGCGCGGCTGCGCCCTTTTCTTGTCCTCGCTTGTTGAGGACGTCCTCGACTTCGCCGCGGTCGAGGCGGGCGCTTACAAGATATCGAATTCGCCGTTCAGCCCCGCGGATATCCTTTGGAACGTGGTCGAGATGCTCGAGCCCAGGGCCGCCGGTGCGCGCCTCGACGTCGCAGTCGACCCCGCGCTCCCGGCGCGCCTGTTGGGGGACGGCGCCCGCATCCAGCAGGTCATGGTCAACTTCACCGTGAACGCCCTGAAGTTCGGCGGAAAGACGGTCAGCCTATCGGCGCGCTCCGAGGGCGGCGAGGTCGTCTACATGGTGGTCGACGACGGCGTCGGTGTCCCGGTGGAGGAGCAGAAGAACCTTTTCTTGCGCTTCTCCCGCCTGAAGGCTGCCCGCACCGCCGCAATACCCGGGACGGGCCTTGGACTCGCCGTGAGCAGGACCCTGGCCGAGCGGATGGGCGGCTCCGTGGGGTATTCGTCGACACCGGGCCAGGGATCCGCCTTTTTCCTGCGGCTTCCCCTGAAGGCTGCCTCCGAATCCGCGGCGGGTGCAGCCATGGCCAGGGGCGGAGGCCGGGTCCTCGTCGTCGAGGACATTGGCTACAATGCGCGCGCCCTCGGGCGGATGCTCCGGGACCTGGGCTTTGAGGTTGAGTTCGCCTCCGACGGCGAGAGGGCCCTCTCCCTGCTCCTGTCGACCGCCTACCGCATTGTGTTCCTCGACCGGGACATCCCTGGCAGGGATGGCACAGAGGTCGCGCGCCGCGTCCGCGAGAAGGAGCGGGCCGGCGCACGGGCGCTGATATTCGCCACCACGGCCGACTCAAGGCCCGAGATCCTGGAAAAGTGCCTGGCCGCGGGGATGGACTCCTGCATCACCAAGCCCATAACCCCGGAAAAGCTCCACGCCCTGCTTCTTTCCAACGGGTGCCTCGGCCATCGCCCCGCCCAACCTGCCGGTGAGCCGGCGGATCGCCGGGTCGAGTGCCTCGACCTGCGCCTTGTCCTGCGCGGCACCGAGGGTTCAGCCCAGGGTCGCGAGCTGTCGGACTATGTCGCTGCACTGGATGAGTCCCTGGGGGCTGTGGCCCGGGCCCACGCTTCGGACGCGCGCCCGGAGGTCTCGGCGGCGGCGCACCGGGTCCTCTCGCTTTCGAAGATGGTCGGCGCGGCTGCCCTCGCGGGCACCGCCGCCGACATCCAGGAATTCGCACCCGTCTACACGGCCGCCGAGCTCGCAACCGAGATAGGGACCCTAGAGCAGCAGGCAGCCGAACTTAAGCGCGCGCTCGGCCACGAGGCCGGGCGCGACCGCATCACTGGGGCTTGTCCTTCTTGAATTCCTTATGCTCCTTCTTCTCGAATTCCACCAGGTCCTTCACGATCGCCTGCGCGTCGTCGTTCTTTCCGGCCTCGAGCGCGGCCTGGAGCTTTGCAAAGCGGTCCTGCAGGTCCTGGAGCCCGGCCTTGAAGTCTTCGGTGAACTTCGCGCGCTGGTCTTCGGGCAGGTCCGCAGCCTTTTCAGGGGTGAAGGTGGCGGCCTCCTTGGCGGCATCCTGCATCGTCTTGAGCAGATCCAGGGATGATGCGTTTTGCGCAGGGTCCGCGACCTGCTTGCGGAGCTTCCTGAAGGCCTTTCCGACCTTGTCCATCCGCAGCTCCAGGTCCGTCTTTTTCTCCTCGGCGGGGGCGCCTGCGGGGGCGGGCGCGACCGCGGGAGCGGGGGCCGCGGCCGGCGTGTCGTCAGCGCGAAGGGCCTTGGGAAGAAGGGGAAGGGAGAGAAGGAACGCGAGAGCCAGGGCGATTTTCTTCATGGGTTGTGAGGTTGTTGTCTTGGAGGGATGGGCAGGCGGATCATTGGGCTGACGCGGCCGGCGGCAAATCGTTTCGGTGGACCCGCTGCTTCTTTTCCGGGGCGCCCCGGCACAGATCGTGGATCAGGATGGCCGCGGCCGCAGACACGTTGAGCGACTCGACCGAGCCGCTCCCCGGGATCGTGACCATGCGGGCGCAGGAGGACGCCACCGAGGGCGCCAGGCCGTGCTCCTCGTTGCCAAGGACGAGGGCCCAGGGGGCGCCCCGGGGTGCGCTGGGGGCGCCGGCCTTGCCACCCCGCGTTGCCGCGCCGACCACATCATATCCCGAGGAGGCCAGCGTGCGAAGGAATGCGGGGATGGAAGGGGTCGCGCAAATCTCCACCGCGTCCATGCCACCCTCGGCCACCCGATAGGCGGCGGCGCCGGGCCTGGCGGCGCCGGCATCGCCCGATATCACGATCCTAGGCACGCCAAAGTAGGCCGCGGTGCGGACAATGGCCCCCAGGTTATGGGCGTTTCCGATCCGGTCCAGCACCACGAGGTTCTCCCTCCGGGCGCCCCACACCGCGACATCCGCCGGCTTCGGCGCCGGCGGCGGGGTATCCTCGACGACAGCCACGATGCCGCCGTGGTGGATGCTGTCGGCGATCTTCTCCAGCTCACGGGGCTCGACGCACCGGTAGACCTTCCTTGCCGCAGCCATGCTGCTGCACATTGCCCCCACCTTCTTCGACGTCGGCAAATCGAAGAAGAGCCGGACGATCGACCCGGGGTCGCGCTGGAATCGGGCGCGGACCGCCGCAAGGCCGCAGATGGTAATCTCGCTGTCTTTCATCTTTTCGCGAATCCGGTCACCGTGAACTCCTCGCGGTCATGGTAGAGATGAACGACCCGGACCGAGGCGGCGTGCAAGGAAAAGGGTGAACCCGGTGAGCGCACCTCCGAAAGGAGGGCCAGCGGATCGACGCGGCCAAACTTCAGGTTGACCACAAAGCGCCTGCACCAGCCGCCGGAAAGCCAAGGGCGGACAATCGACTCAACGACCTTGTGGGGGTCCTCGAGCATGTCGCTAAAGAGCCAGTCGTAGACAGCTTCCTTGCCCGGGCTGAAACCGAACGCGTCGTCGCGCCTGTGGTCGACGAGGGGGTGACCGAGTGCCCCACCCTTCAGGGGCCCGTTGTCCACGGCAACGACGCGCGCGCCGCGCTTGGCCGCGCTGTAGCTCCATCCCCCCGGGGCGGCTCCCAGGTCACAGACACTCTCCCCGGGCACGGGCTCCGCCCCGACGATCCCGTAGGCTTCCTCTACCTTCAGGTAGGAGCGCGACGGCGCCGCATCGTCGTCGGCCATCCTGCATGGTCCGTTCATGTGGGCCTCCCGGGCGACCACGGCCTTTCCAAAGTCGGTGAACCACACGAAGAGCCCCCGCGCGGACCCGACGCGAGGCCGGTCGCCGATTGCCAGCTTAGATACCCGCCCTAGCCTCTTCCTTAGGAGCTCATGGAATGCGGCCTCGACCGATGCCACGCGCCGACCCAGGCCCGTCACGTCCTGCGGCCCCGCGAATATGCAGGGCCAGCGGTCCTCAATCCTCTCCCCCCTGACCGCCTCAGAAAACTGCTCCATAACCTTCTGGGCGAGCTCGTTAACACTCGCCCCCGAGATGCCGGCCGGGGATTCGAGGAAATAGTGGGCAAAGGCCGCCTCGCGGAGACCGGCGAGCGGTCCCGGCGCCGCCCCCTCAGCCAGAACCCAACCCGGGCCGCTCCCGGCAACGGCCAGCGACAATCCCTCGACCTCGCGCGCGAGGAGGCCCTCGAAACCGGATTGGCAGACCACGAGGGCCCCGTTGGATGGCATGTCAGGCGAGTTAACCCAAAGCGCCGGGGCCGTTCAAAGCAAAAGGCCCGCGGGGCGAACACCGTGCCCACGGGTGATATGGGACACTGAAATCCTCCCGCCGTCCTGCGCGAAGCCTCCGTGAAAGGGGTTCTCGGCGAGAAAGAGCGGGGTGTCCAGGTCGGCAAACGCGAAGCCTCCCAGGCCCGCAGCGAAACAGGCGGACGCGGTCATCGCCAAGATCGACTCGATGTTGCCCCCGATCATGAGGCCAAGGCCCGCCTCCCGCGCCACCGATACCACTTCAAGCGCCTGCGCAACCCCCGCCTTCATGAGCTTGATGTTGATCACCTTCGCGGCGCCGTGGCTTGCGAGCCTGCGCGCATCCTCGGCCGTGGCGACGCTCTCGTCCGCGGCGACCGTCCATCCCGACTCCTCCCCCAACAGCCGCATTCCCTCAAGGTCTTCCTTCGGAAGCCACTGCTCGAGGAGCGCGGGGGTGACCCCCATGGACCTTAGTCCCCGGACCAGCTCGGAGGCCTCCTGCCGGCCCATGCCTGCGTTGCCATCGAGGATCAGCGGCGAGCCCGGCGCGGCCTCCAGGATTGCCGAGATCCGCATTAGGTCCGCCCGGGCACCTCCCCTGCCGCCCACCTTAGCCTTTATGGACCGGATCCCCAGGAGGCGTATCGAGCGGGCCGCCTCGCCGGCCTCCGCGGGCGTGCCCGTGGTGACGGTCATGTCGGTCTCGAGTTCCGTCCCCGCACCCCCGAAGTGCCGCCAGAGAGGAACGCCGCGGCTCTGGGTCAGCCCGTCAAGGAGCGCCGTCTCCAGGGCGCAGAGCGCCGAGCCGGTCGCAGGCCCCGACAGGGCACGAAACTCCGCGCCTATCCCGGCCCAGTCGGCGGCGTCCCGCCCCACGATCCAGACCACCGACCCGGAGAGCGCCGCCAGGGCGCCCGCCTGGGTCTCGCCATTGTACGCGGGGAACGGCGCCGCTTCCCCTCGCCCGAGCGTGCCATCCTCAAGCGCTACGGTCACCAGCACGTTGGCCGCCACCTCGAGTGCGCCCCGGGAGATGCCAAACGGGGCCTTTAGCGGGATATCCATGGGCTCCACCCGTACGGACCGGATCGTCGTGGGATGGAGCGCAATGGCCATGGAGAAAAACTCCCGCCACCGGGGATGAATTGCAAACCGGCAGCTCGAGCGTCTACCAATGGGCCTTCATGCGCGTCCTGATTGCCTTCGACAAGTTCAAGGACTCGATCTCGGCACAGCGGGCCTGCGCGATCGCTGCAGACGCGGTCGCCCGGGAGCATCCGGGTTGGTCTGCCGACCTTTGCCCCCTCACTGACGGAGGCGAGGGTTTCACGGAGATCCTGACCGGGGCGGCCGGCGGCAAGGTCGCCGAAGTGGCGGCGACGGGCCCCCGCGGCGGCACGGTGCGGGCCCCCCTCGGCATAGTATCGGCAGATCGGATACCGAGCGAGGCCCGAATTCGGCTTGGGTCCGCCGCCGCACGTAGCGGCGGAAGCGTCGGCGTGGTCGAGATGGCCTCGGCAAGCGGGCTTGCGCTCCTTGGAGCCGGGCAAAGGGATCCGCTGAGGGCGTCCTCTGTCGGCACGGGCGAGATGTTGTCCGCCGCCGCCAAGGCGGGAGTGCAGGCGATCCTCCTGGGGGTTGGCGGCAGCGCGACCCACGATCTGGGACTCGGCGCCCTGGGCGCGCTCGGACTCAGGTTCGGAGGGGAGGGCAGCACCGAACTCGCATCGCTTGTGCCCGCCGACTGGCCCTCGCTTCGCAGGATCACGGGCAGCGTCGAGCGGCTGCCTCCCGTGCTCCTGGCCTGCGACGTCGACAACCCCCTGCTCGGCCCGCGGGGCGCCCTTTCCGTGTATGGGCCCCAGAAGGGCCTGGATCCCAGCCTGGCGGAGGGGCTTGAGAAGGAGACGGCCCGGGTGGCCGGCATGCTCCTTGGGTACTTCGGGAAACCGGCTTCGCTCCTGGGGCATCCGGGCGCCGGCGCTGCCGGGGGAATTGCATTCGGCCTCATGGCGGGGCTCGGTGCCACGCTCCTGCCCGGGTTTGAGCTCGTTGCCTCCTGGATCGACCTCGACCGCCGCCTCAGGGAGGCCGACATCGTGCTTACGGGCGAAGGGCGGTTTGACGATTCGTCCCTGAGCGGCAAGGGCCCGGGGGCGGTGGCGCGCCGTGCCCTCTCCCTGGGCCTCCAGGTCCACGTGTTTGCCGGGGCGGTGGCCATGCGCGGGAAAAACCCGGGGATCCTGGCGCACCCGGTGACCCCCGAGGGGATGGCGTTGCCCGAGGCGCTGGAGAAGGCCCCGGGCCTCCTCTTCGACGCTGTGCGCCGGGCGCTGCCCGCCCGATGAAACATCTCGACCAATTATCCTTCGATGCGGATAAGTTTTCGATGCTAAGTTTTCTGCCCCGATCGGTCCGGCGAACGCTCTCGAGCGTGGCGCCCTTGCTGGGATTGATCGGGTGCACAACAACGGCGCCGCTACCGCAGGCCCCGGCGCCGGTTCCGCGCCCGCCGGCACAGGCTGCCGCCGTGGCCCCTGTGGACCCGGCCCACCCGGTAATGCTCGGGATAGATGTCCTTGAGGCCGAGGGCTTCGCGATCCTGAAGGGAAAGTCCGTGGGACTGCTTACCCATGCGGCGGGGGTAAACATGCGGGGGGTCAGCACGGTGGACGTCCTGCGCAGGGCGCCCGGCGTGCGCCTGGCCGCCCTTTTCTCCGCGGAAAACGGACTTTCCGGCGAATATCCGAGCGGGAAGAACTATGTCGACCACCCAGACCCCAGGACGGGGCTGATGGTCCACTCCCTCTATAACGGCATCAGCTACAACGGGGTCATCGACCGGCCCACGAAGGCCCAGCTAAAGGGCATCGACGTCATGGTGATCGACCTCCAGGACATCGGCTCCCGCAGCTACACCTTCGTGAGCGCCATGAAGATGTGCCTGGAGGGATGCTTCGAGAACGGGGTCGAGGTGGTCGTCCTCGACAGGCCCAACCCCCTGGGAGGCCAGAAGGTGGACGGACCCCCTCTTGACCCGCAGTGGGTGAGCTACGTGGGCGAGTTCCGGGTGCCCTATGTCCACGGCCTCACGATCGGGGAATTGGCCCGCATGGCCAAGGAAGCGCCCGACATCCTGAGGATACCCGACGCCAAGCGCATCGCGGGCAAGCTGACCGTGGTCCCCATGCACGGCTGGCACAGGAGCATGAGGTGGCCGGACACCGGCCTGGCGTGGATCCCCACGTCGCCTTTCGTCCCCGATTTCGCGGCGGTGGAGGGATATCCCATGACCGGCCTCGGTTGCCAGCTCGGGGGGTTCACAAACGGTATCGGAAGCGCCTATCCCTTCCGCGGGATCACCTACCACGGCGTCCGGGTCGAGGCCCTGGAGAAGGAGCTGCGCGGCCTCAGGATCCCGGGGATCGACTTCAGGCGGGTGAGCGTCCCCAACGCCAAGACCGGCCAGCCGGGCATTGGCCTTTATGTCGAGATCACCGACTGGGACCAATGGAGGCCCACCGAGCTCAGCCTGCAATTGATGCGACTGGCCTGCAAATACGACGCCCAGAACCCGTTCGCTTCCGCCCAGAGGAAGGAAGTGAACCTCTTCCTGAAGCTCATGGGGTCGACGGCCCTCTATGCCGACCTTGCGGCCCACGGGTCGAGAACTGACGTGGAGGCCTACGAGCGCGAATGGCAGGTGAGGAACGCCATCTACCAGCAGCAGAGCCGGAGGTACTGGCTCTATTACTAGAGCGGGCGGCCGGCCCTCGGGCCCAAAAAAAATCGCCAAGAGCGCCCCGCGGACCAAGAATCCCCACTCCTTTCCCGAACCGCCTCACTTCCGCATGAAGCTTAACCGCAGAAAGCAATCCTACCGCGTCGCAGTCATCGGGGCTGGCGCAATCGGCGCGGACCACCTTGCGAGCTTCAAGCTCCACCCGGCTGCAAGCGTCGTGGCCATCGCCGAAGTGTCGCCCGAACGGGGACGCGAGGCCGCCGAGCGATTCGGGATCCCACAGGTGGTGACCGACTACCGGGACCTCCTGTCGAGGGACGACATCGACGTCGTCTCGATCGCGGTGCCCAACTACCTCCACGCCTCCGTGGCGCTCGACGCCCTCAAGGCAGGCAAGCATGTCATGCTGGACAAGCCGATGGCCACGAACGCGCGCGACGCCGCAAAGCTCGTGGCCGAGGCCCGCAAGAGGCGGGTGCTCTTCATGGTCGGGCAGAACTTCAGGTTCAACCAGGACACGCAGACGGCCAAGCAGGTGATCGACAAGGGGGCGCTCGGCGACATCTACCATGCAAAGACCTCGTGGACGCGGCGGGCCGGCATTCCACGCATCGGCTCGTGGTTCACCCAGAGGCGCTTCGCGGGGGGAGGCTGCACCTATGACATCGGGGTGCACGCCCTCGACCGCTGCCTCTACCTGATGGACGAGTTCGACGCGGCGGCCGTGAGCGGCCAGACCTTCGCAAAGTTCGGACCCAGGGGCATCGGCAACGGCGCATGGGGCAAGAGCGAGATCGATCCCAAGGCCCGGTTCGATGTCGACGACCTTTCCGTGGCGCTCATCAAGCTCAAGAGCGGAAGGACGGTCCTCCTCGAGGCCTCGTGGGCGGCGCACAGCCACCACACCGACGTGAACGCCACGCAGCTCTTCGGGACCGACGCCGGCCTCAGCCTCCCGCCCGTTCAGCTCCTTAGGCAGGACAAGGGAGGCTACACGATTGAGACGATCGACCCCCTGCCGCCGCTTGTGAACACCAACCGCATGGTGCATTTCATTGACTGCCTGCTCGGCAAGGCCAAGCCCTTCGTGGCCCCCGAGGAGTCGCTTGCGGTGCAGCGCATCCTGGACGCGATCTATCTTTCGGCTGCCACAGGCAGGGAGATCCGGATAAGATGAGCACAGAACCCAAGAAGCAAAAGAAGTCGAAGACGCCGGTCGCCCTCCAGCTCTGGTCCATCCGCGAGGACGTGAAGAGGGATTTCTCCGCGACGGTGGCGGCCGTGGCCGGGATCGGCTACGACGGCGTCGAGCTGGCAGGCTACGGCAACCTCGATGCAAAGGGAGCCAGGGAGGCCCTCGACGCAGCGGGCCTCAGGGTCGCGGGCATGCATGTGGGCTACGCGGCTCTCACCAACGACACCCAGACGGTGATCAGCGATGCGCTCACCCTCGGGGCGCGCAACGTCGTATGCCCGTTCTGGCCCCCCTCCCACTTCGTCTCGGCGGCGGCCTGCGAGAGGCTCGGCGAGCAGCTCGGGGAGGTGGGCCGCTCCCTCCTGCCGTTCGGGATCCGCTTCGGGTTCCACAACCATGCAAGCGAGTTCAAGGTTTTCGAAGGGCGCCCCGCCATGGAGTGGATCCTTGGCGCGGCGGAGCCGCGCCATCTCTTTGCCGAGGTGGATGTCTACTGGGCGCAGTTCGCCGGATATTCGCCCGGGAAGTTCATCCGCGACCAGGGATGCCGCGTCCCGCTCCTGCACCTGAAGGACTCCAAGGAGCTCGGGACCGGGCCGGTCAGGTTTGACGACGTGTTTGCCGCCTCGGATTCCGTCGGGGCAGCCGAGTGGTTCATCATCGAGCAGGAGGACTATAACCACGCCCCGATCAGGTCGGTCGGCATCTGCTATGAGCAGATGAAGGCCTGGGGCCGCGCATGAACAGCCGCATTTCCTAGCAAAACCCAAAAACGCACCCACCACCATGCCCCGCCCCGTAACACTCTTCACCGGCCAATGGGCCGACATGCCCCTGGAAACCCTGGCGCCCCTCGTCAAGAAGATGGGTTACGACGGCGTCGAGCTCGCCTGCTGGGGCGACCACTTTGAAGTCGACAAGGCCCTCTCGACCAAGAGCTACGTCCGGGAGAAATGGGACCTGCTGCGCGCCCATGGCCTCTCGTGTCAGGCCATCTCGAGCCACCTGGTCGGCCAGGCCATCTGCGACCTGATCGACGACCGGCACAAGGCGATACTGCCGCCCGACGTCTGGGGCGACGGAGACCCAGAGGGCGTACGCCGCCGCGCCGCCAGGAAGATGATCGCGACCGCGAAGGCCGCCCGGAAGTTCTACGACGCCCGGCCCGGAACAAAGACCGCGGGCGCCTTTCCGGCGGTCGTGAACGGATTCACGGGCTCCTCCATCTGGCACTCGATCTATGCGTTTCCGCCCACCTCCCAGGAGTACTGGGAGAAGGGATTCCAGGATTTCGGGCGCCGGTTCGGCCCGATCCTGGAGGCCTTCGAGGCCGAGGACGTGAACTTCGGCCTGGAGGTCCACCCGACGGAGATCGCCTTCGACATCGCAAGCGCCCAGCGGGCCATCGAGGCCGTGAAAAGCCACCGCCGCTTTGGCTTCAACTACGACCCCTCCCACCTTGGCTACCAGGGGGTCGACTACGTAAAGTTCATACGGACCTTTGGAAGCCGCGTCTACCACGTCCATATGAAGGACGTGTGGTGGGGCCACGGCGACGGGTCGGCCGGGGTGTTCGGCGGCCACACCAACTTCGGGGACCCGCGCAGGTACTGGGATTTCCGCTCGCTCGGCCACGGCGACATCCGCTTCGAGGACATCATCGTGGCCCTGAACGACGTGGGCTACCGCGGCCCGCTGTCGGTCGAGTGGGAGGACATCCGAATGGACCGGGTTCATGGGGCGACCGAGGCCGCAGCCTTCGTGAGGAAGGTCGACTTTCCCCCGAGCGCACACGCCTTTGACGCCGCATTCGACAAGAAGAACCAGTAGGCCATGAGGACAAGGGGCCCGCACGGCCGGGCCCGCCAGACGACCAGGCCCGTTGAGGCACCCCAAAACCAAAAAGCCCTATGAGCATCAAAATTGGAATCGTTGGCGCCGGCGGAATGGCCGGATACCATGTGGCCGGCTTCCGCAAGGCCGGCGCAGAAATCGTCGCCCTGGCCGATGTGAACAAGGCCGCCGCCGACCGGGCGGCCGCAAAGAACGGTATCGGCCGGGTATTCAAGAGCCTTTCCGAGATGCTGAGGCGCGCGCCGGAGATAAATGCCGTCTCGATCATCGTGCCCAACAAGTTCCATGCGCCGCTGGCGCTCCAGGCGCTCCGGGCAGGCAAGCACGTCTTCTGCGAGAAGCCCCCCTCGGTGAACGCGAAGGAGATGGCGGAGCTGCGCAAGGCCGCCTCGAAGGCGAGGCGCGTCCTCATGTTCAACTTCAACAACCGGGCGCGTCCCGAGAGCTACGCCATGATGGACTACATCGGGGCGGGCGCGGTCGGAACGATCAACTCGTGCCAGGCGAAGTGGGCCCGCAGGGCCGGCATCCCCGGGTTCGGGGGTTGGTTCACGACGAAATCCCTCTCCGGCGGCGGCCCGCTGATCGACCTGCTCCACATGATGGACCTCGGGCTCTATTTCATGGGGTACCCGGAACCCGCCCATGTCCTTGCCCGCACGTACCGCGACCACATCGACAACAAGGCCTTCAAGGGACCCTGGGGCATCGCTGACGTGCCAAACGGCGTCACGGACGTGGAGGCGGCGGCGCACGGCTTTGTGACATTTAGGAGCGGCCAGTCCATGGCGTTTCAGGTCTCCTGGGCGGAGATGATCCAGCGGGAGGAGGTATCCGTCGCGTTCCAGGGCCAGAAGGCCGGCGGGCTCGTGCGGAGGCTCTTCGGCGTCGACGGCATCGACCAGACGGCAAGCGACACGTGCGAGCTGTACACGCTTGAGCATGGCCGCATGGTCAACCGCAGCATCCTGGTCCCAGCCGACGAGGCGATGGGGCGTATACGCTCCGCGCAGAATTTCGTGCGCACGGTCGAGGGCACGGAGAAGCCGCTCAACACCCCGGATCAGGCTTTGGTGTTGATGCAGATTGTCGACGCCGCCTATAAATCCGCCGCCACGAGGCGGCCTGTAGCGCTCTAGGACGCCCGCCCCGGGCCGCAGTTCCCCAAGATCAACTCCCCCAAACCACACTATGCGCAGGAAACTTCGTTTTGGAATGATCGGCGGCGGCCGAGGAGCCTTTATCGGCGGCGTGCACCGCATCGCAGCGGCCATGGACGGGCGGGCCGAACTCGTGGCTGGGGCCTTTTCCAGCGACCCGCAGCGCTCGAAGGACTCTGGGGCGGACCTGTTCCTGGACCCCGCCCGCGTCTACGGCACCTACCTGCAGATGGCCAAGGCCGAGTCCACGATGCCGCCCGAGAAGCGCCTGGACTTTGTCGTCATTGTGACCCCCAACCACCAGCATTTCGGCCCTGCTCGCCTCTTCCTCGAATCGGGATTCAACGTGGTGTGCGACAAGCCGGTCACCTTCGACATGGCGCAGGCAAGGAAGCTTAGGGCGATCGTCCGGAAGACGGGAAAGGTGTTTGTCCTCACGCACAACTACACCGGGAACCCCATGGTGAAGCAGGGCCGCGAGCTCGTGAGAAACGGCACGATTGGCACGATCCGCAAGGTCGTGGTCGAGTATCCGCAGGGCTGGCTTTCGAGCGCGGTGGTGCTCCTCGGGCCCAAGCAGGCGGCGTGGCGGACCGATCCCAAGCGGAGCGGGGCGGCCGGCTGCATGGGGGACATCGGAACCCACGCTGAAAACCTGGCCCGCTACATCACCGGCCTTGAGATCGAGGAGCTGTGCGCGGACCTGACCACCTTCGTCAAGGGCCGAAAGCTCGACGACGACGGCAACGTCCTCGTCAGGTACAAGGGAGGCGCAAAGGGCGTGCTGCACGCCTCGCAGGTCTGCGTGGGCGACGAGAACAACCTCAACATACGCGTCTACGGCACAAAGGCGTCGCTTGAATGGTACCAGGAAAGCCCGAACGCGCTCGTGGTGAAGTTCCCGAACGGGCCGAGCCAGACCTGGCGGCGCGGCAACCTCTACAACGGCAGCGAGGCCAAGCGGTTCTCACGGATACCGCCGGGCCACCCGGAGGGCTACCTTGAGGCGTTCGCCAACATCTATCTCGAGGCGTTCCGGGCGATAAGCGCCGAGGTCGAGGGCAAGCGGGTCCCCCGTAACCTGGACTTCCCGACGATCGAGGATGGCGTCCAGGGAATGGCTTTCATCGACGCCGTGGTGAAAAGCAGCCGCCGCGGCGGCCGCTGGGTGAGGCCGGCTGCGGGTTGATCCCCCCTGCCCCGAGGGGCCGGGGAATCGGCGTCACATCCGGCAGATCAGGAGCTCCCTCTCGTAGACCATCTCCTTGGGGAGGCGGTCGTGGAGGTCCAGGAATAGCTCCTCGTGGCTAATGACCTCGGCCCTCCAGGCGACACGGTTGAACGCCTGAAGCTCCTCGAAGCGCTCCTTGGGGAACGCCAATCCGGTCCAGTCGATGTCTTCGTACCGGGGCATCCATCCGATCGGAGTTTCCCGTGACAGGCTTTTCCCCCTGGCCCGGTCGACGATCCACTTGAGTATCCTCATGTTCTCGCTGAATCCGGGCCACATGAACTTGCCGTCGGCATCCTTGCGGAACCAGTTCACGTGGAATATGCGGGGCGTCTCGCTCAGGCTCTTCTGCATGTGGATCCAATGCCCGAAATAGTCTCCCATGTGGTAGCCGCAGAACGGCAGCATCGCCATCGGATCCCTCCGGACCTTGCCGATCGTGCCGGCGGCCGCGGCGGTCATCTCGGAGCCCATGGTCGCCCCCAGGTAAACGCCCGAGCTCCAATTGAAGGCCTGGTATACGAGCGGGATGTTGCTGGCCCGCCGGCCGCCAAAGACGATCGCGCTGATCGGGACGCCGTCCGGCCTCTCCCAGTCCGGGTCGATGGTCGGGCACTGGGAGGCGGGGGCGGTGAAGCGGGCGTTCGGATGCGCCGCGGGCCTGCCGCAGCCCGGTGTCCAGTCCTTGCCCTGCCAGTCGGTAAGGCGCGGCGGGGGGGCCTCCGTCATGCCCTCCCACCAGACGCCCCCCTCCGGCGTGAGCGCCACGTTCGTGAAGATGGTGTTCCTTGAGAGCGCGGCCATCGCGTTGGGGTTGGTCTTCGCCGAGGTCCCCGGAGCGACCCCGAAGAACCCTGCCTCGGGGTTGATCGCCCGGAGCCTGCCCTCCGCATCGGGTTTGAGCCACGCGATGTCGTCGCCCAGGGTCCAGACCTTCCATCCGCTGTCGGTGAATGACTTCGGCGGCACAAGCATGGCGAAGTTCGTCTTGCCGCAGGCGCTTGGGAAGGCCGCCGACACGTAGGTCTTTTCGCCCTGGGGGCTCTCGACCGCGAGAATGAGCATGTGCTCGGCCATCCAGCCCTCGTCCCGGGCTATGTTCGAGGCAATGCGCAGCGCGAAGCATTTCTTTCCGAGGAGGGCGTTGCCGCCGTAGCCCGAGCCGTAGCTCCATATCTCGCGCGTCTCCGGGAAGTGCACGATGTACTTGTCGGGATTGCAGGGCCAGGGGACGTCCTTTTCGCCCTTCTTGAGCGGCGCCCCCACGGAGTGCATGCACGGGACTACGCGCTTCTCGGCCTTGTCTATCTCCTTGAAGACCGGGGTTCCGATGCGCGCCATGATACGCATGTTGGCCACGACATAGGGCGAATCCGTTAGCTGCACGCCGATCTGCGCCATCGGCGAGCCCACCGGGCCCATGCTGAAGGGGAGCACGTACATGGTGCGGCCCCGCATGGAGCCATTGAAAAGCTCGCGAAGCTTCCTGCGCATGTCGAAGGGGTTCACCCAGTTGTTCGTCGGGCCGGCCCCTTCGCGGGAGTTCGAGCATATGAAGGTCCTGTCCTCGACCCGCGCCACGTCGCCCGGGTTGCTCCGGGCATAAAAGCAGCCAGGCCAGAGCTTCTGGTTGAGCTCTACGAATGTCCCGTTCTCCACCATCGCCTTGCAGAGGTCGTCATACTCCTCCTTAGACCCGTCAACCCAGTGGAGAGAGTCGGGTTTGCACAGGTCGGCCATCTTCTCGACCCACCGGAGGAGGTGCTCGTTCTTGCTCAGGGGAGTGGCAGCGGCGCGTTTGTTCATGGTTCTTCCCGATGAGGGCCGCCCATTCTGGATTGTCCGCCCAAGCCAACGCAAGGGCCGTAGGCCGCGCGCCCCCTCGGGATCGCAAGATTCACGGAAGCTAATATGAGGTATTCCTCGGCGAAGGACGGGGGCAATGCTCACCTGAATTTGACCGCGCGCGGAAAACGAACATCTAAGGAGTGTGCCCCCCTCTACCCCCGATGCCAGGAAACCGCGCAACATCCTGCAGGAAATCGCCCGGAGGGCCATGATCGAGAGGGGCCTTGAGCCCGACTTCTCTGTAGAAGCGGTCAAGCAGCTGGACAAGATACAGGGGCCCGCGGCGCACCCGACGGCTTCGCTGCGAGACCTCAGGTGCCTGCTCTGGTGCTCGATCGACAACGACGATTCGAGGGACCTGGACCAGCTCACCGTCGCCGAGGCTGTCGCCGGCGGCGCCAAGGTGATGGTGGCAATCGCGGACGTGGCCGGCACCGTGGACCAAGGGTCGGCAATTGACGCCCATGCTGGGGTCAACACGACATCCGTCTACACGGCCGGGGGCACCTTTCCCATGCTTCCCGAGAAACTCTCGACGGACCTTACCTCGCTCGGATTAGGGAAGGACCGTTCGTCCTTCGTGATCGAGATGGAATTCGACCGCCTCGGGGCGCTGGTCGGATCGAGCGTCTACGAGGCCCTCGTCAAGAACAAGGCTAAGCTGGCCTACAACAGTGTCGCGGCCTGGCTAGAGGGAAAGGGCCCAGTCCCTGAGGCCGTCTCGGGGGTCGCCGGCCTGGCCGAGAACATCCAGCTCCAGCACAGAATCGCCGAGCAGCTCCGTGGCCTAAGGCACATGAGGGGCGCCCTCTCGCTTGAGACCCTCCAGGCGCGGCCCGTCTTCGATGGAGACGTCCTTCGGAACCTCCTTCCGGACCAGAGCAACACGGCAAAGAGCCTGATCGAGGAGCTCATGGTGGCAGCCAACGGGGTCACGGCCAGGTTCCTCGCATCGAGGAAGCTCCCGTGCATACGCCGGGTGGTCCGCACGCCCGCTAAGTGGGACCGCATCGTGGAGCTTGCCGCGGAACGGGGCTCGACGCTCCCGCCGAAGCCGGACGGGAAGGCGCTCGAGCAGTTCCTGCTCGATTCCCAAAAGGCCGATCCCGGCTACTTCCCCGACCTGTCGCTGTGCATCATCAAGCTGCTGGGACGGGGTGAATATGTCGTGGAGTTTCCCGGCGGCAATGTCGCGGGACATTTCGGCCTCGCGGTCGCCGACTACGCGCACTCCACGGCGCCAAACAGGCGCTATCCGGACCTGCTGGTACAGAGGCTGCTCCGGGCGGCGCTCCATGCGGCAAGACAACCGTATGGCGACGGCGAGCTTTCGGACCTGGCGAGGCACTGCACCGACCAGGAGGACGCGGCCAAGAAGGTCGAGAGGCAGGTCGTGAAGTCGGCGGGCGCGATGCTGCTTGCCGGCAGGATAGGCGAAACCTTTGACGCGACCGTGACCGGGGCCTCGGACAAGGGCACGTGGGTGCGCCTGTATGCGCCACCGATAGAGGGGAAGCTCGTGAAGGGCTACCAGCGCAAGCAGGTCGGCGACCGCTTCAAGGTGAAGCTCGTCTTCACCGACATTGAGCGCGGCTACATCGACTTTGCGGCGGCGTAGGCCCCAGGGGTCAGTTCGCGAGGAGGCCCTCCAGGAGAAAAAAGATGCCCACCGCGCCGAACGCCAGGCTCACGAGCCAGAACCTCCGCCTGCTGGTCAGGGCCGCGATCGCCCCGATTGCGATGGCGATCTGGAACAGCGTCACCCCGCGGGCGAAAATCACGTGCCGCTTGAGGTGATCCTCGGCGGCCACCTCCCTTTCTTTGGCCTCCGCAGCGATGTCATCCTGGTCCTTCTTGTACTCGGCAATCTTCTCGCGGTCCTTCTGCGCCACGAGCTTCCCCTCGGCCTCCAGCAGCTCGAGCTTGGAGCCCAGCACCGCCGCCTTTATGCCCTTGGCCTGGTAAAACGCCCACTTGTCCGAGCTCTTGATCTGCTCGATCATCGCCTCGTTTGAGTGGTGCCCCGCCAGCAGGGAGCAGACGGCGGCCAGCCCCGCCAGGAGGGCCGAGCTAAGCGCAACGCCCATTGTCCACGGCGCCTTGCTGTGGGCGGCGTGATGCTCGATCTCCTCGTGCAGGTGTTCCGTGGGTACTTCCGGGTCTTCCATAAGCGCCCCTAGCAAGAGGGACGCGCCGTCGCGGCCAAGCAAATTCCGCGCGGAGCAATGGAAGTGCCGGGCCGCGCGAAGGCGCGGCCCGGCACGTTAGGCGTCCCGGTTCACCCGGGACAAGCCTTGCCCTCTAGAAGCGGTAGCTGACGCCCGCGCGGAGGCCGAAGTCCCGCGCACTGTGCTGGTCCAGGTCCGCGCTCAGAGAGGCGCTCCACTGGTGGGTAATGCGGTAGGTCGCCTTCACTCCGTAGTACGTCTCGTGGTCGGGCAGATCGGTGAGCGGCAGCCCGCGGTTATATAGGTGCGGCTCCGCCTGATACTCGATGAAGGGCGAGAGGGCGAGGTCCTTGAGCACCTGGAACTCGACACCCGCGGTCGTCGTGTAGGCCCATGACTTGCGCGAGACGCCGCCCGCCCGCTGCCAGGCGTAGCCGCCGTCAACCGAGACGAAGGGTTTGCCCCAGGTCTGCTGGAGGAAGCCAGTCAGTCCAAACTGGATCTCGTCGCGGCGGTCGCTGAACCCGCTCGAGGCTGCAGACAGGTGGTCGTAGGTGAAGTTCCCATCGAGGCCGTAGTTGTCCTGCTTAAGTATCGATCCATTGGAGACAAAATCATAGTCGCGGATGCTCTTCGGCGCGCCCTCGTCCCTCTGGTAGCCGAAGCTCACCTCGGAGTAGTTGTTGCCGAGCAACCCCGGGCCGGGGTCGACGGCCTGGGCGGCCGGAGCGGTCTGCGCGAACGCAGGAATTGAGAGCCCGAGCGCGAGCGCGGACAGGATGACGGGGGTTTTAATGTTTATTTTCTTCATTGTATCTGATGTTTGGATATACCGAGGCCAGTCCCTAGGGCCGGCCCGGTCCACTGTTTGACCTCGCTGCTTGGAAAAGTTCCATCGCGCGCCGTCGAGCCCCTCCGTTGCCCTCTAAAAGAAAATATTTTTCCCGGCACCGCTGCGTTGTTCCAGATGCAACCAAGCTGCCGCCACGAACGAAGGCGCGTAACTTTTCCCACCGCGCCGCGTCTCGCCCCCAGGATGAAAGCCGCGTGCAGTTGCACATTTCAGGAACCGCCCTTAGGTTGCACTAGGCGCCCGCTGTTGCGACCTGCTTGCGGGGCGCGCGTAGAAACGCCGGAACAGCGGATCGAATGTTCCTGTCGGAAGATCAGGGAAGAAACCGCAGACAAACCCCCTCATCCATGAACCTCAAAAGCCTTTTCGCAATATCCGGGGCGGCTAGCGCCCTCGCTGTTATCGCCGCGCTGGGCGCACCGTCCCGCGCTGCCGCGCAGGCGCCGGTCGCGGGCGCCGGGAGCCAGGAGGCGGGCTCCGCCCCCTCGTCCGGGTATGTCTGGATGTCGGGCCGATGGAACATGGAGTCGGGGCAGTGGAAGTGGCTGGCCGCCCACTGGGAGCTCCCGCCCTCTCGAAGCGCCGTATGGATCGGCGGCCACTGGGCCCCAGAGAACGGGGCATGGGCCTGGGTGAACGGCGCGTGGAACATCTCCGATGCGGCTCAGTCGCAGGCCGCGCCGCCGCTTCCACCGGGCACCTCGGTTCCGGTCCCATCGGCCCCGCCACCGCTCGGATCATCCTTTTATGACAACGGCGTCTCCCAGGGAGCGCCCGTGACCACTGACTACGGTCCCGTCAATTATGCGGTGGCCGATCCGGGCTATTACTGGGCTTCGGATCCGTACTGGGACGCCTACCCTTGGATCTGGGGGTATCCCGGCGGCTATTTCGGGTTCGGTTTCGGCCCCGCATACTTCGGTTATGGTCGCGGCTTCCGGGGCTATCCTTACGGAGGCGGCTACGGTCGCGGGCACGGGGCCACGTCCGGGCGGGCCGGGGCGGGCGGTGGACACTTTGCCGGTCACGCCGGCGGTTCGATCGGCGTCGGGCACCACTGAAGGCGGCCGCGCCTACTTCTCAGGGACCTCGCCGAGGGACTTTATCTCCCCAACCTCGACGTGGCCTTGGGGAAGCGCCTTCCGAACGAGACCGTGGCTGTCCATGCCGAAATACTGGGAGCCGTAGTTCACCATTGAAGGGAGCACCTTCGTGAAGTCGGTACCCCTTTCCCGGACGCTCAGCCGCGTCACCCAGAGCAGCTTGTGCAGCTTGTGCTTCCAGAGGTCCTGGAAATCGTAGGCCATCAGGACGACGAGGTAGCGGCTCTCCTCGATCTCGGCGATCACGTCCTGCCTCCGGTTCCTCATCGCGGTCATCTCCAGACCGGTCGTGGCCGCCAGCTCACTGTCATACCCCAGGATGGCGGCGTTGCGAGAATCCACCTGGTTGCGCATGTTGTTCTCGGCGGAAGCAGCAGCAAGTGCCCCGGTATAAGCCTCCTGGCTCGCCGCCTGCGCGACCGAGGCCATCGTGGTGGCGCTCGCCGCGACGTGGCTGTTGCCCGCGGGCGCCGGGGTTGGCGGCGGCTGGCTTCCAACCTGCGTCGACTGCAGGTTCTGGTAGGCCACGGTGTTCGATGCGCTCTCGGCACCGTTGGTCTTCCCCCAATACACGAGGATCAGGAGCTTGGTCTTGTTCGGGTCCCTGTCCGCCTCGGGAACATAGCCCTGGGCGGCAAGCGGCACCGAGAGCATCCTTGCGAGATCGAGGAAGCTCAGCTTGTCGATGGAATCGTCCCGGGCGGCGCCGGCCATGAAGCCGCCCTCGCCGAATGTGTAGGTCTCGGGCTGGAACGACCCGTCGGGCATCCTCGTGCGGACATAGTCCGAGCTCGCCTGCGACGACACGGCCGTCACCACCTCCTGATCGGCTCCAAGCGCCCTCAGGCTGGGGATGGGCGCGCACGGCAGGGCCAGCGCGAGAAGGAGCGCCTTCCGCGCCAGGAATTTCCCCCGCGGGATGCGAGTCACCAACGTCATCTTCTGGTCCATAGTGCGTAACACCCGACACCCATCATGCCCTTCAAATCCCAAGGGCGATCGGCAAGGATACCAACCGGGCGCGGAGCGGCAACCTCCCAATATGATTAGAATTCGCCTTTTTCCCGCCCGACGCCACCATCCGGTGCCGTGAACAAGCTCTGCATCTTCGTTGGCACGACGGTGGGGGGGTATATCGGCGGCTTCCTTGGCTCAGGCTTCGGGCTGATGACGGAAATCATCACCAGCGGGATCGGAAGCCTGATAGGGGTTTACCTGGGCTGGAAGCTGGCGCAGCGGATTGACCGCTAGCGCGAACCCGCGCCTCATTTCGGCTCAACGTGCACCGTCACGTCGCTGACCCTCAGGCGCGAGGCCAGGAGCGTATCCTTGACGGCGTGGGCTATCCCGTGACCCTCCCGGACGCTCATCTCCCCGGGGACGCGTATCTGGATGTCTACCAGGTAGCTCAGGCCGCTCTTGCGGACCCGGCACTTGTCCAGGCTCGCCACCCCGGGAACGTGAGCCGCCAGCGCCCGGACGTCGTTCTCCATCTTTGCGGGGACGGCGATGTCCATCACCTCGTTGAGCGCCTTCTGGAATATCAGGACCCCGTTGAAGGCTATGACCGCGGACGCGATGAGCGCCGCCCACCCGTCGGCCGCAGCGTAGGCCTGTCCGCCGGTGACGGCGATCGCAATGCCCACAAAGGCGGCTGCCGAGGTGATTGCGTCGGAAAGGTGGTGCCACGCCTCGGCGCCCAGCGCCGTGCTGTCGGTGTCGCGGCCCACCTCGTTCAGGCGCCGCGAGAATATCACCTTGGCCGCGATGACTCCCGCCAGGATGACAAGGGTCCACCACTGGGGCAGGCGCCGGGGATCTCTGATCTCGTTGACCGCGTGCCAGCCCACACCCGCGCTCGCGCCGAGGACAACCACTGAGGTGAACAGGCCGGCTACGGCCTCGGCCTTGCCATGACCGTAGGGATGATTGGCGTCGGGCGGCCGGGCGGCCCACTTAAACCCCGCCCAGATCAGGATCGATATTGCAATGTCGCAGAAGGACTCGATGCCGTCGGCCACCAGGGCGTAGGCATTGCCGAGTACGCCCCCGCCGACCTTGATCAGGCCGAGCACCACGTTCAGGACCATGCCGCGCACCACCAGACTCGCGCCCTTCCGGGCCCTGTCCATGATACCTGCCTGGTGCGCGGGGATCTCCATTGCGGGGCGACCCTTGGGTGCCCGGGGGAAAATCTCAACACCTCGCCGTTGACCCTGCGCGGATCCGGTCCATGATCGCGAGCAGCGATGGCCGCACGCACAAGCTCCATGCCGAATGATCCCGTGAAGCAGTTCTCGGTGTTTGCCGAGAACCGGGTGGGCCGTCTCTACGACCTCACGTCCCTGATGAAGGAGAACGACGTGCACATCATGGCGATCACGGTCCTCGACACGACCGACAGCTCCATCATCCGCGTGGTGGTGGACGACCCCGACAAGGCCCGTGAGCTCCTCATAAGCAACGATTTGCCGTACGGGGAGTGCAACATCCTGGCCGTCGAGATCACCGACGAGTCGGAGCTCAAGAGCGTCCTGGCGGCCCTCCTGGAGGCCGAGATCAACACAAACTATATCTACAGCTTTATACGCCGGCCGGCCGACCGCGCGGCCCTTGCCATCAGCGCCGAGGATGCCGACACCGCGGCCCAGTCCCTGGGCAAGCGCGGGTTCAAGGTTTTGCAGCAAACCGATATTTCGCGCTAGGCGCGTGATCGGGGGCTATTCCGCGACCTGGCCGGGGCCCTCGGCGTCGAGCTCATAGATCCCGGTCATGTAGCCGCTCTCGAAGGTCGCGCGCACCTTGAAGAGGCCGCGGAAAGAGATCGGGACGTCCTGGGTGATGGGTACCCCCTGCGGGATCTTCACGATCACCCAGTCGTTCATGTTGGGCACCGTCCCGTAACAGCAGGCCATCTGGTTTGCCATGAGCAAGAATTCGACGGCCTTGCCGTTGTCGAGCTTCGTCGGGAGCATGAATCCCGTTACGACGGCCTTCTTGCCGTTCCATTCCTTCACAACGGAGGGAATCTGCTCCTCGCCGGTCGGCGGCGACGCCTTCGGGTTGGCAAGGGGGTCGTATTCCGGGGCGATGAACTTGAAGCCCGAGAGCCGGTCGAACCCGAGTTTAAGGTAGCCGCCGTCCACCTCCGGCTCGGGAATGCCGGGCGTGGCCGGCGCGCCCAGGCAGGCGAGCGGCAGCAGCGCGAAAATGATGAAAATCGGCTTCACTTGGTCCACGCTACCACAAGAGCGTGTTTCGTCAAAGGGGCTGTTGCCGCGGAGCGCTAGGAGATGGGCGAGAGGTTCTCCGCTACGGGAAGGCGGTAAGCCTTGATCGCCGGGATCACGCCGCCGAGCGCACAAAGGGCGACAAGGCCGGCAGGCGCAAGCGCCAGGACCGGGTGGAGCTCGGTGAGCGAGAGCACCACGCCCGTCTGCGCCCGGATCACGTGGGCGACGGACGCAAAGAGCACGGCGTAAACGCCGAAGCCGGCGAGCGCCCCGAGCGCCCCGATGCAGGCGGACTCCACCACCACCGCGCCAAACACCAGGCGGCGCCTCGCCCCGAGGGCCCTCAGGATCGCGATGTCGCGCTTCCGCGCGTTCATCGAGTTGTAGATGCTCGCGAGGACGGAGGCGGCCGCCACGAGCGCGACCAGGTAGGCCACCAGTGCAAGCACCTGGTCAAACCAGCTGATCTTTGCAAAGAGCTCGGCGAGTATCGCTCCTACGGGGTAAGCGAGGGTGAGCCGGTTGCCCTGCTTGTTGATCATGATGTCCAGCATGAAGCCCGCAGTGGGCGAGCGGAGCTTGATCAGAACGGCGCTGATGTCGGTTGCAGCCTTGGGGTCGTGCCCGCTCATGGTCTGCACGCCCTTTATGGGGATGAGGACCACCCGGTCCAAGGGGGTGTTCGTAGGCTCCATGACCCCCACGACCGTGAAGAGTTCGGCATGCTGGGCGGCGGGGTCGTACGCAAGGCCGTGGAACGGGTGGAAGGTGTCGCCGAGCCTTAGCCCGAGCCGGCCGGCGGCGAAACTTCCGATAACCGCCTCCTTTGCGTCGGGAGAGAAGACCCTGCCGCCGGGGGCGAAGGCGTACTTTGCTCCCGGGGCGTACTCCACGTCCGAGAAAAGCTCGGGTATCGTGCCCACGATCCGGTACCCCTTCAGGTTGTCGCCGACGGCGATCGGGATGGCCGTCTTCACGGCAGGGTGCCTGCGGATCGCCTCGTAATCCTGCCATGCCAGGTTCCCCGGGGAAGCCTCGAGGTGAAAGATGGCGTTAAGCACGAGCTGGAGCTTCGAGCCGCGGGCCCCGAGCACGGCGTCAAAGGCAGTGGTCGTCCTTAGGAATGACTTCTGGGCCTGGGCCTTTACCATCCACACGCTCATCAGCAGGCCGCCGGCGAGCGCGAGGCTGCTGGCGGTCACAAGGGTCGAGAACGCATGCTGCCTCAGGCTGCGGTAGACAATGAGGAGAAGCGTCATGGCGCCCGGGCCGCGGCGGCATTGAGGGTTGTGAAGTCCTGGACATCTGCGAACTGGCCGAGGACCTCCTCATCGTGGCTTACCAGGAGCAGCGAGGTCCCGTTCTCGCGGCACGCTTCCCTGATGAGGGTTAGCGCCTCGCGCGCGTTGCGCCGGTCAAGGTTCCCGGTGGGTTCGTCGGCCAGGACGAGCGCAGGCCTGTTGGCGAGGGCGCGGGCCACGGCGACACGCTGCTGCTGGCCGGTCGAGAGCTGCCGGGGAAAGTGCTCGAGGCGGTGGCCTAGGCCGACCCGCGTGAGCAACTCGCGCGCCCGTCCATAGTCCGCGCCCCCGGGGGAAAAGCTCATGCCGAGGACCACGTTCTCGATCACCGTGTAGCCCTGGAGCAGGTTGAAGGTCTGGAAGATGTAGCCGATCTTTGCGGCCCTGAGCCGGTCGCGGGCCGGCTCCGGCAGGGCCGCCATGTCCGAGCCGTCGATCCTGATGTTCCCGGAGTCGGCGGCGAGGATCCCGGCCACAAGGTTAAGGAACGTCGTCTTGCCGCACCCGCTCTCGCCGCGCAGCGCCCGCTCCTCCCCTAGCGCCAGCGAGAACTCCGCAATGCGCACAACGTCCGCCCTTGAGCCGTCCGGCCCGGGGTAGGACTTGTGCAGGTTCCTCACTTCAAGCATGGCCGGTTCACGATGGGAGGACGCGCGCCAATGCCAAACGTTTTGCGGCCCCTACCATTTGCCGCGGGGTTGCATCGGCCCCCGAACTTGCCATCATGACCCCCCATTCCATGCCGTACGCTGCGTATGAGTTGGTGATCCTCGGTTTCCTGATCGTCGCCAACGGCCTCATGACGGCGGCGGAGACGGCGTTTGTGTCGGCCAAGAAGGTGAAGCTGCTGAGGATGGCGGAATCGGGGAGCGAGGGGGCAGGCGCCGCGCTCGTCATCGCCGAGCACCCGGGCAGGTTCCTCGGGCTCGTCCAGTTCTGGCTCACGCTGACCTGTGTGATTGCAGGCGTGGCCCTCGTGTCCTCGGCGGCCGAGGGGTTCGCGTCCTGGTTCGCCCATTGGCCCGCCGTGGCGCCCTGGGCCGAGACCTTCGGCCTCGTCTCGGGCACCCTGATCATAAGCGCCGCCATGCTCCTTTTTGGCGAACTCCTGCCCAAGAGGATCGTGCTCGCCAATCCCGAGCGCGCGGCGGCGATCCTCGGGCGGGCGATGCGCATGTTCTCGAAGGTCGTGAGCCCGTGCTCGGCCCTCCTAGGGCTTGCAAGCGAGGCGATCGCCGGCGCCCTCGGCTTTAAGCTGCGGCCGGTCTCAGAGACCGTCGGCGACGACGATGTCCGGGCCCTGGTCGAGCGGGGGCTGCACGCCGGCGTCTTCAAGCGTGCCAAGAAGGAGATGGTCGAGGGCGTCCTGTCCCTGGACAAGCTTCTCGTCACCACGATCATGACGCCCCGGACCAAGATCGTCTTCCTGAACATCGACGACAATGAGGAGACCAACTGGAGGAAGATCGTCACCAGCGGACACTCGCATTTTCCCGTCTACCAGAAAAACCGCGACCAGGTGGTCGGGATGGTCTCGGTGAAGTCCCTCTGGGCGAATTCCGCCATAGGGCTGCCCACCGCCCTCAAGAACCTGCTCGTCCCGCCCCTTATCGCGCCCGAATACATGACCGCGATACAGCTCCTTGAGCAGTTCAAGAAAACGGGGCGCCACACGGCCGTCGTTTCGGACGAGTTCGGCGCGGTGCAAGGCCTGGTGACTCTGATCGACGTCTTCGAGGCGATCGTGGGCGACCTCCCGGAGCCGGGCCAGCGCAACACATCCAGGACCAAGCGAAGGGACGACGGATCTTGGGTCGTCGACGCCACGCTTCCCATCGCCGAGTTCAAGTCGGTTCTCGGGATCAAGGACAGCCTCCCCAACGAGGCCGAGGCCGAGTACCGGACGGCCGGGGGCTTTGTCGTGACCCAGTTCGGCCGGATTCCCGACGTGGGCGACCGCTTTGAGTGGAAGGGATGGAAGTTCGAGGTGGCCGAAATGGACCGTCGCAGGGTTGAATCCCTGATCGTTTCAAGCGCCACCCCCCACGTCCCGGTCCAGAAAGCCCCGGAGTAGGCGCCGCGTGCGAATAACTTGTCGGCAAAGAGGCGTTGCGTTTGAGTCTGACGCCGCCGACGTTTCGCGCATGGCGGACACATGCAAGATGCCTTCACCGGACAACCGACCTGCATCCGCGGCTCCGTCCTCCCGGGCGCGGACGGGAGAGCCGCTATTCAGGACAATCACGAGCGACGACTGGAAGCGCTCGCTCGACTTGGCAAGGCGGCAGCCGAATGCGATCTCAGAGCAGATTCGGACCGCGATCTCGTCCTCCTCGCGGAAGACGAGGTGATTCTGCTTGAGGGCGCGGGCGCGGAATGGGCGGCCCTGGGCGCGGCGATCCGGGCCTTTCGCGCCCTCCTTCCCCTTAGGCCGCTCGCGGACTTCGGGTTCCAGGCCAGCGAGGAGAACCCCCTTGAGGAGGCAAACGCGACCCTGCGGCGGATCGGGGCGGGCGTCGAGGCGTGGGCCTTCGCCTCGGCCGACGGCTCGGTCTACAAGTTCTACCTGCCGCGCGAGGAGAAGCGCATTGGGAGCGCGTTTGGCTTTGAGCGCGGGGAGGGGACCCTCCTCTCGGCCCACGCGGGCCTGGGCGACTACAGGGCACTCCTGGAAAAGCTCCTCATCATCCAGGCCCTTGGGGGCATGGCGACGGAGGTGGTCGCGATGACGCCCGAGGGCATCCTCGTGGCCAAGCAGGTGCTCGGCGAACCCCTGCCCCAGGGGGACGACATGTCGCGGAACCTCCCGGAATGCCTGATCGAGATCCCGTCGCGCTTCCTCAGGGCCGACCGGGACCACCCCCGCCTCCTGTTCCTTGCGGGCACACCCTTCCTTGTGGCGGACCTCCATGCGCGCAATTTCGTCCGCGCCGCGGACGGCTCGCTGCGGGTGATCGACCTTGTCGCGGGTGCCTGGCCCGCCGCGGATGCGTTCCGGGAGCCCCTGATCACCTCATGGCTCTCCCGGGTCAGGGCCGACCCGGCCGCCCCGGCCCTGCCCTTGGCACCCGACGAGGAGCTTTGAGGGAACCTAGCTGCTCTGGCCCGCGATCACCTTCAGGACGTCCTCGGCCTGCTTGGAGGTCTTCGCGCTGTAGTCGGCCCAGACGATCTTGCCGTCCTTGATCAGGAAGGCCTCCCGGGTCGCGAAGTGCCCGATCATCGGGACGCTCTTCACGGTGACGCCAAAGGCATTGATCACGGTCTGGTCGGGGTCTGCTATCAGCGTGAAGGGGAAATGGTACTTCTCCTTGAACGCCTTCTGGGCGTCCGCCTGGTCAAGGCTCACCCCGATCACCACCACGCCCTTCTTTGTCAGGTCCTCGTAGGCGTCGCGAAGCGAGCACCCCTGGGCCGTGCATCCGGGCGTGTCCGCCTTCGGGAAGAAGTAGACCAGCGTGTAGGGCTGCTTTGCATAGACGTCCCCTAGGTTGAGTTTCTGGCCCGTCTCGGTGATCCCGGTGACGATCGGGGCGCTGTCGCCCACCTTTAGCTCGGCTTTTGCGGTTGTGGACATGGTAAGGGCGGCTGCGGTCACAAACAGGGTGAAAAGTGTCGGTTTCATTGCGGTTGGAAGCTGCTCCTCTGGGCCAGTTATTGCAAGCTGGCCGACACTATTGGGAATCGGAGGGTTTGGGGCGCCTTTTCCGGAACCTTTTGGGGTCCCGGTAAGACTAAAAAGCTCCTCCCGGGGGCGTCCGCTTCCCGGCATTGCATTTGTGCGCTTTCTCTGTAAGCAGCATTACCTTCATGCCATTCCTATCGACCCCAAGAAACCGGCTGTCCGGCATCAATTTTGCAGGCCTAGCACTTCTGGTTTCCTTGAGCGCCGCCGTCGACGCCCGTTCGCTCACCCTGCCCAACGACGGATTTGACCCGAACGCCAACGGCCAGGTGACCGTTCTACAGCTTCAACCGGACGGCAAGATATTGATGGGTGGATACTTTACGCAGCTGCACCCCTTTGGCACGGCGATTTCCGGCCACAGCTACGTCGCCCGTCTAAACCACGACGGGACGGCTGACAGCTCTTTCACGCCCAATGCCAACAATGTTGTGAATGCGATGGTGCTGCAGCCAAACGGCCAAATCATCATTAGCGGCAAGTTCACGACCATCCAGCCGACCGGCAGCAGCACGCCGGTAACCCGGAATTATGTGGCCCGCTTGAATGCCGACGGGACCCTGGACCCGGTCTTCAACCCAAACACGAACGGCGTTGTCTATGCCGTGGCCTACCAGCCCAACGGCCAGATCATCATCGGCGGCGGATTCACGACGGTCCAGCCGAACGGCTCCGCTGCCCCGGTCACCCGCAACCACATCGCGCGGTTCAACGCCGATGGCTCGCTCGACACGACCTTCAACCCGAATACGGACAAGACGGTCCTCTCCCTTGCGGTGGTCCCGACGGGCCAGATCCTGGTTGGCGGCGGATTCTCGACTGTCTCGCCCAACGGCGGGGCAGCCACCACGCGCAACTGCGCAGCCCGCCTCAACGCGGACGGTTCCCTCGACACCGGCTTTGACCCGGAACCCAACGGTAGCGTTAGCACGATCCTTGTGCTCCCAAGCGGCCAGGCGATCTTTGGCGGCGAATTCACTACCCTTCAGCCAAACGGGGCCAGCACGGCCCTTCAGTGCGACTTCCTCGCGAGGATCAACACGGACGGCACCCTCGACACCAGCTATATCATCAACCCACTCGGGGCCGTGTCAGCGGTTGCGTTGCAGCCGGACGGGAAGCTTCTGGTCGGCGGCGCTTTCACCCAGGTATACCCCGAGAACGGCCTTGCCGAGACCACCTCCACGTACATCGCGAGGATCAGCCCCAACGGGACGCTCGATGGCGGTTTCCTTGTGAACCCGAACCAGGCCGTGAACGCCATCGCGGTGCAACAGGACGGCAATATTGTTATCGGCGGCTACTTTACGAGCCTGACCGCGGTTGACGCCCCGGCGGCGATCACACGCAACTACATCGCGCGGGTGACGACATACGGCATCCCCGACGCCTCCCTTGCCCCCGACAGCGTGGGCACGGTGTTCCGGTCGGTTGCGCTATCCAACGGCCAGGTCATCGTCGCAGGATCCTTCCTGAGCATCGGCGGTAAGAGCCAGAGCTATTTGGCGCGCCTGAACGCCGACGGCTCGGTCGACACCACCTACAAGCCCAGCCTCAACGGCCCCGTGCAGGCGCTCGCCCTCCAGTCGGACGGGAAGGTCGTGATCGGCGGGGCCTTCACGGAGATTGACGGGTTCTCGCGGACCTACATGGCGCGGCTCAACACCGATGGAACGCTTGACGGTCCTTTCAATCCCACGCCGAACTCCAACGTCTACGTCCTGGCGGTCACGTCGAACGGGCAAATCCTTGTGGGCGGCCAGTTCACCGCCTTCACGCCCAACGGATCGACCAATTCCTACGGGGTTTCGTATTTCGCCAGGATAAACTCCGACGGCTCCCTCGACACCGTGTTTAATCCCGCACCTGGCGGGACAGTCTATGCCATTGCCCTACAGACCGACGGGAGGATCGTCGTGGGCGGGGCATTCACCTCTATCGCGGGAGCCACCCGCGGCTACGTTGCCCGGCTCCTCTCGACCGGCGCAATCGACACTGCGGTATTCGATCCCGAGCCAAACGGGAACGTCTATGCACTCGCGATCCAGTCCGACGGAAAGGTGATCATGGGCGGCGGGTTTGCAGGTGTCCTCCCACAGACCGGCAAGATCGGACCTGGCACCACAACCACGACGACGGACGCCGGCGGCAACCCGGTCGTGATGCCCCAGGCGGGCTACAGCGCCACGACGGGCATCTACGCCAACCATCTCGTGCGCGTGCAGACCGATGGCGAGATGGACTTCACCTTCACCCCCGACCCGAGCTCCGACATCCTGTCGATAACGGTGCTGAGCGACGGGAGCATCATCGCCGCGGGCGCCATGACCTCCTTCGCACCCAACGGATCCGGGACCGGCATCGTCCGCAACTACGTTGGCAAGATCAGTTCCACCGGGGTCCTAGACCCCACCTTTAACCCCAATGCGAACGCGCTGATCAACACGGTTTCAGTCCTTCCGAACGGAAACCTCCTGCTGGGGGGCTCCTTTTCTAGTCTCCAGCCGGACGGGGCCGCAAACCCGACCAATGACAACCTTGTCGCCGTCGTGAACCCGGATGGGAGCCTGAACACATCTTTCACCGCCGGGGTGAACTCGGCGCCAAGCGGCCAGGTGAACACCATTGTCCAGCAGGCGAACGGCCAGTTCCTGGCGGGCGGCTCCTTCCAGCCCCTGGCCGGAAACACCTCGGCCTACCTGGCCCGGTACAACCCGGATGGCACGCCCGACAACAACTTCTACACCGCGATCGACGGCCCCGTGAACGCGATTTCAATCCTGCCGACCGGGGCCACCAACCTTACCGCAACGAGCGCAGCCGTCTGGCTGGAGGCGAACAGCGCCGTGCGCCATGTCTTCACGACCTCGGGAACAGGCGAGGTCACCGCTGCGGCCCAGCAGGCCGACGGGAAGGTGATCATCGTTGGCCAGTTCATCGGCTTCGCGAATTCGCAGACCACGACAAACATCGTTCGCCTTAACGCCGACGGATCCCTGGACACGACCTTCAACCCGTCCACCAACGGGCTCATCAACACGGTGGCCATCCAGTCGGACGGGAAGATCCTCATCGGCGGCAATTTCACGCAGGTCTACAGCACTTCGACCGCCTACCTCGCAAGGCTCAACACGGACGGAACCCTGGACACCGCTTTCTCGCCGCAGCCCAATCTCCAGGTGCTGGCGATAGCGATCCAGAGCAACGGCCAAATCGTGATCGGCGGCGACTTCACCTACCTGGCCTTCGGGACGACAACCGCCTCGCCGGTCAGCTACTGCGCCCGGATCAATTCCGACGGAACCCGCGACACGACCTTCGAGCCGCAGCCGAACGGCCCGGTCTACGCATTGGCCATCAATTCCACGGGGCAGGTCCTCATGGGCGGGTCCTTCGGCTCGGTCTCGCCGAACAACGGCACCGCCTACATCGTCAATGACCTGGCCCGGATCAACTCAAACGGCGGGGTCGACACCGCTTTCTACCCGGACCCCAATGGGGCGATCACGTCGATGGTGCTTGAGCCGAACGGCCAGCTCGTCGTGGCCGGAAGCTTCACGGGCTTCGAGCAGAATGCCAACATAACGGGAGTCACGGCCGGCGGTATCGTGAACCGCAACTACATCGCCCGCATCAACACCGATGCGACGGTCGACGCCTCGTTCAACCCGAACCCCAACGGTGCCCTGACCTCGGTGGCGCTGGCCGCCAACGGCCAGATCTATTTCGGCGGGAGCTTCAGCTCCGTGCAGCCCAACCTGCAGGGCTACCCTGTGACCCGCTCCAACGTGGCCCGGGTGAACTCCGACGGCACGCTCGACGCCTCGTTCGACCCGTCGATCAACGGCACCGCCAACACCGTCGTACCCCTGGCGGACGGGTCCGTGTTCGTGGGCGGCGATTTCTCGTCGATCCAGGTGGGCGGCGCGTACCTTGTTGGAGGCAGCTTCGCCCACATAGGCGGCAACGCGGTCTCGAACCTCGCTCTCCTCAACAGCGACGGCACTTTCAACTCGTCCTACGGCGCCAATCCCAACGGGGTGGTGAATGCGATCGCCTCACTTCCCAGCGGGCAGGACGTGGTCGCCGGATCCTTCACGACGATGAGCGGGCTGCCCTCCTCCTATCTTGCTCGGGTCAACGCCGACGGGTCGCTGGACGGCACGTTCAGCGCCCCGGCGAATGCTCCCGTGAACGCGGTGGCGGTCGAGCCGAACTCGCAGCTCCTTGTCGGCGGATCCTTCACGAACATCGGGGGCACGGCCGTCACCTACCTTGCGAGGCTCAATCCCAACGGCGGGACCGACCCGACCTTCGCTCCCACGCTTAACGGCGCCGTGGACGCGATCGTCCTGCAGCCCAATGGCCAGATCGTTGTCGCAGGCGCCTTCACGAGCGTGAATGGCCAGCCCGAGGTCGGCCTTGCACGCCTAAATCCAAACGGATCGCTCGACACGACTTTCAACCCTGGAGTCAACGGCACCGTCCAGGCGGTCACCCTCCAGGTGGACGGCACATTTTTTGTCGGCGGCGCGTTTTCCACAATAGGCGGCCAGCAGATCGAAAACGTCGCACACCTTCTATCAAGCGGGGCCGTGGACACATCGTTCAACCCGAACCCCAACGGGACAGTAAGCGCTCTGTCGGTGCAGGCGGACGGTAAGCTCAGCATAGGCGGAAACTTTACGACGGCCGGCGGGCTGTCCCGCGCCCTCCTTGCGCGGTTCCCCAGCCTATCGCCGGTCACGCAATCGATCACGGTGAGCTCCGACCAATCGACGTTCACTTGGACGCGGGGCGGCGGCGCCCCAACCCTGTCCTCGGTCATAATCGCGGAGTCAACCGACGGGATTAACTGGACAAACGTCGGCTTCGCGAACTCGTCAGACGGGGCCACCTGGCAAATCACAGGGCTGAACCCCTCGGGAACGAACCTGTTCCTCGTGAGGGCGACCGCCGTGACCCTTTCCTCGGAGTACAGCTCCAGCGGGCTTCTGCAGACCGCGTTCCTCTCGAACTCGCTCACGAGTCCGGTCATCGACTCCGTCCCGGCCGTGACCGCGCTTGCGGGCTCGCCCTTCAATTTCACCATCACCGCCACGGCCTCGCCGCGGGTCTTCACGGCGTCCGGCCTGCCTCCCGGCCTGAGCATCAACTCGAGCACGGGCCTCATTTCGGGGACGCCCACGGCCACGGGCACCTACACGGTGACGGTGACAGCCGCCACCTACGGGGGCAGCGCGACATCGATCCTCACCTTGACGGTCGCGTCCTCGACGGGCGGCGGCAGCCAGGCCTCGAACTCCTCCGACCGCCTCCTGAACCTCTCCTCCCGCGCGTTCCTGCCCGGCAGCCAGGTGCTCATTGCCGGGTTCGTGATCTCAGGCACGAGCCAAAAGACCGTGTTGCTCAGGGCCGTAGGCCCGGGCCTCGGCTCGTTTGGCGTGAATGGCTACATGGCCACGCCCCTGCTTGAGCTCATCGGCCCGTCGGGCAACCTGATCAGCAAGAACAGCGGCTGGGGCGGCACCAGCGCCCTGTCGAATGCGTTTGCCCAGGTGGGTGCCTTCTCCCTCGCGCCAACCAGCGCTGACTCAGCCCTGCTTGCCACCCTTCAGCCTGGAGGCTACACGATCCACGTGTACGACCCGACGGCAACAGGCGGAGTCGTGCTCGCCGAGATCTACGACGCTAGTGCGTCGCCGCTCTCGGACCCGGATAGGTTGATAAACCTATCCGCGCGCGGAACCGTCAGCCAGGGCGACGGAGCGCTGATAGGGGGCTTCGTCGTAGGCGGAAGCGTGAACAAGAGCGTGCTGATCCGGGGTGTGGGCCCCGGCCTCGCCGCATTCGGCGTGACCGACGCGATCCCCGACCCGGTCCTCAAGGTTTATGACGCGAACGACAACCTCGTCGCGCAGAACGGGGCGTGGTCGATCCAGTCCTCCTCGGGCCCGTACCAGGCGGTCACCAACGCGGCCGGGATAACCTCGGCGGAGGCGACCGTAGGGGCGTTCACCCTGACCAACCAGAACGATACCGCCCTGATTGTGGACCTGCCGCCCGGTTCATACACTTTCCAGATCACGAGCGCCAGTAACGCCACCGGCGAGGCGCTTGGCGAGGTCTACGAGCTGCCTTAACGGGCGCCAGGCACTACCAATCGTCACTCCTGAACGGCGCCGCGGGAAGCCCGGCGCCGTTGTAGAGGTTCGCCTCGGGGGCGTTCCTCCAGGCATAGCGCACGGCGACAGGCTGCTTCACGAGCGGCGACTGGACTAGGAGCGTGCTTCCCTGGATCACGGCCTTCGCAGGGTGGAACAGCTTGTCCGCCCCTGCGACCTCAAAGGACTGAAGAGGCTTGTCCGAGGCGGTGATGCCCTCCCCCGTGAACCGGAAATGGACACGCATTGAAGCGCCCTCGGCCTCGGCCCCGGTGAAGGCAGGGCCTGAATAGTCGACCGGGATCGCGTAGACCTTCGCCTTCGCGATCAGGGCAAGGCGTCGGCCCACCTCCTGCTTGTTCCTCGGGTTGATGCTTGCAGGGTCCCCGATGTCGATGGCCACTGCCTGTCCGGTCGCCGGCAGGGCGAGGGCGCGCGCCTGGGCCTCGCGGAGATACGGAAGGACCTCGCCGCGGCCGCTGGGAGGCGCCCTGAAATTTGCAAGCTGCACCCAGAGGAAGGGGATGTCACCCTGGCCAAAATGGGAGCGCCAGGAGGTGATGAGGGCCGGGAACTGCTGGGCATAGGCCCCGGCGCGCCCGACGTTGCTCTCGCCCTGGTACCACAGGACGCCTCGGATTGCGCAGGGCAGAAGCGGGTGGACCATGCCGTTAAAGAGCGCCCCTGGGACCCAAGGGTCTCCCTTGCCTGCGGCTTGGTCCACGCTCCCATGCCCGTTCGAAAACCCCGGGAACAAGGCGAGCGCCGCTGGGCTCATCCATGCCTCTATCGGTGTCCCCGACCAGGTGCAGTTGATGATGCCGACAGGCACCCCTAGGCGGTCAAAGATGTCCCGGGCAAAGAAGTAGCCCACGGCGGTGAACTGCCCGACACTGCCCGGGGAGCAGACCTTCCATTCGCCGCCGGCCTCGTCGACAGGCGACGCGGAAGCTCTCCTGGACACCTTGAAGTGCCGGATGAGCGGGTACGACGCAGCTGCAACCTCCGCCGCTGCGTTCTCAACATGGGCCCCGTTGCCGGGATCATTCACGGGATATTCCATGTTGGACTGCCCCGCGCAGAGCCACACCTCGCCGACCAGGACGTCGTGGATCGTAGTGGTACCCTTGCCGGTGACCGTCAGGTCGGATCCCGACGGGTTTGAAGGCAGTGGGGTAAGGAACGTGATCCATCGCCCGTCCGAGCCCGCAGTGGTGCCGACGCTCTGGCCCCCGAACGCCACGCTCACGTGCTCGCCCGGTGCGGCAAGCCCCCAGACCGGGACAGGCTTGTCGCATTGGAGCACGGCATGGTCCTTGAAAAGCGGTGCCAGCTCAGGGGCCGCCAGGCAGGGAGCCGCGACGGCAAGAGCCACGACGAGGGGAGCGATCGGGCGAAACAGGGACATTCCGACTCCGTAGGAGCCCCAATGAGCCCCTGGGATCAAGGAGTTTTATCGGGCGCGGGCTTTGACCGGCCCAGGAAAGCGTGCAGTTCCGAGGCGAGCTTCGGGCCAAACCCGGGGACCTCGGAGACATCCGCGACGGATGCGGCCTTCAGCCTCTCGATCCCGCCAAACCATGTGAGAAGTGCGGCCCTGCGGACGGGTCCAAGCCCTGGGAAGTCATCGAGCAGGGACTCGCGGATCCTCTTCGAGCGGAGGTCGGCATTGTAGGTGTTCGCAAAGCGGTGAGCCTCGTCCCTCAAGCGCTGCAGCAGCCTTAGGCCGGGATGGTCGAGCGGCATGTTGAGCGGGGGCCGGCCGTCGGCAAATATGATGGTCTCCTCCCGCTTGGCTAGGCCCACGAGGGGCGGGGGCTCGATGTCTAGGGCCACGAATGCCTTGAGCGCCGCACCCACCTGCCCCATCCCACCGTCAATGACGACCAGGTCCGGGAACGCCCTTCCCTCCCCCTTGAGCCGTCCATAGCGGCGACCGACCACCTCCTGCATGGCACGAAAGTCGTCGTTGCCTATGAAGCCCTTGATCCTGAAGCGCCGGTAGTTGTCGCGGTCGGGCTTGCCGTCGGCGAACCGCACCATGGATGCGACGACAAACGTGCCCGAGATGTGCGAGATGTCGAAGCACTCGATCGCGTTCGGAGGCGCGGACAGCTTAAGGGCATCCCGGAGCGATTCCAGGGCCTGGCCCCCCGCGCTAGGCGCCGTGGGGTCGGTGCGCTCGAAGTGTCTCGGCCTCTCGAGAGTCTTCTCAAGGGCGAAGACAATGTCCCTGAGGCCCGCGGCCTTCTCGAACTCGCGGCGCTCCGAGGCCGACGCCATCTCTGCCCTGAGGGACTCCAGCCACTGCCGGGATTTCCCCTCAAGGAAGGCACACGCTGCCTCGACACGCTCCCTGTAGGCTTCCGTGGTCACGCTTTCCGGGAAACCATAGATCTCGGCCCTCACGTCGTCATAGAGCCTCCATGACCCGTCCGGCAGACGGGCCGGCGTGCCGTCCCCGAGGAGGACGCCAAACTGGCGCCGCATCTGGGCCAGGGTCTTCCTCAAGGGCCCGCTGTGGGCGAAGGGTCCGAAGTACCTCGAGGTATCGTCCTTCCTTAGACGCACGAGTCGAAACCTCGGCAGCTCCTCCCGGAGGTCGACCCTGACGAGGAGAAAGCGCTTGTCGTCCGTGAAATCCGTGTTGTAGCGGGGCTTCCACTGCTTGATCAGCTTGCCCTCGAGGAGCAGGGCCTCGGGCTCCGACTTCACCTCGATCGTGTCAAAGTCGGCGATCATTTCCACGAGGGCGCGGATCTTGGGGTGCAGCGTGAAGCCGCGTGACGGCTGAAAGTACGACGACACCCGTCGCTTTAGCGCCTTCGCCTTGCCGACGTAGATGATCCTTCCTATCCGGTCCTTCATCAGGTACACACCCGGTCGGTCGGGAAGCCTGCGGACCTTCTCCTTGAGCGTGGGAGGGACCCCGCTATCTGCTTCAACGGCTGGCATTTTCCCGAGAATAGCTTAAATTTATCAGCCGAAAAGGATGCTTTCCATGAATTTCCAGCCGACCGCTTGAATAAGCCAGCCCATAGGCTCCACTACGAACTGCTGACCATAGGCGACGAACTCCTGCTGGGACTCACCGCCAACGGGCACCTCACGTTCATCGGGTCGGAGCTGAGCACCCGCGGAGTCCAGTTGAAGAGGAATGTGACGGTAACGGATGACGCCGAGGACATTGCGGCGCAGTTTAGGGAGAGCTGGGAGCGGGCTGACGTGGTCCTGATCACGGGGGGCCTGGGTCCCACCTGCGATGACCGCACGCGGGAGGCGGTCGCAGGCGTCCTGGGCCAGACGCTGGTATTCGATCCCTCGATAGAGCGGCACATCCTGGACCGGTTTGCGCTCTTCGGGCGCAAGATGACCCCGAACAACCTGAAGCAGGCCTACCGTTTCGAGAGGGGCGAGGTGCTTGCGAATTCAAACGGCACGGCGCCGGGCCTCTGGGTCGAACAGGACGGCAAGGTGCTCTGCATGATGCCGGGCCCGCCCAACGAGCTACGGCCGATGTTCTCGGAACAGGTGATCCCGCGCCTTGCCGGCCTTGGCCTGGTCCTCGGGAGCGAGGCCTATGTGCAGCTGCGCACCGCCGGGATTGGCGAGTCGATGCTCGAGACAAAGCTCCAACCCCTGTTCGACAGGCACGGTCCTAACCTCGGTATCGCATTCTGCGCCCACGCCGGGCATGTCGACTGCCGGCTGAGTTCCCCCGGCGGCCAGCTGAGCATGGCCGATGTCGGCGCGATCGCCGACGAATGCGCGCAGCTCCTCGGCGAGGATTTCGTGACACGCGGCTGCGATTCGCTGGCAAAGGTATGCGCGGACATGCTCCGATCGCAGGAGAAGCGCCTGGCGGTCGCCGAGACGGCCACCGGCGGCCTTCTTTCCAACGCCTTCACCGACATCTGCGGTGCCTCAAAATTTTTCTCGGGCGGCTGCGTGTGCTATTCGAACGACTCGAAGATGCAGCTGCTGGATGTCCCCGAATGCCTGCTCCTTCAGCACGGGGCCGTGAGCGCCGAGGCCGTGGTCGCGATGGCGACGGGCGCCGCCGAGAAGCTGGGCGCCGACTATGCCCTCGCTATCACCGGGTTTGCCGGTCCCTGTGGCGGCACGAACGAGAACCCGGTCGGGACCATTTTCGTGGCCCTCCACGCTCCCCATGGCGTCTGGTCGCGCAAGCTGAGCTATCCCGGGCCACGGGCCACGGTGAAGCAGCGCGCCGTGAATGCCGCGCTCGACTGGCTCAGACGCGAGCTCGTCCGCGCGCAGAATGGCGCGGTCATGCCCCACAAGCACGAGAATGTGATGCAGTAGCCCGACCCCCGGACATGAGGCTCCGGAGTGCGGCCATGTACTTTTCGCGGGTTCTCCCTATCACGCCTTCTGGAAGCCTCGGGGCGGGTGGTTTCTGGTCCCAGGATAGGCCGAGCAGGTAGTCCCTCACGAACTGCTTGTCGTAGCTTGGCGGGGAGGCGCCTGGCACGTAGCTCTCGCTAGGCCAATAACGAGACGAGTCAGGGGTCAGCACCTCGTCGATGAGGACGAGCGAACCCGCGTCATCCGTCCCAAACTCAAACTTCGTGTCGGCGAGGATCATGCCCGAACCAAGCGCCTCCTCGTGACCGAGCCGAAAGAGGGCGAGGCTTGTGGCCTTCACCCGCTCGTAGAGGGCCGCACCGACGGCCTCCGCGCCGCGTGCGTCGTCGATCGCCTCGTCGTGGCTGCCCTTGGGCGCCTTGGTGGTGGGGGTGAAGATGGGCCGTGGAAGGCGTCCCGCCTGCTGGAGGCCCGGGGGGAGGCTGACGCCGCACACCGATCCCGTCCTCATATAGGACACCCAGCCGCTCCCGGCTAGATAGCCCCTCACGACACATTCGATGGGGAGCGGCTTGAGCTTGCGCACGACCATGCTTCGCAGCCGAAGGTCCCCCTTGGGAATCCCATATCTGTTGAAGGCGGCTTCCTGGTCGGGAATAAGGTGGTTTTCGATGATACCCGACGTCCTCTCGAACCACCACAGGCTCATCTGGGTCAGAAGGATGCCCTTGCCGGGGATCCCGTCGGGAAGGATCACGTCAAAGGCGGAAAGCCGATCCGAGGCCACCAGCAGGAGCGCATCCCCCAAGTCGAATATCTCGCGCACCTTGCCCGAAGCTATCCTCTTGAAGGGGGCCTCGATAGAAGTGACCGCATCCGCGGGCAGCGCGCGCTCGATTTCCGCAATGGTCATCCGGTTAGAATCCTCCGTCATCCGGTGGCGTCCAGAAGGAAAAATGCTCTTGCTTGGGCGGGGCCTCGGCCTAGGTTGCGCAGTTCCGCGCTACGTCCCCATCGTCTAGCCCGGTCAGGACACCACCCTTTCACGGTGAGAACCGGGGTTCGAATCCCCGTGGGGACGCCAGATTTCCAAGAACCCTATCAGTAACATGATAGGGTTCTTCATTTTAGATTTTGGGCAAAGTGACACTACTGGTGACAATAAATCGCCAATTGCTCGATACGCGCTGAATGTGTCCACAAGCACTCGAACGCGCGATCGCCTGGAAACTTACCCATGAAGCCTTCGCTCTTATCTGCAACGATCATTTTCTTTCTGCTACCCGGAGCATTCTTGCACAGCGTCCCGGCAGAGGCAGCTTCGGCGCCGGCATATCCGCCGCATGTTGTACCGAACACGGAGCTGCGCGTCCTGCCACGCACTCGGCCAGACCGGCTGTATCAGCTGCAGATCGCATTGCCGGCGGATTTTAAGAAGCATCCGGAGATGAAATACCCGGTTGTATTTGTGGCAGATGGTTACTGGGCGTTCACGACTGTGGCCGCGATTTGCGCCAATCTTACCTACGGCAAGAATGTGCCGCCGATGCTTGTGGTTGGTCTTGGCTACGCCGGGGACAATCCCGACTACGATAAGCTGCGAGGGACCGACCTGCTACCTGTCACCTCGCACGGGAGTTATGAGACCGACGGGGCTGGCGCGAAGGAGTTTCTGGCGATGATTGAGACGAGCGCGATCCCCCTTCTTGAGAAGGACTACCGCGCCGACCCAGCGCACCGATACCTCATGGGGTGCTCGGCCGGGGGCGCTTTCGCGCTCTATGCGATGCTGACGAGACCCGAGTTGTTTCAGGGCTACGTAGCCGACAGTCCATGGGTTGACGCAGTGTGGAATGTGGAGCGCCAGGCCGCGGACGAGCACCGGATAACAACGGCGCGCGTCTTCATCTCTTCAGCGGAGAACGAATGGACCTATTACAGACAACAAATCGGCGTCTTTACCCGGCGGTTGGAAGCCGACGGATTGGTCAAGGGCGGCTTAGAATCCCACCGCGTGCCCAACGTGCGTCATGCTGCTGGTCAGCCTGAATCCTATACGCAGGGGCTGCTGTTCGTAACCGAACCAATTGCGCCCGAGCGGGGCATATGGACGGACTGGTTGACGGATTCGCAGAAGCGACCGGGCTTCGCGGTAAATTTCTGGACGAAGATCGGCGCGGCCGGTGCCGCGCTGGCGTCCGAGCAGGAACAAGCTTGGCAGGCTCATGAAGCGTATGCTGCGAAGTTGCTGGCGGCAAAGCTTGTCGATCTCACGACGACTTCACCGCCCGAATCGAGTTACCGCTCGTCCTCACTAGTAGTGTTTGCTGCTGATCGTGCAGCAGTGGAGGCATTGGTTCGTGAAGATCCGGCAGTGAAGTCTGGTTTGCTGAATTACGAAGTGATCCAAGCGGCGGAGTAACCTAGTAGGCGTAGGGGCGAGTCTTGGGTTTACTGCTCATCTGCATGATGACCGTGTCACCTGCTCCCCGCAGATTGGTGGGCTACTATGAGATTCTCACCTCCAATTGGCTCCATCAGGTAGTCGGATTCCGCTCCAAGCGCCGAAAGCAGAACCGAGCGGTCCTTGGCCTTGGGAAACACGAGCACCTTGTCGAGGGTGAGTTCGGTCGGCACAAAGACGAGCTTGGGAAGCAACGACTCGTTCAAGGTCGTGGAAGCCTTGCGCCCGACTTTGGCGACATTGCGCTGCGCCTCCTCCAGGCAGTAATGGGTTGTTATAAGCACCCACCCGCGGATAGGCGCCTGCTCAAATAGGAAACTGGATTCCCCATTTTCTGAGCCGGCCGCTGCCAAAAGAACGCTGGTGTCGATGAATACCTTCACCTCCGCTTGCGCTTACCGGCGCTCGCGAACTCTGCCATCTCAGCCTCGTCCCGTGCGATCCAGCGTTCGATGGTCTCCTTCGGAATATCACGCATGGGGACCGCTGCGGCTGGCTGAAGGAAAAGGCCGCCTTCGCACTCTTCTACGATGACCATCGGGTTCGACAATCGGTCAAGCCCTAGACGCCGGCGCATCTCGGGTGGAAGTGTGAGCGCTCCGCGTTTGCTTACAGGAAGAGTAGTTGCCATACTGCTATGCTGCACTGCAGCATTGCCGCTTGCAAGGATCAACGGGCGCCCGATGGGTCAAAAACTCTAGAATGGCGCAGAGCCCCCTTGAGAACCGGGTTTCGAATCCCCGTGGGGACGCCACGGTTCTAGACCCTATCCATCAATAAGATAGGGTCTTCGCTTTTCGGATTGGTGCCACCACTGCAACAGCCGGCGATCAAATTGGTCTCGATCTCTGTCAGCTAACATCCTGCTCCCTATAGATTGCACGAGGCAGCCTCTATCGCTGCGGAGAAGTTCGGAAGCTTGTTGATGCGGGCATAGGCCTGAAAGCGGCGTATCGTGGCCGGTGACAGCTTAACCGTCTTGCGCAATTTGCCGGTCGGCTTGCGACCCGCCCCTCGACGCGCCCCTCCGTGCGTCACAGTAGCCCGGGTGACGTCAAAGTAATCGAGCACATCATCGCCGGCATCGAAACGAGCCTCGAGGTTGGATGCGGTGGTCGCGGACTTAGCCGAGGGATTTTTCGTAGATTGTGTTTTCATTTTCACGGGAGCGGCGGGCTGAGATTAGACGGAGTTTATCACCACGAGTTGTGAAGACGATGGTCCAAGACAAACCATTGATCCGGCCTATCGCGAGCTGCCGTAACTCGCCAGGACGTTTCGAAGGGATCGATATGACTGGGCCTCTCCAAAGAGCTGCAGCGGCTTCGAGGCTGATGCCGTGCTTTGCCTCGTTGCTTGCGCTCTTCGCAGGGTCCCACTCAAATTTCACTTTTGATAACGTATGCTCGTTTTCAACCAAAGCAAGCCCTTTGGCTCTTCCAGCCATCGCAAAGGAAATGGCTTAAAGGGCATCAAGAGAGTCACCGGCCTCTGGCAACACCACTGGCAACAGATCCGTTGTTTGCAGAAGCAACTACTGCTCGTTCTTAGAGTGAAATCCCGCAACCACCCGATCACCAATATGGCTCGGGAGAAACCGGGGTTCGAATCCCCGTGGGGACGCCAGATTTCCAAAAACCCTATCAGTAACATGATAGGGTTTCTCGCTTCTAGGTTTTTAGCCAAGTGACAATGCAGGTGACAATAAATCGCCTTTCGACGCCGATGTTTCGGGATGTCGCCAATGATTGCCGAAATCACTTCGGACAGCCGATGGCTCAATCATATGCGTCCGGCTTTTCGTTCAGCGATTAGGAAGAGCCCAGGCGTGCTGACACCCATTCCATAGACATGCGATCCAATCACCTTTTGGAAGTCCCCCTCATCCAAAGTCAGTAGGTGGTCGGATTCCGCTCCAAGCGACGAAAGCAAAACGGGGCGGTCCTTGGCCTTGGGAAACACGAGTACCTTGTCGAAGGCGAGTTCGGTCGGCACAAAGACGAGCTTGGGAAGCAACGACTCGTTCAAGGTCGCGGAAGCCTTGCGTCCGACCTTGGCGACGTTGCGCTGTGCCTCCTCCAGGCAGTAATGGGTTGTTACAAGCACCCATCCGCGGATGGGCGCCTGCTCAAATAGGAAACAGGATGCCCCATTTTCTGAGCCGGCCGCTGCCAAAAGAACGCTGGTGTCGATGAATAGCTTCACTTCCGCTTGCGCTTACCGGCGCTCGCGAACTCTGCCATCTCAGCCTCGTCCCGTGCTATCCAGCGTTCGATGGTCTCCTTTGGAATATCACGCACGGGACGCGACTCAAGAATCGGGCAGCATGGCAGGGATGGATCGATGTTCAAATGCCATCAAATGCCTTTTCATTCGACTCTGCCGAGAACGGATCGGTCCAAAACTGGCATAAGCGGTTTCCGGATTTTGTGTGTTAATAATTTTGGCTTGTTTTATTAACACTTGCGGTCAGCTTTCACCCGTGACCCTCAAGGAGCGTATTGCAGCCCGCATCCGCCGAAAAGAGCCCGGCTGGGTATTCACGCCCGTCGATTTCCTCGATCTCGGCACCCCACAGGCCGTGGGAATGGCGCTGCTGAGGCTCACCAAGACCGGAGTAGTGCGGCGACTGGACAGGGGGCTCTATGACGCGCCCAAACAACACCCAGTCCTCGGCATGCTGCATCCCCGGCCCGAAGCCATCCTTGCCGCCATCTCGAGGCGCGACGGAACCGAATTCCAGGAGCATGAGTCCTATGCCGCCAACCGGCTTCGACTAACCGAACAGGTGCCTGCGCGCCAAATCTACCTCACTTCGGGCCGCAGCCGTACGATTGAAGTGGGCTCCACTACAATCGAGTTACTGCACCGTGCCCCCCGTAAGCTCAGTTCCCCATCTCCGATGAGTGCCCGGGTCTTCGCCGCTCTTCGAAACATCGGCCAGGCCAACCTCACGACTGAACGACTGGCCCCACTCCGCACCCTGCTCTCGGCCTCCGACCGCAAACGCCTGCTAAAGGACCTGACCAAGGCGCCGGCGTGGATGCATCGGCATCTGCGAGTAATCGCTGGGAAGGAAAGGACGAAACCGTGAACAGCTTTGCCCGTGAACCGGCGGAATCGCGCGCCGATTTCATCTACCAGTACGCGGCCACAGCCCAGGTGCCGGCCTACATCGTCGAAAAGGACTTTTGGGTGTGCTGGCTGCTTGGCCGCATATTCTCGACGGACCGCCTGGGCCGCGATTGCGTCTTCAAGGGTGGCACGTCCCTGGCCAAAGTCTTCAATG
>Ga0302319_10000661_pt1 | contig 77229 bp, 56 predicted proteins | sample Bog_T0_2_FD_203319 | JGI IMG/M metagenome (GOLD analysis project Ga0302319, IMG submission 203319) | Peat permafrost microbial communities from Stordalen Mire near Abisko, Sweden - Bog_T0_2 | ecosystem: Environmental > Terrestrial > Soil > Wetlands > Peat | place: Sweden: Abisko, Stordalen Mire...
TCCCGCCGCTATCAACGTTGCTACTTTAAGCGATCGAACCATTACGGTGCGTGCCTCGGTGGAAGATGTTGAAGTTGAATTGCTGATTTGTATCGCGCTGGTTGTCGCGGTGATTTTCGTCTTCTTGCGGAACTTGGCCGCTACCTTCATTCCCAGCGTCGCCGTTCCCTTATCACTGGTTGGAACTTTTGCCGCCATGTACATGTTGGGCTACAGCCTTAACAATCTCACGCTCATGGCACTTACCATTTCCACGGGTTTCGTGGTTGACGATGCCATTGTGATGATTGAAAACATTATGCGCTACGTGGAAGAGGGCGAGGCTCCGCTGGCGGCAGCACTCAAGGGCGCTGAGCAAATCGGCTTCACCATCATTTCACTGACTGTCTCACTCATCGCCGTTCTAATCCCACTCCTCTTCATGGGCGATATCACCGGCCGCCTTTTCCGAGAATTCGCCGTCACTCTGGCGGTCACTATTATCATCTCGGCCGTGGTCTCGCTCACACTTACTCCGATGCTTTGCGCCAAACTGCTGCGTCACCAAGACAAAGCGAAAGAAGGCCGCCTATACAAGGCATCCGAGAGAGTTTTTGAAAGTATCATCTCTTTCTACGGCAGAACTCTTGAGTTTGTACTGCGCTTCCAAACCATAACGCTGCTGGTGGCGGCTGCCACCCTCGGCCTTACAGTCTATCTCTACGTCATCATTCCTAAGGGCTTTTTCCCGGTTCAAGACACCGGAGAGATTCAAGGAGTTTCGGAAGCCGATCAGAGCGTGTCATTCACCGAGATGACCAATCTGCAACAGCGCCTGGCCACGGTGATTCTGAAAGATCCGGCGGTTGACAGCCTCTCCTCCTTCATTGGCGTCGACGGCACCAACACCACCCTGAACTCCGGCCGCATCCAAATCAATCTTAAACCCGTTGAACAACGGGATGGCAGCGCTAGCGATATCATTCGGCGCTTGCAGCCGGAACTCGACAAAATCGCAGGCATCACGCTTTACATGCAGCCGGTGCAGGATTTAACGGTGGAAGACATAGTCAGCCGTACGGAGTTCCAATACAGCATCGAAGATCCCAATTCCGCCGAACTGAATTCGTATGCGGCTAAATTCACCGAACGCCTCAAAGAACTCCCACAACTCGCCGACGTTGCCAACGATCTGCAGACGAACGGTAAAGAGTTGGTTTTGAACATTGATCGGGAAACCGCCAGCCGGCTGGGCATTACGCCTTCGACGATCGACAATACCCTTTACGACGCCTTCGGCCAGCGGGAAATCTCAACGCTCTTCACGCAGCTCAATCAGTATCACGTCATTCTCGAAGTGCCCCCTTCGTTCAGGGTCAATCCGCAAAATCTCCACAACATTTTTGTTCCTTCGACGACGGGCTCGCCTGTTCCATTGAGCGCTTTCACGAGCTATAGGTATGCGTCGATGCCCATTCTCATCAGTCACATTGGGCAATTCCCCGCGACCACCGTATCTTTCAACCTGGCCTCCAATGCGGCGCTGGGAGATGCTGTCGACGCTATCAAGGAGATAGAAAAAGAGCTCCCCCCTCCGCCTGCCATGCAGTCGTCGTTCCAAGGGACGGCACAAGCCTTCGTGGCTTCTCTTACCAACGAGCCTTTGTTGATTCTCGCGGCTTTGGTCACGGTCTACATTGTGCTAGGCGTTCTCTATGAAAGCTACATTCACCCGATTACCATTCTTTCGACGCTGCCGTCCGCGGGGGTAGGGGCGTTATTGGCGCTCATGGTTTGCCGCCAGGAACTGACGGTGGTAGCCATCATCGGCATCGTCTTGTTGATCGGAATCGTGAAAAAGAACGCCATTATGATGATCGATTTTGCTCTTGAAGCGGAGCGCAAGGAAGGTAAAACGCCTTATGATTCGATTTTTCAGGCTTGCCTGTTGCGGTTCCGGCCCATCATGATGACGACCATGGCCGCGTTGCTGGGCGCGGTGCCGCTCGCCTTCGGACACGGCACTGGTTCCGAGTTACGGCGACCGCTGGGAATCACTATCATCGGCGGCCTTTTGCTGAGTCAGTTGCTCACTCTTTACACCACTCCGGTGATTTATCTCTTTTTTGATGGGATAGCGCGCAGAATCTCCGGGCGCGATCGGGAAGAAGTCAGATCGACGCCGCCGGGCATGGAACATTCGCCGGCGCAGGGAGATTGACCTATGAGCCTCTCTTCGCCCTTTATCCATCGTCCCGTTGCAACTGCGCTGCTCACGGTGGCTGTCGGATTAGCCGGTGCTGTTGCCTTCACATTGTTGCCGGTTTCACCCCTGCCCCAGGTGGATTTTCCGACGGTATCGGTTTCGGCATCGCTGCCGGGAGCCAGTCCCGAAATTATGGCGTCTTCCGTAGCGACTCCGCTGGAGCGGCAGTTCGGACGCATTTCCGCGGTGACGGAAATGACTTCGTCAAGCTCGCTTGGCCAAACGAGTATTACTTTACAGTTCGATTTAAGCCGCAATATTGACGCCGCTGCGCGCGACGTGGAAGCGGCCATTAATGCCGCGCGCGGCTATCTGCCTACGAATCTCCCGAGCAATCCCACCTACCGGAAAGTGAATCCAGCCGACGCACCAATCATGATTTTGGCGCTGACTTCCGAGAAGCTGCAGCCACCGCAGCTCTACGACGCCGCCTCCACCATTCTGTTGCAGCGCATTTCTCAGATTCGCGGCGTGGGCCAAGTGATCGTCGGTGGCAGTTCCGCGCCCGCCGTGCGCGTGGACCTCAATCCCACCCAAGTCAATCATTACGGACTCAGCTTGGAGGCGATACGAACAGTCATCAATAGCCAAACCAGTAATCTCGCTAAAGGCAGCTTTTCCGACAAGACGTACAACTGGATGATTGGCGCTAACGATCAAATCCTCCACGCGGTGGATTATCAGCCAATCGTTCTGAAGTATCAAAATGGCGCGGCCGTGCGGTTGAAAGATGTAGCCAAGGTTCAGGATTCGGTGCAGACGGTGCGTTCGCTCGGCTTGGCGAACGGCCAACACGCGGCCTTGCTGATCATCTTTCGCCAGCCAGGGGCCAACATCATCGACACGGTCGATGCCATTCGCCAATCGCTACCTCAACTGAATGCCGCCATTGACCCTTCCATCAGGCTTACGGTCACTCTCGACCAGACCATTACGATCCGCGCGTCAGTGCATGACGTGGAGCGGTCTTTGATGATCTCGGTGGGCTTGGTGGTGTTGGTCGTCTTCCTTTTCCTCCGCGAGGGACGCGCGACCCTCATTCCAAGCGTCGCGGTTCCTGTGTCCATCATCGGAACTTGCGGCCTGATGTATCTCTTTGGCTTCAGCATCGACAATCTCTCGCTCATGGCGCTTACGATTTCGAGCGGTTTCGTGGTTGATGACGCAATTGTCGTGCTGGAGAACATCACGCGCTTCCGCGAGCAGGGCTTAGGTCCGATGGAAGCGGCCTTGCGCGGAGCGGCCGAAATCGGCCCTACCGTTCTTTCGATCAGCATTTCGCTGGTGGCGGTGTTCATTCCCATTTTGCTCATGGGCGGCGTCGTGGGGCGTCTCTTCCGGCAATTTGCGATCACTCTGTCAACCACCATCGTGCTGTCCATGATTATTTCGCTCACTACCACGCCCACCATGTGCGCGCGCATTCTGAAGGATCAATCGCACCATGGCTGGCTGTACAACAAAACCGAAAGGTTTTTTGTATTCATCATTGGCGTGTACGAGCACATGCTGCGTTGGGTGTTGCGCCATTCGGCGATTGTGCTCGCCATCGCGATCGCCACGCTTGCGCTAAATGTCTATCTGTTTGTGATTGTGCCGAAAGGTTTCTTCCCGCAGCAGGATACCGGCCGCTTAAATGGCAACTTCATTGGCGATCAGAGCATTTCGTTCCAGGCGATGCAAGCCAAGATCACCCGCTTGTCGAAAATCGCCCAACAGGATCCGGATGTAGCCACCATTCAGGCGTTTAGCGGCGGCGGCGGCGGCACGACCATGAACACGGGCCGCTGCTTCATGACACTGAAGCCCTGGGGCCAACGCAAACTGACGGCAGACCAGGTCATAGCCCGGTTACGTCCCAAGATGAACTCGATTCCCGGCATAACGCTCTTTCTGCAAGCGGCGCAGGATTTGCGCGTGGGCGGCCGGCAAAGCGCGGCGCAATATCAATACACTCTGCAGACCGACAATCTCGAAGACTTAACGCACTGGGCTCCGGTGATGTTAAGTGTGATGAAGCGCCTGCCACAACTTACCGACGTAGTGAGCGATCAGCAAAATAATGGGCTAGAGGCAGGCTTGTATATCGACCGCCCTACCGCGTCCCGCCTGGGCATTACGCCGAGTGCCATCGATAACACACTCTACGACGCGTTCGGCGAACGTGAAGTAGCCACGACCTACGCGCCAATGAACCAATATTACGTTGTGATGGAAGTAGATCCTATTTTTTGGCAATCGCCCGAGGGGCTGAACGAGGTTTATGTCCCTTCCGCCTCGGGTGCGGCGGTTCCCCTCTCAGCCTTTACCAGCAGACGCCCGTCTACGGCATCGCTGACGGTTAATCATTCGGGAGTTTTTCCATCCGTGACCATCTCCTTCAATTTGGCGCTAGGCGTGGCATTGGGAGATGCGGTGATCGCCATTCAACAAGCCGGCCAGAAGGCGGGAGTGCCAACCACCATCAACAGCAGCTTTACCGGCACCGCGCAGGCGTTTCAAGCATCGCTCGATTCACAGCCGATATTGATCGCTTCCGCGCTGGCGGCTGTCTACATCGTGCTTGGCATTCTCTACGAAAGCCTCATTCATCCGATAACGATTCTTTCTACTCTGCCATCGGCGGGAGTTGGCGCGTTGCTCGCGTTGCTCATCACCAAGAACGATCTCAGCGTGATCGCGCTGATTGGCATCATTCTGCTGATTGGTTTGGTGAAGAAAAACGCCATCATGATGATTGATTTCGCTCTGGCAGCGGAACGGATTGAGCGCAAGCCTCCGGAAGAAGCGGTCTTTCAGGCTTGCTTGCTGCGGTTCCGGCCCATTATGATGACCACCATGGCCGCGCTGTTGGGGGGGTTGCCTCTCGCGTTAGGCACTGGCACCGGCTCAGAACTGCGCCGCCCGCTTGGCATCACGATTGTCGGTGGATTGATTGTGAGTCAGGCGCTTACGCTGTTCACGACGCCGGTCATTTATCTATATATGGATCGCCTCGCCCGCTTCCTGCGCAAGCTGCGCAGCGGCGCGCCGCTCATTTCTACGACGGCGACGCCGGCCCCAGCGCCGTCGGGAGACTAAAAGCTTTTGCAGCCGCATTACAAGATTGTCAGGGCGCGTAAGCCAAATGAGACATCCGTGACTTTGCTGCTGAACGGCAAGCTCAGCGAGGATGCCATACCGGAGTTGGAACACTCGATTGTGGAAGCTCGCGAGTCGCACCGGCAAATTTATATCGACCTAAGCGAGGTAACGCTGGCGGATCGTAAGACTGTGCAATATATCTCAGACCAAGCTGCGCCGGATGTAAAGTTGGTGAACTGTCCCGTCTATTTGCGGCATTGGATCAATCAGGTGAGTGATGATAACGAAAAATAACAAGTTCTTTTTGCTAGCGGCTTTTGGACTATTACTGCTTTGCGCTTGTAACCCAGCGCCCAAATATGTGAGGCCCCCGGCGCCAACACCCATGGCCTACAAAGAAGCAGGCGGTCAAGACGGCACGGGTTGGAAGCTGGCGCAACCGAGCGACGATAAGCTGCGGGGAAAATGGTGGGAAATTTATAACGACCCGCAACTCAATGCGCTCGAAGAGCAGGTAGCGATTTCAAATCAGAGCCTCAAGGCGGCGGAAGCCAATTTTCGCGCCGCCAGGGCGCTGGTAGTTTCGGCGCGTTCAGCGCTTTATCCCACGATAGGCGCTACACCTGCTTACACCAACAGCCGCAGTTCGGGCAGCACGCTTAGAATTCCAGGCGGCACTGGGGTCGCCAACGAATATGCGCTTCCCTTCGATATTTCCTACACGCCCGATTTCTGGCATCGCATCCGCAACACGATAAACGAGGAAGCGTTCAGCGCGCAATCGAGCGCCGCCGATGTGGCGACCGCTCTGCTGAGCACGCAGGCCGATTTAGCCACCGACTATTTCGAACTGCGCGCCACAGATATGCAGGTGAAGATCCTGAATGACACGATGGTGAATTACCGGCAGAATGTGGATCTGACGACTACTCTCTACAAAACGGGCATCGACTCCGAACAGGACTTGGTGCAGGCGCAGAACCAGCTCGATACCGCGACTGCCTCCGCCACCGATCTGGGCGTGGCGCGCGCGGAGTACGAACACGCCATCGCCACACTGATCGGCAAGCCTCCCTCCGAGCTAACGATCACAGTAGGCACATTCAATGCCCAGCCGCCCACGATACCGGTTGGCGTTCCCTCGACGTTGCTCGAACGCCGACCCGATATAGCGGCGCTCGAGCGCCTCATTGCCAGTGCCAATGCGCAGATCGGCGTGGCGCGCGCCGCCTACTATCCCACTCTCACGCTTTCCGCCAGCGGAGGTTTGGAGTCTTACAGTTTCCTGCACTGGTTCAGTTCGTCGAGCCGGTTCTGGTCTCTGGGACCGTCGCTTTCACAAACGCTGTTCGATGGAGGGGCGCGGCGCGCACAGAACGAGCAAGCGCAGGCGCAGTACGATGCGGCCGTCGCAAATTACCGCCAAACAGTGCTTACTTCATTTCAGGCGGTAGAAGATCAGCTGGCGGCGTTGCGGATATTGTCAAAAGAGATTATTGAACAACAAACCGCCATTAATTCCTCGCAACGCTATCTCGACTTGGCTCTGATCCGCTACAAGACCGGGGTAGATAGCTATCTGAACGTCATTACCGCTGAAAATTCGTTGCTCACCAATCGTGAGTCGCAAGTTTCATCGGAGCTGCGCCGTATGTCGGCCAGCGTCAGTTTAGTGATGGCGCTGGGGGGCGGCTGGGATCCGGCTTCTCTGCCGCAAATGAAAGATCTCACGGCCAAGCCCAGCAAAAACGCCGCGCCGGCAGCGAGCGGCACGCCTTAAGCAGTTACTCGGGGTTGAAACGCAACGCTTGTTTTTTTCACTACTATGTGGAAGAATTTTGCTGTTGCGCGGGAGAAACTACTTATGATTTGGTTGGCACTGCGAAGAGAGCTCGCGACCACCGTTTTCGTTCTTGGCCTTTGCTTTCTTTCCGGTTGTGCCAGCGGCGGCGGCAAGGGCCTTCCCGGGAAGGTGAAAGACGAAGCGCTGACTGCCAGCCGGTTTCCCCAAAGCTTTCAGCTGGCCGACGAAGATTACTTTCACGATATGGACCAAAGCAAGAACGGTCCTCTTTCCCTCACTCGCAACCAAATTCAAGGCCGCAACATGTGGATGATTTGGACAGGCGGCGACGACCGGCTATGGGACGTTCTCAACTGGAAGAGCTATGGTCTTTTCGATCTGCTCAAGACCGTTTCCTCGAATCCGGATCTCAAGTTCGGCCGGCACAACCGCTGGGATTATCTCGGCCTTGTGAACGAGCCTTGCTACGAGGAAGCCAAACAGGGAGATCCGGAGCGTTTTGGCCTTTGGCTCGACAAGCGAATACCGGGCTGCGATCCGCGCTTCGGAGATAAAGACCCCTTTGCCGACGAAACCAAATATCCGGGCGTGAAAGTTCTGCATCGTGGTGAGCAGATGCCGGTCGGATCATTTTACGGCTATCCGACGGGTATCGTCGGCTTGCGCCTCTTCCCGAATCCCAATTTCGATGCCAAGGCCAAAGCCAAGTGGGATCCGGTTAAGTATTACAACAACGACCCCAGTTATGTCACGAAAGACCTGGTACGGCCCTACCGAGTAGGAATGTCCTGCGCCTTCTGCCACGTGGGCCCGAATCCGCTCAAGCCGCCGGCAGATCCGAACAATCCAAAGTGGGAAAATCTCAGCGCCACGGTAGGCGCGCAATACATGTGGTTTGATCGCGTGCTGTCGTGGCAGGCCGACCCGGGCAATTTCATTTACCAGGTTCTGCGCACTTATCAACCGGGTGCTTTGGATACCTCTCTTGTATCGACCGATTACATTGATAACCCGCGGACCATGAACGCCGTGTATTATCTAGGCCCGCGCTTGCAATTGAGCAGGCGGTGGGGTCACGAAACATTGAGCGGCGGCGGCGTCAACAACAAACAGTTCAACGACTTCTTTTCCGAGGGTCCGTTGACGGTCTTTTTTGAGCCACCCGCCAATGTCTGGACGCCGCGCGTTCTCAAGGACGGCTCGGACTCGGTGGGCGCGCTCGGCGCATTAAATCGAGTCTATATAAATATCGGGCTGTACAGCGAGGAGTGGCTGCGGCATTTCAACACATTATTCGGCGGCGAAAAGACCACGCCTATCGAAATATCAGTTGCCCGCAAAAACTCGACGTATTGGAACGTGACCGAATCCTGGACGCCGGCGATGGCCGATTACCTGTTGCAAAGTACCGAACCGCATCATCTGGCGGACGCGCCCGGCGGGAAAGACTATCTCAGCACCGATGAAGCGGTTCTCACACGCGGCAAAGAAGTTTTCGCGGCTCGCTGCGCACGCTGCCACTCGAGCAAAGTGCCGAGGCCGGCGGAAGGCGTCGATCCAGGCGGATGCTCCGGCCCGGACTACCTCAAATGCTGGGACAAATATTGGCGCTGGACCAAGACCGAAGAGTTCAAAAAGCAAATGCGCGAGATTGTCGTGCGGCCGGACTTCCTGGACCAAAACTATCTTTCCACTGAGCTGCGAATTCCGGTCACCCTCCTCCAAACCAACGCGTGCAGTCCGTTGGCCAGTAACGCCATCGGCGGCAGCATTTGGGATAATTTTTCGTCGGAGACCTATAAGCAACTCCCGTCGGTCGGTGAGATCACTTACTATAATCCCGTCAGCGGGGACCCGCGGAAGTTCACGATGCCGGCCGGCGGGCGCGGCTATACCAGACCGCCGTCGTTAGTGAGCCTTTGGTCCACCGCGCCATTTCTCTTGAACAATACCGTGGGCGACGTGAACAAATTCGACCCAAGCCCGTCAGTGGCGGATCGGCTGAAGGTGTTCAACGAGTCGATCGAGAAAATGCTGTGGCCGGAAAAGCGCGAGACGGATGCGGTGATTGGTTCGAAAGTCCGCGGCCCCAGTTTCATTAATCGAACCTCGCAAGAAAGCTTCATGAAAATCCGAGCGGGCTTTCTCCCGGGCGTCCTGCCCCAGTTGTTCAAATTTAATATGGAGGTCTTCCCGCGCGCAACCAGCGCCGACTTGCAAATCGGCAAGATTCCGCAGGGCTTTCCAGTGGGCTTGCTGTCTAATCTCGATGTCGATCCCGATGAGAGGCCGGATTTGGCCGCTCTTTTGAAGCGCTTCAAAGCCGACCTGGAGCACACGCGCCATTCGGATATCAAGCAGGAACTCTCAGCCGATGTGGCCGACGTTTTGCTGCAACTTAGTAAATGCCCCGATCTGATCGTCAACCGCGGCCATTATTTCGGCACCGACATGCTTGATGCCCGGGAGAATGAGCCGGGATTGAGCGACCAAGACAAACGCGCTCTCATTGAATATCTCAAGACGTTCTAGTGGGAGAAGACGAAGCCAGTCGACACACTTCGGGCGTAAGAACACCAAACCAGTTCTTTTTCGCCTCCGAGACGCCCGGGAAAGGAGCGTCAGCCGGCTTGTTTGGCGAATCTGGCCTTCCAGGAACGGTCAAACTGCTTGACGGCGTCCAGATCGGCGATGTCGTAGACCTTGCGGCGGGTGTCGAGAAAGTCAGTTGAAAAAACGAAGCCAAATTGCTCGATAGCGTCGGCCGGGTTGGCCGGAGGTTGGAAGGGTTTGCACTTGAGAAGGACGTTGAGCATGGCTTCGTTGCGGCGGTGGAACAAGACGGCTTCACGGTCGTCCTGGAGTTGTTTGAGTTCGGCGACGTGTTTGGCGAGTTGGCTTTGCAAGCGGCGCTCTTGTAAGGCGAGGTTGCGCAGGTCTTTGTCATACCTGCGGGTGATGAGGGAATTGAGCATGGACGCCCGGACTTGGTCATCGGCTTCGTGGGCGCATTCGGCGGCGAGTTCATGACGGCCGAGGGCGTAGAAGCCGGCTTCGAGAGTGGGGATGCGGAGCAGACGCCATTCGGTGTCGGCGATGAATTGGACGATGTGGGCTTCAACGTCGCCTTCGGGTGAGTGTTTCTTGTGCATGAGAGCGACGAGTTTTTGATATTCGGCGATATCGTCGGTTGGCAGGACGATGGTGCGGCCGGTGAGCCCGGTTTTGAGAGCGTTATGAGAAGAGACGAGTTTGCCTTCCGGCGACGACGGACCGGTGGAGTGTTGCGCATTGGCGCGGTTTGCGTTGAGTTGAGATTCGGTAGCCATAAGAGGTACTCCCGCTTCGATTTTGCGCACAGGGGCGAACGGGGTGAATGGTTTTTTCCGGGTAAGTGGTTGATTTGAAGGCAGAAAAAGTTTTTTGAAGGTTTGTGACCCGCGATTTCGGCGCTACGCAGCCGACACTTGAGGGGATGAAAACGGGCGACTGAGCGGTGTTTCTGGGAAATGGGGGAGCGCAAAGAGGGCACATGCAGGAGCCTGTCGGAATGAAAATCGCGTCGCAAGTAAAATCAATAGTTTACAAAGATCGGCGAAAATGTTTTGGCCTGTAAGTTAGTGATTCTAGGTTCGCGAAATTTTCATCCCGACAGGCTCCGAGCACGTCCCCACTTTGCTTGAGGCGATCCCGGCGCTAAGGCATTGAGCAATCGGGACTTACGCGGGATTGTTTTGCAAGGACTGAGAAATTGGCGGCAAGCCTCGCGCTAGCGAGCGGTGGCTTCGCGTCCGGCCAAGGCTTGCTGAAAGGGCAAATAAGCGGCGCCTAAAAGGCCGGCATCGGCACCGAGTTGAGCCTTTTCGATGCGGGTTTTCGTACGGGCGAAGGTGAATGAGCGCTTGCGCACTTCCGTGAACATGGCGGGGGCAAAGAAATCCCAGGCGGGCAAAGGGCCACCGCTCAAGAGGTAGAGCGGGAAATTGAAGGCGTTGATCAGGCTGGCGAGGGCAATGCCAAGGGCGCGGCCCATCGATTCGAAGACCCAGATGGCGCGTTCGTTCTTAGCAAGAGCGAGGTTGAAGACATCTTCGGCGGAATTGATTTCGATGCCGAAGTGCATCATGCGGCCCATAGCGGCGATGGCGGTGGCGGAGGCGTGTTTTTCAAGGCAGCCGTTGTTGCCGCAGCCGCAGGGATTGCCGTCGGGGAAGACGGTCATGTGGCCGAATTCGCCGGCCATGCCGAACGAGCCGTGGAGAATTTTTCCGTCGGTAATGACGCCGCCGCCGATGCCGGTGCCGAGCGTGAGCAGGATCAGGTCCTTGACGTTCTGGCCGGCACCGATCCACTTTTCGCCGAGGGCGGCGGCGTTGGCGTCGTTTTCCAAGATGATAGGTGTGCCGAGATGCTTCTGGATTTCGTCGCGAACGGGAAAGTCACGGAAGCCAGGCAAATTGGAGGAGCCAATGACGACGCCGGCTTCGATATCGATGAAGCCAGGGACGCCGATGCCGACGCCACGCAGCAGGACGGGGTCGAGGCGATCGCGGACTTTGCGGATGGCTTGGACGATTTCGTTAACGACGTTGATGGGTCCGGCATCGTAATTGGCGGGAACGGAAACGCGCTCCAGCACTTTGCCGTTTTCGTCTACCGCGGCGGCGCGTAGGTTGGTGCCGCCCAGATCCACACCGATTGAATAAGGCCCCATGCCGCCTGAATCATAACAAACTGATATTTTCCGGTTGGGTGGGCACTAGCTGTTTGAGGAGCGGGCGAATGAGCGCAGCGCTGGGGATGGCGATTGAAGACCGGATTTTTCTGGTGCGTGGCTATAAGGTGATGCTGGATAAGCATTTGGCGGAGCTGTATGGCGTACCAACGAAGGTGCTGAATCAGGCTGTAAAGCGGAATATTCAGCGGTTTCCCGAAGATTTTCTGTTCCAGTTGAGTTTAGAAGAGGGGAAGGAGTTTCTAAGGTCACCGATTGTGACCATAGAAATTAGGGAAGAAACTCCGGAAATTCGGGGAGTAGAGGGCCGAGATCCTACAATCGAGGCGCGGGGGAGGCATCGGAAATATGCTCCTTACGTCTTCACGGAATTGGGGGTAGCGATGCTATCGTCGGTGCTCGGTAGCGAGCGGGCGATTCTGGCGAATATTTCAATTATGCGGACGTTCGTGAAGCTTCGGCAGACACAGCTTCATTTCACGGAAATAGGGCAGCGGCTGGATCAAATCGAATGGCGGCAAGGGGAACAAGGCGAACAGATTCGGGCGGTTTTCGAAACGATTGAACAACTGATTGCCGCGCCGGCGGAAGCCGAGCGCAGACGGATCGGCTTCCCTACGGCGATGGAAAAAGCGCAAGCGTTGGCCTCCGGCGGGGCGTAGTCGCTATTTTTTGTCGGTTAGAGCGGAAACGCCGGGGAGATCGAGGCCGGACAGGAATTCTAAAGAAGCGCCGCCACCGGTGGAGACGTGGGTGATCTTGTCGGAAACGCCGGCGGTTTTGATGGCTTTTTCCGAATCACCGCCGCCTACGACCGACACCGCGCCGGAGTTAGCGACGGCTTTGGCCAGAGCCACGGTGCCGGTATCAAACGGCGGCATCTCGAAAATGCCCATGGGTCCGTTCCAGATAACGGTCTTGGCCGTACTAATGACGTTGGAATACTCCGCAACGGTTTTGGGGCCAATATCGACGCCAATTTGATCCGGAGCGATATCGGTAGCCACCTCAAACGGGGCACCAGGCTTGATTTCGCGCACGAGCACATGATCCAGCGGCCATTGCAATTTGCCGGCAGAGGAGGCCAATAATTGTTTGGCCAGATCGATTTTGTCTTCTTCAACCAGCGATTTGCCGGTGGATTTGCCTTGGGCGCGCATAAACGTGTAGGCCATGGCGCCTCCGATGAGAAGTTTGTCGACGACCTTGCTGAGGTTGGCAATGACCTCGATTTTGTCGGAGACTTTGGCACCCCCGAGCAGGGCAACGCAGGGGCGTTCGGGGGTTTTCGTGGCACGGGTCAGCCATTCAATTTCTTTATCCATGAGCAGGCCGGCGGCGGCGAATGGAAGATAGGAGACGATGCCGACGGTGGAAGCATGCGCACGATGAGCGGAGCCGAAAGCGTCGTTGACATAAACGTCCGCCAGGGCGGCTAATTGCTGCGAGAAAGCGGGGTCATTGGCTTCTTCTTCGGGATGGAACCGCAAGTTTTCCAAAAGGAGTACTTGGCCGGATTTCGGTTTGAGGGCGAGAGTTTCGGCCCCGACGCAATCGGACGCCATGATGACGGGACGGCCGAGCAGCTCCTGGAGGCGAATGGCGACAGGCTTAAGGCTCATTTCGGGTCGGGGTTTGCCCTTAGGTCTACCTAAATGACTGGCCAAGACTACACCGGCATTTTTTTCGAGGGCGTATTGAATGGTGGGCAGAGAAGCTCGAATCCGCTTATCGCTAGTGATTTCCTTGCCATCCGGCGACAAGGGCACATTGAAATCGACTCGAATAAAGACGGTTTTTCCATTGAGATCGAGGTCTTTGATGGACAGTTTGCTCATATATTGATTTTAGTTGGGGTAACGATGTAATCACCAAATGGTTAGCAAGCGTTATCTAGATTGCATAGCTGCGCGGCTTAGCCGTAACGAAAAGAGGTTTTCCGGCACTAAAATACGTGAAGAATGATACCCCGTACTCCGAATAGTACTTTAGACAGGTGATTACCCAGCCTTAGGTGCTAAAGTTGCTATTCCCTTTCGCAGAAATAGAATTATAATACGAATAGGCGACTTTTGAAACTGGGAGTATCGAGGTTTTAGACCGTATAGGACCAAAGTACCAAAAAAGAGCCGAGGGAATCAGAAATGTCATCAGCACCACCAATTCGCTTGTTAATTGCCGACGGCCACCCAATAGTGCTCGAAGGCTTGCGTACCGTGCTCGGTCACCAGCCAACGGTACAAGTTGTGGGAGAAGCCTCGGACGGGATGGAAGCAATCGAGAAAACGGTTAGCCTTGATCCCGACATCGTTTTGATGGAATTGAAGCTGCCGCGAGTTGACGGGCTGACGGTATTGCGCAGCATCCAGGCGCGAGCAGGCCGATCGAAAGTGATTCTTTTTTCGTCGTCGGAAAATAAAGAAGACTTCGTAGAGGCCATGAAGTTGGGATGCTCCGGTATTTTGTCTAAGGACTCGGCGATCGGCCTAATCGAAAAGAGTATTCAGAAAGTGTATGCGGGGGAGATCTGGCTCGACTCGAATACCACGGCGGCGGTGATCCGGCAGTTCGCTTCGCCCAGCGATTTTCCAGCGGTGCATGGCGCGACAAACGGGAAGAGTACGCGTGAACGGGCGCAACTGAGCCAGCGGGAACGGGAAATCATTATCCTGATCGCGCAAGGCTACAAGAACAAAGAGATCGCGGAAAAGATGTTCATCACGGAGCAAACGGTAAAGAACCATTTGCACAACGTTTTCGACAAGCTGGGGGTATCGGATCGGCTCGAATTGGCGCTGTACGCGATTCACAACAGTCTGCACTTGCGAGCGTAAAACCGACGGCACGCTCTGCCCGCGGCGCTTTTCTACAATCGTAGGATGCCGAGTCTGCGGGAGGAGATCACCAAGACATTTCGAAGGTTGGGACGGCGGGATCGAACCATCGAGGCATCGCGGGCGGAAACGGTATTGGCTTCCGATCCGCGGGAAGGCAAAGATTTCGGCTCTTATCGAATCTTGCGGCGCTTGGGCTTGGGCGGTATGGGGCGGGTGTATTTGGCGCTCGATGCGCGATTAGGCCGTTATGCAGCGCTAAAGTTCTTAGACCCGAATCTCACGTCCCGCACGGACATGTTGGGCCGCCTTTATCAAGAAGCGCGCGCGGCATCGAGCTTAAACCATCCCAACATCCTCACGATTTACGAAATAGGCGAAGCGGAGGGTGAGCATTTCATTGCCAGCGAATACGTAGAGGGCGTCACCTTGCGGGCGGCGTTGGACCGGCGGTTAATTACGCCTAGAACCGCGGTTGAAATTGCTACGCAGGTGGCTTCGGCGCTGGTTCCGGCGCACGAAGCAGGCATCGTCCACCGCGATCTGAAAGCCAGCAACATCATGATCCGGCCGGATGGGCTGGTGAAGGTGATCGATTTCGGCTTGGCGAAATTGAGTGACGAGAGCTCGGCCGATGGGCCGCTCAGCACTGTGGGAGGAGTGACGGGGACGGTGGAATACATGTCGCCCGAGCAGGCGCGCGGCGAGGCGGTAGACCAGCGCACGGATTTGTGGAGCTTAGGGGTGGTTCTCCATGAAATGCTGGCCGGCAAATTACCGTTCGAAGGATTCACCGATAGCCATGTGATTGTCGGCATTCTAGATCGCGAGATACCGCCGATGGAGGTGCCGGCTTCCCTGCCCCAGACGGTGACGGCTATCATCGAGCGGGCGCTTACGAAAGACCGCAACAAACGCTATCAATCGGCGGCGGAGATGATCGAGGATCTGCACGGGCTGGGCGTGAGCAAACAGCGCATCAGCGCGATCAAGCAGTTTACGGAGACAACGGGCGACAAAAAGCGTGGCCGACTCGTTGTTTTGGCGGCGGCTGGTGGCATTTTGCTAGTAGCGGCAGCGGTTTGGTGGTTTCCGTTGCATGGGAGAGAGCGCGTTTTGGGACCGGAATGGTTTGAACCCGGTCCGGCGGAGCAAGTTACATTCGATGGGAACGTGAAGACGGCGGCCATTTCGCCGGATGGGAAATATTTGGCTTACACGTCACGCACAGGGGGCGGCGAGACGCTGCATATACGGGATCTGAAGGCGAAAACCGAGTGGCAATTGCCGGCTTATACGGAGAGCACGCCAGGACTTACTTTTTCAGCGGATAGCGAATGGTTGTACTACGTTTTGAAAGATCAGCGGGAATGGGGGCGACTGTATAGCGTCAGCGTGCGTGGCGGACTGCCGAAAATGCAGGTGGACGACATTGATGGGCCAGTGGCCTTTTCGCCGGACGGAAAGCGATTTGCGTTTATGCGGCGCTCAGAAGAGAAGCGCACGAGCGTTGAAAAGATCGTTGTTTCAGAGGTGAACGATACGGGCAATCAACATGAAATTGTGCAGAAGATCAATACGCATATTGGGAGAAAATTGAGTTGGTCGGAAGGGCGCGACCAGATTGCGGCGGTAATTTTCAATACGGGTTTGCATGCGCCGCTGCAGGCGAGCCTGTCGTTTTTCGGTCCTGACGGAGCGCCGCGGGGGACGCCGCTGATGAACTCCCATATTCGAAGCATGGGTGCGCCGACGTGGATTGGGGCGAGCGGCGTGTTGGCGTTCGGCGGGGTTACGGTTTGGCGAACCAACTATGAGGCGCAGCTCTGGGAAGCGTCGGCCGGCAGCGGAGAGATGCGGGCATTTTCGTCGCCCACGCTAGCCAACGATACTATGAGCGCCACGCGGAAAGGAGACACGTTAGCTGCCATCCAGCGGACGCGCGAAGCGGTGTTTTGGATAGCTGATAAGCAGGCGCTCGATTCGCCGCGCACTTTCAAGATGCCGAGGAATACGGACACGAGCGGTTTCGATTTCTTCGCGTGGGGAGGCGGGAAAGACCTGATTTTCCCGGCAATGCAAGCTCGCAGCATTAATCTTTTTCGCCTCAAACAGAGCGGCGAGGAGGAGCAACTCACCGCAACGACAGGCTGCGTGGAACAAGCTCCCGTTTACGCGCCGGCCAAGGCCGTGATTGTTTACTCTTCGAACTGTTCGGCGGGCGGGGGCGATTACAACTTATGGAAGCTGGACTTGGCGACGGGGCAAAAAGCGCAATTGACCAGTGGATCGAATCTGGATGAAGAGCCTGATGTAACGCGCGATGGCAAGTGGATTGTTTATTGGACGAACGCCATTACGCCTTCTTTGTGGAAAATCCCCATGGAAGGCGGGACGCCGCAACAATTGTCCAATTTACAAGTGCGGCATCCGGTCGTTTCAGCAGACGGGAAGGGCGTGCTCTGCCAAGTGCGTGAAAGCTATGATGGGCGCTGGCGCTATGCCGTTCTTTCGCTGGCTGATGGAACGATTGAGAAGGAATTAGGCGATTTGCCGGTGTCTGAGGTGCGAGCACGGTGGGCAGCGAATGGGCAGGCCATTGATTTCAGGGATGCGGAAGGGACGCGCATCTGGCGGAAAATGTTGGCGGGCGGTGGGCCGACGCCTCTGATCGGGAAGACGGCCGATCCGATTATGGACTTTGCCTGGAGCGCGGACGGGAGTCAATTGGCGTTTGTCACGATTCATGCAAGCAGCGACGCTGTTCTTTTCCGCCGGAAAGTGGCCTATAATTGAAGGCTCGAAGGAAGATAGATTATGACGACACCCGGCAGAGCAGCAGAGCCTGAAAAAGAGAAAGCGGATTCGGAGAAAGATGCAGCGAAGAAACAGAAGCCTCCAGTTGCAGATGCAGAAGGCACAGTCGAGAGCGGTCCAAACCCAGGTTCGGATGGAGCTCCCAGCGACAGCGGCGGTGCGAATTTATAGTGCAGTTATCGGCCGGCGCATTGTCAGCCACGCGGCGGCGTAAAGCGCCAGCGCAATGAGGTAGAGGGCGGAAAAGCCGAATTCCATGGAATTGTATTCGAGCAAGCCACCGAGCATAGCTCCGGCGAGATTGTAAGCAAGTGCGCCAGTTACATCGTCTTCTGTCTCGAGCAAGACCGAGAACACAATGCCGGCAAAAGCCAAAGGTGACATCAACAGTATGGCCAATGAAACTCTGGTCGTGAGGGCATTTATATTCAAGCCGCCGTGTTGCGAAATCCAAAAACCCAGGGCGATCGTTCCGAGTAAGAGGCAATAGGGAAGAGCAACAGAGGGGCGCGGGAATCTCATTACAGCGACGTTGGCCAGAAAGCCCATCACCAGAACGCTGATGATTGTGATGCCGATCACCCACCAGGTATTGCCGAACAGCAGACCCAGCTCGGTAATCGCTTTTGTTTCGACGAGCATAAACCCTGAGCCTAAAAAGAAGAAGGGCAGCATGCGGGCGCTCCATTTCCGGCCGGGAAGAAAGGATCGCATCAGAGCAACCGCGAGAACCATGACTAATGCCAGCGATACCACATAGGACGCCGGGTACATCTTGTAGTCCATGTAGAAAAATGGCCAATTGTCGGTAGGCAGATCAAGCTTCATTTGCGCGGTGCGGGCGTAATATTGCGTGTGGTCGGTTAGCATATGAGCGCTCATGAACGACACGGGAAGATCGACGTCAGCACCCTTTCTGACCATAAAGGTGGTGGTGCTTTTCGCATTGTAATAAGTGAGGACAGCCACCGGCTTACCGGCATTGGGAAGCTGACTCAACATGGCATAGACTTTGCGTCCCATCAGATCGCTCGTTAGGGCAAATGCGAGGCTCATGAGTCCACCCGGTTTGAGGTGCCGGAATGCGTCTCGTAAGCCCTCCTGCGTATAGACAAAGGAATCAAGTCTAACGTTCGATCCCTGGGAGACGAGTATGTGGGAGTCAAGAACGCCATAAACGATCAGATCGTAGTTCTTGGAGGTATTGCGGAAGAACGCCCGCGCATCGCCGATGATGGAGGTGACGCGCGGGTTTTCATAAGGGTGTTCGGGGTGGAACATTTGGCCAAGATTCCGAATGACGGGATCGATTTCCGCCGCATCGATGGCTCCGGCGTGATAGCGAAGCGCGGCGGCGACGTCGTTGCCACTGCCTGCGCCCACGATGGCAACGCTATCACGTGTTTTCGCCGTTTGGAACGGCAGTTCGTAGTAGCCGGCAACCTGTTGCATCTTGCTATCGCGATCGCGATTCATATTTTCGGAAGAGAGGTCGAAGACCTCCTGATAATAGGTGCCAGCCGCGAGGATTCGCATAAGCCCGTTCGGTCGCGCGGCTTTCTGAATCAGCTGATAAGGCGAATAAATGTTCTGGATGAGCGGTTCGGCTGGCCAAGAGAGGATCAGGAGCAGGAGCGCGAGGCAGGAAAGGCCGGTCTTCCAAGCATGGCCCGCGCCGAACAGAAACCATGTCACGGCGATGGCGACCAGGCCAAACCACACCAACGGCCCAATCCAAAGCCAACTCAGAAAGAATAGCGCCAGCACACCACAAATGCTGCCGACGAGATTGAACCCGTAGCCCGGCAATGACGGAAGGCGGCGCATCACACGGCCGCAAAGCTGGGTGACCGGTACCATCACCAAGGTGTTGAGAAGGAACGCTCCCACCAGCAAGCAATAGACAGGGACACTGCCCGCGACGGTCTCTAGCAAACCGGTTCCTTTAATGATGAACCCCCCCGACACCGTTGACTCCTCGGATACCGGAACGAGTCCGAACAGCAGATGAGTAAAGTTATTACCGCCGTAGTGAAGGCTGAGCATGACGAACACATTGAGCACGAGCGCCGGCAGGCAAAGCGGCAGCAACACAGGTTTAGAATCTGCCAAGGCATAGCCGATGCCAAGACCACAAAAGCATGCCAGCAAGGTGAAGTTTTTATAAAAGGCGAAAACCGAGAACAAGCCGGATTGCCATCTTATAAGGACGAGTTCCAAGAAGAGACTGCAAGCGGAGAGCGCAATGATGGCGAACGGCAATGACCTTGCGGGCAGAGTTTCAAGCCAGGCATCGCATTTCGCGGTTGCCGGTTCGAGGCTCGCGGTGAGGCGTTGAACCAAGCGGCGATGAGGAAGCAGCCCCGAGGCGACGGAGCACCATAAGGCTATATAGAGAATGGCGAGCCCCAGCGTTCCCTCCACCAGAATGGTGCTTATGCCGTTTGTTTCGAGAAGCGAAACCAACAGCAGGAAAGCACTGAGGGGAAGGAACGTCATCGCCGCAATTGACAGAAGCCGGGCGTACGCCATACTCACTCTGTCTATCGTCTGGACGCGATGCCGGCGACAGTCATCCCACTAAGGATTTAAGGTAATTAGAACGAGGATAAGACTGGGCTTGCCCCCTGATTTGAGAGAACCGGTTAATTAAGGGTCAAAATTCAGCGAATGGAGAATGGACTCATGGGACTGGTGCGACGAAAATTCACGAAAAAGTTGAAACTGGCTGCGTCCAGCGGCTTAAAACGGGGGCGACGAGTGCGGAAGTAGCGCGGGCGTTTGAAGTAACTCCGAAAATGTTGTACCGCTGGCGGGACGAATTCCGCCGTGGACCGGGCAATTCGTTTGCCGGCAGCGGGAAGCGACGCTGGGACGAAACACGCGTGGCGCAACTGGAAAGGAAGGTGGGGCAGCAGACGCTGGAGGTCGATTTTTTGAAGGGGTGCTTGCAGCGCATCGAGGAACATGTTTGGGAAGCAAACGCTAACCGGTAGACCGGAAACCAGCGGATGCCACAGGCATTGACTGGAAAGCCGCGATCTACCAATACATGCAAAAGCAAATCGAGGAAGGTGTCTCGATGACCGTGCAACGCATGTGCGAGTTGGGAACGGTGAGCCGGGCGGGCCTGTATCGGTTCGAGCCTGAAGGCGAACCGCCAGACGAGGATCTGGATCTGCCAGATGATCCAGCGCGTTGCCCTGGAGTTTCCGTTCTATGGCCGGCCACGGATTACAGCGGAACTCAGGCGGCGCGGCTGGCAGGTGAACCACAAGCGGGTGGGCCGCATCATGCGGGAGATAACCTGCTCTGTTTACGGCGGCGGGGGCTCGTGGTGACGACGGATTCCAACCACAATCTGCGGGTTATCCCAATCTGGCCAAGGAGATGGAAGTCACCGGTCTCGACCAGCTGGGAAGCGATCTTTTCGTCAGGCCGGAGCCGGTTCAGATTGAAGGCTACGATGGATGTCTGCATTAGTCCGCACGGCCAAACGCTGGATATTTCGAGGGCGGTCATTTTCCCCGGCGCACTAGCGCCGAAGAAGTCGGAGTTGATGATGGCGCGGCTTACGGATGGCGTTTTCAGAATGGACGCGGCCAGCGCGACAATCATGAAGAAGATCAACACCGGCGCTTTGCAATACGCGCCCGCTATTTCCGACAACGGTCTGGAACTATATTTCACGCGGGCTAGCCAGAAAACGCGGGCACGGACGCGCCGGGAGCTTCACTGCGTATCATGGTGGCGGCGCGGAGTTTAGTCAATGAGCCGTTCGGTGAACCACGCGCTTTGAACGGCGCTCACAGGTTTCGTTGAAGCTCCGACCGTTTCCCTGGATGGAAAGGAAATGTTCTTCCACAAGAAAGTAGGGAAGAAGTTCTTGATCTACCGGGCCGAGCGTAATGCGAGACAGGCTTACTTCGATTGTTGACCGCTTGAGTTGTGGATGCATATTGAGCTATCGACGATAATCTTTCTTGATGCCTCAGAAATCACCCACTACCGCGCGGCGCGAGCGTGACATCTACCGTGGCGACTCCGATCGTGGCTCCAGATAGGTTGGGAACGCCGTAAATGCTGACGAGCGCGGAAGCCAAGGTTGGATCCAAGGACAGAACATCACCCGCGCCGATATCAAAGAAGGGCGTGGTGTCCGTGGCGCTATTATTTACCGACCCTGTGACCTTGTCGGTCACTAGATTGATGATGAAGCTACCGATATCCGTCGTGGTGCCGCCTTTGGTGAAAACCAGTCCGCCCGAATGATAAATCAGGCCCGCAGTGAGATCGCCTTCCTTCAAAATCGGGAAGGTGGCATCTAAACCCGTGAGGGTGGAGGGCGCTATCGGAGCTATGCCGAAACCGAGACCCACGAGTGCGCCGACGGTGGCTGCGTTGAGGGCAACGGTCGTGACACCGCCGGTAATGGGCTCAGCGCTCAGGCCCGGCGACAATGTAAAAAAACGCCTACGATTAATAAGGCGGATGAAACAAACTTCCAGGGTTGCATGATTTCCTTTCTTCAGGTAGGCACGAAACAAGTTGCCCGGTACCGAAAAAGGAGATGCTCCCAAACTCCCTGTAGTTCTATGAAAGGGGTTGCTCGCACAAAAGCCGGTTTAGCTTTATTCAAATGCGGCGCGGGAAGTTTATTTTTACAAAACGACCGGAGCCCGCAAAACATAGGTTCACGAGCCTCTCAAACACAGTGCTATTTTTTCGAGGATTTGCCGGCCGTCACGGTTTTTGCCAAATCCACATGGCTGCCGGCAACTGCGCTGGCCGGTGGCATCCGCAAATTCTCGCCGATTAAGTTCGCCATGGCATGCACTTCCAGTCCTTCGGCTTCTTTGGTGAAAACCAGGCAGCTGCGTTCTTCGTCGAAGTCGGCTTGAATCCAATCGCCCGGGCTAACCTGGCTGGTGGCCATCAAATTGGAAAGGGGATGAACGAGCAGCCGCTCGATCGCTCGTTTCAAGTGACGGGCGCCGTATTTGATGTCGGTTCCTTCGGTGAGCAAATGATCTTTGCCGTTTTCCGAGACCGTGAAGACAAAGCATTTCTCGGCGGGAGAATACAGAATACGTTGCTGCACCTGACCCAGCTCCAGATCGAGAATCCGCCGCAGTTCAGGCTCGCCTAAGGGCCGGTAGACCACTACCTTGTCAATGCGATTCATGAACTCGGGCGTGAACTTGCGGCGCGCCGCTTCGACACCGGTACGGGCCACTTTCTTGGCGAGCGCTTCGTCGGGTTTGATTTGTTCAGAGGCCTCCGATCCCCGCAAGAAACCAAGTTTCGGGTTCACCAACGAACTCATCTCAGTCGCGCCCAGGTTGCTCGTCATGAAGATCATGGCGCGGGAGAAATCAACCTTGCGATTGTCTCCCAGGGTCAAAGTAGCTTTATCGAGAATGCCCAGCAGCAGGTTCCAAAGGGCGTCGCTGGCCTTTTCGATTTCGTCAAACAGGATGAAGCTCAATTTCACGGTGTCGCTGTGGTGCTGGTTGATCACTTCCTGGCTGAGCAGGGGGTGTGTTTCGCGATGGCCCAAATAGCCGGGAGGCGACCCAATGAGCTTCGCGATTTCATGGCTGTGCTGGAACTCAGCGCAGTCAATCTTAATTACCGCTCGTGAATTGTGCACCAGCGCCTCCGCCGTTGCCTCCACGGTGCGAGTCTTGCCTGATCCGGTGGGTCCGAGGAAAAGGAAATTTCCCACTGGCCTCCCGGGCGCGGACAAGCCAGTGATGTGCATCTGGTAGATGTTGACGATCTGTTCAATCGCCTCATCCTGCCCCACGATGAGTTTGAGCAGGGTTTTTTCCAACAGTTCGGCGTCTTTTCCCGTCCGCGTTGGATCTAGCACTTTCCGGAGCCGGCTCATAATATTCTTTGATCCTTCTTTCTACTTCTCGCGCTCGTCTTAGCCACACATGTCGAACTCAGCCTCACCTTCCGGTGACCGGTAATTGCGTCTAAGCTGCTTGCTAATGAATTCATCGTCCAAGGGCGGGTAGTTCATAAAGGATGTTCGTTATTTTTTTCTTAGGGGTTTTCTTACTTAGTTCTTTCTGGGGCGGGAGGGCCTCACCTCCACTCGACTGATTAAAGTACGTGCGGGCATCTGTAGAATATGTAGGACTATCTCGGCAATATCTCCAGGTGCAATCTTCCACTCGGAATTTTCTGAGGCCTTTCCCGAGAATTCCGTGTCCACACTCCCAGGCATGATGTAGCTCACCCGTATATTCTCTTGCCGGTGGTCTAGCATCAGCGCCTCGCTAAAGCCATTCATTCCGAACTTGCTGGCGTTATACCCGCTGCCCCCTGCAAACGGATTTTTTCCCGCTAAACTGCTGATATTAATAATAAATCCGCCGCCACCCTCGCGCATGCGCGGCACGGCCAAACGGCTGCAATAGAACGTGCCGGAGAGGTTGACCGCCAGCATCGCGTCCCATTCCTCAACCGTCAGATCCGCTGCCGGGCGGAATATGCCGAATCCCGCGTTATTCACCAGAATGTCGAGTCCGCCCAATTCGCGGTCGACAAATGCGAATAGATCGGAGACTTCGGCGCTCTTCGAAACATCAGCCACGCACGCGGCGCACTTCGTTTGCGGCACGGTTTCTTGCAAAGTTCTAAGCGCCTTCGTTAATTCGCTGTTTCTACGCGCGCAGATGACCACCTCGGCTCCTGCCCTAGCCAGCGCCGCTGCGGTGGCTAAGCCAATTCCCTTGGACGCGCCCGTCACTAACGCCCGCTTTCCCTTCAATGGCTCGCTCATTTGATTTCGCTTTCCTTTCGTCAAAAGTCGGATTGGGGCCGTGTTCCACCGCCATCCGCTCTTACGACAATCGTAAGCGGGTCAAATTTGAAACAGCCGGAATCGAGGGGAATTGCTTGCTTCTATACTTGAGAGTGGGCGATCCGAATGAGTGTTCTCTGGCTGCGTACAGCCGCCGCCTTGTATTCCTGCGGTCTGCTGTATGCCCTGGTTTATCTTTTCCGCAAAAGTACCCGCTTCTTCCGGCCGGCTCTCATTGCCTTCGGCGCAGGCGTCGTTTTCCATTTGGTGTCGTTGGTTGAGCTCTGGGGGGAGAGCGGTCATTTGCCGCTGAACAACTTTTATGAAGCAATCTCGCTATGTGCGTTCTTGATTGCCGTGTTGTTCCTGATCGCCTATTCTTTCTATCAGATTTCTGTCTTCAGTGTGTGCCTTTTCCCGCTAGTCTTCTTCATGACGGTGATTGGCGCCACCGAATTTCCGGTCGCAAAGTGGAGCGCCCAGGCGCGCGATACCTGGCTGTTGATTCACATTTCCACGGTGCTGATCGGCTATGCGGCATTATTTTTTGCGGCCGTCGCGGCGGTTTACTATCTGCTGCAAGAACGCCAACTGAAGCGCAAGAGCGTACCGCCCTCCGCCAACCGGCTGCCGCCCCTCGCAACGCTCGACCGCATCATTTCGCAAACCATGAACACTGGCTTCGTGTTCATCACCATTGGCACGGTGAGCGGCGTCGTGTGGGCATTTATTGAGAACGGCACCGGCTGGATCGGCGACCCGAAGATCGATTTCTTCCTATTCACCTGGGCCTTCTATCTGGCCATGATTTTCCTGCGGGTTTCAGCCGGCTGGCGCGGCCGCCGCATTGCCTGGCTCGCCGTCAGTGTGCTCGGCTGTTCCTTGATTACCTGGGCCACGCACGTGACGCTAAGGAGTTTTTGGTCGCGATGAAACTGCTGTTGGCCGGCGTCAACCATCGCACCGCTCCAGTCGAGTTGCGCGAGAAACTCGCTTATCGGTTGGAGGAAATCCCCGGCGCTCTGCTCGACATTCAAGCGCGCGGCGCCAAGGAAGCGCTTATTCTTTCCACCTGCAACCGGGTGGAATTAACCGCCACGCTCGACGACGATTTTGGCGTGGAGGCGCTCATTGAAACGCTGCTCTCCCATCGCACCGGATTAGCGGTAGACCAGATTCTGCCGCACCTTTACCGTTATGAGAACAGCGCGGCGATCCGGCATTTATTTCGCGTGGCGGCCAGTCTCGATTCGATGATTGTAGGCGAGCCGCAGATTCTGGGGCAGTTGAAGCAAGCCTGCGCGCAGGCGCGCGACAATGGCGCGATCGGCACGGTGCTGGATGCGGTGCTCACGCGCGCCTTTAAGGTAGCCAAACGCATTCGCTCGGAAACAGAAATTGGCCAAAACGCGGTTTCGGTGAGCTATGCGGCGGTGGAATTAGCGCGCGAAATTTTCGGCTCGCTGCACAAAAAGCGTGTCTTGATCGTCGGCGCGGGCAAAATGTCCGAGGGCGCGGCGCGCCACCTGATGCGCGCCGGCGCGGCTGCCATCTTTATCACCAACCGGACGGCGGAACGGGCCGAGGAGTTGGCGCGCGTCTTCAACGGCGAAGTAATCGCCTACGAAACGTTCCCGCAACGGCTGGGCGAAATGGATATCGTCATCACTTCGTCGGCCGCGCAGGGTTTCGTCATAACCCGCGACATGGTTCGCCGCGCCATTGAAGCGCGCAAGAATCAGCCCGTGTTCTTAATTGATATCGCGGTGCCGCGCAACGTCGAACCAAGCGTGGCCGATATTGAGCATGCCTTTCTTTATGACATCGATGATTTGCAGCGGCTGACCGAGCAGAATCTGAAAACGCGCCAGGATGTGGCGCAGCAGGCCGAGGAAATCGTCAGCAATGAAGTAGCGCGTCTCGAAGCCAAGCTGCGGGCGCGCGATGTAACACCGACGATTGTCAGCTTGCAGGAACAGTTCGAGGCCATCCGCCAGGACATGCTGGGGCGCTACCGCGCGCCGCTGGCCGGCTTGACGCCGGAACAGCAGGAAGCGATGGAAGCCATGACGCGCGGCATGATCAACAAGATCGCCCACGGGCCCATCTCGGAAATGCGCAAGCAAGCGGCGGTGGCCGAAGGCGCGGAAGCGGCGCGCGACGGTGAATTGGTCAGTGCGGTGCGCCGCATTTTCCACCTGCGCGAGCGCTAGAGACGCATGCTGATCATTGGCTCTCGCGGCTCGCAGCTGGCGCTTTGGCAAGCGCACTTCATCGCTGGCCAACTCAACGAAATGGGCGTGACAAGCCGCATTGAGATCATCAAGACCACGGGCGACCATCTGCAAACCGCTTCGCTCACACAAAGCGGCGGCAAAGGGTTGTTCACCAAGGAGATTGAAGAGGCGCTGCTGCGCGGCCAGATCGATCTGGCGGTGCATAGCCTGAAGGATTTGCCGACGGAATCGCCGGCCGGGTTGACGATTGCTGCTGTGCCGCTGCGCGCGAATCCGTTTGATGCGATGATCGGCAGCCGTTTGGCAGATCTGGCGGCCGGCGCTTTGGTGGGAACCAGTTCGCCCAGGCGCAGCGCGCAATTGCGCCTCCGGCGGCCCGATCTGCGATTTGAAGCGATACGCGGCAACGTGGATACCCGCCTGCGGAAACTGCACAACGGCGAATTTCAGGCGATCCTGCTGGCCGCCGCCGGACTCGAACGGCTGGGCTTGCAACACGAAATTGCCGAGGTGTTTGCTCCCGAAGAGTTGTGTCCTGCCCCGGGCCAAGGCGCGCTGGGAATTCAGACGCGGGTGAACGATGAAGCCGGAACCATTTGCGCGCAGCTGGATCATGAGCCGACGAGCCAAGCCGTACGAGCCGAACGCGCCGTGCTCGCCGGTTTGGGCGGCGGGTGCCAACTGCCGGTGGGCGCCTATGCAGTGGTAAAGAACGAGTTGCTTTCGCTGGCGAGTGTGGTGGTGGCGGAGCAGGCGGCAGCGATCAGAGCGCATATTGAAGGCAGGGCACAGGACGCTGAGGAGTTGGGCCGCGCGGTGGCCGCCGACCTGTTGGCACAGGGCGCGGGATGCCTTCGCTAAACGGCTTGCGCATCGTGGTGACGCGCGCGGCGCATCAGGCGGAAGAACTTGCCAAGCCACTGCGCGAACGCGGCGCGACGCCCGTTTTGCTGCCGGTGATCGCGATTGCACCCGCGGCCGATCCAGCGCCGCTGGCCGAAGCAATCACCAACATCGCCCGCTACGATTGGATCGTTTTCACCAGCGCGAACGCTATCAGCGCGCTGGGCGCACAGCCTCACGCCCGAGCGAAGGTGGCGACAGTGGGTGCGGCGACGCGCGAATTCGCCGAGCAGCGCGGTTGGCGGGTGAGCGTGACGCCCGCGAGCTATGTGGCGGAATCGCTGGTTGAGGCGCTGGGCGCGGAAGAACTTTCCGGACAGCGGGTGCTGATACCCAGCGCGGCGATTACCCGCGATGTGGTGCGCGAAGAATTGACGCGGCGGGGCGCGCTGGTCGATGTGGTGGAAGCTTACCGCAATGTTGTGCCGCCGGGAGCGGCCGGCACGGCGCAGGCCGTTTTTCAACCGCCCTATCCCGATTGGGTCACCTTCGCCAGCTCGTCGGCGGTGGAGAATCTGGTTGGACTAGTGGGGAACCGTTTGCAGCACTCGAAGCTCGCGAGTATCGGGCCGGTGACCAGCGCCACGATTCGCAAGCACTCCTTCGAAGTGCACGCTGAACCGGCGCAACATACCATTCCGGGATTAGTGCAAGCCATCGAAGACAGCTTGCCGTAACTGCTCGGTCAATTCTTCGGCGGACAACCCAGCATCGAGCGGCAATGGTTCGCCCACATAGACCGTGACTTTGCCGCTGCGGAACCAGCGGCCGGACGCCTTCAATTCGCCCAAGCCATCAATGCGCAGCGGGATGGCTTCGGTGCCAAGACTCTGCCAAAGCAGACCCGCGCCGGTTTTGAACGGTTGTGCGCTGCCATCTTCGGAACGCCGGCCTTCGGGGAAAACGATGACATTGTAGCCGCGGTCGAGCGCTTCGCCCGCATGTTGAAAGCTGCGCCGGAAACCGCTCAATTGCGGCAGCGGAAAGACGTTGAACAAACCAGTGATGAGCCAGTAGGCAAAGGGAGAAAGCAGATTGAGATACCAGCTGCCTTGATTGCGTCCCTGGCGGTAATCGCGCAGCATTTCGGCGGACATGGCGATCGCCGTGCGGCGGCGGATCTTGCCGGGCAGCGCGTAAAGAATGAAGGGCGCATCGTAGGAAGTGACGTGATTTGCCACGATCAAGGCCGGCGAACCGGGCCAGCGCGTGGCACGGCAAATCACTTTGGGCTTAGCCAGAAAACGCACCAAACGCATGGCCACCAGTTCGATAAACGCGGCGCGCACCAGTTGCATTGCGCGGCTCCACGGCCAATGCCAGTAGGCGTGTTCCCCCGGCTGGCTCTGGCCCGCAGCGCTGGCCTGTTCCACCAACCGCCGCACGTCCTCGTGCGAGGCCACGGTTTGCAACGCGCTATCGTCAAGCGCGATACCATACTGCTGCTCGAGTTGCGCCTGCAACTCGACGCGGCCGAGACTGTCCAAATTCAGAGCGCCGCTTGGCTCGCCGGCATCGCTCGATAGGGCCAGGCGGCGCGCGACTTCGCGCTTGAGAATCTTGCCGGTGGAGGTGCGCGGCAAATCCGGTTCGGGCCAGACGTTCCAATGGCGGATCTGCTGAAAACCGGCGAGCTCGCGATTGGCCGCCTCCACCGCCGCGGCGGCGGAGGCATCATGCTGCATCACCAGAACGGCGCGCGCTTCGGGGCCGTTGCCAAAATCGTTTTCAATCACTGCTACCGCTTTGACGCCCCGCTGCCGGGCAACGGCGTTCTCCAAGTCTTCCGGATAAATATTCAGGCCCGACGAAGTGACGATGACGTCTTTCTTGCGTCCGCGAAAATGCAGATTCCCTTGCGGGTCGAACTCCGCCAGATCGCCGGTGGCGAGCCACGCGGAATCCTGGCGCTCAAGGCGGCCGTGCTGCCAAGTTGTGTTGGAAATAGTCTCGCCGCGCACCAACACTTCGCCGTCGCCGCTCAACCTCACTTCCCTGCCCGGCAGCACCTGGCCGATGGTTCCTTGCGCCGCGTGAAACGGATGATTGAGACTGACGAGCGCGGTGGTTTCGGTCATGCCATAGCCTTGGATCACGACGAAACCCAGCCGACTCCAGAACTGCTCGCCGGCGGTGGAGAGCGCCGCGCCGCCGCAGACAAACGCCCAGAACTTCAGGCCGAAAAAGCGGTGAACATCGCGGAATTGCCACCAGCGCTGCCACGCTTTCAACGGAGCGGCCGCTTCGACGCGCGCCGCCAAGCCTGGAAAACGCTCCAACGCGAAGGCCTGCATCAGATCGAGCACGCGCGGCACGGCAGCCACTACCGAAATCCGTTCGCGGCGAATGCGGCCGGCGAGTTCGGCGGCTACCAGTCTTGTTTCGTAGTGAAGTTCGGCGGCCAATAGAGGCGGCGTCCACAATCCCATGAACTGTCCGAACACATGGCTCAGCGGCAAGGTATGCAGAATGCGAACCGGATGGAACGGTTTCTCATACTTGAGGTACTTCTGCATTTCCTGCTCGATGGGGGCGAGACTGGCCAGTACGTTGCGATGCGTATGCACGATGCCTTTGGGTTCGCCGGTGGTGCCGGAAGTAAAAATGATTTGGAGAGTGTCGTCCGGCGTCAGGTTTTCGATGAGGCCGGCTTGTTGCGCGGGTAGTCCAGAATTGAAATCTTCGAAAGCGATGCGCGGGATAGCGGAGCGCAGCAGTATGAGTTTGGCGGCATCGGCCACCAGACATTTGGGCGTAACCTCAGCGATGACGCGCTCGACAAAATCCAGCGTTCCCGCGGCATCCAGCGGTACCGGAACCACGCCGCGCAGGATACAGCCAAAAAAGGCCGCCACCCATTCCGCGCAGTTCTCGCCCCAGATCACGACGCGCTCGCCTTTCACAATGGAGCGCCGGGCGAGTTCGGCGGCAAAGCGCCGGCTGAGGACCGCCAGTTGAGAATAGGTAGTGCGCTGCTGCCGCACGCCACGCGGCGCGACGATGGCGGTGTCTGCGCCATGCCGGTCAAAATCCGAAACGATAGTGGCAAGATTTTCGCGGACGCGGAGCACGGTAATAGGGTAAGGCATGGCGTTGCGCCGGGCGATCAGGCGGCGGCGGACTGGGCGACCTCCGAACCCCGATTTTGCAGACGCCGATCCATTTCGGCCTCAAATTGCGCTTCGAAGGCAGGGTTTTGGATGGTGGCGTTCACGTTGGCGATCAGGTTCTTGGTGACCTGGCTACCCAATTCGCATCTTTTGAGGCGAACATCCCACTCATGGTGTTCCTTTTTCATGGCGTGGCGCTCGGTTTTGATGCGAATTTCCTCGTTTTTGCGGTTTTGCGCTTCGAAGCCATTTTCGGCCTTGCGCCTTTCGGATCTGAGCTTTACGAGGTCGTTCAGGCATTTGTGGAAAGCGCGGGTATGGGTGGTTTGGTAGCGCAGGTAGAGCCCAAAGAGCGCGGCGTCGGTAGTTTGGCCAGTTTGCGGGTCGAGGCAGGTGTTTTGCAGGGTTTGAGCGCGGTTGGCGAGCCAGTGAGATTCGGCCATGCTGTTGATTAATATGGATTCGGTTTCGGTGTTGGGATCATGTTCTTCGGCGAGAGAAGCTTTTAACGCTTCGAAGCCATTGGGGTCTTCCGTGGAGAGGAGGACGAAGGTTCCGTTGTGACGGGCGAGGCCGTGGGTAGTGCGGTTTTGGGAAGAGATGGCGCGACCGGTTTCGGATTTCGGACCGGTTGAAAGCTCGGAGTTGGCGCGGTTAGCGGTGAGTTGAGCGTCCGAGACGGGCTTGACGGGTTTGGGAGTGTCGGGAACCGTTACGACGACGGGCGGCTCGGGAGTTGATGCGGGCGCGGGAGTTGGAGTGGGTTGCGGTGTGGGGAAGCCGGCTTTGCGGGCGAGCTTGCGATCTTTGTGCGCAGCGGCACGGCGTTCTTTGCGATTCATATGGATGATAGTCCTTTCGCTACGAGTAGAAAGGCCGCTGGGGGCTTTTCTGGCTTCAAAATACCTCGCGGCCGAGAGTGGACTGTACGCGGAGGGGCGTTCTTGAAGGCCGGAAATTGCCCGTAAGCTGCTGGCTAGATTCAAGTTATAAATATTTTCAAGTTTTTTTCAAAGCTTGTGACTGGAAAGTGAGGAGTAACGGAAGGTCTCGGCGCAGTTCTTCCAGGGGGAGTGCCGTGGCTTGGAGATTGGCGTTCGTCCTTAGTAATGCTCCCATCGCACCGACCAGTGTTCGTCGGACCGGGCGGATTTGATTATCAGGTTTCCGTCTGGACTGAATTGATACACGCGGGGAAGATCTTTACCGACTAAAAGGGTGCCGGTGTTCGATCCGATGATGTGATGAGTCACGGTATGAGCCGCTTCGTTCATGTCGAAGCTGCCGAATGAAGCTTCGTAGCCGTCGTGGACGTACTCATTCGAAAGCGAGCTCGCTGATTTTGGATACATGAGCTGAACGGACACATGGCCGTCGCGGGTATAAATCAGCATGCCCAGCGGCAGTGCTGTGGTTACCGGCTGTCCATCAGATCCCGCGATGGCGGCAAGACGCCAGGCGCCAATTAACCGGCCCTTGTCGTTCTTGCCGCCAGAGCTCGTGTTGAAGGCGGTCGTGAGCAACAAGACCGCCGCGAGGATTGCCAAACCGATTTTGTTCGTTGTCATTCAGTATCCCTTCGCCTTATCGCCCTACCAGCTTTTCGTGAAAGGCCGGATAGCGCGCTCCTGCAATTTTGATCTGGGAGGATGCGCTTTCGATGGCTGCGAGATCCTCCGGCGTGAATCCGACACTCAGCGCTCCCAGATTCTCGTCGAGCCGATCAAGCTTGGTGGTGCCAGGAATAGGCACGATCCACGGCCTCTTTGCCAGCAGCCAAGCAAGCGCGACCTGCGCAGGCGTTACCTCTTTGCGGGCCGCAAATTGAGTGAGCAAATCCACCAACGCTTGATTTTCTTTCCGACTTTCCTGGTTAAAGCGCGGCACGGTGCCGCGAAAATCTGTGCTGTCGAATTTGGTCTCCGCGGTAATCTTGCCTGTGAGAAAACCTTTGCCGAGGGGGCTGAAGGGAACAAAACCAATGCCGAGTTCCGCGAGAGCCGGCATGATCTCCCGCTCCGGCTCCCGCCAAAAGAGCGAGTATTCGCTCTGCAGGGCGGCAACGGGCTGCACGGCATGAGCGCGCCGGATGGTCTGTGCTCCGGCCTCGGAAAGCCCAAAGTGCTTGACCTTGCCTTCCTGAATCAGCTGTTTAACGGCACCGGCTACATCTTCAATCGGAACGTTCAAATCGACGCGGTGCTGGTAGAACAGATCCAGCGCGTCCACTTTTAGACGCTTAAGCGAAGCCTCCGCCACCTGCTTAATGTGTTCCGGCCGGCTGTTGAGCGCAGTCCACTTGCCGCCGTCGCCGGGGTTTGGTTGCCAGCCGAACTTTGTGGCGATCACCACTTGCCCGCGAAATGGAGCCAAGGCTTCGCCAACCAATTCTTCGTTCGTGAAGGGGCCGTATACTTCCGCGGTGTCGAAGAAGGTAACGCCTCTGTCCACTGCGGCACGCAGAAGGGCGGTCATCTCGTGCTTGTCTTTGGGGGGGCCATAGGACGAGCTCATTCCCATGCAGCCGAGACCGATGGCAGAAACATCTAGGCCGGACTTTCCGAGTGTGCGTTTTTGCATCGAGGCTCCTTTTCCAGAATCTTGGTCGGCTGAATGCGGCACGCTAAAGGACAAAGGCTACTTGCCGGGAGCTGCCGTCCAAACCTGCTGCACGATCAGCCAATTCGCCTTACCCGTATGCCGGTAGACCGTCAAATAGTCACCCTGGAAGTGTTTTCTCTCGCCGCTTCCCGTTAGAGTAACGGTCTCATCATAACTGCCTCCCTCGTAGGCAAGATTTCCTGAAAACTCCGACGCCCTGGGAGTCATGGTAATCTTGGCCCGAAAAGTCTTAAACACCGTTTCATAGAGCTGACGTAACTCCTTGCCACTAGCGTGCGTACCATCGGGATTGGTGAAAGTCGCATCGCTCGCGTACGCAGCAAGAGATGCCTGTAAGTCTCGCGTCTCCAGGCAATGCACCCAACTCTTGCGGAGCACATTGAAGTCTGGACCCGGCGGCGACTGAGCGTGGATCCGAGGCGCGGTCAGTAGCGTCAAGGTCAGCAAGACGGAATAAGGGAGTCGGCGGAATGTCATTTGCCCTTCGTACAATCGGCGTTGCGCACAATGATAGATAGGATTTTTATTCTATGCGATTCATCGTGCTTGCTCTCGCCACCCTTGTCCTAACGGCCACGCCGACCGAGGAAGAAGCCGCCACGGCCGGGCAAAAATGGCTCACTCTCCTCGACAACGAAAAATATGTCGACAGCTGGAAGGAGGCCGCATCCATGTTCCGGGATCAGGTTGGCGAGGATCAGTGGGTGGCTTCCCTGACACAGTTCCGGCAGCCGCTTGGCCACCTGGCGGCCCGCTCTGTGGCGCGCATCGATTTCACCAGAACTCTGCGCGGCGCGCCCGACGCCGAGTACAGTATCATTCACTTCAAAACCGATTTCACTAAGAAGACCGCTGTCACCGAACGCCTCACGCTGGTGAAGGAAAACGGCGCGTGGCAGGCCGCCGCCTACGCCATTCACTAGCCGGAAAAGATGTCAGCCATGCCTGACACGTTTTTCACGTTGCTCGCTTCGGCCTCAGTCCACTTTCTGCTCGCGATATCTTCTAATTTCATAAATGGCTGGTCGCTCAAATCGCTGCGCCGGTAAACGCGATGACCTGAAATTGTGCTGATCCAGCTGAGATAACGAAAGTAGGCGGCAAAGGCTACGGGAAGTCCCGCAGCCTGCACATAAGCGCACTTGAGGCCGACGTTAAGGTACGACGGTGCCGCGCCACAAAGTGACGGGGGTTCCGGGAACGACAAAGAAATCTCCGGGCGGGTTTTGCCGGACCACCAGTGGCCCTGCAGTGCCCTGTTCCCATGCAGCCTTGAACCCGGCTTTTTGCAGGGTAGCGACAGCGTATTTATGCGCCGGATGAGAGCCTGGCGTGTCCGTCGCCATCCCGACCACGTCAGGCACCTGCAAGGCTTTGGCAAGATTCCAGTTCACGGTGTATTGCGAATTGTTTCCGCAGCCCGAGGGAGAGTGTGTGCCGGCATGCACAGTTTGATGAGTGAACGTTGTGTTCGGTATCAACTTCAACAGATCTCCGTAGACAAAACGACTCTGCTCGGCTGCGACCACGCCGTCACACTTCGAGCGCAGAATGCCTTGCAATTCGGTGTTGAACCAATCGTGGTCGGCGCCAAGCGCCGAGGCGGTTTGAGGGGGCGTAGGTCCTTGGCCGTTGGCCCAGTTGATGCCCAAGTTTTGCAATGCGGTCTGCACTTCCGCACTGCTCGCCGAGCCGGCATTCAGAATCAGGTAATTGAGAAGGAACGAGTCGTCCTGGCCGACCTCGATGCCGCTAAAAGATAGCTGCACCTGGTGACTGCCGTTGTTAACGTTTCCCATCGCTTTGAATAATGGTTTTGGGTCCAAGCTTCCGAGCTTCAGCGTAAATGCCACGAAGTTTGTGTCTTCGTGTTTGGAACGCGTTTGCGTGATGCTAAATGAATCGAGTGTGAAATTAAACAGTGCCATTTTGTGCCTTTCTTTTTTTGAGTTGTATCCGTGTCTGGGATGATTCCAGGACGGATGAGAGTTCGTTTGCCATTCAGTGGATGTACCTGGGAAGCGGGGTTGACAATTTCCAATTGCTATTGAGGAAGCGTTTTGAGGCGGAGCTTCGCCTCGGCGCTACCTTGAGCCGCGGCTTTCTCGAGCCACTCGCGCGCTTTCGCATAATCCTGAGCGACGCCTAAACCATCGCGATAGATCTCTCCCAGATTTTTCATTGCCTCGGCGCTGCCGGCCGCAGCGGCTTGTTCGAAGAGCTGGCGGCCCTTGGTGTAATCCCGCGGCACGCCCCAGCCATTGACGCACAAAACGCCAAGGCCATTTTTGGCTACTTCGGAACCGGCATCGGCGGCACTCTCATACCAATGACGGGCATTAACATAATCCTTGGTCACGCCCCAGCCGTTCAGATACAAGATGCCCAATTCATCCATGGCCGTGGGGTTCCCGGCAGCCGCGGCCTTGGCATACCATTGAGCGGCTTGCTGGTAGTCCTGCGGCACACCCCAACCGTTCAGATACAATCCTGCGAGGTTCAGCATGGCGTATGCGCTGCCGCCGGCGACGCCCTTTTCGAACCACCCGCGCGCTTGCTGGTAATCCTGCGCTACGCCCCAGCCCCCGCGGTACAAAACGCCCAGATTGCTCATCGCATCAGCGTTCCCGGAAGCGGCGGCCTTTTGGTACAACTGGCGGGCCTGCGCATAGTCGGCAGGAACACCCCAGCCCTGGTCGTACAAAATGCCCAAATTGAACGTGGCGTCGCTGCTGCCAGCCGCCATCCCCTTGGAGTACCAAGTGCGCGCTTGCGCATAATCCAGCGCCACACCCCAGCCGTTCATATAGAGACGGCCCAGTTCGTTCATCGCCTCCGCATCACCAGCCGCGGCAGCCTTGCTGAACCACACACTGGCTTCTTGGTAATCGCGCTTGACACCCCAGCCATTCATGTACAAACGGCCGAGATTGTGCGCTGCCTCCGAGTTGGCGGCGTTGTCGCCTTTTTCTCCCCAGCGGTGCGACCAAGAAACTCCAAAGCCGTTCAGCGACAGAACCAGCCGTCCCTTACTGACTTCGGCCCCGCCGGCATGCACAGCTTTTTCGAACCATTCGCGCGCATGGTTGTAGTCCTGTGCCACGCCCCAGCCGTTACCATACAAAATGCCAAGATTGTTCATCGCCTTGGGATTGCCGGCGGCAGCGGCCTTTTGATACCACTGACGGGCTTGGGCAAAATCTTGGGCAATGCCCCAACCGTTCTGATAGAAAACCCCAAGCTCGTTCACTGCCTCCGTTTCGCCGGCAGCCGCCGATTTTTCGTACCACTGGCGCGCTTGGGTGTAATCTTGCGCCACGCCCCAAGCACTCTGATACATCAACCCGAGGTAGAGCTCGCCCTCTGCATTGCCGCCGGCGGCCAATTTTTGAAGCAGTGGCAGAGCTTCGCGGTAGCGGCCGGCGCTCAGCAAAGCCTTCGCATCTTCGAGCGAGAGCGCGGCGTGCAACGAGAGGGGTGTCACATGGATCACCGTGGTTAACATCAAACCGAGAGAAAATGCGCTTCGCATATGTCCTGCCGCTTTCCTTGTTTGTGCGCGAAAAACTTTAGCCGGCTTCGAGCCGCATCTTCATTCGCGATGGTCGGGGCGAAAGCTTGTCCGATTCACGTGCTGGGCGACGGATTCGCCGAGTTTGGAGCCGTCTTCCACGGAATGGAGGAAATGAAAACCGGCAAGGACGCGCGCCCAAGACACTTCATCGAGCCAATCCGCCGTGTTCTCGAAGGTGTGCGTATGAACGACGCCGGTGAAGGCCAAGCTGTCGATCACCACATGCACTTTGGGAGTTCCAAAGTAATCTTCAACCAAATGAGAAACTCCGGATGTGAAGCAAACGTGGGCCGCTGGATATTCGGGATGATTCGGCGTGACGCCGAGCGGCGTCCAAGCGGGATCGGCGGCCAACTCGGCATTTCCGCCGCCCGCTTGGATCGCGGTGACCGGACGCCAAAAGTTGTAGGTGTATTTGGCGTTGTAACAGCCAATTATCGAATCTGCGGCGCCTGTCCAAAGCACGGCCATCAGGCGCGCGGTATCCATTAGCCCGAGCCGGTAATTTTGCACCAGGTAGTTCCAAGCGCGAGCATATTGTTGAGAGGTGTTCTCAGTCCAAAACAAGCCAATCTCGGTTTGCCCGGGCGTCCTAACGGAGCTGGTCTTGTCGCCTAACAGGCGGGTGACGTTATAGTTTGCAGCCCACTCTTCGGAGGAGAGCTGAGTTGGCCCAGGCGGGAGGAATTGGGAAGCGGAGTAGAGAGTGAAAGGACGCATGTCTCCCAGCCAAGGCGTTGCCGCCGGCAGAAACCCTGGCGGCGTGGGCTGCCATACGCCGGGACCGCTGCCGGGCTGATAGGGCACATCCGCCAGGAGGCCATCCCCCATTCGGGCGGAAATCAGCGCTTGGGCCGATGCCTCGCCAACGGCGACTCCGTCTTTTAGGGCGCGCGGCGTTGAGACGAGTTGCGCTAATGAGTCGTTGTAGCTCGCATCTAGAGTTGCTTTCTGTTGCGGAAAATAATAGACCAGCACGCGGTGTGCCGCCGCTATCGCCGCTGCTTCTTCGGAGGCGTCGCGGCCGCACCGTCCGTCGTAATAGAACGGCTTGAATCGGCGATGGATGCTATTAACCGCGTCATATACGGCAATGCTCTCATAAGCAAACCATACGGCGGACACGCCGGGCCCGTTCCCTCCGCGGGCCACGATGGTAGCCGATGCGATAGCGTTCCAGGCTGTAATTACGTTCTGTCCCAGCAGGCTGCCGGCCAAGGTTGAGACGACTGCGGCCAGAAATAGAGATCGAATTGTCAACTTCATTTGCTTCACTCCTGATTTAAGTTCCGAGTTTCAAGGCCGGGTCGAGGCAGGGCCTTGCTGTGGATTCAACTTTGCCATAGTGCGCGAAAACATGAAATGAGCCTGCCGATGAGTTGTTACTTACCTTCATATGAGGAGCTAACTAATTGCCGGCAAGATAGTTAGCGCACCGCCCCGCACAAAGAGCGCTAGAATGAGTTGGGGAAAATGGCGGCGGGAGGGGCACCAGCGCGGCAAAGCGTCATCCGTTTCGGAGACTTTGAACTTGACGTCTCGCGACAAACACTTTGCCGGCAGGGTATCCGGCTGAAGCTGCAGAACCAACCGTGCCAAGTTTTAGCGCTGCTGATTCAGCGTGCTCCTGGAGTTGTTTCGCGCGACGAAATCCGGCAGCGGGTGTGGGGGGAAAACGTCGTCATTGACGTCGAGCGAAATATCAACTTCTGTATTCGCCAAATTCGCGGGGTCTTGCTCGATAACGCGGCAGCGCCACGTTTTATTGAGACGCTTCCTCGCGAGGGCTATCGCTTTATCGGCCACTTGGATGGAATTGCCGGCCGGGAAGCGCCAAGTCAGAACGGCTTTGCTCAGGCCGAAGGAGAGGTTCCGCCTAACATCGTCGAACGCACTGATAGGCGTTGGCTCATCCTAGCGATAACAATCGCGGGAGTTCTGGCGGCAGCGGCGGCGGCATTTTGGCTCCCGAGGCGCGACCTTCAGATCAGGGTGTCGGGCATTTCTCCGGTAACCAGTTACGCCGGCGACGAGCGCGAACCATCCTTGTCACCTGACGGCCGGCAAGTTGCGTTTTCCTGGAACGGGGAAGATGGCCACGGCCACATCTATGTGAAGCTACTGGGTGAACAGCATTTCCTGCGGCTCACGAATGACCCCGCTGAAGACCGTTTTCCGGCTTGGTCGCCGGATGGCAAACAGATAGCTTTTATGCGCCGCCGAACGGATTCTGAATCTGAGATCACGCTGATCTCGGCAATAGGCGGTCCGGAACGCATTCTGCGCCGGGTGCAAACGGGATATTTTGTGGCCGGCGCCAAAAGAATGATGGCTTGGTCGCCGGACGGGAAATGGCTTTGCTTTACGAGCGAACCGGCGCCCTCCAGCCGCCATGCGCTCTTTCTGCTGTCGCTTGATTCGGGCAGCGTGCGCCCGCTGTACGCAGGGTCAATCAGCGCCGGCGGCGATAGTTCGCCGGCGTTTTCGCCAGACGGGCGTTGGCTTGCTTTTGGCCGCTTCAGCAGTCCTTCCAGCAGCCAAATATTTTTCCAACACCTTACCAGTAAACTAGAGCCTGCCGGCGAACCTTTGTTAGTGTCGAATACGTCAGGTAGCCCCACAACGCCGGTTTGGCTGCCGGATAGCAAGCATATCCTTTTCCTCGATTACGGCGGATCGAGAATTTCGCAGGCGAGAATCGGCGGCGCGGCTAAACTTGTTTATATAGCGAGTGCCAGTCTCAGCGGACTTACACTGGACGGATCGGGAGCGCACTTGATTGCTTCGAGCGCTGTGGGTAACGACGATATCGAGAGCTTGCCTTTGCAAGGATTGAAGGCCGCTGGGACGGCCCGGCGGTTAGTCTATTCGACAGCCAGCGAGGCTCAGCCGCGCTTTTCTCCCGATGGAAAATGGCTGGCATTTAAGAGTGATCGCAGCGGTTCGTCGGAGATTTGGCTTGCCGACGCGGACGGCGAGAATCCTCGTCAGCTAACTCACCTGGGCGCTTATATAGCCGGCTACCCGAAATGGTCTCCCGATAGCAATTTCCTGGTGTTTCACGCCCGACGACCGGACGAGGGGCAGATTTACACGATTCGCATAAAAGATGGAGTTACCCGGCAAATCACCCATCAGACTCCAGGCTTTGCCGACGCCTCGTTTTCAAGCGACGGCACGGCCCTCTACATGTTTCGGCACATTCCCTATGCGCCGCGCCTTTTTCGCGCTTCCCTTAAAGATCTCACGCTAGAGCCTCTCTGGCCTGGCTGCTGCGCGATGGAGGCACCTGGCCGGGGGCTGTTGCTCTACGCAAAGTACGAACAACCGGGCATTTATGCCCGTTCTCTGTCGGGTGATGCCGGCAGAAATCCTGAAACCCGTCTGGTGGAAGACTACGTGCCGCCAGATGGGCGCTTCGCACCGATGGACGATGGCATTTATTACGTCGGGTGTACAGCGACCGGCCAGCCGCGCGCCTTCCGTTTCTACTCCTTTGCTTCACGCCAATCGGTAGATATCGCCCCTACTCCGTCGAATTACGATGCTGACATCGCCGTCTCGCCGGACCGAACAAGACTCGCTTACACAACACAAGTGAAAGGAAGCCGAGACTTAGTCCAGCTCGACCTCAAGTAGTTTTGATTTGAGCTACCGCGAACTGCTGATTGACGGCTCTGTGAAGCGGAAGCGTGACGATTACTTCCCTTCTCTTCCGCGCTGGCCGCATCAACTGCCTTCAATGCCCGGGCAGTAAAATGCGACCGCGGTAGTTTGTCTTAAGACGATCGCGGGCGTCATGAGCCTGTATAATTATGTATAGATGGCGCTCACAGACGAAGACAAGACATGGTTCGCTGCGCAGTTAGGAGTTCTCCGCGCCGAGTCTAGCGAGCGGATCAATGCGCTCCGCGCCGAATTTAGCGAGCACGTCAGCGCGCTCCGCGCGGGATTTAGCGAGCAACTCAGCGCGCTCCGCGCCGAATTTATACAGCGATTGGAGGCCCAACGGATCGAGCTTAGCGATCGCATCGAGAAATCTGAAACCACGCTGCTCACGGAGTTTCACAAGTGGGCTTCGCCAGTCGAGCTTCGCCAACGCAGCCACGCCGCCGCTATGCGAGCATTTGACGCGGAACTAGAAGCCGTGTCCGAACGCGTGACGAAGCTCGAACGCCCAGCACCGCCAGCAGCTTGATTCCGCTAGCGAGGTATCTCTTTTTGCCGATCGCCAAGGGCGGAATAGGTACGACTGCGGTGCTGGCGTGGATTCCAAGATAACTCCAAGGGTGATCGGCCGGACGGGAGACAATTGTAAGCCCACCGTTTACTTCCCTTTTTCCTCCGCGCTCGGCGTATCGTCCGCCTTCAAATCCCCGAGCGCGTACTGAATCCCGGCAAGCAAATGCGCGAGCAGTTGTGGGTTGGCGTAGACTTCTTCCGCGTGCCCATGCGCCATATAAAAGACACGCCCTTTGCCTTCGCGCCTGATCCAGCTCAAACCATAATCGTGGTCGGCCCGCGGATAATCTTCCTTCGCTTTATCCGCGTCGCTCATCTTCGAGTAATCGATACTCGTCAGCACGTGCACATTTTCGCGCGACCAACTCTTCACGCCGAAGGTATAGGTCTCATCGTTAATGGCGAAGCCATCCTTGAACATCGCGGTGAGCGGGCTGTCCGGATCGTCGATTTTATACACAATGTGCTGCGGGTAAACCCAGTGAAATTTGAAATAGGCGCCGATCATTTTGTTGAACTCAGGCCAAGTGCCTTCCTGATGATCGGGCCCGGTCTTGGCGGCGGGCGGCGCGGCCGGCGCACCCGTCCGGCGAGCGGCGGCGAGGCTACTGAACAAAATTCGCCCAAATCCAGACTTGAAATCCTGCACGCTGACTTTGCCCGCATGGGCGGTGTCGGCCATGGCGAACCACTTGTCGGCCAAGGCGCTGAGTTCCGCCGCGTCGAGCGTCTTGTCTTCGTCTTTATCGGCCGACGCGATCATGCCGCCGGCGATCATGCCGCCAATCTCCGGCCCGTCGCTGGCTTTATGATAAGAATCCGAGGCGGCATGGATGCCCGCCAGTCCTTTTCCCGAGCGCACGAACTCGAGCAGGGCTTTCTTGCGCGCCGCCGTGACGGCCGAATCGGCATCGTCGAGAAAGAAGCCCGTCGTGCTGTCCAGGAAGACTAAGTCATATTGCCGCAGATTGGCGGCCGTAATCACGGACGAGTCATAGCTCACATCGGTGGTCCAAGAGCCGGTTTTGGTTCCCAGTTCTTCAACTGTCTTCGCCGCGAGGGGAATGGAGGAGTGCACAAACCCCGCCGCCTTACACAGCACCAAGACCTTGCGCGGCTTTAGCGGCGTGGCCGGTGCCGACTGTGGCAGAGCCGCCTCCATCTTCCTTTGGTCTTCCGGCTTCGGCGTCTGACTGCGCGGCGGCGAGATCATCCCCATAAAGGTGGATTCTGGAAAGGCCGCATTCAGCGCATTGGTCAGTTGCTGTTGATCCACACGGTCGCGCCCGCCTAGCCACTGCGTCATGGCGGTTCGCAACTCATCGCGCGTCAGGTAGCCATCGTGATTGGCATCGGCAGCTAAGAAGAAATCCGCGCTGGCCGCCGCTAAGCCTAGAACGGCGCACGCGACCGCCATGAAAACACATTTGGTGAAACCTTTCATGCGTTGATACTATCGCGTCCGGGCGTCGAAATCGCTTCCCGGTTAAAACAATGTCGAATTTATCTTGACTAAGCTTCTATACTGAGTATACTGAGTATATACAGAATGACCGATGGCTTTCTCATCTCACAATCCGATAAACGGCCCATCTACCTGCAGATCATGGAGCAGATCAAGCAGCGGATTGCGGTGGGCGATTGGGCGGAGGGTCAAGCCATCCCTTCCATCCGCCAGTTGGCGGTGGACCTGGAGGTTAGCGTGATCACGGTGAAGCGGGCGTATCTAGAACTCGAACGCGAGGGCGTGATTGTGACGCAGCAGGGGAAGGGTTCGCACGTGGCTTCGATCCCAGGACTCGGACTGCGGCTGCAGGAACAAGAACTGGAGAAGCATCTGGAGCAGGCGATCCGGCTGGCGGACCTACTGGGCATACGTCCCGAAGACCTAAAAGCCCGGCTGAGGGAAGCCGAGGGCCGCATCAAGAAGGAAGAAGAACAAGTATGAGCGATCTGGCCATAGAACTAGCGGGCGTTGGGAAAAAATATCCGTACTTCGCGCTGGACAACATTCACCTCGAAGTGCCGCAGGGACAGATTATGGGATTGATCGGGCCGAATGGCGCGGGCAAATCAACGACTATACGGATCGTGATGGGACTTGTGCAGCAGGACCACGGTGAGGTGCGAGTGCTGGGACGCTCGATGCCCGCCGAACAGATTGCCGCCAAGTGGGACATTGGGTTCGCGTCGGAAGACATGCGGCTGTATGAAGGGATGACGCTTGCGTGGCACATGAATTTCATCCGGTCGATTTATGCGAAGTGGGACGCGCCGTATGCGCAGCTGCTATTGAAGAGGTTCGGGCTGAGGGCGGAACAGAAGATCAAGGGGCTGTCGCATGGCCAGCGAGTGAAGGCTACGCTGCTGCTGGTGTTGGCGCGGCGACCGCGGCTGCTGGTGCTGGATGAACCGACAACGGGGCTTGACCCGGTGGCGCGGCACGAGATCTTGCGGGAACTGACGGCGGTAATGACCGACGAAGGCCGGAGCATTCTCTTTTCGTCGCATAATACGCAGGACGTAGAGCAGATCTCGGATCAGATCACGTTCATCGACCGGGGGCGGATCATCGACTCGATGGACAAGGAAGCCTACCTGGACCGGTGGCGGCGCTTGCGGCTGGAAGTGCCTTTTGGCATCGCGCTGCCTGCTCTGCCGGGCGTGATTGGAATCCGGCAGAACGGGCGGCTGGCGGTGGCTACGGCCAATGCCTTCGCGCCGGATATGGCCAACGCGTATGAGAGCAGCGGGGCGAGGGTGCAAGCGATCGAGACCATGACTCTCGAAGAGATTTTTGTGGCGAACGTTGAACGGAGCCGCGAGGAGGTGGAGGCATGAATGGCGGAGTGATTCGAATTCTGATATTGAAAGATTGGCGCCTGCACCGGGTGCAGGTTCTGCTCTCTTTGGCAGCGGGAGGCGTTGCGCTCGCGCTCCTTCAATTGAGAGACGAGGCGGCTTTTCTGATCGGAAGCGTGTGGTTATTCGTCTCGCTCATCGTTTTGGGCAGCATGTTGCCGGTATCGAATGTGATTAACGAACGGAAGAAGCAGAGCCTGGCGTTCATCATGAGCATTCCGGTGTCGGCGGTGCAGTATGCAGTCTCGAAGATCATATCGACGGTAGGAATGTTCCTGGTGCCTTGGGCAGTATCGGCGCTGGCAGCCACAATTTTGGCGCTGAGCCGCCGCGATATTCCGAACGGAATTATACCTTTCATTCTCATTCTGTTTGGCCTTCCCCTGGTTGGCTTCTGCGTGGTTGCGGGGGCCGCTTTGATCACGGACTCGGAGGGGTGGACGATTGCCGCCACCATAGTCTGCAATTCTTCGTACGGCCTGATTTACTATTTCCTCGTTCGTAACCCGGCGATCAACGGCACTTTCAAGAGCCCGGTGCCGGTGTGGAGCGCGGCCGTCCTGACGATTTTAGCTGGGGAGGTTTTGGCGGCAGGGCTGATCCTGGGAATCACTTTTTACTTGCAATCGAGAAAGCGGGAATTCGTGTAGCTCAGGCGACCGGATTCCCGTAAAACACCACGCTCAGAAACCAGAAAGAAAACACTATGAGATACATGCGTCTGTTGACAGTGATGATTCCGCTTTTGTCTTTCTCTGCCCGGCGGGGGCAAGCCCAGGACGGAGGCGCACTTTATAAAGAACGCTGTGCAGGGTGCCATGGTGCGCCGGCGGGCCGTGTGCCCGCACTCAGGGCGATCAAGGCGATGAGCGGCGAAGCGATTTACGCGGCGCTGACGAGCGGCAGCATGAAGACGCGGGCGGAGGGTTTGACAATGCCGCAGCTCTTCGCGCTGATAGGCTACATTGCACCAACGGGCGGGAAGCAGGCGGCGACTTCAAAAATAGAGCAGACCTGCAAAGGTGACGGAACGTTCAGGCTTGAGGTGGGTTCGCCCAGTTGGAACGGTTGGAGCACAAGCGTTACCAACTCGCGATTCCAGGACGGGGCGGCTGCGGGACTTGCGGCGACGGACGTGCCGAATCTCAAACTCAAATGGGCATTTAATCTGGGGGCCATCACCATGGCGCGAGGGGAGCCGACGGTTGTGGGGAACCGCGTATTTATCGCGAGCCTCACGGGAGCAGTCTATTCACTCGATAGAGAGACCGGCTGCACGTGGTGGGGATTCAAAGCGGACGCCGGAATTCGCTCGGCAGTGACGGTGGGAGACACGAACGGCGCACCGGCAGTTTACTTCAGCGACGGTGGCGCGAATGTTTATGCGCTGAACGCGTCCTCGGGCGAGTTGATCTGGAAAATCCACCCAGTGGATCACTTTGCCACGTTGGCGACCGCGAGTCCACAAGTGTTCAAAGGCGTTGTCTATCAGGCATTCTCGTCGTTCGAAGAGGCACTCGGGCCCGACCCGAATTTCGAGTGCTGCACCTTTCGGGGAAGCGTCGTGGCACTCGACGCGGCCACCGGCAAGAAATTGTGGCAGACGTTCACTATTCCCGAGGCGGCCAAGCCAACCCGCAAGAACGCGGCGGGGAAGCAACAATACGGGCCTTCGGGCGCAGGCATTTGGTCGACGCCCACGATCGACGAGCAACTCGGCGTTCTTTACATTGCGACCGGAGACAACTACTCGGACCCGCCCACTAACACGAGCGACGCGATCCTGGCCATGGATCTTAAAACCGGTAAGCTGCTGTGGGCCAAGCAACTGACGGCGAATGATGCCTATAACACCGGCTGCTCCACTCCACAACGGACGAACTGCCCGGAAGCAGCCGGCCCCGATTTTGATTTCGGGCAGCCGCCGATATTGGTTCGCTTGGCTGAAGGAAAACGAGCGCTAATTATCGGTCAGAAATCGGGCATGGTGCATGCCTTGGATCCGGATCAAAACGGTAAACTTCTGTGGCAGACCAGGGCTGGGGCAGGCGGCGCGTTGGGCGGTAGCCAGTGGGGTTCGGCCGCGGATGGGACGAAGGTGTATGTGGCGATTTCCGATATCGGAATCGGAGGCGTTGCCGATGCCAAGGCACCGGGAGGTTTCCGGCTCACGCTGGATCCGAAGAAAGGCGGCGGATTGCATGCGCTGGATCTGGCGACGGGCACGACGGCGTGGAGTGCGCTGCCGGAGGCTTGCGCGGAGGGTCGGACGGATTGTTCTCCGGCGCAATCGGGCGCGGTAACCGCGATTCCCGGGGCCGTCTTTTCAGGCTCGGTAGACGGTCATTTGCGTGCCTATGCAAGCGAAACAGGAAAGGTGCTGTGGGATGTGGACACCGCGTGCGAGTTCAAGACGGTGAATGGCGAACCTGCGCACGGAGGCTCGATGGACGCCGGCGGGCCAATTGTCGTTGGCGGAATGGTGCTTGTGAATTCGGGCTATGGTCAATGGGGCGGCATGCCGGGGAACGTGTTGCTGGTTTTTTCGGTTGGGGGGAGATAGGCTCGGACGGAGAGGTTCACTCACTCCAGAGTTGGAGTTAATCTCACTCGGAAGATTTCGCAGTGATCCGCTACGCGATCGCGCCGCAATCTCGCTGCCAGATGTACTTGATCGAGTAACTTTTGGGAGCGACTGAAGTCTCCAATAACAAGAAGTGAAAATGAAAACCCGCTGACTCGATGCGGTTAGTCGACCCAGGCAATGTGGTACAGGCCGACGGGACAACCCCGCTAGTGATTATTACGCAGCTTCAGCCCATAACAGTGGGCTTCACAGTCGAGAAGACAGCATGGCGCAAGTGCAAGACCAAACGCGGCACGGAAAGACCTTACCGGTGACAGCGATTGACCGATCCAACCAAGCGACCCTCGCCTTCGGCAAAGCAAACGATAGACGATCAGATAGACACGACCACCGGCACGCTCAAACTGCGAGCCGTGTTCGCCAACAAGACAACGCGCTTTTCCCTAATCTTTTTTGTCAACGCCAGATTGCTGGTGAAGACCCTCAATGACGTCACGCTCATTCCCACATCGGCTATCCAGCAAAACCGCAGACTTCCTATGTCTACGTCATCCAGAATGGCGTGGCTCATCTGCGCGACGTTAAGCCGGGCGTGGCCGACTCGGGAAGTACGGTGGTGGAAGGCATCAACCCGGGTGATGTGGTCGCTAACAGCAGTTTTGAAAAGCTGCAGAACAATTCGAAGGTTGTCGTCTCAAAGACGCCGCCTCCGCTCAATACACCCGCGAGCAATGCGCCGTGACCATTTCCGCATCAGCCGGCACAGAAACGTCAGTATTAAAGGATCTGCTCGATTTGGCCAAGCCGTTTCTGGTCCGTCGGTCCTTCTCTGCCGGAAACAATTTACGATGGCGGATTGCGCCGCGCTACGGTGAATCAATACGTCGCAACCTATAATTCCGATCTCGCCTCCTATCGGCAAACGGTACTTGCCGCCTTTCAACAAGTGGAGGATTCGCTCGCCGTGGTGCGCATTCTCTTTTGTTGACGGACCAACAAACACTGGACCAGTTTACAAGTGCAAGAGATGTCGAGCGCGGTCCAATTGGTAGAGGCGCTGGGCGGTGGCTGGGATAAATCGCAACTTCCGAGGCCGTCGCAGGTAGCGGAAAAGCCGAGTGCCCAGGAGACGACGATTCAGAAGTAAATGCAGTGGCTTCGCCCACGGCACGAGCCATTGGGATCCCGCGACTCAACCGTGCAAAATATGCCACGCCATCTTAGTGAAGTACCGAGAATGCCGGAGGCCGCCTCGTACACAACACGTTTCTTGAGCGAGTTCCCAGATCGCCCACGACAGCAACCGGCGGAATTTTCGAAGTCTTCGAGGTGCTTGAAAACATGGAGCGGGAGACGAGAATCGAACTCGCAACCAACAGCTTGGAAGGCTGTGACTCTACCATTGAGTTACTCCCGCGTTTCCATTCGTCAACATTAGCATACGCAGGGCATCTGATCGATGCAGCGTTCTCTAGCGCGTCGCTTCTAAAGCTAGCACGGCGTAACCAGTCGCCGCATCGCTCATAAACCGCCCAATATCACTGGCCGGATCACGCTTCTTATTCAACGAATACGCGCGCCACGAACCGTCCTCTTTATTCTGGTTGTGTTCGAGCCAAGTGCGTCCAGTCGCACAAGCCTGCTGATAATGGCCGGTATGTGCTCGCTTCAGCGCCAGAGTGACAATGCCCGTGGCGTATCCATCACTGTTGCCATCCTCATCTGTCTTATCCGAACGCGTCCAAGCACCCAGACTCGCCAGCGCCCAACCGCCATCAGGCTTCTGTTGCTTGACAATCGCGTCCACTAACTCGCGTTTATCCTTCCCCGATAACACGCCAGGAAATTTGCTGGACGCCCACAACAGCACAATGCGGTTCAACATGGTCTGCGACGCGTATTCGCGCTTCAGATAAGCCTTCAACAGTTTCAGATTTTCCTGAATCGCCGGCTCTTTGCTGTAATGATCCGGCGCCAATGCAACCGCAAGCGCCATGAAAGTAGCGCCTTGATATTGCGAATCGCCCGATTCCCACGGCGCTAAGTGGAACACTTGCCAGTCCCAAGCCCCCGCATGCTCACCGGTTTTCAATTGCAACGCCCAAGCGGATTCAAAAGCGGTGCGCGCGAGTGGCTCCAGTTTCTTTTGATCGGCGCTGTTGGCGGCCAGCACGAGTGCATTCAAAACCGATTCGGTAGAGCGCGATTCTCTGGCTTTGCCTGCGCCATATTTCTCATCCGAGTAAAACGGCTGCACTTCCTTCCACATGGAAACTCTTTTTTGCACATTCTTCAAAACACTGATTTCAGGACCGGGAGTATCTTTTTCACCGAGCGATGCGCCCAGCTTCAGGCGCGAGAGTGTGTAAGGCAAAATAGTGTGGCACGAGACACAAGCCGTATCATGGTCGCGCTGCGCAGCAGGCCAAGTTTCCCACCAAGTTGCGCGGCCATCCAGATATTTGGCGGCGGCGGCCGGATCCCATCCGGTAGACGATTTGGACGGACCAACGGAACTTTCCGGGCCAGCGGCAAAACTCCACTGGGCAAGACAACCAAGCAAACACAGTGAAGCAAAGCAGTATTTCATGAAGGACCTCCCGTGCAGGAAAAAGCGGAAATTCGTCTTCCCAAAAGACGGCTTGCTACGCGGCTAAGCGGACTATGAGAGTATATCACGGGGTTTCGGGCAGAACGTCCGAGACAAGAGTAGGCGTGCGCGCGCTCCACGCGGTCGACCATGCAAACCCTGCCAACAGCAGGCCCCCGTAAATATAGGGCAAAATCGCGTACGGTCCGGCCGGAACGGGATAGAGGCTCCCTAAGAGCGCCACTCCCATAGCGATTACCGCAAGGAAGGAAACGGCAAGGGCCTGGGGAGTCAAACGGCCCAGTGAGCGCAAGTAAAGAGGCGCGGCAATGGAGACCAGAATGTAGACCGTAACGAACCCGAACGTGGCCACGGTTCCGAGCAGGCCGTAGATATCGAACAAGTTGAGACCCCGCGAAATTAAAATCGCAGCGGGCACAAAAGCGGCGATCGAACTGAGCAGCACGGCGCGATGAGGCGTCTGATTCTGTTCATGCGCTTCACCCAACGTGGAATGCAAGGCGCCATGCCGGCCCATCAGAAAAAGCACGCGGGCGGCGGCGGTGATGCACGCCAAGAAGCACGAGAAAAAGCTGACAACGGCGCCCAGATCGGTGAGTGTGCCGATAATCGGCGGCAATCCGGCTTTCTGCGCCAGCACATGCAGCGGCGCCAAACTCTTGTCTAATCCCACCGCCTCACCTCTAAAACCCAACACTTCCGCATACGCACATAGGAAGAAGAAGAGACCCGTCAGGATAGCACTCCACTTCACGGCGCGCGGGATACTGGTCAGTGGATTTCTAGCCTCCGAACCGAGCGAGGTTGCGCTTTCAAACCCGACCGAACTGAAAATCGCCAACACCAGACCAAGGCGCAGTTGTTCGGGAGTTACGCCGTGCATGGTGAATTGAGCCATGTCGATATGAGCTCCGTGCCGGACGATAACGCCAATCGCCACGATCGAGATGAGAGCCACCGAAGCCGCCTCGAGCCAGAGCATCAGGCGCGCGGACATCTGCACATCGCGATACGCCAAATAGCTGGCGGCAACCATCACCAGCGCGGCTAACAAAACCGGCACCACCTGGAAACCGAAGCGTTCGCGCATGACCACATTGGCGTAGTTCGTCACTCCTGTACTCACTGCCGCGGCCGTGCCCACGTACGCGATCACTAAAGCCCACCCCGCGAGCACGCCAAAGCGGCGATGCATATGGTCGGTTATGTAGGTATAAAGCGATCCTGGCGAAGACGATAGCCTCGCGAACTGGTTCACGTTGAGCGCCACCAGCAGAATACTGATGGTGGAAATGATAAAGGCGATCGCGCAGCCTTCTCCCGCCAGCGCAAAAACCAGAGGCACGGTCATGACCGGCGCGCCGGTAGGAGCAATCAGACCGACAGATTGCGCCAATGTTTCGCTGGGAGACAAAGTGGCCGATTTCAGCCCATATGAAGACGATTTTGGAGACTCTGGCGCGGACGGGGCGGCAGGATCAACTAACCTTACCGAAGTGTTGCCAAGTTCCATCCACCTAGACTAGCATTAGATTATTGCGATTTTTTTGAGTTGGGCCGCTTGGCCGCCCAGCAATCGGCCGTGTTGCTGATAACCTCGCAAAGTCACTCCACAAACGCTAGAAAGGCGGCAGAATGGCAAGTCAATTCGACGTCCACAACGAGGTTGCGGAATACGCGGCCAAGCAATCGCAGGAGGTCTCAGGCGCGGCAAGGCATCCGCTCGACCCTTTATCCGCCGCTGAACTGGAGGAGGCGGTTGGCACGCTCCGGCGCGAAAACTATCTGGGCAGCGGCGTCAGAATCGTTTCGATCAACCTGATTGAGCCGGCGAAAGCGTTTGTCGAGTCTTATCAGCCGGGCGGTCCGTTTGAGAGGATGGCACTGGCCGTTCTGGTCGACCGGGACAAGCGCGCCTCCAGTGAAGCCGTGGTGGATCTGGTGGCTCATACCGTTGTGTCAGTTACCCAGTTGGCGAGTGACATCCAGCCTTCTATCATGCTCGACGAGTTTAGCGAATGTGAGCAGGCCGTCCGTCGCTCGCCTCTTTTTAAGGAGGCTCTCGAAAAACGCGGGGTGACCGATGCCGATGTCGTCATGGTAGAACCTTGGTCCGCCGGTCACTATGGAACGGAGTTATCGGAGGATGCGGGCATTCGCCGGATGCGCGCTTTGTGTTTCGTCCGCTCCGAAGCTAAAGATAACGGCTATGCCCGTCCTCTCGATAGCATGGTCATTCTCGTTGATCTTTACAAAATGGAAGTGATTCGCATTGAGGATTACCCGATTGCGCCGCTGCCACCGGAGCCCGGCAATTGGGCGCGCGAGTATATTCCCAACATGCGCAAGGATCTAAAGCCCGTAGATATTATTCAGCCGGAGGGTCCGAGTTTCACGGTCGAAGGTAATCAGGTCGAATGGCAGAAATGGAAGTTCCGAGTGGGTTTTACCTCGCGCGAAGGCTTGGTTCTGCATACCGTCAGCTACAACGACGATGGCACGGAACGCCCGATTCTTTATCGCGCCTCGATTTGCGAGATGGTGGTTCCCTATGGAGATCCAGGCGAGCAGTATTACCGCAAGAATGCCTTCGACATCGGTGAGTACGGCCTCGGAATGCTGGCTAACTCGTTAGCGCTTGGTTGCGATTGCCTGGGAGTGATCTACTACTTTGACTTTCCCTTTGTCGACAGTCACGGAACGGTTGCGCCGCTGAAGAACGCGGTTTGCCTGCATGAAGAAGACTTCGGCATCCTCTGGAAGCACACTGACTGGCGCACTGGCCAGTCGGAGGCGCGCCGTTCCCGCCGCCTTTCCGTGTCATTCATTGCCACGGTCGGCAATTATGAGTACGGTTTCTATTGGTACTTCTATCAAGACGGTTCGATCCAATGCGAGATCAAACTCACCGGTATCATGAATACAACTACACTGGCGCCAGGTGAGACATCCCAATATGGAATGGAGGTTGCCCCGCGCTTGAATGCGCCGTTCCATCAGCATATTTTCGCGGCCCGTCTTGTCCCGAGCGTGGATGGCCCGAATAACTCCGTTTACGAAGTCAATAGCGTGGGAGTTCCCACCGGGGCGAGCAATCCTCATGGCAATGCCTTTCTCGCTCAGGAGACGCTGCTGGCGACGGAGAAGGAAGCGCAACGGCGCACTAACTCCTCTACCGCCCGGTTCTGGCGGGTGGTAAATCCGAGTAAGCCGAACCGCCTCGGACGGCCGGTGGGCTATCGATTAGTGCCGGGAGAGAACTGTCCTCCGCTGGCGCAGCCTGACGCCAGAATTATGCGCCGCGCAGGCTTCACCGCGAATTCCGTTTGGGTCACTCCTTATAACATTCAAGAACGCTTCGCCGCTGGCGATTATCCCAATCAACATCCAACGGGAGACGGTCTGCCGCGCTGGACCCAGGCCAACCGCAAGGTGGAGGACACGGAGGTGAGCTTATGGTATGTGTTCGGCCATAATCATGTTCCGCGGCCGGAAGACTGGCCGGTGATGCCGGTTGCCATGCTGGGATTCCAATTCCGGCCGGATGGATTCTTCACCCAAAGTCCGGCCATGGATGTGCCTCCACCCCCTGCGAAGTCGTGCTGCCACTGAGCGCGTGCAGTTTAGGACGAACATGAAAACATTACTCTCAACGCTTGTCTTATTGGCCTCGCTTAGCAGAGCGGGCACGCTGTACCTCCCCGCCTATCCCTCTTCCGTCTTGGTCATTGACGAATCCAGCTTCCAGATTTTGGATCGAATTCCGTTGCTGACTGGAACGCCCATGTCGATGCGTTTATCCCCTGATCACACGAAACTCTATGTGACAACCATTGACCACAACGGCTTTGAGATAGTTGATCTGGCAACTCGTAAAGTAACCACTCACTTTATACTCGACACACCGACCAAGCGCTATCGCATGCGTAGCGGCGTGGTGGACCCGGAAGGTAAGTTCTTTTATACCGTGAGCAAGGAGATTGATCAGCTCCCGGATCATTTCGAAATTTCCCGGCCGAAGCTCACGACAGTGGATCTCACCACGCAGAAGATCGTCAAAACCGCGGATATGTCGAAAGGTGATGAGCTCGCTTACCGGCCGGCCTTTGAGATTTCGCCGGATGGAAAGTACCTTTATCAGTTCGGGTCAAAAATCGCGGTAATCCAAACGTCGGATCTAAAGGTGATTGATCACCTCGATCTGGCCGCACCGGACTCGGCAGGCATGGAAAACGTCCGCCTGGGCGCTGAACTCGGGCTCATTAGCCAACCTGGCCTGCGGATGTCGCTTTTTACTTCGACTGACCCGATTGTCCACAACAGAGTTTTCGGATTGGCGCGCATGGACCTTGAATCTCGGAAGGTAGACTACAATCCCATTGGCCCCGCACCCACTGGCATGGCTGGTTTGCAGGTAACTCCCGACAAAAAATTCGCCTATACCGTTGTCACCAACGGTATCCTCGGAAATAAGCGCTGCGAGTTCTGGGCGTTTGATTTAAGTAATGATCGCCTTACTCAGAAGGCTGAAGTAGCTTGCCGCGCCCGATTCAGCCTCGGAATGTCGAGCGACGGCAAGAAGCTATATTTTTACGGCGCCGGCTTCGAAGTGGAAGTCTACGACGCAGCCACTTTCAAACTCGAAAAAACGTGGGATCTGAACAACGACATCACCATGGCTGGCATCGCCGCCCTGCCATAGCTTGCGCATCGCCATCATAGACAGCGGTATTCATCCTGCGCACCCGCACGTTGGAGAAGTTGCGGGCGGCGTTGAGTTGTCGGCGAACGGTGAAGGTGGAGACTATATTGACCGGCTCGGACATGGTACCGCCGTAGCCGGGGCCATTCTGGAGAAATTTCCTGACGCTCAATTGTTTGCTGTTAAGGTATTTGACCAGAGGCTGACCGCGACTATCGGCGTCATTCTCCAGGCTCTTCAGTGGTGTCGCGCGCATCGAATTGATCTGGTGAATCTGAGCCTCGGCACCGCGAACCCAGCACATCGCGATGGTTTTCTTCAGGTCCTGGGAGAAGATTTACTGGTCGTAAGTGCCGCTTCTGCACTGCCCGGCAGTTTACCGCAAGTGATCGGCGTCAACGCCGACCCAGATTGCCCGCGCGACGAATTCCGCTATCGCGATGGCGCATTCCACGCCTCGCCGTATCCGCGTCCGGTTCCCGGTGTTCCCATCGCTCACAATCTGCAGGGGACCAGCTTTGCGGTCGCAAATATGACGGGCCTGGTTGCCCGCGTGTTGCACAGCAATGGGCGAGCAGGTATTCGCGACGCTCTTATTGCAGGAGCCCGCGGTCACGCACCATAGCGAGCGTGTCATCCAGTGCGAGTGAAAACCGTTCCAGCATTACGTCGATCTCGGATTCCTTGATGATCAAGGGAGGGCAGAACGCAATGCTATCTCCCAAGGCGCGCAGAATCACTCCATGGTGATGGCCCCGGTTCACCAGGAAGCTACCTATGCCGGCGGCCGAGTTAAATGCGGCTTTCGTGTGCTTCTTGGCAACGAGTTCAACCGCGCCAATCAAGCCTGTTCCTCGCACCTCTCCCACGATCAAATGATTCTCAAATTCCCGTAGCCCCGCCTGCATTCTCGGAGCAACACTTCGCACATGAGCAAGCATGCCGTCATCTTCATAGATCTTTAAAGTTTCCAGCGCCACAGCGGCGCTCACCGGATGCCCGCTATAAGTGAACCCATGGCTAAACATGCCGATTTTCTCGGACTGCTTCGCCAAGGCCTCGTATATTTTGCCGGACACCATCACCGCGCCGATAGGCAGATAACCGGAGGACAAAGCTTTCGCGCAGGTAATTATGTCCGGATCTAGACAGTAGGTAATCGTTCCCCACATTTCTCCCGTGCGGCCAAAGGCGCAAATCACCTCATCGGCAATCAGCAGTACATCGTATTTTTTGAGGACAGCCTGAATTTTCTCCCAATAGCTGGCCGGGGGCAAGATGACTCCGCCCGCGCCCATCAGTGGCTCGCCAATCATCGCGGCCACTGTCTCGGGGCCTTCGCTCAAAATCCGCTTCTCCAACGAATCAGCCAAGCGGCCGGCAAACGCTTCCTCACTCTCACCCGGCAACCCGAAGCGATAGTAATGAGGACATTCCACATGCAAGACAGTGCTGAGCGGCAGATCGAAATCCCGATGATTGTTCGGCAAGCCCGTCAAGCTGGCGCTGGCCACGGTGACCCCGTGATAAGCCTTGTGGCGGCTGATAATCTTCTTCTTGGCCGGACGGCCGAGGGCGTTGTTGTAGTACCAAACCAGCTTTACTACTGTGTCGTTGGCCTCCGAGCCGGAGTTGACAAAAAACACCTTGGACATGGGAACCGGCGCGACACTGAGCAACTTTTCGGCCAGCGCAATGCCGGTGTCAGTCGCTTTATGCGCAAAGGAGTGATAGAAAGGAAGTTTCAACATCTGGCGGTAAGCGGCTTCCGCCAGACGGCGTTCGGAAAAGCCCAGGCTGACGCACCAGAGGCCCGATAGACCCTCCAAGTAAGTCTTGCCGTCTTCTCCCTTCACGAAGACACCGTTGCCTTCCGTAATAACCAAAGGTCCTTCTGCTTCGTGAAGCTTCAGGTTCGTATAGGGATGGATAGTAGTCGCTATATCTCGGCTCGAAGAAGTTTTCTCCATCAGCATCTTGCTAACGAGCGTAACATCACCGCGCTACCGGCGCGAGAATTGTTGAACGGTGTGTATGATCTTGCCTGCGTGCAGTGTATCCGCTTCGCTGGTGAGATTTTTCCCATCGGCAGAAACGATCAACTTTCCGGCCGTGTCGAGGCGATTTGGGCGTTTCAGCAACAGCTTGTATTGCGAGGGCCCATCGGCGGCCATCTCTATCGTTCCCAGCTTTTGGCCCTGTGCGTCTTTCACGTCCGCGTCGGTGCCGTCTAGCTTCACTTCGTAGGTCATACTCACGGTATTGACATCCTTCACCAACAACGAAAAGGAAAAGGCGAGTTTGCCCTCCGCCTCCGAAACCTTCATCGTCATAGGTTGCGCGGATTCGATCTTCTCGCCATTCACTTCCTGCTTATCCAGATGCCAGGTACCCACAATCGGCTCGGCAGCGCAGGCGCAAACTGACGTAAGAACGGCAACCAGTAGTCGATGAGTCACAAACGGTTACGGAAGAACGGCAATACCGGCGTAGGTGATGTCGGTATGCAGATCCCACGTCTTCTCGTACTTCAACGTGGCGGCGTCATAGACTTCAATCTCGAAGCCCGCCCCGTAAATATAGAGCTTCTTTCCGTTCGCCGATATTCCGAGGGTGAAACGCGTACGGCAGGGCACCTCGGCCTTTTGAGTAATCCGGTCGCTCGACAGATCGAACGTCCAGAACTCGCAGCGTTTGGTTCCGTGAATACCGGTTGAAACGACCGTATACGCAGTCTTCTTGTCGGGGGTTACTTCCAGGCCCGCCATGCCTTGTGGAGCAGGCCCAATCGGATTGAAGTCCATCCTTCTGGTGCTCAAGTCGAAACGCGCCAAGCCAAACAGATGATTGTGAACAATGGGATCGGAGGAAACGAACATGGCCGTATGCTCACCCGGTTCGTTGATCAGATCCAGGTCCCCACCATAGCGGATGTTCTCCATGCCGGCGGTATCCGGTCTCGCCAGATCGATATGATCAAGAACCTTAAAATCGGACGCCTGAAGAATAGTGATCTTGTCGCCGAATTGATAGAGAAGCTTACCATCGGGTGAGATCTCCAAAGCTCCGACGCCCCAATCTCCCTGATTGAGCGCTTCTTCCTCTTTGGTAATCTCCACTGTCTTGACGATCTTCTGTTGCTCCAAATCAATGAGCGTGTATTTGGGCTTGCTGACTTCGAAGTGCTCAGGAAACTGGGTGATTTCCTTCGTGACCGCGTAGTAGAACTTTCCTTCAGGATCGGCCGTGCCGGAGAAAATCCGGTATTGCTTGTTGGGCGTGTTCAGCACAAAGTGATTAATCACCTTACGCGTCGCTACATCGATTACCTCAATGCCGTTATGATCGATCGTCGTTATATAGAGACGTTTGTGATCGGGAGACAAACGGATTCCCATGGGAATCCCAGTCGTCAGCGGGATTTTGTCGATGACTTCGGCCTTGTCTTCGTCGAAGACAAGAATGGAAGCCGGGTAAGCCGGAAGATAAAGAGTGCCCGGGGTTGCGAGCGCGGCAAAGGCCGTGATCCCCAAAACGAGTCGCCAAATCATGGGAAGATGATATCGAGATTGCGCCAATCTTTGGTGGCGGTGGCGCACTTGGCGGTCCAATCGGTCGCGTTGTTCAAGTGATCGGGAACTTGCGCCGGCCAGTAGCAGCTCACGAAACAATCGTAAATATCGCGTTCCACAGGTTGGCAGAGACCCGCCGTGCCGCCGGCCGCATCAACCTCCCAACCGGGAGAGAACATCAAAGCGCAGCCCATGGGTACGTGGGGACGCTGCGCGCCGTGGTCCTGCATCGCAACGACATCTTCGTTGCGCGAAGAAACGTAATTATCAATACGGGCGGCCTTCTTGTTCAGAGCTCGCATGTGTTTCATTGTGCAGCTTTCCTTTCAGCAAATTGTTGCAAAAAACCAGGATTCTTCACGGCAATCGCGCCATAAATCTCGAGGCACTTATTCGTCCAATCGCGGATCCAATCGCAATAATGGAGATTCGGATGCCCGGTATCGCCATAACGTACGAACGCTTCATGATGGCAACCGCCAGCGCACAGCGGACGCGCCCAGCAGGTGTGGCAATCGTATTTCGAGTCGATGTGTCCGCGGTTCAGAAAGTCGGCCTGTTTCTCTTTATCGATACCAGTGGCGATGTTTCCCAACGAATGCTGATCCGAGTCAACAAAGCGATGACACGGAGCAATATCGCCCGACGGTCCCACACCCATGAGTCCGAGACCCGCTCCGCACGGATGAGACTTGTTCACGCCTTGGCACAACTCGGCCAGTGTGTCACTCACGTTTGAAAAACCGTGAGCTTCACCACGGACGGCATATTCCAGATATTCGTCGGCGAGCTCATGAAACTGCTCGAGCATCCCGTCCATGCCCTTTTGCCCGATCGAATACAGCTGATTGGGAGAGGACGTAACAGGCGCGAAGCCTACTTCGTGAAATCCGAGATCTTGTTTGAGATGACGAAAAATTTTGATGACGTCGGAAGAAACGCCCGAAGTAAGCGTGACGCGCGCGGTAATCGGCCGCGTACGGTGATTCTCAATCAATGCCCGCACTCTCGGCTCTATGATGTCGTAGCTACCCTTGCCATTGGCGAACACACGAAGCTGATCGTGCATTTCCTTGGGTCCGTCCATGCTCACCGTAACGCCAATGTGGTTTTCCGATAAGAACTGAATAATGGTGGGCGTTAATAAGGTAGCGTTGGTGGTGAGGCTGAAGTCGATGTTGCGGCCATTTTCCTTGGCTTTGTGGTTCGCGTAGGTAACGACTTCCTTCAGCAACGGGAAATTCATTAGAGTCTCGCCGCCGAAGAAAGTGATGTGAATCGTGCGCCGGTCGCCCGATTCAGCCAACAGGAAATCCACCGAGGCTTTCGCCGTCGGGAGGTCCATGAACTTCGGCTTGCCTTCTGGAGTTGCCACCTTGTCTGCGCCGAACTCATAGCAGTATTGGCAAGAAAGGTTGCACTGGTTGGTCAGGTTCATGACCAGCGTCTGAATGGGAAAGTCGTCGGGTAAGGGCTGCGGCTTCTCGGGAACCGAACCGGCCGCCACGATCACATTGGCGTGGTACATCTCGGAGACTAACTCCTCGGCATCGCCGATGGTGAGTCCATGGTCAGTTAGGGCAGCGACCAGTTGTTCGTGATCCAACTGGCCCCCGCGCAAGCTCTCGATTAGCGCGCTCACCGCTTCATCCACCGCGAAAATCGCACCGGCCGGCACAAGATACAAAAACTCCGAACCTTGCGCTTCAAAGCGATGAAATTCGCCTAAGCGATAGAGGCGCGCCTCAGTCGCCGTCACTGGCCGACCTCCGGCTGATCCCAACGGATATAAGCGGGAACAGTGACGACAAGATAGGACTTGCCCGCCAAAGGCTTGCCTTCCTTATCTTTCTCGTCTTTCGATGTGGCCACAACCCAGATATCACCATAATTGTTCCGACTGAACTTTCTTTGAGGATTCGGTCCATCGGACGCAGGTGTAAAAAATCCAGTGGAACTGAGAGAGCCGACGAATTCCTTGTCGTCATCTCCATAGACTGAGTAAAATTCCTCGATAGTCCACTTCACATCGTCAAGCGGCCCGAGTTCGACATCGTCGGCGGTATGCATCTTGCCGTCGGCGCCGCGCTGGTAGCCAACAGCCTCGAACTGCTGGAAGCCCTTGGGGTGACGTTCACTACCCAACCGCGCCAAGGTGGATTCGGGCGTCACCTTGATGTAATCTAAATGATCGTAAACCGCAATGGCGCTAGGCAAAACCGACCGTCGGAAGGCGATATCACGCTTGCCGGAAACGGCGTCGGCCGCCACATCCACTTCCGCGATAATTTCGGTCGCGCTGTGCGAAATGATTTTGCGGACCTTCACGCCGCTGCCAAAATCCAAGTCGTCGAGAGAGATTTGCGCAGGCAGACTTTCCGCGACCAGCTTGACCTTGTTTGCGCTTGTGCCGGTCTTCAGCGCGGATTTATCAACCGTGATCAACATTGGATCGGCGGAGGCGCGCTGCATTTTCACATCGAATCCGAATTCCTGGTATTCGCCCCAGAACCAGCGCCCTTCGGCCATGGATTGATCCGGGGAGACCCACATGACTTCGCGCATCTCGCTGGCGAGATCGTCAGGTGCGGCGTTCGCGGCCAGCGTGCCTTTGGAACGGCCACGCCATGCGTAGCCTGCATAGACAACGCTGCGGCCGGTGTGAGTCAGAGTTGAGCCATCCTTTAGCGAGGTCAGTTTGACGCGAGTGGTAAATTCATCGTCGGTTCCCGGCTTGGGTTCGACAATCATTTCGCCATAGAACTTGCCATGCCCAGTGATGCGAGCCGACACGACCCAACGGCCTGCCAGCTTGGGCGCGCGCATTCTCGCGCGCCATTCTGCCCATTCCGGAGTTTCGAGCGGGGCGGCTTTACTCAAATAAGCAAGCGCGGTCTCGAGGGGAGTCGGTTTGTTGCTGTCAGCATCGGGACGCCGGCCGCCGCCACCCTCGCCCGCATTCAAACCCAGGCGAAAAGCTTCGTCAGCTTGCGGGTATAGAGCGATGTGAAGATTGGCAAGATACTTCCAATCCAGCGCGGTACGCCGCCAGGAAAGAGGGCGCGCCATGGCATGGCAATTGGCGCATGCGCCTTTCACATCGTCGTTCGGAATGTTGGTCTCGTCCTGAATCCGTTTTTCGGCGTAGTACATTACGGGCTTGGCCTCTTCCGGCGCCAAACCGTGATCGGTGCTGAGATATTTGAGAACTCCACGCGCTTCGTCGGGAGTTAACGTAACCCCGCGCAGACGCACCATACGCTTAATGGCCTCTTCCCAAGCTTCCGGTGTCGCGCGTTCATACGAAAGGCGCAACATGTTGCCTTTCTCGTCTTTTGTGTGACAGCCACCGCACTTGCTTATCACAAGCTGGCTTGTCACAGGAATGCCCTCGACGGGCGACAACTTGGCCGAATCTGCAGACGGGGCAGCTTGCGGCTTCTGGTTCTGTGCAAGCAGGGGCAACACCAGAAAGGTTGCAAGCAGGGATTTCATAACCGTAACCCGTTATCATACACTCATGGTGGCCTTCATGGCTGCGCGCGTTGAAGAGAAAATTGTTATGCAATCCATCACCGTTGTGAATACAGTCAAAATAAATGCGCTAAAGTTCACCGGCAGCAAAATAGCTGATGCCCGATAGAGGCATCCCGCTCAAAAACTACAAACGTGTGCTGCCGTTTATCACGCGGTACTGGCCGCGTTTGGTTTTTGTCCTACTCACCGGAGTAGCGGCCACTTCTTTCGGTTTGCTGCAGCCTTACATTTCCAAATTCCTGGTGGACGATGCGCTGCTGAAGCGCAACATGCGCATGCTGCTGCTGGTGAGCGGCGCGATGTTTGCCATTACCGTGCTGGGTTTCGTCTTAAACATTCTTTCCAGTTATCACTACGTCCGCGTTTCCGCCGGCGTTCTTTTCGATATGCGGCTGGCGCTCTATCGCCACCTGCAAACCCTATCGCCGCGTTTCTGGGCGAACACCAAACTGGGCGACGTAGTTTCACGCATTAACAACGACATTGCCGAAGTGCAGCGCGTCTCCGCCGACAGCTTGTTAAGCGTGCTATCGAACGTCGTGTTCCTTATTGGCAGCACGGCGATCATGATCTCGCTCAGTCCGAAAATTTTTTTGATCAGCATCGCGGCGGTGCCGGCCAGCATCTGGGCGCTCAGCCACTATCAACATCGCCTGGTAGCATGCGTGCGAGCGGTACGGGAGCGCAGTTCCGAGATCGGCAGCTTTCTGCTTGAAACGCTGCTGGGCATCCGGCTCGTCATCTCATCGCAATCCGAAGGACGCGAAGTGGAGCGCTTCCGCGCACGCAATCAAAATTTTCTTGACGCTCTCATGCGCATGCAACTTACTTCCTTTCTCTCTGGCGCCGTTCCCGGGACGGTTTTGACTCTTTCGACCGCCGCCATCTTCCTTTACGGCGGCAAAATGGTCATCGATGGCGCACTCACCACCGGCTCATTGGTGGCGCTCATGTCTTACCATCTGCGGCTGTTATCGCCGGTGCAGAATCTGATGGGCCTTTACAGCAATCTGGTTTCGGGCGGCGTCTCGCTTTCGAGAGTCTTCGAGCTCTTTGATACACGAGCGGAAATTAGCGAACCGTCGTCGGCGACGCCCATGCCTAACGTGGTGGGGGTCATTGAGTTCGATAACGTTTCCTTCCGTTATGGCGCGGAGTCCGTCCTGGAACATCTTTCGTTTCGCGTAGCTCCGGGAACCATCTGCGCGATCCTCGGACCGAGCGGCGCCGGGAAATCAACGCTGGCCGATCTTCTGGTACGCTTCTACGATCCGCAAGACGGCGTGATCCGGCTTGACGGCCGCGACCTGCGCGAGATCTCCCTAGCTGATCTTCGACGCAATGTCTTGCTCGTCGATCAGTCGCCTTATCTGTTCCATGCCACGGTGCGCGAGAATATCGCTTACGCGCGGCCACACGCCACTGACGCTGAAATCGCCGCCGCCGCCGAAGCGGCCTCGGTTCACGACCGCATTCTCGCTCTGCCCAACGGCTACCAAACCATCATTGCGGAACGAGGCCAAACTCTCTCCGCCGGTGAACGCCAACGGATCGCTTTAGCACGCGCCCTGCTGGCCGACCCCAGAGTGCTCATTCTGGACGAGCCGACTTCCGCGCTGGACGAAGTAAACGAGCGGGCGATAGCCGACACCTTGGTGCGGGTCGCTGCCGGACGGACCGCGATTCTGATTACGCATCGCGAATCGCTGGCACGCATCGCTCACCAAACAATAGTTCTCAATGCCGCGCGGGTTGCCTTGAACGAATCGCGCGCGTAGTGTATAAGAAATGGATTGGCCTCATCACGTATCAATGCTGCTCCACCCGCGACAAACGCCGCTCCGTCTGATCTTAGAGCAGAGTTAAGGACGTTGCGCGCAGCATTGCCATCCTATTTACGTCTTGCCTTCGCTTACCTTCTTTTGGGGTGGCTTGCTTATAACTTGTATGAAACACTTCATTGGATTGAAGCCTATTACTGTCCGCTACCGGTGCAGGATTACTGGCGGATTCCGGAAAATCTTGCCGACTATCAAAAATTTCACCTAGCCACGCTTTGGCGGCAGCACAATGAACACCGCATCGTTTTCCCCGAGATCGTTTTTGCCATCGACGTGCTGGCAGCGCACGGACGCTTGATCTTGCCAATCGTTTGCAGCTTCGTCTGTTATGCCTTGGCTTGGGCTGTCTTGTCACTTACGGTGATGAGTGACAGCGGCATGTCATTTTACGAGCGCGTTCTCGCGGTATTGGTCGCGGGCGTCGCCGCGTTTTGGCAGGGCTCGGCGATTTCTCTGGCCCAGCCATTTCTTTTGCAGTGGCCGATGATGCAACTCGGCGTCGTGCTCTCCCTGTTCTTCGTCAAGAAAGCGGCTGACACGTCAAGAAAATTCTTTTTGGTTGCCGCAATAGCCGCGGCGGTGGTGGCTACCTATTCATCCGCGAACGCTCTTTTCTTGTGGCCGCTCCTCATTGGCGTCGCGTTTCTCATACGTCTATCCAAGCCGTTTCTGGCGGCGCTCGGGATATCGGCGGTGGTTTTCGAGGGATTGTTTTTCGTAGGTTATAGATTTACCGGCCAGATCAACTTACTAGCTTTGCTTAAGAACCCGCGCTATTTCGCCGGCTTCATAGCCAGCTATCTGAGCATGCCTTTCGGCGGGATCAAATCGCCGGCATTCGGCGAATTCATCGGTCTTCTCCTGTTACTCATCCTTTTTGTATTATTCGCGCTGGTGAAGCGCCGCGGCTTGGCGGCCACCTCTCCCGCGATTATTCTCTGCGGATACTGCGTTTTCTGTCTCCTGACTGTGCTAATCACCGCCGCCGGCAGGATGGATCCGGGCGATGCCAGTTTCACCACTGCGAAGGCTGCGAGATATCTCTCGATGCCCCTTATGAATTGGGCGGCACTCGTCCTTCTTTACTGCTGGCTCAGCGCGCGCCTCAAGTGGCGAATCTTGACGACTGAGCGGCTGGTGATCGGCTCGGCCGCGCTGCTCTTGCTGGGGCAATATAAGCTGCGCTCCTGGCAAGAATTCAACTCCCGCGAATTCGCCGATAACCAGATGGCCGCGCTCAGCATTGATAGCGGCCTCACCGACTTCGAGATGATGGCGCGTATCTTTCCCTCGCCGGAGTTTGTGGCTGTTAATCTACCCAAGCTCAGGGCAAACCATCTTTCGGTCTTTTATAGCGGACATCAACAAGCGCTGGGCCAGGATGCCCAGCAGTTCGGAAGAATAAAACCATTTCCGGTTGCTGGAGAAATCACTTACTCGTTTCCGGTTGAACACGGCATTGCGGTGGCCGGTTGGGCCGATCAGCCCGATCCGCGGTATCCCTGGCCCTGGATCGTGCTAACCAATGAACGCGGCCAAGTGGCCGGTTTTGGAAGACGGCTGCCGGCCGGCTTTCCCGCGGCTCTTGAATCGCTCAAGATACCGGAGAAAGAAGGTTGGGTGGCCTTCGTCAATCTGGCGGTACCGTACCACACAATTTCAGCCTACTTATCAACCCGCCACGGCCTGGAACGCATTCAAGGCACAGTGCCCATTCCGGCTTTGCAGGCGGCTACGATAGATGAGACGGGCCTGCCCTTAAGAGACGTTTCATGGCTCATGGATTCGTCCTGGACGCGGAATGGAATTCCCGTACCGCTGCATTTTGGCTGGCTTGGCGGGAACCCGATTTACACTACTATGACGAAAGTGAAAGCGCGTCCGGGACAAATCAGCGTTGAATTTCCCGCTCCCACCAATGCTTGCGTTATTCTTCCGATCCTGCATGGAAGGTCCATTACCGGCGCAGCCGCGCAATTGATGGACGCCGACACCAACCAAGTGCTGGCCGAACTGCCACTCAAAATCCAAGATCCCCTTTGGGCAACTTGGCGCGTACATTTGAATTCAACAGTTAAGCATCTGCGCTACGTGGCGACCGATGCGCATGAGGAACCAGGCCAATGGCTAGCGGTTTCGACGCCATTGGAATGCAACTAGCGCCGCCAGGAAACCAATCGCGGCGGCGATCAACGAATAACGGTGGACGAGTTCAGACGTGTGCTCCCACCTTTCGCCAAAAATGTAGCCGAGCGTCAAAAACGAAGCCACCCATACGGCGGCTCCTGGATAAGCAAAAGCCGCGAAGCGGGGCAGACTTAAGCGCGACAACCCCGCCGTCAGCGCCGTAAAATGCCGCACGCCAGGAATGAAATAGCCTACGCTCAAGAGCCATAAGCCAAAGCGATAAAACCAGCTGGTCACGTCTGCCACGTGCTTGGGCGTGATCCGCAAATACTTGCCATAACGATAAATCGCCTCGCGGCTGAATTTCAAGCCGATCCAATAGCTCAAGGTTATGCCGCACATGCTGCCGGCCAAGCCGGATGCAAAGGCCAAGGGCGCGTGCAGGCGGCCTTTATAGATCAGATAACCGCAGAAAACCAACAAAGTTTCATCGGGAATGGGAAGACCCAGAATGCCGAGCATCAATAAAAAAAACAGGCCGGCGTAACCGTGCTGGGACAACCAGTGGAGCAGCCAGGCGAGGAGTGTTTGCATTTTGCGCTACGATTCAGTTTATGGCGCAGTCAAATAGTCTTCCGTTTGAAGTGAAATGCCCGTGCTGCGAAGCCACGCTGCAAATCGACCCAGAGCTGCAGGTTGTGCTGCGGCATCAGGCGGTGGAAAAGAAGCCCGCCATTGAAGATCTGCACACGGCGGTGCAGAACCTAAAAGGCGAAGAAGCGCGGCGAAACGACATTTTCGAAAAGAGCTTTGCTTCGCACTTGAGCGCGGATAAGGTGCGGGCCAAGAAGTTCGACGAATTGCTGAAGCAAGCGAAAGAAGACAAGACGGGTACGCCACCCAAACGGGCGTTTGATTTGGATTAAGACCGAACAGCCGCGGATAAAAACAAAAAGAAATAGCCACCGATGAACAGAGACAAGACAAGAGAAACCGGTCGCAGACACACGTAGGGCGTGGGAATGACCAGTATTTTGTTTTTTGGCGGCGATTAGGCGGCTTTTTGAGCGGCGCGGTAGTCGGCGAGCCAGGTTGGGAAGTCGAGATCGTCGCTGGCGAACTCATGATGGGCCATTCGGGCGGCGTCGAAGGCCCAGATTTCGTCGTCTGAAAAATCGAAGCCAAATTGGCGGGGGTCGAAGTCAAGGCCCTTGCGATGGGTCTTGGAAGACATGGAGATGGCGCGCTTATATTCGCGATTGCGATGTTCGGGCGAAGCTTCGAACTTCTCCTGGGCGAGGCGCTCGTTTTCCTTGTCGATACGTTGCTGCTGGAGTTGCTTCAATTCGGCGATGTCTTCCTTGCGGTGGTTGCGAAGGCGGCGCTCCTGAAGGGCGAGATTCGAGAAATCCTTCTTATAGTCGCGGAGGATTTTGCCGTTGAGGAGAGCCTGGCGGTTGGTCTCGTCTTCGACGTCGGCAAATTCGGCGGCGAATTCGCGGAGGCCGAGAGCCCAGAGACTCGCTTCGAGGGGGTGGATGCGGAGGAGACGCCATTCGGCGTCGGCGATGGTTTGGACGAGCGCATGTTCGCGGTCGGAGCCGGGAGCGAATTCGAGGAAATTGCGGTCGAGGTGCTGCTGGTAGATGAGGGCGTCGTCGCCGGGTAGGAGGACGGTGCGGCCGGTGAGGCCGGTTTTGACGGCATTCATGGAGGATTTTGCTTTACCTTCGTCGGTCTTCGGACCTGTGCTGTGTTGAGCATTGGCGCGGTTGGCGGCGCGACGCGATTCTTGGTAATTTTTCTCTTTGATTTCGTTGATAAGGTCTTGCATATTGAAGTTGTCGACCGGGGGTTGCTCCGGCAGGTCAGAAGGAGGTTCGGCGCTGCCGACGGAAGCGGTGGCAGTGAGTACTTTGGAGGCTTTCACAGCTTCCTTGCGGGCTTGGCGCTCAGCGGCGCGACGTTGTGCACGGTTGGACATTTGAGATTCTACCTTTCTGAACGGGACCTTGGCAGACAGGGAGTGGGAAACTGCTGTGAGCCGGTTTCAATTTCGCATGCGGCGGATCGTGACGAGAACAAGTGACAGGTTTTTGGAGGGTGTGAACTCCGGCTAAGTCTTTTGGAATAATAGAGATGGAGACATTTCAAAAATATTTTCAAAAGCTGTGACTGGAAAACGGGTTGCGGAGTTTTCGATTTTGCGGGTCGAATTCCGGCTAGACATTTTTGTTTTGCTAAGCGTCTGTACACGCGCACGACGATACTGCCAGTAGTGACATGAGGTTCTTGGAGTATGGTGGCTTGGAAGGGCGAAGGCGCCCCAGCAGCGCCGTGCCAAGGACAACGGCAAGCCCGACAAAGAAAGCCGGCGGCTCGGGAACGGAGGTGACCGTCGGCGCGTTCAGTCCCTGAGCTGTTGCGCCGAACAAGACAAAATCCGAAGTTTTCAGGGGGCTGCCGGTGAGTTGCAAAGAGAGCAGCGAATCCGTCAGAGGGTCATCGGAATAACACGTAGTGAAGGTGGCATCGCACAGGTACATGAGGAAGCCGTCGGGAGTGCCACCGCCAAAGGCGTCGGTGGTCGTCACATCGAACGACAAGGACGAGCCGACTTTGAATGGCTGCGAGAACAATTCGAGGAAATCGCTGTCCTTGATGGTAATGCCCGCGCCGAGGTTGCCGGAAATGCCGCTGCCTTGGTCGCTGGGGCTGGCCAGCGGGTTACCACCGCCAAAGTTGAAGTTTGTCAGTTGAATCCGGTTGTCGGCGAGGCCGTCGCCGTTGGTCAGAGAGAAGGCAAGTGTCTCTTCGCCGGACAAAGAGGCGGTATTGAGGGTGATCAAAAAGGAGGCGGCGTGCGCGGCGTTGGCGGTGGACAGCAGCAATAATCCTGCGAATAAATGTGTTATGAGTTTCATGGTTTCCTTGCCTTTACCTTGGGCCCGGTCCGGCGAGCACGCGCGTTTTGTAAGTAATGGCGGCGTGGGTGGGATCGGTGAATTGGAGAGTGATGGTCGCGCTGGCTCCAGCGGCCAGATTGTTGGGGCCGTTGACATAGGGGCTGCCGGCGGGGGCTTCCACGGCATCGGTCACGCCACTGGGGTTGAATACCGTAGCATTGGCGCTCAGGCCGTCGAGCACCAACGAGATGGGGCCGGTCATGGACGCCGAGGTGGGATTGGTCAGGGTGACGGTTTGGGCGAAGCGCCTAATAATCGGGTTGTAGCCAAATGCGCCGCGCGTCACGGTGAGCGAAGAGCTGACATCGGAGGCGGGGCCGTTGGGGTAGGAAACGAAGGTTCCTTGAACGACCGGCGCGGTGGCGGAAATCGGGGTATCGGTTCCGCTCCAGTTGTTGGAAAACCACAGGCCATGAATGTCGTCGGTGGCCTGAATGGTGAGGGTGGTGTTGTTGGGCGCGCCGTTGTAGTCGATCTCCATCTGTAGCTGCAAATTGTTGGCAACGGTGACGGGAACGGCGCCGGTAATGTCCTTGACGCTAGCCACAGAGGTGAAAGTAACCCAGGCGGGGGGTGGGCCGGGATAGAGCGACAAGTTCTCTACGGTGGCGGACTGGATGGCATAGATGCATAGACCGTCCGGGCCGGGCTTTCCGGTGTAGCCGGCGATGCCGGTCACGCATTTGGAATGAATGGTGATCTGCGCGTTGGCTAGCACGCCGGTGGCGGGATACCAGGCTTCGAACGCAATGGCAGCCTGGGTTCCGGTGGCGGGAGAGAGCAAGCCAGCGGCGGGGTATTTGCCGATGGCGGGGTTGGACGAGGCGAGATAGGCGGCGGTTTGGAAGCCGCTGCCCGTGACGAGGCCGCCGCCGTCGTTGCCGTTGGTGATGGTGATGCCGGCGGTTTGGCCGGTATCGGGATTGTAATAAGATCCAGGCGCGGCGCTGGGCGTCAAGGTATAAGTGCCGTTCACGGGCACGTTGGGAATCACGCAGGTGGCGGTACCCACAACGGGCAGCTGGCCGAAGCCTCCAAAGAAAGTGAACAAGGAGGGCACGACCTGGGCGGTACAACTGCCGCTGAACGAGCCGGTGGGAGAGCTGCCGGTGAGGGACAACAGCAGGATTGCGTTGCCGATATTGCCCGCCACCGGATGATAGCCGGAATTGTTAGAGGGCAAGGCATTCGGATCGTTCACCGTATAGCTAAAGGTGAGGGTTTCGGAGGTGGCCGAGGGTGAGGTGGTGAAGTCGGTCAGACCGCTATAGGATACTTGAGAATCTCTGGCCACAACGGTGAAGGGGCTGGAGGCCACGGAAAGCGAGAAGTTCGGATTGAGCCCGGAAACCACCAGCGCGGGAGTGCCGGTGGCGGGCGCGTATGGAATCGCAATCGTGTTCAGGCTGGCGGTGTAAGTGCCGGGACTGGTGGGATGCAGGTTCAGCGTGGGAGAGTTGTTGCCCAGGAAGCTCACCATTACGCCTGGAGAGATGGGGAGTTGGCCGCCCGCGCTGAGGTTCGTGACGGTAACGGTGAGGTTGACTGGATCGCCGTACTCCTGGCACAGTCCTTGACCGGCGCAGGCGGCGGGTGCGGGCGCGGTAGCCTTCAGGTTCGGACCATATAAGGGAGTTACGGTGATGGTTGCCTGTAGCGGGGCCGGATTGATGACGAAGGTTCCCGAGACGGGAGAAGCCTGATAGTTTTGACTGGCGAGCGATGCCGTCACCGGGTAGCTGCCGGCGTTGGTCTGCGGGGCACCGCTCAAAACCACGCCGAGGCTTGCTGGAGTGGTAGTGGCGGTGGGAGTGAGCAAGCCGCCGGTGTAAGTCTGGGTCAAGCCATTGAGGGCGATGGTGGCGGCTGCTTTATTAATGACGAAAGTGCCGCTGGCAGAGCCCTGATAATTTGGACTGTTGATGGTCGCCGTGACCGGGTAAGTGCCGGCATTGATCTGTCGCCCGCCGGTCAAGACAACCGCCAAGCCAGCCGGAATCGTGGTCGCCGTGGGAGTGAGCGGATTGCCGGTGTAAGTCTGCGTTAAGCCACTTAGGGTCACGGTCGCGGCCGCTTGTTGAATGACAAAAGTGCCGCTCGCCGATCCCTGATAGTTCGGATTGATGATCTGCGCCGTCACATAGTAACTGCCGGCATTGGTCTGCGGCGCGCCACTCAAAAAGGTCGCCAGTCCGGCCGGAATCGTGGTCACCGTCGGAGTGAGCGGGCTGCCGGTGTAAGTCTGCGTCAAGCCACTGAGTGTTACACTGCCGGTCGCCTTGTTGATGACAAACGTGCCGCCGGCCGAGCCCTGATAATTCGGATCGTTGACCGTTGCGGTCACATAGTAATTGCCGGCATTGGTCTGCGGCGTGCCGGCCCAGACGAGAGTCAAGCCGGCCGGATTCGTGGTGGCTGTGGGATTGAGCGGGCTGCCGGTGTAAGTCTGCGTCATGCCGGAGAACGTGATCTTGGCGGTGGCCTTGTTGATGACAAACGTGCCGCTGGCGGCGCCCTGATAATTCGGATCGTTGACCGTCGCGGTCACCGGGTAGCTGCCGGGGCTTGTCTGCGGAACGCCGGTCCAGACAAGCGCCAGCCCAGCCGGATTTGTGGTGGCAGTCGGATTGAGCGCGCCTCCCGTATACGTCTGCGTCAAGCTTCCGAGCGTAACCTTCGCGGTGGCTTTATTGATCACGAACGTGCCGCTCGCCGATCCCTGATAATTCGGATCGTTAATGGCCGCGGTCACGGGGTAACTGCCGACATTGGTCTGCGGTGCGCCGGTCCAGACAATCGCCAATCCGGCCGGGATTGTGGTTGCCGTGGGAGTGAGTGCGCTGCCGGTGTAAGTCTGCGTTAATCCGCTCAGGGTAACTGTTGTGGTTGCCTTATTGATGACAAACGTGGCAGTGGACGAACCTTGATAATTCGGATCGTTGATGGTGGCGGTGACGGAGTAGCTGCCGGCATTGGTCTGGGGCGCGCCGGTCCACACAATGGCTAAGCCTGCTGGACTGGTGGTGGCGGTGGGAGTGAGCGGGCTGCCGGTATACGTCTGCGTCAACGCGCCCAGGGTCACCGTGGCAGTGGCTTGCAGTACGGTGAACGATTGGCTGACGGGCGGGGCCGCGCTATAGGCCGAATTCCCCGCCTGGCTCGCCTGAATGGTACACAAACCGGCGGCCAGCACCGTCACTGTCGAACCTGAAACCGAACAGGTGGATGCCGTCGTCGCGGTGAAGCTCACCGGCAAACCCGAGGACGCCGTCGCGCTGATGCCGAAAGGTGTCGCGCCGAAAACCTGGTTCGCCAGCGCGCCGAAAGTAATGCTCTGCGTTGGCAGCAAGGTTCCGCTCAGGAAGATCGCCTGCGTTCCTTCGGGCGCGTTATCGTTCAGAATCACTACGCCGGAGGCACTGGCGGAAAGGGCATTGAAGACTACATTGAGCGTGCAGGTACCCTGCGGCGCAATCGGCCCACATGTGTTCTGCAGGCTGAATGGACCAGTCGCTTGAATCGAGCTGAACGTCAAGGCAGCGCTACCGCTATTGGTGATGGTGATGGCAAGCGGCGCGGAACTGCTGTTCGCCCCGGCGGCCAGCGTGGCCGCCGGCTGAACTTTTACCTCCGGCAGCAAGGCCGTGTTCGAGGTAGTGGTGCCGTTTATCTGATTGGCCACCAGGTCCGAAGCGGAAAGCAACGTGCCGGTCTGCTGCTGTGTGAGCAGTGCCGCCGGCAACTGGGAAGCGGCCGTGATGCCTTGATTGGAAGACTCGACATAAACGCTGTTTGCGGAAGCCGCCGTATTGCCGGCGCTGCCCGCGAGGGTGGAGTCTTCGATCGTCACGGTGCCGTTGAGGTCAAACACGACGCCGCCGAGCCCGGTTCCGCTTGAGCCGCCGTGGCCGAACAATTCATTGCCCGCCGCGCCACCGGCGGCGCTATTGCCGGTGGCATTTAGCCGCACCAGCGCTAGCGAGCCGATGTGATTGAAAATCGCGCCGCCCATGCCCGAGCCGCCGCTCGCGCCGACGTAGCCATAGAACGAGCCGCTGCCACCGCCAAACACGCTGCCGCCGCCATTGCCGCCGCCACCGCCGCCACCGCCGCCGAAGCCACCTTCGCCGCCAAAGCCAAAGGGTCCGCCGCCGCCGCCACCGCCGACGCCGCCACCACCGCCGCTGAAATAGTTGCTGCCGCCGCCACCGCCGAAGGCGCCGCCACCACCGCCGAAGGGGCCGTAGCCGCCTTGCGCGATCACGCCGCCGCCATTGCCGCCGCCGATGTTTTGGCCGATGGAGAAGCCGCCGCCATTGCCGCCGCCACCGTTCTCATTGCCGCTGCCGCCGTTGCCGCCGAAAATGCTGACGCCGCCGTAAATGTTGCCGCCGCCCTCAGTTCCCAGATAGCCGCCGCCGGTAGACAAGTAGGATCCGGTAGTGCCGCCATATTGGAAGCCACCGCCGCCGCCGGTGCCCCAATCTTCGTGGTAATAACTATTCGGAAATCCGCAGCCATTGCCGCCGTTTCCACCCACGCCGCCCCCGCCGCCCGAACTGCCAGTACAGCTGCCGACCACGCCGCCCGCGCCACCCTGCGCGCCATTCTGGACAAGCTGCACGTCAATCAGATTGGTCTGCCCTTGATTGAAGACCACGCCGCCCATGCCCGCGCCGCCGCCGCCGGGCGCGGTACCGCCGCCGCCAGCTCCGCCCTGTGCCAAGCCGCCTGCAAGCGTTAAATCGCGCAGCGTCAGAACGCCGGCGGGCAGCAGACTAAAGCCGCCCGATACATAAAAGAAACGGAAAGCCGGCGCGCCGGAGGCACGCGAGATGGTAGCGCCGTTGCCCTCGAGGAAGAGGTTCGATTGAATGGCGGGGAAGGCGTCGGGCCCGTACCACCAATCGGACGGCACAGAAATCGAATAACTCCCGCCCGCAGCCAATTCGATGAAGCCCACGCCTGCCACATTTACCGCATTGATGGCGTTGATGAGGCCGGGCACATCGCCGTTAGCTACGGTCATTACCGGCGGATTGGCATCGACATTGAAGTTTTGCACTACCGGAGGGGCGGCTTGATAGATCGCGCTGCCCGTTTGGCTCGCCGTTAACGAGCAGACTCCGGTGGTGATGACGCTGACGTAGAAGCCGGACACGGAGCAGACATTGGTAGTTGTGGAGGTTAGTGTGACCGGCAGGCCTGAGGAGGCGCTTGGCGCTAGCGGAAGCGGCTGAGCGCCCAGGACGCGGTCGCCCACGGGGCTGAAGGTGATGGTTTGGGCGGCTTGAGTGAGTTGGAAGCTCTGGCTGACGGGTTGAGCCGGCAGGTAGGCGGGGTTACCGGGCTGGGTCGCTTGAATGGTGCAGATTCCGGCGGTAAGCAGCGCGACGGTGTTTCCCGAAACGGTGCAGGTGGCTGGAGTGGTGGAAGCGAAGCTGACGGGCAGGCCGGACGACGCGCTGGCATTCACCGAAATGCTGCCGACGGTGAGAAGTTGATTGGCGAGGCTCGCGAAAGAAATCGTCTGAGCGGCGATGGTGACCTGAAACGACTGAGTTGTGGAGGCCGATGCGTATACCGCGTTGCCCGCCTGCAGCGCCTGAATGGCGCAGGTCCCGGCGCCCACCAAGCTCACCGTGCTGCCCGAGACCGTACAGACCGATGCCGGGGATGCGGCGAAGGTGACGGGAAGGCCGGAAGAAGCGGTGGCGCTCACCATGAAGGGCGCGGCATTGGCCGGCTGGTTGGCGAGCGGCGCGAAGGTAATGGTCTGCGCCTGCCCGCCGGCGCCGCTCACTAAGATGGCCTGTGCACCCTCTGGCGCGTTGTCGTAAACAATCACCGCGCCATAAACCAGGCTGGTGGCCTTGGGCGTGAATATGATGTTCAGGGTGCAAGTATTCGCCGGGGCAATTTGGCTGCATGAATTATTCTGCACGCTGAAGTTGCCGAGGGTCTGGACGGAACTCACCACGAGCGTTGACGGGCCCTTGTTGTTGATGGTGACCGTTACAGGTGTGGAGGGGGTATTCAGCGCGGTGGAGCTGAAGGTATACATCTCCGGCTGGACCACAACTTCGGGCAGCGAAGCGCTGGTTGCAGTGGCCGTGCCGTTCACGGGATTCAAAACCAGATCGGCGGCGGCGAGAGTGCCGGCGCTTTGCGCGAGCGTGGCGGCCGGAGTTTGACCCGCCAGCGTAATTCCTTGATTGCTCGATTCCACATAGGCGCTGTTGCCTGAGCCGGCGCTGTTGCCATTGCCACCGGCCAAGACGGAATCCTGAATGGTGAGCGCGCCGTTCAAATCGAAAATGACGCCGCCGAGTGAAGAGCCGGCATTGCCATTGACCGCCGCCGTTCCGGCAGGACCGCCCACGGCGCTATTGCCCGTCGCCGTGATGCGCACCAAGGCCGCCGTGCCGGTGTGATTAAACAGCACACCGCCCAAGCCGCTGCCGCCGTTGGAACCGGTACCGGATTGGCCACCATTACCGCCGCCAAAACCGGCCGAGCCGTTGCCACCGCCGCCGCCCGCGCCGAAGCCGCCTTGGCCGCCGACACCGCCACTGGCGCCCGCGCCACCACCACCGCCACCCACTCCGCCGCCGCCACCACCGCTGAAGAATCCCGCGCCACCCCCGCCGAAGGCACCGCCGCCACCGCCCGATGGGCCGCCACACTGTGTGCAAGGGGTGCTGCCGTTGCCGCCGCCGATGGCCCCATTTGGGCCACTGGCGTTCTGCCCGGGCCGAAAGCCGCCCCCGCCGCCTGCCTGTTCGTTGGTGATGCTCCCGCCTGTGCCATTGCCGCCGAAAGCGCTGCTTCCGCCGGAAGTACCCACCGCTCCTTCGTTACCCTGGAAGCCGCCGCCCGCATCGTTAAAGTTGGTGAGATAGCTGGGCGGGTTGCCGCCATAACGGAAGCCGCCGCCCGCAGCGGCTTCCGGGGTATTGCCGCATTGATTGCCGCCGGCTCCGCCGATGCCGCCGCCACCGCCCGAGCCGCCGCAGGCAGCCGCTCCGCCAGCCCCGCCCTGCGCTTCATTTTCCGCCAATTGGACATCCACCAGATTGAGTTGGCCTTGGTTGAACACAACGCCGCCCATGCCCGCGCCACCGCCGCCGCTCGCGCCGCCGTTGCCACCCGCGCCGCCTTGCGCCAAACCGCCCTGAAGCGTGAGATTGCGCAGCGTCAAGGAGCCCGCCGGGAGAGTACTGAAACCCCCGGAAACATAGAAAAAGCGGAAGTTGGGAGAGCCGCTTTGGCGCAAAATGGTAGCGCCGTTGCCTTCGATGAAGATGCTTGATTGAATCGCCGGAAAGGCGTTCGGCCCATACCACCAATCGGACGCCTGCGAGACCGGATAGCTGCCGTTGGCTGCCAGAATGATAAATCCGCCGCTCGCCGCGTTCAGGGTATTGATGGCTGCGATCAGGCCGTTGACATCGCCATTGGCGACGTTGATCACCTGCGAATTGGCGCTGAAAGTCTGGGCTTCGAGGGCCGGTGCGGCGGCTATGGCGAGGCTAAGGAGGGTGAAAGTGGCCCTCGTCAGGCGATTCATACGTTTGGCTCCGATCACTGTATAGAAACTTACGCCGACTCGCGGCTTCGGGTAAACGGTCTGGGAAAGAATTGTGCGCCATTTGTGGGATACCAGCTAAGCGATTGAAACAAAATGGGCATAAACCTACTTGTCTTTTGGCCTATTGGTTTGCATGCGGGAAGAGTGTTAGCATTTGAAGACTTTGCTTATGGCTGGGCCGTCGACAACCTCGGGTTCCCGCGTGGTGCGTTTTGGTGTCTACGAGGCCAACTTGGCATTGCTCGAACTGTTCAAGGGTGGGGTGCGGATCCGGATTCAAGAACAGCCGTTTCGCGTGCTTAGCCTGCTGCTGAGAGAGCCGGGCGCAGTGGTGACGCGGGAGGAGATGCAGAAGCAGCTTTGGCCGGACAACACGTTTGTGGATTTCGACAAGGGGTTGAATGCCGCAGTGGGGAAGCTGAGGCAGGCGCTGCTCGATTCAGCGGAGAATCCGCGGTTCATTGAGACGGTGCCGCGGAAAGGCTATCGTTTCATTTGCCCGGTGAAGGTGATAGAGACCGAGCCGGCCGCTGTCCATTTGGCGGACCCGCCGCCCGTTATTGAGCCGCCCCACAAGAGTCGCCGCGCGCTGCTGGCCTGGACCGCTGGAGCGGCGGTGCTGTCGATGGCGTTTGCGGTGTACGTGCTACGTCCCCGGGCGGTGCTCAACATAATGCAGGAACCGCTGGCGATTTCGCGCGTCACCGGCACCGGCGACCTGGTCACGGCTGACATTTCAGGCGATGGCAAATATGCCGCCTATGTTCGCGAGAGTGCCGAAGGCCAGTCCCTGTGGGTGAGGCAGCTGAGCGCCGAGCATGAGTTGCGGATCGCGAGTCTGGGAGGGGACGAATGCGAAGGCGTGGCGTTCTCGGCCGATGGCGAGTGGATCTACTTCGCTCGCACGTCGGCGTTGGACCCGGACGGCGCGCTGTACCGGATACCGGTGTTGGGCGGAGAACCGCAATTGATTCTAAAAGGGATTTCGGGCGCGCCGGCCATTTCGCCCGATGGCCAGAGCCTGGCGTATGTGCGAAGCACGCGCATCACGCATGGGGAGGATACGTTGATGACGGCTTCTCTGGCAGGTGGGCGTCCGCGTTCGCTGATTACCTATCCCGCTCCAGGGATTTTCCACAATCGCGTGGTGTGGTCGAGCGATGGCGAAAGGCTCATATTTGTGGCCTTGACAAAGTTGACGAGCATCCGCGCCGGAGGCGGGCGACCCGAGATCGCGCTCGAGCGCGCGTGGCCCGATATCAACGATCTGACGACATCGCCGAGCCCCGGCGAGGTGTTGATGACGGCGTTACGGCCCGGCTTCCCATCCACTTATACGATCTATCGGGTTTCGCTCACTTCGAACCGAATACTGCCGTTGACCCACGATGAGGAACGTTACGCTCAGGTGCGCGCCACCAGGAATGGGCAGATGCTGCTGGCGCTTCAGCAGGTGGGTTCACGCACGCTCGAGGTGACCCGCCGTGGCGAAGACGCGGGAGGGTTGGTGGTTGGCAGGGGGGGACGGAATACGGGTGGACAATCTGGCGCGCGCTGGACGCCCGACGGCAAAATTGTTTATGGTTCGCCTTCCTATGGCAACGAGCGCGAAGACTTGTGGGAGATGGAGGCGGATGGCTCGAACAAGCATCCGATTACGCAACTGCGGGACCAGTCTTACGCCTATTCACCGGCTGTCGCCGACTCGGGCAAGTTCGTTTTTTTTGACTTATGGTCGCCGGGCGATCATGCGAATGTCTGGCGGCTGGATTTGAGGGATGGCACGCGGAAGAAATTGACGGAAGGGGT
>Ga0302319_10000667_pt1 | contig 76855 bp, 57 predicted proteins | sample Bog_T0_2_FD_203319 | JGI IMG/M metagenome (GOLD analysis project Ga0302319, IMG submission 203319) | Peat permafrost microbial communities from Stordalen Mire near Abisko, Sweden - Bog_T0_2 | ecosystem: Environmental > Terrestrial > Soil > Wetlands > Peat | place: Sweden: Abisko, Stordalen Mire...
TCAAGCCCGTCGCCCACTATGTGGACGCCAGCCGCAAAGACGCCTATCTCGTCCTCTGCGAAGTCATGCATCCCGATGGCACCCCGAACTCCACCAACATGCGCGCCACCATCGAAAACGATCCCGATCTCTGGGTTGGTTTTGAGCAGGAGTACTTCCTCTACAAAGACGGCCGCCCGCTCGGCTTCCCCAAGGATGGTCATCCCACCGTCCCGCAGGGTCCCTACTACTGCGGCGTCGGCTACAAGTACATGGGCTCGCTCGCCCGCACCATCGTTGAGGAACACCTCGAGCTCTGTCTGGCCGCCGGCATCAACCACGAAGGCATCAACGCTGAAGTCGCCAAGGGCCAGTGGGAATTCCAGATCTTCGCGAAAGGTTCCGCCAAGGCAGCCGACGACGTTTGGATCGCTCGCTATCTCATGTATCGTCTCTGCGAAAAATACGAAGTAGATCTCGTCCTGCATTGCAAGCCCATCAAGGGCGACTGGAACGGTTCTGGAATGCACACCAACTTCTCCACCAAGCACATTCGCGAAGTGGGCGGCAAAGAGTACCTAGAGGCCCTCATGGCTGCCTTCCAGAAGAACGTTCCCGAGCACATCGCGGTCTACGGCCCGGATAATCATCTGCGCCTGACCGGTCTGCATGAGACGCAAGCGATCGACAAGTTCAGCTATGGACTTTCCGATCGTGGCGCGTCGGTTAGGCTCCCCGTCAATTTCATCAAGAACGGCTACAAGGGGTACCTGGAAGATCGTCGTCCGAACTCGGAAGCCGATCCTTACCAGATCGTTTCGCAGATCCTGAAGACGATTAACAGCGTGCCCAAGTAGTAGGTTGTTGACTGACGACACTGCTGTCTATATAGAACGAAGAGGCTGAGATGTGGGGAATTGGAGAGCGAAACTGCTTTCTGATTCCCCACAGCCACTTCCAGGGCGAGCGTTGGCGAACTGGCAAGGATGGCGGATCAATTCATAGACATCGCCCTTTGGGCGGCGCAGAGTATTTTGGCTGGGCATGCCTGTATAGCGGATATAGCGAGATACAAACATTTGGAAGACATAAAAGAGCACACGCTGCGGGTGATGTGGGCGCTGGCCACGTTAAACAGCAATCTTAAGAATTGAATGGTTGGACGGGCAGATTTGAACTGCCGGCACGTTTCTTAGAGAGATGCTTCCGCTGGGCAGACTGAGCGCAGCGCCAGCATCTCGGTTTCGACTACTGTTCGGTGTAGACGTAGTCTTTGTACTGCCAGACGCCGTCGATCTTTGAGTAGAGCCTTGCGTAGACTTTGACTCCGTTTGCGGGAAGGCTTGGGGCGGCGGCGGAAAGAGCGGTGCCTTTATAGGAGTACAAGTCGCTGTCGCCGGGTGCTATCGCGCTAAGGTTGAGTTGGTAGTAGGAAGCCGAGGTTCCGGCGCTCCATTGGAAAAGCACATTGGTTGTGCCGAGGATGGTGCCGAGTCCTGGCGTGGGAGAGGTAAGAGCTGCAGGAGTGGGCGAGCCGCTTTCGGTATAAACGTAGGCGTTCGACAGCCAGGCTCCGTCGATCTTTGAGTACAGCGTTGCGTAAACGGTGACGCCATGTGCCGCCAGGGTGGAGGCGGTGGCGGAAAGTGCAGTGCCTTTGTAGGAGTACAGTTCGCTGCTGCCCGGTGCGATGGAGCTTAGGTTGAGCTGGTAGACGGAGGCTGATGTTCCGGCGCTCCACTGGAAGGTTACGTTGGTGGTGCCGAGAGTGGTGCCTAGCCCCGGCGTGGGACTGGTAAGCGCGGCCGGGGTGGGCGTGCCGCTTTCGGTGTATACGTAGTCGTTGTATTGCCAGGTTCCGTTGATCTTTGAATAGAGCCTTGCGTAGACCTTTACTCCGTTTGCGGGCAGTGTGGCTGCGGTGGTGGTGGCCGTGCCTTTGTATGAGTACAGGTCGCTATCACCGGCGGCAATGGCGCTGAGGTTGAGCTGGTAGTCAGCAACATCAACTCCGCTGGTCCAGTGGAAGGCTACATTGGTGGTGCCGAGGATAGTGCTTAAGCCCGGCGTGGGTGATGTGAGCGTGGCAGGAGTAGGCGTGCCGGTTTCTGTGTAGACGTAGTCGTTCGATTGCCAAGCTCCGTTGATCTTTGAATAGAGCCTTGCGTAGACCTCTACGCCGTTTGCAGGCAGGGCAGCTGCGACTGCGGAGGTAGCCGTGCCTTTGTATACGAACAGGTCGGTATCGCCTGGTGCGATGGCGCTGAGGTTGAGTTGGTAGTCGGCGACCCCAGTCCCTGCGGTCCACTGGAAGGCTATATTGGTGGTGCCCAGTTTGGTGCCGAGGCCCGGCGTGGGAGATGTCAGCGCTGCGGGCGCCGTCGAAGCCAAAGTGATGGTCGCGGCGTTGCCGTTCCAGGCGTAATTGGTGGTCCAGGCGGAGTCGAACACGCCAATTTCTACGGTGTAAGCTCCGGTGGCCGTTGCGGGCGGCGCAAGGGTGGACGGATTAAAGGTATACGTAAGCGAGAGTGTGCCACCCGCGGCGATGTTCTGGCCGGTCCAGTTCTGCTGCACGATTTCCGTGCTTGACGGATCGATGACCAGCAATTGGATGATGCCGTTGGTGAGACCGACGGTGCCGGTGTCCTTCACCGAAACGGATACGGTGGAAGATCCGCTGGCGGTGATTGAGGTTGGATTGGCCGTGGCTGAGGATGTGAACGTCAGCCCGGAATTCACAGTGATTGAGCCCGCAGAGGAATTCATGCTCCACTGCTGTCCAGTTGCGCTGGTCACCACGACTTCAACCTTGTACGTCCCGACCAGCGTGGGTGTCAGCGCGGCGGTGTAGGTCTGAGTCTGGTTCGTGGTAAAGCTCTGGGCGCTGAAATTCTTTGTAAGCACAACGGTGCTGTTGGGATCGAGAGCAATGATCTGGACGACTCCGTTGCTCAGCGAGTTAGCGGTGCATTTGACGGTAGCAGTGATGGTGGTACTGACGTTCTGCGTGACCGGGTTCGGCGATGCGGTGGCCGACGACGTGAACGTGGGCGGAATGATCGGGGTCGCCGCGACCTGTGTCGAAACCGGACCGGTGCCGGCGCTGTTGGTGCCGGAAACTATGTAGAAATAAGTGGTGCCGTTAGTAAGTCCAGTATTAGTGAACGTAGTGGGTGCGGGGCTGGTGACGGTGCCGACAGGCGAGAAGACACCGCCGCTGGTCGGTGCGCGGTATACGGTGTAACTGGTGGCGCCGCCGCTGGCATTCCATGTAAGTGTCACGGCGCCGCTGCCCACCGTGGCCGCAAGACCCGTAGGCGCTGTGGGCGCAGTTACGGCGCCACCGGCCGGAATGACAAACAGCGTAATGCTCTGCGAAGGAACGGTTGCACTGATTGAGTTGTTTGCCACGGTTACATTTCCCAGGCTGGCGATCGAAGTCTGGGTCGCCGACGAAATCTGCCAGGCCTTTGCGGTGCCCGTGTTGGCAAAGTTAGCCAGGCTCACGGTTACTGGCGTGGTGCCCTTCTGTTTGTTGATCACCATTACTGTAAGTGCGCCGTCTGCCGAACGGGTTGCGGCATAGGACGACAAGTTATCCGGGTTGGCCACTGTTGCCGCTACGCTTGTATCTCCAAACGTAGACAGATTGCCGTCGTAGTTACGGTACATCTCCATGGCGAGATAAGTGGGGCTGGGATTGGTGGGAACCGTCCAGCGGGTTGCAAAGTCGAATCCGTAAACGCCGTAGATACCCTCAACATCGGCCTGGGCGGTTGCGCCGTTCAAGTTAGGCTCATCGCCCCAGTTATATTCGGTGCAGCCAATCTGCAATCCTGGGTAATACGTGTTAACCCAATTGCGCATGAGTGGAATCCACTCCTCAACGCCCCCATTGATGCCGAGAGTACCTTCCCAGGAGGGATCGCTGTAGGTCGGATCCCAGAGGATGCGCGTGTAGCGATTGCGAGTGGCCTGGCCCGATGCGGAATCGTCGCTGTCGCCCGGTATCTGGTTGTAGCAGTGAACGCTCAACCCATCAATCAGCTTGGTGCCATGGGCCTGCTGATACGCGTAAAGCTGCTGCAACAGCCACGGATAGTAGTAGGTATTGTTATGGGTCGCGTAATCGGAGCCCGGGCCAGTTCCATTTTTCTGGTCGAGTCCGCTGGAGAACATTGCCCACCAGACCCACTCTTCCGGACCGATAATTTTGGCATTGGGATCGGCGGCGCGAATGGCCGTCGCGTAGCTCACGATGTTGTTGTACTCTTCCTCGTACGTCTCTGGATTGGGGTGAATGTCGCGATGAGTACCGCTCCACAGCGAGGGCTCGTTGTCCAGGATGTAGTACTTGACTCCGGTGCTGGTGGTCGACAAGCCCCATTTGCCGATCAAGTGCTGTAACCATGCTGATTGAATGGAAACACTGTTCGGCACATAGGCGTCGAGAGGGTTGTTGTTGACAATGTACTCGCCCGTTGATGCGCTGAGTCCGCTGCCGGCGTCTGACTGGTATGGATCGACGGCGAGGAGGCCGTCGCTGGAGTCGTATTCCTGCGCGCCATATTTGGCGACCGAGTAGGACCAGAGCGAGGCCGTATTCGGATCTGGGTTAGGGCCGAGGTTGGCGATGTAGGGCATCATGGGAATCGAAACCATGGGCTCGGAACCTACGCTGGCGCCATACGTGGCCTGGATGGAGAGGTCGACGGCTGCGCCGGGCACTTGCGGGAGGTCCTGGAGGTAGCTGGCCCAGTACCAGTCATGGCTCTGATTCAGAGCGTCGATTTGCCAGTTGTAGGTGCTGGCGAGGGTCTCGCCCCCCAGACGATTGAGGGGAGCGTTCAGGTTGGCTACATCGGACTCGCCGGCCACAGAAAGACCGTAGATGTTCGGATTGATGGCGCGCTGGTTGGCGGCGGCGTCTACGCTAACTGAAGTCGCGGCGTTCTGGGCGCTTAGTTGCGCAGCGGCTGTCGAGAAGAATCCTATTGCCAGGACTGCCGGCAGTGCCGCCAGGCGCAGGGATACGCCTAAGGGTCGGGTCGCATTCCGGGAAAATCCCAAACCAATAGTTCTCACGATGGAAGAAGAGAAGAGCAGAATTTTGTGAAGCATGGATACACCCCTAGCCAAGAGAAACGTCAGCAGACTGTTGCCGAGATTTACCGGGACAACAAGGTTGGGACTTCCGGTTGCTGAAAGCCAAGAAACGCGAAAGATAAACGAGGCTCGCCAAGCGATTGAATCGCTATCGCTTGTCCTTTATCAGGTAGACCGTTGGCAACTGAGTTTCAGAAGCGGCACCGGCTGGTTCGTGGCGGCTGCCTGCGAAAACAAATCAGTACGGGGATCAAGGCCACAAAACTGTAGCAGACAACCCATCTGGTCTTTGTCCGTTGTGATCCTAATGCAGGATAACGAGGTTAGACAAGGATTTTTCGGAAGTCTCTTAAAGCTAAAGATTCCTATCCCGCCAAGCCGTTTTGATTCTTTAGATTTGAGTGGAGCGATACGTACTGGACAGAAGAACTGATTCAACCTGGATGGTGTCAATTCCATGAAGCCGTCGAGATAAGCCAGAATGAGAGTGCTTCGTGGGTCGGCAGCGAGGAGGGATGCCTTGGCGGAACAGATTGAGATGCGAAATTAATGGTCGTGACGGGGAGATTTGAACTGCCGCAGGCTCGGCTACCCCACCTCACGTACGAAGACCTGTCCGCGGGGACCCCGTCCGCCTCGCCCCCCTGATTGAAGCGCTTCCGCTACGTTTCAGCGCCGGTTGGGGCGCTCGGCGTCGGCAGTTGCGAAGGGAGTGCAGATGCGAAAGGAATTGCAGAAAGTAATGAATGGTCGGGACGGGGAGATTTGAACTCCCGACCCCTCGCACCCCAAGCGAGTGCTCTACCAGGCTGAGCCACGTCCCGACACAATGGAGCCGGTTCGCGGGGGCGAACCGGCTTTTTGGGGTCTTGACTAGTCTACACCAGTTGGACGGGCTCCGAGGCGAAGAGCCGGTCTTTGTCGTGACGGTGGGAAAACGGGTACACTGGCGCGCATGCGAATTGCTGCCTTAACTTACGCGTTCAAACCCTGGGATCGGCCGGTTGCGGGCCGGGCTATGGCTCTCTCCTTTTTTGCGGCGGCTTTGTGCTGGATGGCGCTGGTGGCAATGCCACTGGCGGGATCGGCGCAGGGCGGGAGTCAGGCGGCCGGGCAACACTTGCTGATTTATGCGATCGATGTGGAGGGTGGGCAGGCTACGCTGCTGGTTTCTCCTGGGGGCGGGTCGCTGCTGGTAGATACGGGATGGCCGGGGAACGATGGCAGAGACGCCGGACGCATTCAGGCTGCGATGAAAGATGCGGGGATTACGCGCATTGATCATGTGCTGATTACGCATTTTCATACGGACCACGTGGGCGGGGTTCCAGAGTTGGTGAAGCATGTGCAGGTGGGGGAGTTCCTGGATCATGGGGTGAACCGCGAGGACTCCGATATTACGCGTCACGATTTTGCCGCATATCTGAAGGCGATTGAGGGCAAGCCGCGGCGCATCGTGCATCCTGGAGACACGATCAACATTCCAGGCCTGGAGACGATTGTGATTACGGCGGATGGGGAGCACATTGCGAAGGTTCCGGGAGTGAGGCCGGAGGCGAATCCCTATTGCGCGAGCGAGCCGAAGTGGGATCTGGATGAGACGGAGAATCCGCGGTCGACGGGGATATTGGTTCGGTTTGGGAAGTTTCGCTTTCTGGATTTGGGGGATTTGACGAAGGCGAAGGAGATTCCACTGGTGTGCCCGGAGAACCTGATTGGGCGGGTGGATTTGTACCTCGTGAATCATCACGGGTTTAATCTGTCGAACTCGAAGGCGTTTGTGGATGCGGTTCATCCAAGAGTTGCGATTATGGACAATGGCGCGCACAAGGCGGGGAGTCCCGAGGCGTGGCAGACAGTGCATGAGAGCCCTGGGCTTGAGGACTTGTGGATGCTGCATACGGCGGAGGGATCGGATGCGGCGCATAACAGCGCGGAGCCACTGATTGCGAATGTGAAGGGCGGGGCAGATGGGGCTTATTTGAAGGTGGTGGCAGGGGCGGATGGAAGCTTTACAGTTACCAATGGTCGAACGGGGGAGACGAAACAGTACACCCGGAAGTAGGCGCATTCCCTGCTGGAGAGCGCCGGTCGAGCGTGAGTCTCCTTACGGTGCTGGTGCATGGATTCAATCTGTGGGGGCTGCAGAACCTTTAATCCTGGGTTAACGGCGCGAAATTACCTTGTTTCAGGAGGAGTTGATGAGACTGCTGAAAGGACTTGCGCGCCGATGAGAGCCGGGTTTGAATGCGCGAAGCTTGTGTTGATACTTCTGCTGCTGGCGGCGGGTTCAAAACTCCGCGCGCAGGCCGGGCCACCGTTTCAGACGGATGATCCGACGCCGGTGGACCTGGGGCATTATGAGTTTTATGTTTTTGGGACGGCGGATGGGACTCCGGTGGAGTATGACTCGACGGGGCCGGCGTTTGAGTTCAACTGGGGAGCGATCCCGAATATCCAGCTTCATGCCATTTTGCCGTTTGGCGCGGCGGTGCCGACGAATAACCCTGTATATGCTCCGAATGGAACGGGGCCGAGCGCGTTTGGCCTGACCGATATGGAGCTGGGGGTGAAATACGGGTTCATCAAGCAGACGCCGCATCGGCCGCAGATTGGGAGCTTCACGATGTTCGAGATGCCGACGGGGAACTCCAATAAAGGGCTCGGGGTGGGCAAGGTATGGTACAAGCTGCCGCTTTGGGCGGAGAAGGAGTTTCGCTCGTGGAGCCTGGTTGGCGGACTGGGATATGCGGTGGTGCCGCAGACAGGTTATCGCGATTATTTGTATGGCGGGTACCTGGTGAAGAAGGTTGTGAACGAGCGGCTGGAGCTTTCGGCGGAGGTTTTTTCTCACGCGAAAGAGGGGGTTGCGACAGCGCAGACGCAGGCTTCGACACTGATTGACGCGGGCGGGTATTACCACTTCAAGACGCCGGGGCTGCAATTGCTGTTTGCCTATGGGCACTCGGTGGCGGGACAGACGGAGAACTACGGGTATCTCGGCCTCTACAAGACATGGGGAAAAGACAAGGATGCGGATAAGAAAAGCGCGCGAGATGGCATGATGTCCGCGCAATCGCCGCGGAACGGATATTAGCAAACATTAGCGTTGAGCGTAGGGGAACCCGGGCGACCGGAACACATAATGCCATGACTGACTCTGGATTCTTGATCTGGGAAAGGAAACTGCGATGGAGATTTCAGCTCGCGGTCTATGGACTTTGATTCATGGAATGGGTTTCGGTGCGCTCTATCTGCTGGCGTGTTCCGGGGCGCTGGTGGAGCTATTCCGAGTTACAGCGCCTTCAGCGTCGTCTGCCTTGACGCGGGGGCAGGAGCAATTTCTGAAGACCTACCTGGTGGTGATGGCAGTGCTTGCCTGGAGCGCTGTGTTGACTGGAGCCTATGTGATTTACCCGTGGTACCGGGCTGCGCCGTCAGAAGGAATGACGGATCTCTCCGGGTTTTCGCAGCGGCTGCTGCTTTCGAATCCCAGAACGGCCGGATGGCACTCGATTGGAATGGAATGGAAGGAGCACATTGCATGGTTTGCTCCCATTTCAATCACCATGGTGGCTTGTGTGTTTATCCGGTATGGGCGGGAGCTTCGCGACCATAGGCCCCTTCGAACCGCGGTGCTGAGCTTTGCGGCGGCTTCGTTCATTGCGGCGGGCGTTGCCGGACTGTTTGGGGCGATGATCAATAAATACGCACCGGTGGAGGGCGGAGGCAGGATTCAACTAAGCGCGGGAGCGGAACGATGAGCGCAGCGAGCGGCGATTCCGCAGTGAAGACTCCAAGCTTAACGAATGGCCCTGGGGCTGCCGCGATTCTGTCGGCGGGCATCGGCGCCTTGGCTCTTGCTGTGCTGGCCATTGTCGGCGATAAGTTTGCGGCGGCCAAGAGCCTTCTTGTTTTCTACAAGCCGACCGGGGTTCTCTCCGGGGTCACGACGGTCGCCATTGTGATTTGGCTGGTGGCGTGGGGAGTGTTGGAAATTCGTTGGAGAAGGCGGACAGTTGCTTTGGGTTTGGTCAGCGGGCTGGCACTGGGGATGCTGGTATTGAGTATTCTGCTGACGTTTCCGCCGATTGCCGATCTTTTCTGAAGGCTAGATTCATACAACGCGACTTCAAGTCTGGTTAGCGGTCTTGCCGTAGAGCGCTTCCAGGGCGTCGCAGGCGGAGCGGAGGCCGTCCTCCTGTTCGAGGCGGCGGGCTACTATTTCTGCGCGACGGGCGAAGAGCGGCTCGTCCAGCATGGCTCTTAGCTTGCGGGCCACACGGACGGGAGTGTAGTTGCCGCGCTGGATGACGCGGGCAACTTTGAGGCGCTGCATGCGGCGGCCATTGTCTGGCTGGTCATGGGAAAAGGGCATGATGAGCATGGGTTTGCCGGCGCGCAGACACTGGGCGGTGGTGCCGACACCTCCCTGATGGACGACCATTGCGGCGCGCGAAAAGAGCTTGGAGTAGGGCGCGTATTCGGCGACGCAGATGGAGTCGGGAAGCGGCTGGCGGATCTGGTTGCGCTTGTCGGATCCAATTAATAGCACGGCGCGGATGCCGAGGCGGATGGCGGCGCGGGCGGAGAACTCGTAAAAGCGACCGGCGGCAAGGACGGCTGCGGAGCCGAGGGTGAAGACGACGGGGGGCGGCCCGGCGTTGAGGAAGGCCTCGAGGTTGGCGGGCAGGGCGGCGTTTCCGGCATCGGAATCGTAAAAGCAGAAGCCGGTGATGAGGGTGTTTTCCGGCCAGTCTTTTTGGGCGACGCCGAGGACGCGCGAAAACATTGCGAGGACCAGAAACGGCGAGTGCTTGGCGTCGAATAGAGGATTCTGGCCTTTGGGCAGACCGAGTTCGCTGCGCAGGTCGTAGATGGGCTGGGGCCAGTTGCGGCTGACGAGACGGGCGAGGCGTTTGATGGCGCGTCCCATGCCGGGTATGGCTTTGTCGGCGCGGGCGAGTCGGGGATACATGGGGAGGACGGGCGGGTCGAAGGCTGAGAAGAAGGAGAGCGGCGCGAGGACGTAGCTGGCCCAGGGGATGCCGGTGATTTCGGCGACGATTGGGCCGGCGTAATTGAGTTCGCCGAGGAGCAGGAGATCAGCGCGGGCGGGGCGGGTTGCGGCGTCGAGCAAGTCGTCGTAGGTCTGGCGGAGAACGGGAAAGAGGAATTCGCGGAGGCCGCGTTCGGTGCCCTTGCGGACGTCGTAGATCATTTCCGCCATGAGCGTGTTTTCGGGATCGATGTCGGGGCGAACGGGGTGGAATTCGAGGCCGAGGGGCAGGATTTTGGGCCCGAAGACGGCAGGGACAGCCATGACCGGGACGTGCCCGCGGCGTTTGAGTTCGAGGGCGATGGCGATGAGGGGATTGATGTCGCCGAAGGTGCCGATGTTCGAGAGAACAATGCGCAAAATGGAAGATCCTGAGCCGTGTGGGCTGCATATCAGGGTAAAGCATCGGGTTGTGCCTGACGAATGGGTACGTGAGGTGCCGATTTATTGGGCGGATGCGGCGCAGGCGGGTGGCGGGTTGAGGATGGTGGGTTTAAGCTGGGGCCAGTAGGGACTGGTTTTGAGCTGGGCGCAGAAGCCGGAGAGGTATTTATCCTTGCCGGGACGCCGCGGGGGCCAGGCCTGATCAAAGAGCATCCATGCCAGATCGGAATGGCTGGTGTAGATGAGGTTAAGCATGTTGCCGGTGAGCCCGGAGCCGATGCCGTCCCCGAAGGCGCTGGATTCTCCGAAAGCGTTGGCGGCCTCGCGGACGGCCTTATTCCACTCCGGTGGGGTGGGAGCGGGGCGCTGCATTTTGTCCATGGCGAGGCGATAGCTGCCGCCTTGCGGGCTTTCAACAAAGCGGAGGATGACGGTGGGCGCCGGGGACCCGGCGAAGGACGTGTCCCAATAGCCGAACGTCCAGTCATTTCCCAGGTAGTAGTAGTGCTTGTTTCCGTCGAGGTCAGCGAAATGGGCGCCATCGCCGTCGCCGTCATCGACCTTGGCCAGGAGCCACAAGGTGGGTTCCACTTCGAAAACATAGTGGACGAAACAGCAATGGGCGCCGCCGGTCCAGTTGGTGACGATCATGTTGGCCCGGCCGCGGCCCGTGATGTCGGCCCCATTTTCGATCTTGGGGGCATTGTGCGCCGGATCTTCAGGCTGGCCAAGCCGGTACTCGCCCATGCCGTCGAGCGTGCTGCGGAAAACGACTCTGGGGATGAATCTGCCGATCATCTTTCCGCCGCGATGGGACTCTACAACCTCGAGGCATCCGTCCCCTTTCACCTTGTTCTTATAGGCCTTGAAGAGATAGGGGCCGACGGTTGCGGTCTGGATGAGATCGCGGCTGGAGCAGTTGCCTGAAGCGGGTGCAATTGGGCCCTGTGCCGCGAGCCAAGTGGACGGGAGAAACAGGAAGAGGCCCGCGATGGCGGTGAGGATGGCTCCGGATCGTGTGAGCAATGACCCTTTCCGGCGGGCTACGATGCTACTGATCAAGACGGCACCTCTTTGAGGGGAGCGGTTGCTTCAGTTCTGCTTAACCTTATTGCGACGATAATGATTGCGGGGGAGAAAAGTACACAAAAATGCGGGTTCTGCTAGTAGAGGATGAGGTTCGGCTTGCGGACAACCTGGCGGCGGCGCTGCGGGATGGGCCGGGCTTCGCGGTGGATTGGGCGGAAGACGGTGCGCTGGGGGACCAGATGGCGCGGCAGGTGAGTTACGACCTGATTGTGCTGGATTTGATGTTGCCCAAGCTGGATGGACTGGGAGTGCTGAAGCGGCTGCGAGGACGCCAAGATAGAGCTCCGGTTTTGATTCTTACGGCGAAGGAAGGCGCGGAGTCGATTATTGAGCTCCTGAATGCGGGGGCAGACGATTACCTGGCAAAGCCGTTCGATCTGGGCGAGCTGATTGCGCGGGCGAAGGCACTGATTCGTCGCGGGAAGGGCGCTGCTCACCCGACGCTGAATGCATTGGGCCTGGAGGTAAACACGCTGGAGCAGACGGTGCGGCGAGAAGGCGTGCTGGTGGACTTGTCGCCGACGGAGTATCGGATTCTTGAGTACCTGGTGCACCGGCCACGCGTGATTGTGAGCAAGCGTGAACTCCTGGAGCATCTTTACGACTACAACTGGGAGCACCACTCAAACGTGATTGAGGCGCATGTGTCGAACCTGCGGAAGAAGCTGGATGGGGCGGTTGCCGAGCAAGGAGCAGAGGCTTCGCCGGTGATTGAGACGATGCGAGGACGCGGATACCGTATGGCTTCGGAAGGCAGAGCGGCAGCGGGCCCCGATCCGGATCAACCGCTATGAAGGCAGTACTCCATCCGAGATCGATCGCATTCCGGCTGATTGTGGCTGTACTGGCGGTGGAACTGGTTTCGTCCGTGGTGGTGGTGTTTCTTTCATTCGGATACGAGCGACACGCGCACTTTAAATCCTTTGACACATTGATTCACGGGCGCGCCGATGAGGTAATGGCGGCAATTGGGGACGCGGACGATGCGCAGAACGACGTGATCCTGGATCAGAGTGTCCTGCATTTCCCATCGGACGAGATTTACGAAGCATTCGACGACACAGGGCAGTTGCTGGGGCGTTCGCCCAACTGGCAAGGCGCGGGTGCGGCGGTACTGCCGGGGTCGAAAGACGGCTTTGTGCAACTGGCAGTGAATGGCCGGGCGTTTCGCGCCATGCATGTCCACGGTGAGCGGTTTGCGGGCGACCGGGTGCGGGGCGGAGGCAAACTGCATAGAATTTCTGTTCTATATGGCGGACCGACCGATCATGTGTGGCATGCGATTCACGGCGCAGTGGAGTTTTACGCCGCGGGGAGCCTTCTTCTACTGCTGGTTACGGGGCCGCTGATTGCGTGGCTGTTGCATCGCGGGCTGCTGCCGTTGCGACAACTGGCGGCGCTGGCGGCCAATGTTTCCGCGGACGCGTGGCACTTTGATCCGCCTGCGAGCGCGCGGACGACGCCGGAACTGGCGCCACTGACGGAGGCGATGGAAAGTGTGTTGCAGCGGCTGGAGAGGGCGTTTCTGCAACAGAAGACGTTTGTGAGCGACGCGGCGCATGAGCTGAAAACGGCGGTGGCGGTGGTGAAGTCGAGCCTGCAACTGCTGAATATGAAACGGCGGACGGGGGCGGAATACCAGGCAGGGCTGGAGCGATGCCTCGGCGACTGTCGGCGCCTCGAAGAGATTGTGGTGAAGATGCTGACGCTGGCGCGGGAAGAGAACTCGCGCAATGCTGGAGATGAGCAGGCCACGGACTTCGCTGGCTGCGCACGTGAGTCAGTGAGTCAACTGGGTACGGTGGCCGCGCTCCGTGGGGTGCAGCTGACACTGGTGGAACCGGACGCCGCGGTAGTGGTGGCACGGATCGCCGTGGCGCAGGACGAATGCCTGCTCCTGGTTGAGAACCTGCTGACCAATGCGGTGCAGCATAGTGCGCCGGGTTCGGCGGTTGAATTAAGAATGAGGATGGACGGGCGGGAGATCGTTCTGGAGGTTGAGGACCATGGCGACGGAATTGATCCTGGAGCGCTACCGCACGTGTTCGAAAGGTTCTATCGAGGCGACCCATCGCGGACCCGGAATACCGGGGGGACGGGGCTGGGTCTGGCGATCTGCAAAGCGATTGCGGAGAAGGCGGGCGGATCAATTGAGCTGACGAGCCAGCGCAACCAGGGAACAACGGCTACGGTGCGGCTGCCGCTGACTCGACCCATTCACTCGGGAGGGCACTTGGGCAGCGGTGCTGTGAGCAAACCTTGATAGTCCAGACACACACTTCTGACGGCGACCTGGTCGCTTGATACATAGTCAATAAAGAGGAGAAATCGATGTCGACGCAATCCGGTTTAAACAATTCTGTCCGGTCTCGCATGGCAGTGGCGCTGCTTTGCGGTGTTCTTGGCTTGCCGTGCCTGCTTGCGGGGCAACAGCCTTATCAAGTTGTGGATCGCTGGAAGCTGGGCGGCGAGGGGGGCTGGGATTACGTAACGGTTGACTCATCGGCGCATCGACTCTACGTGACGCGCGGTGCGCGCGTGGATGTGGTGGATACGCAGACGGGCAAGGTTGCGGGAAGCATTGCGGGATTGCACGGAACGCACGGCGTGGCGCTGGACAATGCGGGCAAGTTCGGATACATCTCGGATGGCGGCGGGAACGCGGTGGTGGTGTTCGACCGCGCGACCCTGGCGACGGTGGCGACGATTCCTGTGGGGCTGGGGCCGGACGCAATTCTTTTTGAACCTGCGACACAGAGTGTGTGGGCGTTTAACGGTCATGGCAAAAGCGCTTCAGTGATCGACGCGGCGGAGCGCAAGGTAATTGCCACGATTTCGCTGCCCGGCACGCCCGAGTTTCCAGTGGCCGATGGCAAGGGGACAGTGTTTGACAACATTGAGGACAAGAATGAGATTGTGCGTCTGGACGCAAAGACACACACGCTGACGGCAACATGGCCGCTGCCGGGTTGCGACAGTCCGAGCGGATTGGCTTATGACGGCGCGGGCGGAAGGCTTTTCTCAGTCTGCGACGGCAAGAAGATGGATGTGGTTGATGCGGCAAGCGGAAAACTACTCGCTTCGCCCACAATCGGTGATGGCCCGGACGCGGCGGGATGGGATGCGGCGCACAAGCTGGCCTTCGCATCTTGCGGAGAGGGAATTCTGTCGATCGTGGATGCGAGCGCTGCCGGCTATCCCACTGCTGAGAGCTTGCCGACGCAACGCGGGGCGCGGACCATGGCTTATGACGCTGGCACCGATCGCGTCTACCTGGTCACCGCCGAGTTTGGACCACGGCCTGCGGCAACGCCGGAGAATCCACGGCCGCGTGCTCCCATGGTTCCCGGGACGTTTACCGTACTGGTCGTCGGCAGATGAAGCTCGTGCTGGGTATTGTGGTTCTGGTGGTGATTTGCGCGTCGGCGTTTGCGGACTACAAATGGCGGGCGTGGATGGCTGCCCGCAAGCGCGAACGGGAATGACGCCGGTTTCCGCGCATCTGCCGTTACAATTGGGTTCAGGGAGCTGTCTAACGATTATGCATAGCTTTGTTCGCCCTGCACCTTCCGTTTCTTCTCGCTTTCGCCGGTCAGGTTTGCGCCTGGCTGTTGTCGCAACCGCGCTTTTGATGACGATGAATCTGCGCGCGCAATTCGGCGCACCGCCGGCCGGAACGCAGGTGCATGATGCTTCGGCGCTGCGTCCCCCAGCGGGAGCGCGCGTGGCGATTGTTGAATTCGAAGACATGGAATGCCCGGATTGCGGGCGCGCGAATCCCGTGCTGAAGGAGGTCGCGGCCACATACCACATTCCTTGGGTGCGGCACGATTTCCCGCTTCCGTTCCACGCCTGGAGCATGAATGCAGCAATAAACGCCCGCTGGTTCGACCTGAAAAGCAAGGCGCTGGGTGATGAATATCGCGATGCGGTGTTTGCGGCCCAGGCTTCAATCACGAGCCCGGATATTCTGGCCCAGTTTACGCAGAAATTTGCCAAGGATCACGGGATCGCGCTGCCCTTTGCAATTGATCCGCAGGGCAAGCTGATTGGTGAGGTAAAGGGTGATTACGCGCTGGGACAGCGGATCGGGATTGAGCACACGCCGACGATCTGGGTGGTGACGGCCAACAGCAAGGGTGCTCCGTTTGTGGAGGTTGTGGACCGGTCAAAGCTGTCCCAGTTGATCGACCAGGCGATTGCGGATACGAAAGGGAAGTAACTGACCGCGCGGGCGGGTGCGATTTGCAGAGCTATTTTAATGACCAAGTCGGGCGTTGAGCCGTCCAAAGGGAATGTTGCGATTCTTTCAAATGGTTCGGTCTGGTTTGGTTCGCGGTGATGGCGGGCGGTTGTTCGCCTCGTTAGGCTGCATGGCGCTATTCGCTGCGACTAGTTGCATTGCTCAGGCGCAGTCTGCTGGTACGACGCAGGTTCATGATGCTTCCGCGCTGCACCCGCCGGCTAATGCGCGTGTGGCGATTGTGGAATTTGACGACCTGGAATGCCCGGCTTGCGCAGCTACCAATTCTCTGCTGAAGTCTGCTGCGGCGAAATACCAGATTCCGTGGATCCATCATGAACTGCTGATTCCGTCGCATGTGTGGAGTCCTGCGGCGACGGTGAACGCGCATTGGTTTGAGGCGAAAAGCAAGGCGCTGGGCGATGAGTATCGCGACGCTGTGTTTGCCAACCAGGGATCGATCTACAACACGGGGATGCTGACGCAGTTTACACAGAATTTTGCCAAGGCGCATGGCATGGCATTGCCGTTCTCTCTTGACCCGCAAGGGAAGTTCGCGGCCGAGGTGCAGCAAGATAATGAGTTGGCCAAGCGGACCGGGATCACAAAGACGCCGACCATTTTTATTGTGACCCAGAACAGCAAGGGCGCGCCGTTCATCGAGGTCACAAACCCGCAGACGCAGCTTTATACGGATATTGACCGGGCGATTGAGGATACAAAGGCCGGAGCGGCGCGGGGGCGGTAGAGCGAATGCTCACAAGGACTTAGTTGTGTTGAATTCAACGTGCGGGAAGATTGCGCTTGATTTCTTCGCTATTGTTGAAGTAATGTGGTGACCAATGACAGACCGAAGCTACCTGGGCGAATTCGAGATGATGATTTTGCTCTCTGTGATTCATTTGGGCGAGGAAGCGTATGGCGTGCCGATTTCGCGGGAACTGGAAGCGCAGCGCGGACGGGACGTGTCAGTAGGTAGCGTTTACGCGGCGCTGGAGCGGATGGAAGGTAAGGGGCTGGTTTCATCGAGCCTTGGTGATCCGACGCCAGAACGCGGCGGGAAGGCGAAGCGATTTTTCCGGATTACGAAGGAAGGACTGCGGCAGGTGCATGAGACGCGCAGGGTGCTGACGCGGTTGTGGCGGAGTTTGCCGGAGCTGAAAGGGGAAAGCTCATGAATGCGAAGAGCGCGCCGGGAATGGCGATTGAGGTGCGAAGCAGGTTTTCATGGCAGCGGACGGGGCAATGTTCAAAGTGGCGCCGCGTGGTGTCTAAGGTAGCAGAGCTTCCCCAGGCTCAAAATCGGGAGTGGAGATGAGACGGAGAGAGCCACCTTCGCTGGCAACGTGGATGCTGGAGCACCTTACTCCCGCTGGCTGCGATGAAGCGCTGGGCGGCGATCTGCTGGAGGAATTTCGGCGCGGTCGATCAGAGAGTTGGTACTGGTGGCAGGTTCTTTCAGCGTGCTCGGTTGCATGGTTGAACAGCTTGCGGGCGCGCGGATCGCTGCTGGTGTTCGCAGTTCTATGGTCGATGCTGGCTCCGGCATGGAACGTGCTGTGCGACCGGATTGAGGACAGCCCGATCATCAGCCGTCTGTGGGAGATTGCCGGAGGGTTTTGGGTATTCCCTGCGCTTGCGGGCTGGATTGCGCTGCACTCAGCCTTTGTTTGGGCGGGGATGTTGATTTTTATTGCGGCCCATGGAAGTTTGCGAAGGAGGCTTGACGGCGGAAGGCTGCGTCGCGGCTTTCTGCTTGCGCCGCTGATCTTCGTACCGCTCTACGGCTTCATGTTCCTGATGGTGAATCTGTATTGGTATTCCGCATTTGCGCAAGCCAGCCTGGCATCGACGCCGCTGGGCGAGATTGCGGATTTGAGGGTGCTTGCCGATGTACTGCGGATTCCATACCTTGTTGCGCTTGTTTCCGCGCTGTGGGAAGCGATTCCGCGGTCACAAGGCAGGCCGGAGGCGATCGCTTACGAATCGATTCCGCAGGAAGCTGAGGTGCATTCCCATACGCTGGCCCTGCTGCAGACACTGGAGCCGATTGCACTGAACCGCTTCTTCGGCTTCCTGGTTGCGGCAGGGCTGATGAATGCGATGATCGGGGGATTCCTGCTTTGCCAGCTACCGGAATCGCATGCTCCCAGCATGGCTTCCCTGCTGATTCGGGCCGCCTGCTATGTCGCGGTTGGCGTGGTTGGCGGTGTGGCGGGGACGTGGCTGTATTGGCGAAGTCCCGCAAGCCCGCTTCGCGAGAGCGCTCCACTGCCATTGACGCTGTTTGCGCTCGTGGGCGCCGCGGGATGGGTATGGGTTCCAGCGATGGCGATTCTTTCAGAGCAGATTTCGCCGGCAATTGCAATTGTTGCCATGATTGGAGCGTTTGTACTCACCTCAGGACTGCGAAGCACAACCTATTACGCATTTGCTCCGGTACAAGTGGCTGCTGCGCCGTCTGGCATGGATGAGGGCGACCTGTTTGCTGAATCGCTGTATCGGCCACCACGGGAAGCGCATGGTTACGTGATTGCGATTTCATTGTATGCGGCGGGCGCGGCGCTTCTGACGCATTCGCTGCATACGGCCGCGGCCTTGGTGGCATTGAGCGCAGCCCTGTTTGCGTGGAAGAAAACTGTCCCGCTGCGCCGGCTTGCGGGGGATGGGCAAGAGGTGCGACGGGCGGCAATGCGGCTTGCCTGCGTGGCAATTCCGGCGGTTCTGATAACGGCTTGGGCGCTGCTGGATGGCGTGGCGCATCGGAACGCGCAAGAGCAGGGAAATGCGGTGTTTGCCGCGAGCAGGGACGCTGCGGGTGAGGATGGAAATCGAAAGGCTGGGAGGCAAGCAGCAGCGAGCGCGGCAAATGGATACGAGAGCATCATTCTGTGGCCGGTGCCGGAGAAGAAGCAGATTGTTGCACCGATTCCCGAGCCTTCGGATTTGCTGTTGCCGGGAAACAAAGAGCCGCTCGTGATTCGGTTTGATGGGCCGTACTGGTATTTTCAGCCGCCGGAGAAAGCGCCGAGCAAGGAGGCGCACGAGGCGCAGGGAAGCCCGCTGGCAATTGATATTCAAGCGGAGAACTTTATCTCGCTCACAATGGAGGCGCACCAGAGCCTGGGGAGTTCAATTCCGCTGGCGCGGTGCCGGGAGATCGACGTAGAGGTGATGAACCGCGATAACCGGCGGGGGAATGTGGCTGTTGGGGTGCTGCTGACGGACTCAAAAACGCGCGGAAGGCCGACGATTTATCTGGGGCAGCAATATGTAGTGTCGAGCGATCCGGATCACTTCGCGATGAAAACAAAGCCAGTTAATGAAGTTTTGCGGTTCGCTGTGCCGCAGTCGGGCAAGGTGCGGAGATTCGACGAGATCAACGTGATGTTTTTTCCGGATGGAGCAAATTTTGGGAAGGGTCCGAAGATGGCGATTGCGCAGTTTGAGCTGATGCCGCGGTGATTTAAGAGAAATCAGTTGCCGGCTTGGATGTTTACCAGCACATCCGCGCCATGAGTGTTGGGGGAAATGGTCGTGGTTTGGGGGGCGCGCCAATGGTCTATGTGGCTGATTCTATGGACGCAACCAATGGTGCAGTTGGGGGCACAGCTTTTGGCGGTTAGGAACTCGCGCTTGACGTCGGCGGTGGTGTAGTCGGACAAGGGAATGCCGGGATAGCCGCGCTGCTGGCTACAGTAATGGACTAAGCCGTCTTCGCAAATATAGAGATAACGGGAGCCGGCGCGGCAGCGCCAGTCGTTGGGGCGGCCCTGGGCGATGGCTTCCTGGAACTTGTCAAACTGCGCGTAATTGGTTTTCTTCCGGTTGGTTATGGCGAAGTAGACTTTGGACTCATCTTCCTGAAGGGGCTTGAGTTGACCGCTGCCATCGTGGATGATGCCGATGGTGGACTCGAAACCCAATTCCAGGGCGCGTTTGCTGATGGCGAGAGCGTCGTTGGGGTCCTTGAAACCGCCGCCGACTACTGAGTTTATGTTGACGTGGAACTCGGCGTGGTCGGCTAGCATTTGGAGCTTTTTGTCGAGGACTTTGAGGCTCTTTTTGGAGACTTCGTCGGGGACCAGGTTGTCGATGCTGATCTGCATGTGGTCGAGACCGGCCTCGTTAAGTCGTTCAATCCGTTCGACATTGAGGAGATAGCCGTTGGTGATCATGCCGGCGATGGCGCCGGTGTGGCGCATGCGGCGGATGATGTCGTCCAGATGCGGATGAGTGAGGGGCTCGCCACCGGAGATGCCGATCATGGCGGTGCCAAGGCGGCCGAGGTGGTCGATGCGGCGGAGCATTTCGTCGAGGGGGACGGGCTCGGAAACCTTGTCGTACTCGTTGCAGTAGCCGCAGCTTAAGTTGCAGAAACGAGCGGGGATAATCTGCACGAGGACGGGGTGCGAAGTGGATGCGAGGGCACGCGCGACCATGGCGTATTCGCGGGCCTTGCGGCTGGCGGCGATGCGGCGGCCACGTAGCGTCGATCTCCGGGGAGTTGCCATTCCTTCTATTGAAACACAGAACGGCAGTGGTTAGTGGTTAGTGATTAGTGGTCAGTTCTCCGGGGCGGAAATGTCTGCCTGGACGGTTAGCTACATAGGGTATTTGGCGGCTCTGAAGGTGACGGATTTGGCTTTTCTTCTACTTCCGCGGTTCAGATCGGTGACATATTGAACCGTGGAAAGTTAGGGCGGCGGAGATTTGTGTGCCTGGAAAGGAACCAAATCGGCACTTTGTCTGCTTGAGGCCCATGGATTTTCTTGAAAATGCGCAGTTTTGTGCCGTGATTTCGCAATAAGTTGCTTATTTGGTTAGGTTTGAGCGTTTTATTTTCGGCGAAGTTTACTGTGGGGGTGGCCGCGATCTGGTGGCGCGGGGCGCGGGCTCAGGAATTCGGGGCGGTGGGGAGCTTGGGTGGGATGTTCCGGGCGACTACGGCTACAGCGGCGGCGATGGCCCAAGAGATGAAGAAGGCGGTCCAGAGGAGGCGGGTGGCGGGGGCGGCGGCGATGGCGGGCGCCCAGATGGCGAGGGTGAAGATGGCGAGCATGGCGGCTTCAGCCCAGGCGGCGGCGCGGGGCAAGATGCCGAAGAGGACGCCGAGTCCGCTGGCGATGTGTCCCGCGCCGGTGAGGTAGGCAAAGAAGCGATGGAAGGGGATCCAGGCGGGGATGAATCCGGCGGTGCCGTCTACATAGACGAAATGCGAGAGGCCGACGGGGATGACCCAGAGGGCGAAGAGGATGCGGGCGAGGCGGACACCGCGGTTGCCGGTAGCAAAGGCGAGAGGGGAAGCGGGGGAGACTGGGGCGAGGCGGGCGAAGAGTGTCCAGCCGCCGGCGAGGAGCATGGCGAGTTCGCCGAAGCCGAGCCAGGAGCCTTCGACGAGCGGAGCTGTGAGGAGGTCAGGGAGTTTGAGCAGGGCCCAGGCGATGAGGTAGGGGAAGAGGATTTGCGCGGACAGTTTGGCGGTGGGGCGGAGGAGCAGGCCGAGGCCGCAGAGGAGCATGAGGACGCCGGTGGCGACGGCGATGGCGGCGCGGGCGGGGACCCAGGCCGGGACGGGTTGCCAGACGAGGGCGAAGTCGCGGTAGAGGAGGGCGAGGATGCCGAGGCCGACCATGCCTATGGCGAAGAGGGTGAGGGTGGGCTGCTGGGCCGGCTGGGGGATTGGCCGGCGGGGGTTTGGCATTGGTTGGAATTTTAGCTTGTTATGAGGCGGGGTGGTAGGATCGGTTTGGGGCGGATAGATGGGTTGTACGAGCGCTCGATTCGCAGTCGTAGCCATCGCCCACGACTCTTTCGCGGACCTAAGTGGCATTCCTGGGGGATGCTATCGGCCACCCCGCACCGTAGCTCTCCAACCGATAAACGTCAGTGCTTTTTGGTTCACATCTGTCTGTGCGTTGAGGAGCACAGACAGATGTGAACCATATTTGAACGGTCGAGCGGGCTTTCTTTCGGGGCACCCAGCAAAAAAGTCGATCTATCCCCTACCAGAAGATCGAACCACTGTCTTTTCAGCTATCCGCTCGTTATCTTTCGCCCAACCGCGTAACCCTTTCGCGGCTCGATTTGCGGCGATCGTCGAGCGTTGGCCTGTCAATGCCATTGCAACACTTAAAGCGTTACCCCGCAGCCCCGAGGTGATCTTCTTAGTGCGCTTCTTATCTGCGTTCTCGTGGCGCGCCAAATACGCCAACACGGAGGCGTCTTTTGCCGAAATAATCGTCATAACCTGTATTTTACCTCGCGAGTGAATGTTCTCCCAACGAAATTGGATGCGAGCCTGTTAGTACAGGATAGCCACTTGTGCCCCCATCTCCACGCCCATCTGCCGTCCATTCTTCCTTGTACTCCACAGAGAGATTCAATACTACAGCATCGGCATTTGACGGCAACTCAATCTCCTTAGTGCCATAGACGGCGTCACGCCAAAGAGCTACAACGCTAGATCGACTCTCTTTGCCTTGAGGACGTGATAACCTCGACATCCCGAAACTGGTCATAGTTAAGACAGATGAGCCGGGATCATCGGACAGCACCCCTGCGTACCGCCCTGGCCAACGTTCCGCTAGCTGAGGACCATCCATCAAGAGGCACAGAACGAGGTTCGGTCCAACCGACCGCACGAGGTCTGCAACTGGATCTGGGCGAGCTAGGTCCTCACAAATCATGACGCTCATTGTTAGCCAAGGCCGAAGCGTTACAAAGTGCAACTCTCGTTCTTTAAGTGAGATGTGTTCCCACCAGCTAGCCTCGGGGTGAAGATTCGCCCCGATGCCGTACTGCATAATCTGGGATTTGTTTAGCTTCCATCGGTGGTGCTTTTTTTGTAGCAACTGCGCGACGAACGGACTATCAGGAAACTGAACGTTCATAACCAGGCCGTTCTGTCCACATTTGTTCGGCCGACTGGCTCCGGTTCCGGTTCCCGCAACCAGAAAGCCGCTTTTGGGCATAACAGACTTCGCAAGTTTTTGAAACTCAGGTGTTGACATCGAAAGTTCGGGGAAAATTAGGCCATCGATTCGTCCAATATTCTTATGAGCAACATCTATTAACCGCTTGATATGACGGGTGGTCGGACCCCGCTCGGAGCTAAACGTAAAAAGGCCATAGCCGCCCTTGCCGATCTCGTCGGTGAGATTTACTCGCTTTGATTCCTTGAACTGGCTTGGACTAACGCGATACGGCCAAGGAACCAGTAACAGGTTCAGCGCATGATGCTGAGTGTCCGCTCCCAGGCTCAACCAATGGGGTATTACATCACCTCCGCGACAATAGGCAAGATGGTGCGAGAGTGATCTGATTGTCAGCCCATTCTGTGGGGTGTGCATTTTCGGTAGCACCCGCGCCCTGCTCGGGTGAATCGTCCGGCATAGGGTTGACCCCTGGTGCCAAGTACTTATCAGTTGCTCCTCAGCCTCCTCAAGAAACCGATCTCGCTTCGAGCTTCCTCGTCCTGGAATTGGCCAAAAAATTCCGACGCCAAAGAATGATTCGTCCGCACACCCCATCAGGTTCAAGAGCGCTTCGCAACAATCGTTCGAAGACCGTACCCGTGAAACCGGTCGATTAAGACATCTGTTTAACACGCCCCACCAATGCAATACTTCCGTGGGCAATTTTTCGGAAGTCAGGGCAGAGGTCCTCCAACGGAGCCCAATTCCGCGCAGAAGCTCGCTTCGTTCTTGGCTAGTCGTCTGCTTTAAATGCGGAGGAGCGTCCTCGACAACACGGGTATATGCGCCAGAGCGATGCAAGAGAGCCGCAGATAAGCAAAATACATCCGCCGGCCATCTCGGCATCTTTCGAGATGTAGAGAGGCCAGGCAAGAGGGCGTCGAGCACATCTGCTACTGTCTCTGGTGCCATACTCTAGAGAAAACAAGGGTTTCATCCGGGACACAAGTACCTGAGTCGGTACCCTGCGTCCCGCTTCTCGTATTGGGCGCGGGATTAGGACAACCATCAGGTCGGTGAGGATGTCGTTGATGCGCGTTAGATGGCCGTCGCCTTTGGCGCGGAGCCAATCGAGGACCTGCGGGTCGAGACGGACGCTGACCCGGACTGCATTCGATCGAGTATTGAGAGAGACATGCCTCAGCGGCTAAAGCCGGGATTCATCTCACAACATATAGGGCACGATTGAAATCGTGCCCTTTCAATACTGTGCCATGGCTGGTCACATTTTGGGGTTTCGAGGAGTCTTGTGGATATACTGCCCGTGAATCTTAATCTTGGAGGTTAGGCGATGAGACGAGTTTTTGCGATGGGGCTGCTGTTGGCTCCTTTCTGTGTGGCGCCGGTTGCGGGGGCGCAGACGAAGGCTCCAACTACCTTGCGTGGGGTGCTGCTGGAGCAGTTGCACACTACGCACGATGCCGAGGACTGGTTTGTGCCGGCGAAGATTGCTGTGGATGGGCTGACGGCGGAAGAGGCGCAGTGGAGTCCGGGGAAGGGGAACCACTCGGTGGGGCAACTGGCTTACCACTTGTGGTACTGGAATGCGCGGGAGCTGACGACGTTTAATGGGGAGAAGCCGGCTCCGTTTGATGGAAATAATAATGAGACTTTCGACAAGTTCAACGCGGCGCAGTGGGACGATTTGAAGGCCAAGCTGGACAAGGTGATGGCGGACTGGGAGAAGGCTGTGGAGACGGCGGATGATAAGAAGCTGGCGGAGAATGCTTCTCTGATTGCGCATGTGGGGGCGCATAACGCTTACCACATTGGTCAGATACTTTATGTGCGGAAGCTGGAGGGGAAGTGGGATCCGGCTAAGGGGGTGAAGTGACCACCTGCGGTGGGGGCAGACGCTCGCGGGAGGCTCGCACTGGCTTAAGGCTTCCCGCCTTCGCGCCCGATCACCCCACGGACGAAAACCTGTCCGCGGGGTGATCGGTAAGGCGCGAAAACGGGGCACGGAACTTTATGCCGGTGGAAGCAAGCCTTCACTGCGCGACTTTAGATTTTCATTGCTTGAGGCCGGTTCGCTGGACGCATCGAGACGGCCTGGGCGTTACTGCTTCTTGAGGACGGCGGTGCCTTTTTCATCGCTTAAGATGGCGCCTTCCAGCTTACGGAAGGCTGCGGCTTTGTCCGCGGAGAGCTGGACCTGACGGACTACCAGCTCGCGCTCGTAGTGAAGCTTGTTGTCTTTGGCGGTGACGGTGGAGTGGTAGGTGGCGAAATCGGTATCGACATTGACGGGGTCGGGAGTTTCGTCGACGACGTAGCCTGCAGGGAGCGTGATGTCGAATGAGTCGTGCCAGCGGCCGGTGGCGTTGAGGTCGATGGGGACGGTGCGGGGCTTGTCGTTGAAGGGGAGCGTGTCAGACCCGACTACGCGTGGACGGACGAGCAGAAGAGGGCCGGCGGAGTGGGCGTACTGGTTGGCGGTGAGCTGATAGTGGATTTCGATGGGCTTGTCGAGCTCGGTGGGCTGGACGTAATTGAAGGAATTCAGGACGACGCCGGGGACATCGCGCGCGATGGAGGTTTCAAGCGCTTCGCGGCGCTCCTTTTCGTCGGAATATTTGAGGATGTTGCGGAGTTCGCCGCCGCCGCTGCCGGAGCGGACGGACTCGACCGTGCCGGCGAGGGTGCCGTCGGGGGCGAGGGTGAAGGTGCCTTTGCGGTCGTTCCCATTGGCGTCCGGGGGGAGGATGGGCAGGGCGATGACCTGGCTGGATGTGCCGGCGGCGAGGGTGCCATAACTGCCCTGCTCATAAGAAGGCAGGTTGCCGACGGGGGTGCGCTCGTCGGTGGGGTCGAAGATGAGGTAGCGCTTGCCGTCTTTGGCTTTGACGATGGCCTGGAGGCGGGGATCCTGGATTTCGGCGGGAACCTCGATGGCGGTGATCATGTGGTTGCCGAGGAGGGAAGGAAACTCGGGGTCGACGAGGCCGCGGCGGGCGTCGACAGGGACGTAGAAGGCATGGATCCCGGCGACCTGGAGCATGGAGATGAGCAGGGTGGTTTTATCTTTGCAGTCGCCGTACTTATTGCGATAGATGTCCGCTGCCGTATTGGCTCTCCAGCCGCCGATGCCGCGTTCAACGATGAAGTAGCGGATGTTTTTCTGGATGAAGTCCGTGATGCGCGAAAGCTTGGAGTAGAAGTCAGGCGCGCCAGCGATGAGGGTTTGCGTCTGTGTGGTGATTTCAGGGGATGGATCGGGGCGGTTGGCTTCAAGAGTGGTGACCCACTGGCCGATGGCGCGCCATTGATTGTCGGCTCCATCTACAGCGGCATCGCCCCATTGGACGGACATGCGGGCGGCGAGGGCTCCCCATTCGGGTCTGGACGGAATATCGCGGAGGATGAGGGCGGGCATGTCTTTGACTTCCCAACGCCAGTGGTTGGGAGCGACCTCGACGGGCGGGACGGCTTTGAAGTTGTGCCATGACTGGGTGTGCGGGTTGCCGGGGGGAAGATCGACTTCAAGGGCCTGGAAGACGATGGGCAGGCCGCCCTGGATTCCCCAGATGTTCTCGTGCATATAAGGCCTCATGAGCTCCTCGGACTCACAGATGACCGTTGAGTCGACGTCGACGGCTGGGGGATGGGCGACGCGCGTCTTCCAGGTGGAGAGCATGACGGGGACGCCGGTGTCGCCTTCCTCGGTGAAGTCGGTGGGCTGGGCTTCGTATTGTTTTTCGTCGGAGGCGATGGTCCAGGCGCGGAAGTAGTTGATCTTCTCGTCTTCGCCGTAGGAGACAGAGCAGTTGACATCCGATCGGCCCTGCGGCTTGAGTACGCGAATGGCTTCGCGTTCGCGCTCGACGGCGCGGCCCTGGAGGTCGACGGTCTCGATGTACTCGTCGTAGAGGACGACGGCGGCGGAGTCTTTGGCGTAGTCGGGGGTGTGGGTCTTGTAAGCGTCCATTCCCCACTGAGGGATGGGCTGGGAGTGACCGAACATGCCGGCGTGGCCTGGTTTGCAGGCGCAGAGGAGGAGAGCGGCCACGAGAATGCGGGCTGGCATGGAGTGCGATGAAAATTTTGTGGCCATCTTGTCTCCTGTTGTATCAGTTTCCGGCGGTTGCTGTTGTGGTGCGGGTTAGAACCACTTGCTGCTGATCGGCGGCGGCTACTTTCTGGTAGAAGTCGTGGAGGGGTTTGTATTCGTCGGTGGTGACGAAGGTGAAGCCGCGCGCAAGCGTACGGATGATTGTGACCTGACCTGGGTCGGTTCTGGACTTGATGAGCAGGGCCGCGCGACCCGTCCATGGAATTGAGGCAGTCTGCGGTGCGCTCTCGACCTGCAGGTTGGCGGGCAGATGATAGACGACCTGATCGCTGATTTGTTCGCCGTAATGCATATCGACCGGGGCCTGACGTTTGTCCTGGTCGACGAATGGATGGCTTCCGCGGACTTCAAAGAAGAAGCCGGGGACGAGGACCCGTTTGGATGTGGCCGTGCCGACAGTGCCCTGGGCCTTGATAAAGGCGACGAGCTTCGAATCAGGATCGTCGAGTGCGGTGAAGTGATCGATGTGCGCCTCGACGCCCTCGGGAACCATGGCCTTGAGCCATTCATCAAACTGCTTTTTGACTTCGGATTCGTCATTTTCCAGGTTCTTCTGGCGCCAGTAGAGAGCTTCCTGTCCATTCATGACGAAGCGCAGTGTGCCTTCGACCGTGCCTTGCGGGTCGAGAATGAAGTCCGCGTAACGATCGAGAGTGTTTGTGTTGTAGGCCTGTTGCGGCGATGTTGCGATGGCACTGCCGGTTTCGGTCTGGCGTATGCCACCCGCGTTGGAGTGTCTCCAATGCACGGTCTGGAAGGGGCACAACTTTTCGCCGGGATCGAGGAAAATCTCCTTGCCGCCGGTGCTGAGAATGATAACGGTGTCGTCAAGCTGGTCGTAGTCAAGGTCGGCGGGCGTGAAGAGGGCGAGATTGCGATCGACCAGGCGCATGGCGTATCCGGTAAGGCCAACGGCGCGCAGCATGGACAGGTAGAGGAGAGCGACCTCGGTGCGCGTTCCACTTTTTTCCGTCCATACATCTTCCGCGCGCACGATTTCTTTGATCTTGAGCTTCTTTCTCTCGGATTCGCTCTTTTCGCGAGAGAAGTCAGTGTTGTCTACCGTTTGGAGGGCTTTATAGAGCTTCTTCGCCTTATCGATGTCGCTGTCGCTGGGCGCAACCAATGCGTTCATCGCGGCACGAAAATCTTTGGAAGGTTCAGTGAATTGCTTTGCGCTGTCGGACCAGCTGTTACCGTTGGTTTTCCAGAAATCCTCCTTGGTCCGCGATGTGTCCGAAAAGAATTCGACCTTCCACAACATGTTTCCCATAGGTGGCATCCACTCTTCAGTGGGAGCGGGAGGAACGTCCGTGAGGTCCAGGTTCATGTGCCCTGAGTGGTCTTTGGCGAAGGCGGTTCCGGGAGGGAGGATTGACAGATAGCTGAGGTCGCCGCAGTGATAGCACTGGTAGTGCGCCTTATGAACGAGGTAAGGGAGTTGAATATTCCAGTGCGGAATCGAGACATATGCGTCGCTGAGACGAAGCTGGTAATAGTATTCGATGATGCTGCCGACCTGGACGCTGGGCAGAGTGAAGACCTTGCTTCCGGACTGGAAGCCTTTGGTCTTGGTTTTCAGCAGATCGGCAGGCTTGCCGTTGAGGGGAACAATGGTTCCGTCGGGCTGAATGGTGTGGGCTTTGATATCTGCGACGTTGTAGACATGTTTCCAATAGGGGAGTTCGACATTCGCGAGATCAATGCCCTTTTCGGTGAGGACTTTGATGCGTGCGTAAAAACTCGTGATGTTGTTTTCGCGGTTCGAGATCTCGGTCATGTTGAGGTAAACGGCGGCGGCGCCGGGGGCTTTGGGGTCGGCAGTCATCTTCAGTTCGTCGGGAGTGGGGTCCTGGAACTGGGCGTGAAGGATGGCCGGGGCGCAGAGGGCGAGGAGCAACAGCGGGAGGATGCAGGCGGATCTGCGGATCAGCGGGGAGCGGGCCGTTGCTTGCTGCGTGATGTGCTTGCCGGTGGGGTGCACGACGTGGGGCTCCTTGGGATCAGTTTCCGGCGGTTGTGGTGCGGGTGAGGACTACCTGCCGCTGATCGGCGGTGGCGACTTTCTGGTAGAAGTCGTGGAGGTTTGGGTATTCCGTCGGTTCAAGGATGGTGAAGTTGTAGGCGAGGTTTCGGAGGATTCTGACAGAGTTTCCAGTAGTTTGGGAACCGTATTTTAGAAGGGCGTGGTCGGGCCAGGTTGTGCTGTCTGCCTTCGGTGCGCTCTCCACGGAGAAGCCTGAAGGCAGATGGTAGGTGACGTCATCGGCTTCCCGCTTGGCGTATCGTACATCGACTGGAGTTTCGCGATTGGCCTGTTCCACGAAGGGGTGTTTTACGCGGGAATCAAAGAAGAAGCCGGGCAGGAAAAAGTGCTTGCCGGTCTGGGTTCCCAGGTTGCCGCTGACCTTCACGAGGGCAAGTAGACTGACGTTCGGATCATCAAGGGAGAGGAAGTGATCCAAATCGGCTTGGACACCTTCGGGGAAGTCGGCCTGGATGGACTCATTGAACTGCTTCTTGATTTCGTCCTGATCGTTCTCAAGCGCTAATTGGCGCCAGTGGAGTGCATCCGGCCCGGTCAACACGAAGCGCGCATAACCTTTCGCGACGCCTTGTTCATCCACTTCGAGGTCGGCGGTGCGCTGGACGACTGCGTCATTGTAAGTCCCGGCGGGTGTGGTTGCGAAGACAGCACCCTTTTCCGATAGGCGGAGCCCGCCTGCGACCATGTGTTTCCAATGCAGGCTTCCGAACGGGCACATTCTCTGACCAGGATCGAGATAGACATCTTTCCCGCCTAGCTCGACGATCGCGATGTAGTCGTCCAACTGGTTGGTGCTGAGGTAGGTCGCATCGAAAATGGCTCGGCTGCGATCGACTACCTTCATAGGCCAGACTTTCAGACCCGCGGCACGCGCCAGGGCGACATAGAGAAGTGCGATTTCGTCTTCAGAGCCGCTCTGCCGCTTCCAGACGTCCTCCGCGTCTTTAATCTCTCTGATCTTCTCGGCCTTGCGCTCTGCCCCGGACTTTTTGCGATCGAACCGACTGTTTTCAAGCTTCATGACCGCGGCATAAATTTTGCGGGCTTTTTTCTCGTCTGTGTCGCCTGTGGCCACGATGTGCGAGACTGCGCTTTTTAAGGTATTCGTGGGGTTTGAAAAGTGTTCGGCATCTTTTGCCCACAGCTTGCCCTCAGATTCCCAGAATTGAACGCCGGTGGGCGCGTAGGTGTAGTAGAACTCGACCCTCCACTTGACGGTGTTGAGGGGTGGCATCCAGACTTCGTTCGGAATTGGGGGTATGTCCGTGAGATCGACGGAATAGCGCCCTTGAGAATCTCTAGTCACCTGGTCGGCGCGTATGCCCGTGGCGGCGTACATGATTTGATTGAGATAGTTTCCACGGCTATCGGTGATGCTGAGACCGGCGGCGCGTGCGGATTTGAAATAGTAGTGTGCTTTGTGGACGAAGAAGGGCTGTTGGATTTCCCAGGTGGCCGACATAACGCGATTGAGACCATAGTGAACTTCGAGCCGGTATTCGAGGATGCTGCCGACCTCAACGCTGGGCAGTGTGAAAACCATCTGGTTGAACTGAAGCGAATTGGATTTGAAGTCCGAAAGATCGGTTGGTTTGGTTGTGAGGGGAACGATGGTTCCATCGGCGTGGATGGTGCGCCCCTGGATGTCGGTCACTCTAAAGTCTCCACGCTCATAAGGGATCCTGATGGTGGCCTGTTCCTTCCCTTTCTCCGTAAGGACTTTAATGCGCTCGTAGTAGCTCTGGTAGTGCAAAGATTCGTCGGTTGTCTCTTCTCTGTAGAGGTAGACGGCGGCGGCGCCGGGGGCTTTGGGGTCGGCGGTCATCTTGAGTTCGTCGGGGGTGGGGTCCTGGAACTGGGCGTGAAGAACTGCCGGGGCACACAGGGCGAAGAGCAACAGCGCGAGGATGCAGGCGGATCTGCGGATCAGCGGGGAGCGGGCCGTTGCTTGGTGCGCGATGTGCTGGCCGATAGTGGGCACGACTTGTGGCTCCTTTCGGTCAGTTTCCGGCGGTTGCGGCGGCCGTGCGGGTGAGGACTACCTGCTGTTGGTCGGCGGCGGCTATTTTCTGGTAGAAGTCGCGGAGGCCCTGGTACTCCTCAGGTTTGAGGATGGTGAAACCGCGGGTCAACTGGCGAGCGATGGTGATTTGACCGGCAGCGGAGACTGACTTTGTGGCGAAGACCGCGTGGGTGGGGAAGGCGATTTTTGCATCCTGCGGGGGCCCCTCGACGGTGAGGCTGGGCGGGAAATGGTAAGTGATCTGATCGGAGACCTGGTCGGCATAGTGCATGTCTATGGGCTCGATGCGCTGGGCCTGATCGACGAAAGGATGGCCTCCGCGAGTTTCAAAGAAGAACCCGGGAATCAGGAGCCGCTTCGAAGTTGGTGTACCGAGCGCTCCACTGACCTTGACGATGGCCAGGAGGTTTACCTCGGGATCGTCAAGGCCGAGGAAGTGATCGACGTTGGCGTCTACGCCTTCAGGGACGATCTCCTGGAGCCAGTGGTCAAAGCGCTTCTTAACTTCATCGAGGTCGTTTTCCAGGGCGGCCTGGCGCCAGCGGATAGCCTCCTGGCCGCTCATGACGACACGGAGCTGGCCGGAGACATTGCCGCTGTCGTCGAGGGTGAGATCGCCTGAGCGCAGGAGCGTGTTGGCGGTGTAGGGCTGGACCGGGGAAGTGCTGAGGGCGGGGACTCCATCGGCCTGGGTGATGCCGGAGGCGCTGGAATGCCGCCAGTGGACGGCGCGGAAGGGGCACATTTTTTCACCGGGATCGAGGATGATGTCTTTCCCGTCTGAAATGAGAACGACTATGTCGTCATCGAGCTGGCTGAATTCGAGGTAGCCGGGGGAAAAGACGCCCTGGTCGCGATTAACGATTTTCATATCGAAGGCTTTGAGGCCGGCGGCGCGGAGCATGGCCAGGTAGAGCAGGGTAATATCTTCGCGCGAGCCGCTTTTCTGAGCCCAGGTATCTTCAGCGCGCTTGGCGACGTGGAGGCCGAGCTGCTTGAGTTCGACCTGGTCTTTCTTTCGGGAGTAGTTGGTGTTGTCGAGAGCCTGAACGGCGGTGTAGAGCTTTTTGGCTTTGTCGAGCTCGGAGTCCGCGGGGGCAACGAGGGTGGAGACTGCGTTGCGGATGGAGGTGGTGGGTTCGGCGAAGTGATCTACTTCTTTTGACCAACGCTTGGCTTCAGAGATCCAGAAGTCCTGGGTACCGTGAGCGTTTTTGTAATAGAAGTGGAGGTGATAGAGAAGGCTCTGGATGGGCGGCATCCATTCTTCCTGAGGGGCGGGGGGGATGTCTGTGAGATCGAGGATGAAACGCCCGGAGGCATCGGGCTTAATCTGGACGCCGGGCGGGAGCACCGGCCACCAGATAAGGGAGTTGGCGGCATTTCCGTGCTCGTCAATGAGGTAGGAGCTGGTCTGGTTTTGACTGCCTCCCAGGAAAGCCTTGAAGGGTGTAAAGGCGTAGTGGGCCTTATGGACGAAAAAGGGGTGCTGGATCTCCCAGTCCGGAGAGGAGAAGTAGTTGTCGTCGTAGCGAATCTGGTAGCGATATTCAAGGATGCTGCCGACCTGAACGCTGGGAAGAGTGAAGACTTTCTGGCTGAACTGGTTGGTCTTGATCTTTGCGATAAGAATGTCTTCCGGTTTTCCTTCGAGCGGAACGATGGTTCCGTCGGCATGAATGGTGCGAGCTTTGATGTCAGTGACCTTGTTGTTGGTGCTGAAATACGGGATTTCGACGGTGGCCAGCTCCTTGCCCTTTTCCTGGAGAACTTTGATTCGGGCGTAGAAGCTGTGGTAGTGGAGGGGATCGTCGGTAACCTCTTCCACGTTGAGGTAGACGGCGACGGCGCCCGGGGCTTTGGGGTCGGCGGTCATCTGGAGCTCTTCAGGAGTGGGGGGCTGGAACTGGGCGCTGAGAAGTGCGGGGACGGCGAGGACAAGCAGAAGGAGGATGCTGCGCAAGAAGGCGTAGGGTCGCATGGTTTTGTTTTCCCGGAGATTAACGGAAGTGTAACGCGAAAGGGTCGAGGTGGGGATGTGTTTTTCAATACGTCGATGTAAACGTTTGCCGAGAGTGGGACTCTCCGGCGTAGACTAATTCGGGTTGATAAAGCGATTCAGGAAGGGATTCTCAAGATGAAGAGGCCTGTCTTTTTTGGAGTATTGGCTTGGTTTGGTTTGGCGGGATTGGTTGTGCCAGCCGCGATGGCGCAGTGGAACCAGCCGAATCCTGTGGTGGATTTCAAGAAGACGGCCAAGGGGATTGAGGTGACGCAGAAGGATGGGGTGCTGCGGCTGGATGTGGACGCCGACGATATGGTGCATGTGACGTATGCGCCGTTGGGAGCGGCTGCGCCGGAGCGTGCGTCGGACTGGGTGGTGGTGAAAAAGGATTGGCCGGCGGTGGCCTTTGAGGTGCGCGACGACGAGCGGGCGATTGTGCTGTCTACGGCGAAGTTGCGGGTGATGATTGAGCGCGGCAGCGGGGCGGTGCACTATATCGCGCCCGAGGGTGAGACCGGAGCTGGCGCGACGGGGCCGGGGTCGAGTGGGCGCGGGATGCGCGGAAAGATGCTGACGACGGATGGATCGCGGACGCTGCGGCCGGTGGAAGTGAATGGGGAGAAGACGTTCCATGCGGAAGTGTCGTTCCCGATTTACGGAAGCCACGAGGGGTTTTACGGGCTGGGGCAGCACCAGGCGGGCGTGTGGAATTACCGCGGGGAGACGGTGGACCTGTCGCAGGAGAACACGAACATTGCGGTTCCGCTGCTGGTGTCGACGAATGGGTATGGGATTTTTTGGAACAACCCTTCGCGGAGCGTGGTGAACAACCGGTTTGTGCATGGGCTGTATTTGAGCGCGGAGGTTGCGGACCGGATTGACTATTACTTCATCTACGGACCGGATGCGGACCAGATTATTGCGCGGTACCGCGAATTGACGGGCGAAGTGCCGCTATTTGGGAAATGGGCTTACGGATTCTGGCAGTGCAAGAACAAGTATGAGTCGCAGGCGGAGATTGAGGGAGTGGCGGCGAAGTATCGTGCGCTGCATATTCCGGTGGACAACATTGTGCAGGACTGGTTCTGGTGGATCACGATGGGCGAGATGAAGTGGAACGAGCACTATCCTGACCCGCAGGGAATGATCGACACGCTGCATAAGGAGAACTTTCATTTGATGGTTTCGATCTGGCCGTACTTCCGGCCGGGATCCGCGACTTACGACGAGTTCGACAAGAACGGGTGGTTTATTGCGAAGACGACGCAGCAGAGTTTTCATCCGGTGGGACAGGCGTTGTATGACCCCACGAACGATGCGGCGCGGAAGAAATATTGGGAGAATGCGAATACCGCGCTGTTCTCGAAAGGCGTGGACGCGTGGTGGCTGGATACGGATGAGCCGGAGACCGAAGCGCGCGAAGACAACATTCTTGTGACGAACAAGTTGGCGATTGGATCGGGCGCGCGGTATGCGAATGTGTATCCGCTGTTCCATGTGGGCGGCGTGAGTGAGGGCCAACAGAAAGCGAGCCAGGATAAGCGGGTGTTTATTTTGTCGCGGAGTGCTTATGCAGGTGCGCAGCGGTTTGGGGTGACGGCGTGGTCGGGGGATGTGCTGAGCGACTGGGTTACGTTTGCGCGGCAGATTCCGGCGGGGCTGAATTACTCGATCAGCGGGATGCCTTATTGGACTACGGATATTGGCGGGTTTATTTCTGGCGGGAACTTGAATGATCCGAAGTTCAGGGAGCTGTTTATTCGGTGGTTCCAGTTTGGAACATTTTCTCCGATTTTCCGGGTGCATGGGACGCGGAATCCGAGTGAGAACGAGTTATGGAGTTATGGGCCGGATGCGCAGAAGATCCTTGTCGACTATGACAACTTGAGATATCGACTTATGCCGTATATCTACTCGGAAGCGTGGCAGGTGACGAGCAACCATGGGACGCTGATGCGGCCGCTGGTGATGGACTGGCGCGAGGATGTGGAGGCACAGAATACCGGGGATGAGTATTTGTTTGGGCCGTCGATTCTGGTGGCTCCGGTGACGACGGAGGGGGCGACTTCGCGGACGGTGTATTTGCCGGAGGCGAAGTGGTATGACTTCTGGACGGGGGCTGCGGTCGAGGGCGGGAAGCGGATCCAGGCGGATGCGCCGATTGAGAAACTGCCGCTGTTTGTGCGGGCGGGATCGATTGTGCCGTTTGGACCGGCTGTGGAGTGGGCAACGCAGAAGGTGGAGGCTCCCATTGAGCTGCGGGTGTATCCGGGGGCGGATGGGGACTTCACGTTGTATCAGGATGAGAACGATGGGTATGCGTATGAAAAGGGCGCCCATGCGACAATTCCGATCCATTGGGACGAGACGAAGAAGACTTTGACGGTTGGACCGGTGGAGGGGAAGTTTCCGGGGATGCCGAAGTCATGGACATTCCGCGTGGTTGTGGTGGGACAAGGGCACGGCGTGGGGAATGGAGTGAGTGAGAAGGCGGATGCGGAGGTTAAGTTTAGCGGGGAGAAAGTGGTGGTGAAGCCGTAAGACAGGTTACAGATGACAGATTACAGTTAGAGGCCTTCCAGTAGCGTGGTGACTAGCGCTATGGGGAGGCCGACTACGTTGGAGTAGTCGCCGGTGATGCGGGGGATCCAGCGGGCGGCGCGGCCCTGAATGGCGTAGGCGCCGGCTTTGTCCATGGGCTCGCCGGTGGCGATGTAGGACTCGATTTCCTGGTCGGAGAGGGTGAGGAAGGTGACGCCGGTGACTTCCGCGGCTACTTCGGTGCGGGCGGCGGTGACTACGGCTACGCCGGTGATGACGCGGTGGGTGCGGCCGGAAAGTAGGCGGAGCATGCGGGCGGCGTCGGTTGGGCCGGAGGGCTTGCCGAGGATTTGGTTGTCGATGGTTACGGTGGTGTCGGCGCCCAGGACCTGCAGTACGGCAGACGGCACCTGCGGTGCGGCAGACGCTCGCGGGAGGTTCGCAGGAGTGCATTCCAAGCCTTCCGAAGAGCATACCTCAGGGGCTGAAGCCCGGTCTTCTTGGGCATCTTTTTTGGCACGACTGAAGTCGTGCCCTTTCAAAGCCAATTCTGGATCGACATTTGGAGTCCATTCTCGGAAGACGGCTTCGGCTTTTTCGCGGGCTAGGCGGACTACGTAGGCTATGGGGTCTTCGTTGGGGCGCGGGTCTTCGGGGATGTGGGCGGGATGGACCTGAAAAGTGAAGCCGGCCTGGGTCAGGAGTTCACGGCGGCGGGGGGAGGCTGAGGCCAGGACGAGCATATTGGGATTATTGCAGGGGCGAGTAGCGATTGAGCCCTCAAGCTTCTATGCCGTGGGCCGGAGCGGGATGCTTGATTCCAGGACCGGCACACTGTATCCGTTAGCTGCCAGGATCTCTTCAACTTCCCTCCTCTGGTCGCAAAGAGGCCCAAGCATCACACGAGTGATTGGGAGTTTTCCGACGGGTTGAAAGAAATTGGACTCGACGTAAGGGATAGAGCCGTCTGGCCCACGCCTAAGGACCGGCTCACCAACTACATCCCTTCCTTTCGAATGTGGGAGCGCCAGACGCCACTCTTTTTCCTCCGAAAAGGCTCGATTTTTGCAGTGGCTCGCAAGCCGCAGAAGATCAAACGACGAGCGGGCAGCCGACAACAGAATTTCAGAGCTGATTCTTTCATCCAAGTTTCTTTGAAACCCGACCCTGTCAAAACTGTCAATACCATATATTCGCTGAACCATCGCCCAATCCTTCGCCTGAATGGCGACCCAGTCCTTGTCAGCTACCTGCCGGTGACTCTTCACGCTCTGCTGTACGAAATGGCTGAGCGCAGATTGAATTAGCGATTCCTTCTCAGCTTGTTCGTAGATGCAGGGGGCGAAAGTGACCGCTACACCGGAGCCCTTTGGTGGTCTTACATCGCGTAAATCAAATCCGATACTGACGCCCTTATGATGATTGGCGTATTCAGCCCATTGGCTTTTCAAATCTTCGGCGGCGCTGAAGGAGGCGACGAATACTTCAGTTACGTTTAGAGAGAGCCCTCCTGTGTTAAAGGCGTGCTCCACGACGTTATAAGCCTCGTCCAGCACAAATTTCAAATGCTGGTCTGAGCGCTCAGCCGCCTTCAGGTACACAAGCGCAATATCGCGAGCATGGACAAATTCCGTCTTATCGCTGGTTGACCGAGCTTCTGTTGCCCAGACTTTACCCGAAGAAAGGATGCCCCTAAACCCATCCAGAGTCGTGTAATGCCAAACCTCGGGTGGAATCTCCTCATAAAGGAAATCCTCGACCGGCCCCGTCAGATTTGCCGTCATATCAAACACTCAGCCCGGTCTGCAAACCGCTGGGGGTGGCTAGGCCCCATGCCATGGCGGGGGTGTTGTGGGCTAATCCGAAGCGGCCGTCGGGGCCTAGCAGGATGATGCCGCCGTGACCGCCGAGGCGGTTGTAGAGGTAGGAGATGGCTTCGCGGGCGGCGATTTCTGGGGCGGAGCCGGCGGCTACTCGGTCGGTGGCCCACTTGCCGAGGACCAGCTTCATGATGGGTTCTCCCCAGCCGGTGAGGGAGACTGCGCCGGCGAGGTTGTCGGCGTAGCAGCCGCAACCGATGAGTGAGGAGTCGCCGACGCGGCCGGGGGTTTTGTTGAGGGTGCCTCCGGTGGAGGTGGCAGCGGCGAGATTGCCGTGGCCGTCGAGGGCTACCGCGCCTACGGTGTCGTGGCTGTCGAATCCTGAGGGAGGTCGAGGATCCTTCGACTCCCCGGTCCCCAAGTGCGAGGGACCGGGGGCACCCAGCTTGTTATCTGAGTCGTTCTTGAAGGCGGTTGCGGGGTCTTTGTCGTCGGCTAGTTGGCCGGAGAAGGTTTCGTCGGCTAAGCCTGCGGATTGACGGGCCTGGGCATCCATCAGACGCTCGTGTTCGCGCGGGAGAACGAGGTCGGCGTTATCGATGAGGGGCATGCCGTGGGAGGCGGCGAATTGCTCCGCGCCGGGGCCGACGAAGTAGACGTGCGGGCTTTTTTCGAGGACGAGACGGGCGGCCTGGATGGGGTTGCGGAGGCGCTCGACACAGGCGACGCCGCCGGCTTTCATGCGTCCGCCGTCCATGAGGAGGGCGTCGAGCTGGACACGGCCGTCGGAGGTGAGGAAGCTGCCTCGGCCGGCGTCGAAGGTGGGGTCGTCTTCAAGGACGGTGACGGCGGCTTCGACAGCATCGAGAGCGGAGCCGCCAAGGGCGAGGATTCTGTAGCCGGTTTCAAGGGCGTTGCGGACGCCGGACTGGTGTGCGGCTGCGGCGTCGGCGGGGATGGCCCAGGCACCGCCGTGGACGATGAGGATGGGGTCGTGAGTGGGGGCGGAAGTCACTCAAGACAGATTACAGGTGTCAGGGGTCAGGTGTCAGGGGAAGGTGGACGGTGGGCGGTGGACGGGGTAGGGTGACCGGCGGGGTGCGCAGGTGGTTGTCAATGTATTGGAACCAGGGGGGCGGTGTAAGTGGATGAAAATGTAGGGATGAAGTGGCTTTGTTCGGATTGCGTAGAATTAGTGCGCTATTCGGTAGGCTTAGAACAACCCGGGCGCAGTGAGTGGAGATGAAGGGAATTCTTCCGGGATCTCCGATTGGATGATTGCGCGGGGCGGCAAATCTGGATGTTGAGAAGGGGCGATTCCGTTTAGGGATTGTCCCTTTTGCGTTTGTACATGAAACCGGGAAGAGAGTTGAGAGACGAATGAAGCTCACATGGGACGGGTGTTTCGGCGTGGGAAGACGACTGGGAGTTGGACTGGTGTTGGTGCTTGGGTTGTGGCTGATGCAATTGGCGCTGGGGGGAGTTGCGCGGGCGCAGGCTGTGACCACAACGACGGTTCAAGGGACGGTGTACCTGGCCAGCGGGCAAGTGGGCGCCGGGACGGTGAGTGTGAGCTGGCCGGGATTCACAACGGCTACGGGGGCGTCGATTGCCGCGGGACACATGATGGTGACGATTGCGCCGGATGGGTATTTGAGCGTGAATCTTGCGCCGAACCTGGGTTCGACGCCGGCGGGGCTGTACTACACGGCCGTGTACCAGATGAGCGACGGCACGACGAGCACGCAGTACTGGGTGGTGCCTGCGGCGGCGCAGGCGACGTTGGCACAGGTGCAGAGCCTACTGATGCCGGCGGCGCAGGCGGTGCAGGCGGTGAGCAAGGCTTACGTGGATCAGCAGATTGCTCAACTGACGGGGAGCTTGCTTACGGCGTCGGGCGGGACGCTGAGCGGGAACTTGTATTTGAATGGCGACCCGACGGTGCCGCTGCAGGCGGCGGACAAGCACTACGTGGATTCGACCTTCAGCGTGGAACTTCCGATTTCGGGGGGAAGCATGACGGGGCCGCTGATGTTAAGCGGCAACCCGACGGTGGCGCTGCAGGCGGCGGACAAGAGTTATGTCGATACGCAGGTGAGCTCGGCACTCCCGATTACCGGTGGGGCGGCGACCGGGGAACTGACGGCCAAGCAGATTGGCGCGGTCTACCAGGTGGATCAATTTCCGGGTGCGGACTTTGGGGCGAAGTTACAGGCTTGTCTTGGTTCACTCAGTCCGAGTTATGGCGGCACGTGCGATGCGCGTAACTTTGCGGGCACGCTGGCGATGGGATCGAACCTGACGATTTCAACGGCGAATGCGACGGTGCTGCTGCCTTGCGCGACGGTAGCGACGGTAGCCCAAGTGATTGTGACGGCGGGGACGCGGAACGTGACTCTGCGCGGTTGCGCACTGCGAGGAGCGAGCACGGCGAGTGGAAGCCAGGGCGGGACTGTGTTTCTGTATTCGGGCGCATCTGCGATGGTGCAGGTGGGCGACCCGACTTATGCCGCGGATACGTCGGGGTTTCACATTGACGATGTGGTGATCAACACTACCGCGGCGACGAGCGCGAGCGCGCAGGGGCTGATGGCTTTCCGTACGCAGGAGATGGACGTGCAGGGCCTGTACCTGATGGGGAACGCGAACCAGACAGGTATGACGCTGGACGGAACGGGGAATTACACGGGCGGAAGTTTTTATGGCATCCAGATATTAGGGTTCCAGACGGCCGTAAATGCGATTGGTCACCAGGTGTCGAATCCCGCGACGACGGACTGGATGAATGCGAGCACGTTTGTCAGGTTGCACATCGACTGCCCAACGAGCGGAGGAAATCCGATAGCCGGGACATACGGGATCAACCTGCAGCAGGGAGACGGAAATACGTTCACGGGTGGAGACGTGGAGAGTTGCGGGACGGCGCTGCATTTGGGGCCGAACGCGAACGGCAATACGATAGTTGGGCTACGGAACGAGAACTCGACTAACCAGGTGGTTGCGGATGCGGGCAGCTCGTACAACAACTGGATGACCGGGGGCACGATGTTTACCGGCAAGCTGACGGATAACGGAACGCGCAACAGTTTTCTGGATTCATTCCACCGCGGCTTTAACGGGATGAAAGGCGACTACTACGGGAGCCAGCAGGACGCGACAGTGGTGAACCATTACCGGCTGGGGATCGGGTTGGGGAACGAGCGCGGGCTGCAGAATGAGGTCCAGACGGATTATGGGTACCGGTGGATTGACGGCTATTCGGATGCGACGGCGGGGGAGCAGTTTTACCAGGTGCAGGATCTGCTGAACAACGTGTACCGACTGTCGATTGGGCAGTATAACAATGGGCAATCGAGCACAAATAACCAAACGGTTTTGAACGCCGCAGGAACGGGCGCGGTGGTGTTTAACGGATCGAACAACGCGGGCTCCGGGGGCGTTGTGTTTGGGTCGGGTGGTGCGACGGAGGCTACTGTGGCGACGGTGGACAAGTCAGGGAATGCACAGTTCAACGGAACGCTGCAGGTGGCGGGTGTATCGACACTGCAGAGCACACCTTCGGTGAAGAACCAGATCGATGCGGAGGTTGATGCCGTGCTTTGGGCGGGGTTGACGCAGAGCCAGAAGGAATCGCTGGTTTACAAGGACTGGAACGGGAACAGCCAGTGGTACGCAGAGAAGGATGCGAGCAACAACTGGGAACTGAATTCGGCATTGGGCGGCCTGGACAGCTTCAAGGCGTACCAGAGCACGAACAGCGGCGACACGTATGTGAATGCCTCTAATAGTTCAGGCGCGGTGCGGGTGAACTACGAGACGGGCGCGGGCACGGCATTCAAGGTGTACGGAGGCGGCAGCGGTTCGGTGTATGCAAGCTTCACGGGAGCGACGTCGATTGCATTTCCGGGCCTGGCGGCGAGCAGTGGGCACAACTGCGTGCAAATTGATAACTCGGGGTATATCACGAACACGGGTGCGGCTTGCGGGCAAGGGAGCGGAGTGGTGGGCTCGGCCAGTTCGGGGCAGATAGCGTACTACACGAGCAATGGAACATCGATCAGCGGTTTGAGCACAGTTCCGGTGAGCGCGGGAGGAACGGGCGCGGCAACGGCGGCGGCGGCTCTTGCAAACATCGTCAACGGGAATGCGATTGCGCCGAGCAGTGTGAGCAGCAGCGGGACGATCCAGGGCGCTGCGGTGTCCGCTGCAAGTTTGACGGGCGGTATGAACGGTGGCCTGGCCACGACGCAGAACAGCTTGAAGCAGGATGCGCGCATCTGCACGGACATTAACATTGCAACGAGTGCGGGAACAACGACGCTCACATCTTCGACTGGATGCGCGAACTTTACCACTGCCGACAATTCCCGAATCGCACTGCTCTATCCCAATAACGCTGTTGGGGTGATGGCTCTGAATACCGCGGGCACGAGCTGGGCAATTAATGACAGGTTTACGATCGCAGGCGGAACAGGCGGCATAGGCATTGTGATGGCAGTGAGCAGTGGTGTGCCCAGCGCGATTGCGATCGTGAATTCAGGGACCGGCTATTCGGTTGCGAATGGTGTGGCGACGACTGCAATATCTCCGTCGACGGGCACGGGACTCACGGTGAACATTACTGCGCTTGGCGCATCGGGGCGCATGTACACAGGGGGCCTTACCGTTGTTTCATCGACGACTGCGACCTTGAGCTCGACGTACTTGGGCGTGAATGCAACGGGCGCGACGATGATTCTGGGAACAGACGATGGTGCAGCATTCAATACAATGGTCTCCACCCAGATCGCTGCGAACTCGGCCAGGGGTGAGCTTACGCTGGGGTGCAAGCCCATCATCACCACGGTGACTCTGCTTATCTCCGGGGGCAGGGGAACGCAGGTAGCGGGCTGTGGGCTCGCATCGGGTATTACGAAGAGCCTCTCCGCAGGCAACGCGAGCGGAACGACGGTGATATGGGCCGGCGCCGCTCATCCAGTGACGTTGACAGTGGCCGGTACGGTGGTGACATTGACAGACCCATCGGGCCACGGGTTTACAAGCACCTATTGCACCAGAACCGGCGCTGAATGCCTGGTGAATGTGCAGGGAACAACGCAGCCTGCTCTCAGCGGGACGTTCCTGATTCAGAATCCTACGGGCATAACCACGACTACATTGACCTACAACGTGGCAACGGCTGGCCTGAGCGCCGATTCAGGATATATGCCGTTTAATGACGTGATGAAAGTTCAAAACTGCTACGGATGCACGGTACACGACCTGAACATCATGGGCAGCGATCAGGCGAGTACCAAGCCACGCGCACTGATCGACACAAACGACCTGAATACCGGTCCCTATCCAAACTCGCTGAATGATTTCTACAACCTGTATCTTGGCAATCTGACGGGATTCGGGAACCTGCCCGGCTCGGCGTACTTGTCCGATTCAACGGCAATGTACGCAATATTTGCCGACCCGGCGATGAATCAGGACGACCGCAACCAGGTGAGGAACGCTCACGTGACGAACGTGGATGTGTGTTTTGGAGCTGAGCAAACGCAGCCGCAGGACTGGACATTCTCGGGGACCATCGGCTGCTATTACAGCGGCGCAGGCTTTGCGATGATGGACGGCAACTGGTGGCATATCTCCGGAACGATTGAAATGCTGCAAAACGGCGTGGACTTTTTACTTGCGAACGGATCTCATTTGGACGTTGCGAAGTTCAATGAGGAAACGGACGGCCCTGCCCGTGTGTATGCCCCGATAGTCGGCGGGCCGGGGGACACGGCGGGAGGAACCTCGATGCTGCTTGAAGCCTTGAGTAACCCATGCTGCGGAATACCGGGAGGAACGCTCTCAATCGACCACGGCATTTATACGCCGGGCGCCAATTTGCCTGCAAACGGGAACGGCACGGGCGACATGATATGGACGAACAGCGGCGGTGCGGATGTGCGATTGAGCGATTTTACGGTTGGGCAGCCGGGAGAAATATCGGAGCCCGTGGTGATTCCTCTTGTCGACTTCGGGACAGTTACAACCAATCGGTCCGTCTTCCGCTGCACGGGCTGCACGGGACTGACCGCACAAAACTTGAAGGTGCCAACCCCGGGATCGGGAAGCGCGAACCATATTACCGTGATTGAGAATGATGCCCCGAACGGGCCGCAGAATGGAGCACCTTCGCACAGCATCAACATTCTTGCAGGAAACGACAGCGCGGCATTGGATAACTTCCGGCAGGATGTAGCGGCGAAGATGCGGATCATGGGCGGGTATTTGACTGTACCCCAATTGAGCGCACCATCGAATGTGAATAGCCTGGCTTGCACGAACAGTGGATCAACGACGTATTACTACAAGATCACGGCGGTAAGCGGGGGATTGGAGTCTACGCCAAGCATTGAGTATTCCGTTCCAAGTTGCGCGAATACGGTAAGCGGAACCAACTCCATAACGGGGAAGTTTTATCCGGTTGTGGGAGCCGACAGCTACAACCTCTATCGCAGCACGGCGGCAGGTGGCTCAGGCAGCGAGAAACTCGATCAGACGATAGCCGCGAACAGTTACACGGGGCAGATAACGCCCAACGCCGGCACTCCCAATTCGTTTACGGATACCACGCCGGATGGATCGCTCGGTGTCCAGGTGGTACCGACGACAAATACAACCGGCAAGATCAACGCCGGCGGAGGCTACCAGGTGAATGGCTCGCCGCTGGGTACGGGAAATCTATCGGACTGGACAAACACGGGCGTTGCGAACGGCTCTGTCCCGGTATGGAGCGCCGGTGCCGGCAAATGGACTCCGAGTAGTCTTCCCGCGGCTGCATCGACGGCTGGCGATGTTGTATGCGCGGTGGCGGCTGATTCGACAATTGGCGCCCAGGCCATCACCGGGGTGAGCAGCACGGCAACCACCATGACGTATTCGGTGACCAATGCAGGGAACTATTTCGCCCCGGGCCAAAAGGTGCAGACGCAGAACAACGGCATCGCCGGCTATAACGGTGGTCCCTGGTACGTGACAAGTAATACCGGATCGAGCGTGGTGGTTTCGAGTACAAACAATCCGGGTGCGGGGAGTGCGGGGGGGACGCTGTCTCTCTATTGCTCGAATCAATCGTTGGACGGCAGTCTGAACTACACCCCGTTCAATACTACTTTTACCTTTCCCGCAAACACTCTTGGTTCCTCTGTTCTGTCGGTCAAAGCGCGGCCGCAGCTTGGAGTTTTCTCTTCCGCGAGTGCGGACCCGGCTTCGATTTTCATATGGGAACTGAATGGCACCAACATATGGAAAAGCGGCCAGCAGACAACCATGGCTCCTGCCAACAATCTTACGAACGGGGCAGGGACTTATCCACTCGACATTATGTTCCTATCGGGGTATTCGTCGGAAGCGTTTCCGACGGTGCCGCCGTTCACTTTGGGCGGCGTGACGGCGTTGACGGATACAGATGGATTGACGGGAACAGGCCTTCCACCGCTGGCAATCAATACGGGTATCTCGCAAGTGTTGTCGCTGCAGATGAAGTACAAGTCGACGGGTGTGGCTTCCGGCACGTATACGAGCGGGGGCACGATTACGGGCACGGCAGGACAGACATGCACCCTGGCGAGCTTCAACGATTCGTCAACGGCTACGGCGACGGTGGCGCTGACTGGAACGAACACGATTGCATCGGGCACCGCTCTGACAATCACGGCGAGGGGCGGTGGCGCGTCGGCGGCTCCCACAACGGCAACGCTTGGAAGCGGGACGGCGACCTGCAGCGGAACGGCGACGATTTCGACGGTACTGGGCGGGTCTCCTGGGAACGCGCTGCTGATGTATGGTCTTGTGCTCACGCCGTAAGCGGGAGCACGAGATCTGCCTGGCAAAACGGGCGTCGGAATGTTGGAGATGAGACGGGAGAGCGATGAGGTTAGCGATTGAAGCGGCGGCGCAGGAGTCGGATCCGCAGTCGGGGGACCCTGGCTGGGAGGAACTGGTTGGGTTCGGGAGAATCCTGGATCGCATGCCAATGGAGCTCAAGGGCCGGACGGTAGGGATGGCGCTGGCGGAGCGGCTTTTGCTGGTGAGGACGAAGGAGGGGGGAACGGCACGCCTGACGGCGAACGCTGTGCAGCAGGCATTCGAGCGGCGTCGGGGACGGCGGAACATTGTGCTGAAGGCTCGGCAGATGGGGCTGACGACCTGGGCGGCGGCGCGCTTTTTTCTGAAAACCATTACCCAGCCGGGAACGCTGACGCTGGAGGTGGCTCACACGCAGGAGGCGGCGGAGGAAATCTTCCGGATTGTTTACCGTTTTCTGGATTGGCTTCCGGAGGAGCTGCGAGAAGGACCGCTGCGGACTTCGCGGGCGAATGTGCGGCAACTGGTGTTTCCGGAGATGGACGCGCAGTACCGTGTGGTGTCCGCAGGAGACCGGAATGCGGGGCGAGGATTGACGGTACAGAATCTGCACTGCTCGGAGCTGGCGCGCTGGCCGGGCGATCCGGCGGAGACGCTGGCGGGGCTGCGGGCGTCACTGGCGCCAGGCGGCGAGCTGATTGTGGAGTCGACGCCGGAGGGCGTGGGTGGATGCTTCCACGATGAGTGGCAGAGGGCGGGCGAGACGGGGATGGTGCGGCATTTCTTTCCGTGGTGGATGGAACCGCGCTACCGCGCGAAAGCAGTGGATGAGGCTTCGCTGACCGAGGAAGAGCGGGAGTTGAGGGCGCGAAAGCGGCTGGACCTGGAGCAGATTGCTTATCGGCGGCAGATTCGGGCGGACTTTCGCGGATTGGCGCGGCAGGAGTTTGCCGAGGACGAGGAGAGCTGTTTCCTGGCCAGCGGGGAGTCGGTATTTGAGCTGGATGTGATTGAGGAGCGGCTGAAGGTTGCGCCGGAGGCGATGGAGCGGCGGCGGAATGGCGAGCTGGAGCTGTGGCTGCCACCGGTGAAGGGAAAGAAATACCTGGTTGCGGTTGACCCTTCGGGTGGAGGGTGTCTTGGAGATTATTCCGTGGCGGAAGTATTGGAGATGGAGACCGGGCTGCAGTGCGCGGAGTTTGCGGGGCACCTGGGGGGACTGGAACTGGCAAAGCTGATTACCGGTCTGGCGGCGGAGTACAACGGGGCGTGGCTGGTGGTGGAGCGGAACAACCATGGGACCGGGGTGCTGGCGCTGGCGGAGACGAACTGCGGCTATCGGCGGATCTACGGGCAGGGCGGACAGGCGGGCTGGCTGACCACGTCTGTGAGCCGGCCTGCCGTGCTGGGCCGGTTGGCGGCGGCGCTGGTGGAGGAGCCGGGGCTGTTTCAGAGCAGGAAGCTGCTGGGCGAGTGCAGAAGCTTTGTGCGGCTGGCCAATGGCGGAACGGGTGCGCGGGCGGGGACGCACGACGACCGGGTGATGGCGATGGCGATTGGGCTGGCGGCGCGGGCGGAACTAAAGACAGGGACGAGGGATCAGGGACCAGGGACCAGGGAATAGGGAATAGGGAATAGAAGCAAGCGATTGACGGGCGGACGGCTTAGAATTCAGGGAGGATCAGGAAAAGGCGGGAGCGGGCTTGGCGGTTCTGGCGGTTCAGCATATCCGGCGGATGCGGGGCGGTGCGCAGGGCCAGCTGATGCTGGGCGCGGACGGCCACGTGTACGTGGTGAAATTCCAGAACAATCCGCAGCACATCCGGGTGTTGGCCAACGAGTTTCTGGCGACGCGGCTTGCGGCGGCTGCGGGACTGACAGCTCCCGAGGTTGAGTTGATCGAAGTAACAGACTGGTTGGTGGAGAAAACGCCGGATCTGGAGATGGACCTGGGCCGTACACGGGAGAGGTGCAAACCGGGCTTGCATTTCGGGTCACGATTTGTGGGCGGCCTGATGCCGGGCCAAGTGATGGACTTTCTGCCTGAGGAGCAAATGGCGGAGGTAAGAAACCTGGACGAGTTTGCCGGGATTCTGGCGCTGGACAAGTGGACCGGCAACGCCAACGGGCGGCAGGCAGTGTTCGCGCGCAAGCAGCGGGAGCGCCGGTACCGGGCCGTCTTTATCGATTACGGATACTGTTTTCATGCAGGGGAGTGGCGGTTCGAGGATATTCCGCTGCGCGGCGTCTATTACCGCAACGATGTCTACCGGGAGATCAGTGGATGGGAATCGTTTGAGCCATGGCTGACGCGGATGGAGACGATGCCGGCGGATACGGTGTGGGATGCGGCCAGCGAGGTACCCCCGGAGTGGTACGGCGGCGACTTGAGTGAGATGGAAGCGCTGGTGGAGAAGCTGCTGGCGCGGAGAAGCCGGATTCGGGAGCTGATTGAAGGATTCGGGAAGTCGGATCGGAGGCCATTTCCAAAATGGGGAGGGGGAGAGGGAAAAGGAGAAGAAAACTGGAAGGACTCGAGGTGGGAGACTAGCATTGCGGGAAGAGTGATGTGAAGGGCAGGGAACAGGGACTGTGAGCTACGAACTAAGGACTGCGAACTACGGAGTGAGGCTGAGCGCGACTATAAATGAATAGCGGAAACCAGCGGCGTGCGTGTGAGTTTCAGCTGCTCCGGTATGTACCGGATGCGGTTAGGAACGAGTACGTGCATATCGGGGTGATCCTGCGGGAGCAGGGTAGCCAGGATGGCGCCGAGGTGCGTTTTACGCGCGACTGGCGCAGGGTGCGGTGCCTGGATCCGGATGCCGACACGGCATTGCTGGAGGGGATGGAAAGCGAGCTGAAGAGGCGGTTTCAGGCCGAGCCGGACGGAAACCTGATGCGGCTGCTGACCGAAGCGCTTTCGCTGAGTGTGCAGATGACGGAGCCCAAGGCCTACCTGGCGGAGAGCATCCCGGCGGGGGTAGAAGAGCTGATGCGGTTGTACGTGGAGCCGCCGCCGCGCGAGAAGGTGCCGCGACTGAGTGGACGGGCGGCGATTCAGGCGCGCATGAGGACGGAGTTTGAACGGGCTGGAGTGTGGGAGCTGATGCGGAAGCGGATTGCGGCTTCGGAATACACGCGACCTGGGGACCCGTTGAAGATTGATGTGGGCTATCGCCCTAACGGACTGATCAGAATGTTTCATGCGGTGAGTTTGGAGCCGGGTGTGGAGATGGCGAAGGTGCTGGCTTTCTCGGCGGCGAGCCTGCGGGCTGGGGTAGAACGGGTGGAGAAGGCGCAACTGGAGTTGACAGCCGTGATTGAGCCGGCGGCGAAGCTGGGGGCGACGGATGCGGAGCCGGAGCGGTTGGAGATGTACCGGTTTGGGGTGGAGACGATGGAGGAACACCAGATCCGGGTGCTGACGACATCGGACCTGGGGCGGGTGGGGGAGACGGCGCGGCGCGAGCTGCGGGTGTGACAAAGCAGTGATTGGTGGTTAGTGATTAGTGGTTAGTTTCCTTTTGTTGCGTGGGGCTAACTGGCCTGTTGGGGCTGACTTAGGGTGATTTGAATTATGTGGCGCGCGTTTGCAGATAATTAGTTACGTTTGGGGTAGGATCGATTTTGTTGTGAAGTAAGTGTGGCTGAACGTTGTTTAGCTGTGAGCGATTCACTGACAGCTTACAACTGACCACTTATAACGGATATTCAACGAGGCACGACCCTTTCGGGTTGTGCCTTTTGTTTTGGGCGGAAAAGGTGAGGTGCACGTGAAGGTAGGCGAACAGTTGCGGGAGATCTGGAGGCAGGCGATCGGCAACGGCCGGGGAACGGAGAAGGTTGTGGCCGGGCTGGAGGCGGAAGCGGGACGCAAGACGCTGGCGATGCCGGCGATTCTGAGTCCGGTGCAGTTTCCGGGCCAGCACCTGCCTAAGCCGACACCGGTGAATCTGCGTCGATTTGCGGAGACGCCGGTGGTGCGCAGGGCGATTAACGTAATCAAGGACCGGGTGGCGGCGATGGACTGGCAGGTGCGGGTCCGACGCGGAGTGCTGCCAGGGGAAGTGGTATGTGCGGAGCGGAAACTGCGGGCGTTGCGGCGCATGCTGGAAGACCCGAACGCGGTGGACAGCTTTCGCACCCTCATCGAACAGGTGATTGAGGATGCGCTGACGGGCGGGTATGGGGCAGTCGAGATGGCTCCCACGGGCGACCCGGACCGGCCGGCGATGTTCTGGGCGGTGGATGGGGCATCGATCCGAATCAATGCGCAATGGGATGGCGACCCGGATTCGCCAAGGTATGCGCAGGCACTGCCGGGGCAGCTGGGCTCGAGCGCGGTGGAGTTGCGCGACGACCAGTTGATGTATGTGCGTATGAATCCGCGAAGCTTCACACCTTTTGGGCTGGGGCCGTTGGAGGTGGCTTTTGAAACGGTGAATCAGTTTCTGAGTGCGCACCGGTTTGCGGGCAAGCTGGCGGCCAATTCGGTGGCGCAGTATGCGCTGTGGCTGAACGAGGCGACGCCGGCGCAGCATGATCGCTTGATTCGCTGGTGGCAGGACGAGATTGAAGGGACGGGGCGGGTGCCGCTGATTTCATGCGAGCAGAAGCCGGAGGTGTTGCGGTTTGCGCAGGGGACGGATGCGGACATGCGGCTGGCGTGGCAGGAGTTCCTGATCCGGATGGTGGCGAATGCGTTTGGTTTGCCACCGCTGATGCTGGGCCTGGAAGCGGACGTGAACCAATCGACGGCCGCGGAGATGACGGACGAGGCATTCCGCGGAGCGATTTCGCCACTGGCGATGCTGTTGGCCGGGCACATTACGCGGGACCTGTTCGGCAAGTGCGTGGGATGGCGGGAGTTCGAGTTTGTCTTCAACGAGCTGAATGCGCGGGATGAGGAGACGGAGTTGGCGGTGCAGGTGCAACTGCTGCAGGCAGGAGTGCTGACGGTGAATGAAGTGCGGGCGATGCGGGGGCTGGGTCCGCTGGGGCAGCAACCTGGCGAATCACAGGCTGAGCAAGTCAGCGAGTTGGCAAGTTAGCGAGTTAGCGGCGTGGCGCGGCAGGCGCAGAGGGCGAGAGCGGATGCGATTGGAAGCGATGGCGGTGAAGTTTCCTCATGTGGACGGGCACCCGAACCGGGTGGCGTTCGAAGGGGTATTGACGGTGGTGGACGCGGCCAGCGACAAGGCTCCTGCGGGAGCGCGCGGGCACCGGGTGATGTTGACAAAGGAAGCAGCGGAGGCGGCATTGCCGTCGCTGCTGGGGATGGCGGTGGACTATCGGCCGGGCTGGGATGGGCACGATGCGCGGCGCAAGATTGGGCTGTTGACCGAGGCGAACCTGCTGGGGCGACGGTTGGTGGTGAAGGGCTATTTGTACGCCCGGGACTTTCCAGAGGTGGCGGCGGCGATCGAGGCACAGTCGCCGGAAGCGATGGGGATGAGCTACGAATTGGCCGATGCGCGGGTGGAAGATATGCGGGCCGAGATATGGAAACTGACCCGCGTGACTTTTACAGGGGCGGCGATCCTGCTGAGGGAGAAAGCGGCCTACCGAGGGACAAGTTTTCGCATGGCGAGTTAGGAACAATTCAATTGAGCTAGTTAGCGAGTTAGCAAAGATGCTCCGCATTGCTGCGGGGCTTCTTTAGTTAGCAAGTTAGCGAAGTTAGCACGATCCGCAGACGACAATCACGGCAAACAAGGAAGGAAGGTTATGGAAACGAAAGCAATCGAAATAGGGGAACGGCTTGAGGCCGCGACGACGTTGCTGGAAAAGACGCTGAACTGGCTTGAAGAGCGGCAGAGCGTTTTGACCGGCGAAGTGGAGAGGATTTCGGCAACCGTGGATCAGAGCCGCCGGGAAGCGGAACTGACGGAGAAGCTGACACTGGCCGAGCGGGAGTTGGTCGACTTGAAAGCCGCAGGCGCGCCCACGATAGTGAATCCGCTGCGGAGAACAGTGCCGGCAGCAACATCCGAGATGCTGGCCAAGCACGGGATCAGCGAGGGTCCGGTGGATGTGCGGACACTGGACGCGGCGCTTTCAGGCCTGAGCCTGGAACAGCGCATCGCGGTGAAGACGCAGCTGCTGCGGGCGGGAGCGATCGCGTAAGAGCAGCTGACAGCTAACAGCTGACAGCAGGCAGCTAGTAGGAGCAGCTGGCGGATTGCAACGGCAACTGTATCCCAATTCGGACAACAAAAACTGAGAGCTGTCAGCTGTTAGCTGTCAGCTGACAAGGCCCCATGGAGGGGGCGGAAAAGCCTATGAACGCAACCTTTGCAGACATTCACGCAGCAGCAGATTTTATTGGGCCGGGCGCAGTTGAAGTTCCGCTTTATCAGACCGAGATTTTCGACATCTGCCGGCGTTCGAGCCCATTTGGGCAGCGCATCAAGCAGGTTCCGGCGACGGGCCATCCTTCGCGCTTCTTCGAAGAGACGGCGCTTCCGAATCCGGGCACGGCGGGATTTGTGAACCCACGCAGCATTGTGCCCCCGGTGGTAAGCCCGACGCGTGTGGAACGGAGCGTGCCGCTCAAGGCGCTTGTTTCGCAGATCAATTACAACCTGTTCGATATCGAACTGGGCGAGCAGCAGAAACAGTTCGCTTACCTGCAGGCAAAGGACCTGGTGGATACAGTGAGCGGCGTAATGGTGGCTCATGATGTAGCACTGTGGAACGGCAACGACACCAGCCTGTCGACGCCGACGACCACGCAGTACATGGGTGTCATCCCGCAGATCGTAGCCGGCGGATTGACGACTACCATCGGAACGACAGCTTCGATTGTGGACGGCATCAAGTCTGCGGTGGCGCAGATGGTGGCCAACAACGGTTACTATGTGCGGCCTACGGCGATATATGCCAACCCTGTGCTGTTGGATCTGATTGACCGGGAGATGAAGACGGAATTCAACGTGGTGTTGAATACCGACAACATCACGGGCGGAATTCGAGTGAAGATGCTTTCGACACAGGCAGGCGATCTGCCTCTGATTCCGGACTGGAGCCTTAGCTACACGGGCACTCCAGGGTCGGGCTCCGCAGTGCTGCCGGCTTACATTGTGACCGAGGATCTGATCGAGTATCACTGGCTCGGCGATCCGACTCCGCGCATCTTTCAGCTTGGGATGCCGAACTCGATGACTCACCAATATGTCGCGGTGAAGTTTGGGGCACCGGTGGTCAAGGGCGCCAACTACGCGCATTACCAGGTGCTGGTGGACCGGTAGGGAAAAGCAGTGATCAGTGAACAGTGGTCAGTGAACGGTAACAACTGACCACTGTTCGCTGGCGCGGCAATTTCTCTGACTACTGCTCACTGACAACTGACCACTGAAAGAAGGAACGCTATGGCATATCTGCAGCCAGCGGATTACCCGAACTATGGATTGCCGGCTGGAACAACGGCGGATTGGATTACGGCCGCCACGGCATTGATCAACAGCTACTGCAGGCGGCCGGACCTGAACGTGATCCAGTACACGGAGCGGCTGCGCTTGACCAGCGGAGCGCAGACGGTGTTGTTGAGTTATCTGCCTCTTTCGCCGCTGGGGACTGCCACAACACCGATTTTGAGTATGGAAGGCCGATATGGGCGGCCGCGGCGCGGAGAGGCTTGCGATCCAATGTCCGAGATTGCGCGGGCATTTTCGCTGCCTGGACAGTGGGAGGCGATTGATCCGGGCTCGGTTGACTTCGACCCGAATACGGGGGAGCTGACACTGCCATGGAATTTGCTGGGACTCCAGTACAACGAAGTCTCGGTGACATACACGGCGGGGCTCGCGACCATTGGTGACGACGTGAAGACGGCATGCGCGCAGATCGTGCGCAATGCGCAGTCAACCCCGGCGCTGAATGCAAGCAAGACCAAGATGGACACAATGCAGATGCAGTATTTTTCAAGTTCGCTGGTGGACGAAACGGTGCAGGCTTGGCTGCGTCCTTACATTGCGAACAGGCTGGGGTGAGGGATGAGCGATACGGCGCCGCGGAACCCGGTGGGAGCGCCGCAGATGCTGGCCGATGCCCTGCTGCGAAGCATGACAGGAACGACGGCTCTTCTGCGGGTGACAGGCACGAATCAGGATACGAACATGTCCGAATTGGGGCTTGTTGCCACGACCTTTGCCGATGTGGTGGTAAGCCCGGTGGTGATGCGGAAGCTGCGGCCGTCGTGGCAGGAAGGCGGGCAGTCGAAGTGGGAACTGTTTGTTTCCGCGACGGGCGTGCAGCAGCAGGTAAGCGCGCTGGATCTGGTTTCAGCGCAGGCGCTGTTTGCGATGACGCTGACGGTGACGGTGGGCGGGCAGGACTACCTGATTGAATCGATCGCCTCAAACGAGGCCTTTGGGCAGGTGTATCTGTATAGGCTGCTGTTGCGGGAAGCGCGGCAGCAGGCGGTGTAGAGGCAGTGGTCAGTTGTCAGTGATCAGTTGTCAGTCTCCGCTTCGCGCCTCGTTGCTGATAACGGAAATTGGTGACCACGAAGAACCGATCACTGAGAATTCTCGGAGCTTATTTCCATGCAGAATGCGAAGGACTCTTTTTATATGGCGCTGCGGACGCGGCTGACCACGATTAACCCGGAGCGAACGACCTTGCTGCGCGGTGCGGTGCGGCCGGGAATCGTGGTGGAAGAAGCTGAGGCTCCGTTCAACCAGCTTCCCAATGATGTGTATGTGCTGCGCTGGCTCGGCGTGGGTGTGGATGTTGACCTGGCATCGACGATGGCCGCGGAGCAGTGCGAGATTGTGTATCAGACGTGCGGGACCCAAAGTTTTGGCGGGTTGGACAGGGGCCGGTTGATGAGCCAGATGGACGAGGAAGTGACGGCGATGCTTCAGCCGTTTCACGCTCCGAAGCTCAACTATACAGCAACGCCGCCGGCAGTGATGCTTACGCAGGTTTTCTGGGATGAGCCGGGGTTTGGTCCGTTGATAACGCAAAGGGACCGGCTCAGCCGTTCCGCGAGTGTGATGGTTTACAGCTACCAGGAGCAGGGGGAGTAGATGGCGGTGAATTGGTTTTCGGCTCCCGCACCGGTGACGCGGCGTGTGCGAGCGTATTTTGCGCCGGTTAACCGAGTAACGCAGACGCCGGTGTTGTTCGATGCCTCGGAGCAGGGCGGGTTCAGTCTGGATGCGCCTCCGGCACCATGGATCAGCCTTGGATGGGTACAGGCGTTCGCACGCAAATCCGGGAGCAAGAGTTCGGCTGTGTTGGCGGGGATTCCTGCGGGAACGCTGGAACAAGTGCGAGAGACACTTGCGGCGCAGGTGAGCGTGGAGTTCCTTAGCTGGACCAAGTTAACAATGGCGCTGGCCACAGGATCGCAGCACATGAACCTTTTGGCTGTGCCGAGCGGGGCCGTTGCTGCCGCGGACGGGGCGCAGGCATCTTCCGCAGTGATTCCGCAGAGTGGTTCGACGGCTGCATCGATTGTGCTGGCATCGGCGGATGCGGCGAAGTTTTCGACGGGATCGATGATTGCGGTGGACGTGGACTACACGGGGCAGACAGGCTATGTGGGTGCTCCGATTTCGGGCGCATACGTGCGGCAGCCGCTGACGGATGTGGATTATGTGCGGCGGGTGACTTTCAACGTGGGATTGGTTTCGCAGGTAAGCTCGATGGCCCTGACGCTTGCAGAACCGCTGCCTGGAGGCGTGCCCATAACAGGCGCCAAGTTGCAGGCTGTTACGGGGTTCGTAGATCGCGAAGGCGGGAGCTTCTTCCAAGAATGGTCTGCGCTATTTGTGATGGGAGGCAGCCAGGGGGAGAGGATTTTCTTTCACTATCCGCGGCTGCAGACGATGGCTGGCGCGGAGGAGACGGTGATTCCGCTGAGCGGCAAGCGACAGGGCGGCCAAGCTACGAGCGGAAATGCGCGGGTGCTCCTGAAGGGGCAGTACCTGGCGCTGCCAGTGACCGATCCGATGGATGGGGAGCATGTGGTTTGTTACCGGAGCTTTTTGCCGGTGGCGATGGCGCTGGTGTGAACGAGTGAAGCGAGCGGGTGAACGATGAAGATCACGATTCAGGGACAGGACTACACGGCCGGGCTCGATGCGACGAAGCCACTGACAATCGAGCGCAAGCTGAATGAGCCATCGGTTTGCCAGTTATGGCTGAGTTTGCCAATGGACGGAAGCCTGGCGACGCCGTCGCGAAACCAGTACCTGACGGTTGTGGGCGACGACGGGACCATCTACTTCACGGGTTACATTGCAGTGAGTCCGCTGCAGGAATATGCAGGGCTTGCTCTGGCGGGGCCACGCTATCGAATTGCAATAGAAGCACTCAGCGACGAAGCGCTGTTGGACCATATGCTGATGCCGCCGGGCACGGGCGCCTCTGGCGAGGCGGCCGGTGCCCTGATGGTGGCACTGGTGACTCATAGCGGATCGATGGCGCTGTCGACAGAAGGGCTTTCCCTGAATACAGCGGTGAGCAACTTTGTTCCGGAACGAGGCGCGCCATGGAGCAAGAGCGCGGGCCAAGTGGCCAGTCTCGCGCGGGCCGCGTATCGGGCAGTGAATGGGGCGTTGACGCTCCAGAGCGTGCCCGGCACGGTGCATGTGTTGAACGAGATCGATGGCAGTCTCGACTTGGCCGGTCTTACCTTCAACAGTGGCATAAAGCGCGCACTGGCCAATGATGTAACAGTGTGCGGCGAGTATGAGCCTGTGGCTTATGTGACGGAGTATTTCCAGGGGGACGGGATTACAACGACGTTCTTCCTGGCTGCTGAACCATTTTTTCCTGCGGCAGCGAAGTCAACACTGATTAGCGAGAACTTCGACGAAAGCGTGATTAATCTGCAGGTTTGGGGGAATCCTGGCGGAGAAGGGTACTTGAAGCTGGGCCCCGGCGGGCTGGTGATGGATGGGGGAAGCGGATTCGATGGGCAGGGAGTCCTGAGTTGGCTGGACCCGGTGGAGATGGGTGGAACACTTCTGTTGGAAGCAGTTGGGGTGACATTGTCGCCGGGCAGCACGGGCGTCCTGGCGGGGTTCTTTACCGGGATGCTTACGCAGAGTAGCTGCGCTGCAGGATTTCAGGCGACGGCTCAGCAGGGTACCGGAGCAGTGAGCCTGCAACCGATTATTGGAGGGACGGTCGCAGGCACTAGCTATGCTGTGAATCCAGCCAACCAATACACACTGCGCGCACGGGTGCATTGCGCGGAAGAGGAGCGAGCGCTCGCATTTTATCGCTCGTTTGGAGACAGCGGAGCGATTACGTGCGGCGGTCAAACGAACTTGAGTCCGGGAAAATTGCAACTTGAGATCCAGGAATTTGTTGATGGAGTGGGTGGCATGCCGGTGACGCTTTACGATGGTGCGGTCGCCAGTCTGCCCGCAGCTTGTACCGTCGTGGCCGCAAGCAGCATTAACTTGATTGGGACCTTGCGGGCCATCAATCTGACGAATCTGGGATCGGGCTGGGTGGTGAGTACGCCGCCGGGCGAAGGCCCTTATACCAGGCGGGTGGGCACGATTGCGGAAGCGGCAGAGTGCCACGTGGAGCGGAGCGGGAAAGTAACGTTTTATACCGGATCGACTCCGTTGGCCGGCGAGCAGATCGGGGTGAATTATCGAACGATTGGTCGGGCATTGGGGCGCGCCGTGAACACAGCCAGCCAGCAGGCGATGGCGCAGGCGGGTATGCCGGCAGTGTCCGCATGGATCGGCTCGGTGACCAATCCTCCGGCGCGGAGTTCCGCTGATTGCCTGAATGCGGCGATCGCCATTGAACAGGCATCGGCCGGGGTGAGCGCGCTGTGGCGCGGCACTTATCAAGCCAATCGGACGAGCTTTGCAAGCGATGTGTGGCCGGGCGATGCGCTATTTCTGAATGCGCCTTCGGCCAATCTGAACGCTCATGTTGTGGTGCGGACGGTTAAGGTGAGTTACCGCACGAGTTACCCCGACCTGGTGGAGTATGCGATCGCGTTTGCCAATGACTGGGCCGATGATCTGGCGATCAAGACCAGTACAACGGTCCCCGCCGACGCGTGGCTGCCTGCAACGATTGCGCCTACTTATCTCGCCAATTTGACCGGCCTGACGGTGACTACTCTCAACGGAAGCACAGTGGGGATCAGTGCAGGAGTGACGCCGCCGAGCGGTGGCGGGTTTGAGATACGGCGGCGGGATTTTACATTCATGTCTGGAGAAGATCCGGGCTTAGTAATGAGGGCGACTTTGCCGAATATGACGTTCGCACGAGAGACCGCCAATGACAGATTCTACATCCGGATGTTTGACGGTTCGACGCCGCCGAATTATTCAGAGTATTCAACGGCATTGTTTATCAACCTGCCGCTGAGCAGCTAACAGTGGCCGACGCCAGGCGCGATGATCTTTTTCCGACCGCTGACGACCAAGCACCAGCCACTCAAAAAAACGATGGAGTCCGGTGAATGCGGATGATGAATGAATTCGAGGCACAGGTGCTGAGCGACTTGAGCGTCCTGAAAACCCAGATGACGAATCTCACGGGGGACGGCAACGGGGGACGCATTGCGGAACTGGAACACCGGCTGGAACGGCACGAACAGAACTGGCAGCGGGCGAAGGGATTTTTGGCTGCCGCGAGCGTGGTGTTTGCGGTAATTGAAGTGGCTGTGGACGCTTGGCACCGGCATTGAAGGCCGAGGTCACGCGTTTCGGGCGGAGGTGGGCCTTCGGCTTCGGGTTGTAGCCTGGTCCCTCGTATAATCAGGGCCATGAACGAACAGCCGCTGGTGGGCGTGGTGATGGGCAGCAAGAGCGACTACGGGACGCTTTCGGCGGCCGTGGAGATTTTGCGGGCGCTCGAAATTCCGCATGAGGCGCGGGTGGTGAGCGCACATCGCACGCCGGACTTGCTCTTCAAGTACGCAGAGACGGCGCGTGGGCGCGGGTTGCGGGTGATTATTGCGGGCGCGGGCGGTGCGGCACATTTGCCCGGGATGCTGGCAGCGAAGACGCTGGTTCCCGTGCTGGGTGTGCCGGTGGCGGCCACGCAACTGAACGGGCTGGACGCCTTGCTTTCGATTGTGCAAATGCCGAAGGGAGTTCCCGTAGGTACTCTTGCGATTGGAAAAGCCGGTGCGGCCAACGCGGCGCTTTTGGCTGCGGAGATGCTGTCCACAACTGACGCAGCGCTTTACGAACGGCTGGCTGCGTGGCGCTCGGCGCGTACAGAGGAAGTCTTGGAGCAAACCCTGGACGCGGAGTTGCCAGGGTGAACGATGCCCTCGAGGTCTCCAAGAAGAAATATGCATCGGTTGTTCGTCCCGGCGCGCTGATTGCCATTCTGGGTGGCGGGCAACTCGGGCGCATGACGGCTATGGCCGCGCGAACCATGGGCTATCGAGTACGCGTGATGGACCCTGAAGCTGGATGTCCTGCGAGCTTCGTGGTGGACGAGACAATTGTGGGTCGATGGGATGACGTTGATGCGGCGCGGCGGCTAGCCACGGGCGCGGATGCGGTGACGCTGGAGATTGAGCAGATTGGCGTGGATGCTCTCTCCGCAGTCGCGCGGATCGCTCCGCTTCGACCGGGTGTGGAACCGATCCGCATTATTCAGGACAAGACACTGCAAAAAATCTGGCTCGCCGATGAGGGCTTTCCTGTGGGCGCTTTTCGCGTGGTGGAGAGCGATGCTGAACTGCAGGAAGCGGTGCAATCGCTGGGCGGGCGTGTGTTTTTGAAGATCGGACGCGGGGGATACGATGGACGCGGGCAGGCCCGGATTGGCATCGATGACCCTGCAACGGAGCAATCGATATCAGAGGCATGGAATGCGCTGGGCGGACGGCCGTGTGTCGCTGAACAGGCGCTTGATCTGGACTACGAGATCAGCGTAATGGCGGCGCGGAATCCATCAGGCGAGGTTCGCAGTTTTCCTGCGGCACGCAATCATCATGAGAACCAGATTCTAGCGTGGAGCGTATTGCCGGCCGGGATTCCGGCGGAATTGGAATCGAAGGCCGAAGCGTTGGCATCGGCAATCATCGTGAGGCTCGGGCTTGAGGGTCTGCTGTGCGTGGAGATGTTTATCACCCGGCAGGGCGAACTGCTGGTAAATGAGCTGGCGCCCCGTCCGCACAATAGCTATCACCAGAGCGAGCGTGGTTGTGTGACGAGCCAGTTTGAGCAACTGGTGCGGACGACGTGCAATCTTCCGCTGGGGGACACATCGCTGATTTCTCCCTGCGCGATTGTGAACCTGCTTGGCGAGGTGTGGCTCGACGCACCCAACGGCGAACCAAACTTCGCGGCGGCGCTGGCGGTGCCAGGCATGCGGCTGCATTTGTATGAAAAGCGTACGTCGCGCCCTGGGCGAAAGATGGGGCACTTGTCTTCGGTGGGCGCGACGGCAGAGGAGGCGCTGGAGCGGGTGCTGGAAGCGAAGAAAAAGCTCTAATTGAGGACAGGGAAAGACTGCGCGGGGATTTGTGGATTGGCCCGAATCCTTAACTCCATGTCTGCCGGATGGTGGCGAACGAAACCATCCGCATAGTTGGGATAAATATACGGCTTCTTGAGCACCCCTTGAAATCGCTCTGAGTCCACCTTGTATTTGTATTGGAGCACCACATAGTCTCCGCCGTAGCCGTGCTCTTCAAAGTAACAGCGGACAACCCTGCCGGACACAGTGGGCCATTGCCGGCTACTCGCCTTGCGCCGAAGGATAATCATCCATCGCACGATGAAGCCAATGTAGATGTCGATGACGAGGCCAGCCATTTGATAGAGAGAATATCAAATGGCTGGCGATTTTATTCGCTGCCGCTATCCCGTTTCTTGGGCCGCCGATTGGCCTGCAGAATCTTCTTGCGCAGGCGCAACGACTTGGGCGTGACTTCGACCATCTCATCTTCCGCAATGAACTCAATAGCCTGTTCCAGATTGAGAGCCTTCACGGGCACGAGCCGGATGGCTTCATCGGCGCTGGATGCGCGCATGTTGGTCATCTTCTTTTCGCGGACGACGTTCACGTCGAGATCATTGTCGCGGTTGTGTTCGCCGACAATCATGCCCTCGTAAACTTCAACGCCCGCGCCTGCAAACAGAATGCCGCGTTCTTGCAGGCCATTGAGTGAGTAAGTCGTGGTGATGCCCTGGCGATCGGAGATGAGCGCTCCCGTGGGACGCTGCGGAATTTCGCCTTGGTAGGGGATGTATCCATCGAAGAGCGCATTCATGACGATGGTGCCGCGTGTCTCAGTCAGCATCTCGCTGCGCAGGCCAATGAGGCCCCGGCTCGGCACGCGGAACTCCATGCGGACCCGGCCAGAGCCGTGATTGTGCATCTTGGTCATTTCGCCTTTGCGCGGACCCAGTTTCTCGATCACCACGCCGGTGTGCGCTTCCGGCACGTCGACGGTGAGATGTTCCACCGGTTCCATGCGCTGGCCGTCGACTGTCTTGGTCACAATCTCGGGGCGTCCTGCGGAAAGCTCGAAACCTTCGCGGCGCATCATCTCGATCAAAATTGCGAGTTGCAATTCGCCGCGGCCCAGCACCTTGAACGTGTCCGGGGAGCCAGTGTCTTCCACCCGAATGCTGACGTTGGTAAGCAGTTCTTTCTCAAGGCGCTCACGCAGATTGCGGCTGGTGACGTACTGACCTTCCCGTCCGGCGAAGGGCGAGTTGTTGACGCTGAACTGGATGGCGATGGTCGGCTCGTCTATGACGATCAGCGGCAACGGATCGGGATTCTCAACGCTGGTGATGGTCTCGCCGATGGTGATTCCTTCCACGCCCGCCACGGCCACAATGTCGCCCATGGTGGTTTCGGTGGTCTCAATGCGCTTGAGGCCGCTGAAGGTGAAGAGCTTGGTGATGCGCGTTTTCTGCAGGCTGCCATCGCGCTTGGAGATGGTGACATCGTCACCGGCGTGCAGAGTCCCCTGGAAGACTCGGCAAATAGCGATGCGGCCAAAATACTCGGAGTAGTCGAGGTTGGTGACCAGAATCTGCAGCGTGCCGGTTTCATCGCCAGTCGCTGGCGGAATGGTGGAGACAATCGACTCAAAGAGCGGTTGCAGGTTCACACCGGGCACGGCAGGATCGGTGGTTGCCGTGCCATTCTTGGCCACCGTGTAGAGCACTGGAAAATCCAGTTGCGACTCGTCCGCATCGAGGTCGATAAAAAGGTCGTAAATTTCGTTCAGGACTTCCTGCGGGCGGGCATCGGGGCGGTCAATCTTGTTGATCACCACGATGGGCAGCAGCTTGGCTTCAAGGGCCTTCGCCAGCACATAGCGTGTCTGTGGCAGGGGACCTTCAGCCGCGTCCACAAGCAGCATGACGCCGTCAACCATCTTGAGCGCGCGCTCGACCTCACCGCCAAAATCGGCGTGGCCGGGGGTGTCAACGATATTGATCTTGCCGCCCTCAAAAACGATGGCAGTGTTCTTGGCGAGGATGGTGATGCCGCGTTCCCGCTCCAGTTCGTTGGAATCCATTACGCGGTCGGCCACCTGCTCGTTGGCGCGGAAGGTGCCGGATTGCCGCAGCATGGCATCTACCAGCGTGGTCTTTCCGTGGTCAACATGGGCAATGATGGCGATATTGCGTATCGTCTGGGTCACAGGGAGTTTTTCCTTTTTTGTTCGGGTCCCCTTGCTCGGGTAGGGGGACTATGGGTTGGGGCGCCACGGTGGCGAAATGCCACACAGTGCGGCAACTTCCATTCTATCAGTAGTGTTGCGTGCGGTCGTCTTGCGTGGCCTGCTTGCGCCACTCAGCAACCTCATTCCCGTGCGGAATTGGGTTGTCGGCTCGAAGAGAACAGGCTGACCCCAAAAAGACAAGCAACTCCGGCCAAGAACAAACAAGACAGTAGACGGCATGATTTCTGCGGGAACCAGGAGCAATTCGCAGTCGTATCTCCATGAAGGGACGGCTGATATGACGAACGATCTGAAAGTTGCGTTGCGCAAATTGAGAAAGTCACCCGGATTTGCCATCACGGCAATTCTCACGCTGGCACTGGGGATTGGGGCAAATGCGGTCGTGTTCAGCGTGTTGAACGCCGTGGTGTTGCGGCCGGTGAATGTGCCGAATGCAGGGAATCTTTATTTGGTGCAGCACGGCAATTTTGCGTCCCAGTCGTACCTCGACTATGTTGATCTGCGCGACCGGAACCGGACCTTTGAGAGCCTGGTGCTCTACGACATCGTCGGCCCCGTGGGCGTGGATACTGGGGGAAATGCGACCACGGCATGGCCCTATATGGCCAGCGGAAATTACTTCGATGGGTTGGGCATTCAACCGTACCTGGGGCGCTTTTTCCACGCCTCCGATGAAAAAGGGCAAGACAGCGCTCCATATGTTGTGCTGAGTTACGCCTATTGGCACGGGTATTTTCATGGCGACCCGGGCGTAGTGGGGCGGCCGGTGCTGATCAACAAACACCAGCTCACGATCATCGGTGTTGCGCCGCCGGCGTTTCGGGGCACTGAACTTTTCTTTGCGCCGGCAATGTGGATTCCGATGATGCAGCAGCCCGCCATCGGAGGCTACAACCAGATGCAGTATCGCGGCAACCACGGCGCATTCGTCGCCGGACATCTGAAGTCGGGAGTCACCGCGGCGCAGGCAACGCAGGACCTGAATATCATCGCGGCGGGGCTGTCGAAAGCCTATCCCGCGGACGACGATGGCATTACATTCACGCTGGCTCGCCCAGGACTGCTCGGAGACATGCTAGGCGGCCCGGCACGGGCGTTCATGGCTGGATTGATGCTGCTGGCGGGATTGATTCTGCTGGCGGCTTGCGCCAATTTGGGAAGCTTGTTTGCGGCGCGGACAGCGGATGGAGCGAAGGAAACGGCGCTGCGGTTGGCGCTGGGATCAAAGCGCGGTTTCATTCTCCGTCAAATGCTGACAGAGGCAGTCCTCGTTTCCGTGGTGGGGGGAGCCCTGGGCCTGGTGGCAGGCGTGGCGATATTGCACGTGCTGAGCGCCTGGCAGCCAATGCCCGATATTCCCATTAACGTACCGGTGAATCCAGATGTCTGGACCTACGTCGTGGCTTTGCTGCTGGCCGTTACAAGTGGCCTGCTGTTCGGCATCATACCCGCGCGCCAAGTCATGCTGTCCAACCCATGGCAGGTAATTCGCACCGGTACGGCAGGCGTAGCCGGCTTCAGACGATTCACGCTGCGAGATGGGCTGCTGGCGGTGCAGATCGCCATTTGCGCGGTGCTGGTCACCTCTTCGCTCGTCGCGGTGCGTGGCCTGATACGTTCCATGCACAGCAACTTCGGCTTTCAGCCACAGAATGTGACGCTGGCGGAAGCGGACATGCGTATTGGAGGCTATACCGACGAGCGGACGGCGCAGATGCAGCGGCGAATGCTCGACGCGGCGAAAGACATTCCCGGCGTAACCTCGGTCGGCTATGTTGACCACCTGCCGCTCGGAGTCGGTGGCGGGGACGAATTTGTTTACTCCGACAGCGCGACAGATTTCCGGCCCACCAACGTAGCTGCCGACGCAATGAACTACAACATCTCGCCCGGCTACCTTGCGGCTGCGGGAACCACTCTTCTGGCCGGGCGCGACCTGACCTTCGCTGACGACAAGAAGGCTCCGAATGTTGCCCTGGTGAACCGCGAGTTCGCCATCAAAGTTTTTGGATCAGTACAGAAGGCGATTGGCGGCCATTTCAAATTCGATGGCGGCGGCGCGCGTGCCGAGATTGTGGGCGTAGTCGAAAACGGGAAATACCGCACGCTTACCGAGGATCAGCAGCCCGCCATGTTCCTTTCGTTTCTCCAGCGGCAGTCGAGCGGCACAATCCTGGCAGTACGATCCACACGCGATCAGGCGGAAATTTCTGGCGCACTTGACCGCGCCGTACGCGGCCTCGATCCCGCGTTGCCTTTCTTTGTCAGGACGTGGAACCACGAGATGAGTTGGGCGCTTTTTGCCGCCCGCGTGGCCACTGTGGCATTGGGAGTTCTGGGTGTACTCGGCGCTATGCTGGCGATAACGGGCATCTTCGGCATGGCATCCTACACCGTGAGCAAACGGCTGCGCGAACTCGGTATCCGCATCGCGCTCGGTGCGCGTCGCAAGCAGGTGTTGCGGGCGGCCCTCGGGCGGGCGTTTGTGGTGCTGACAGTCGGATCGGTCGCCGGCATGGTTTTGGGAATTCTCGCTTCGAAAGTTCTCTCGTACATCGTGTACCAGGCGGCGCCCAATGATCCGGTGGTGCTGGGCGGAGTCGTACTGACCATGCTCGCGCTCGGACTGGCCGCTGCTTGGGTCCCCGCTCAAAAGGCGCTCAAGGTAAATCCAACGATCCTCATGAGGGAGGAATAGCAAAGCCTGGGAGTCGAATCGCCGTAAAAGTTCTGTGCCCCGTCCTTAAGCCTTCTTGCTGGCGCAGGAACGGGGCACCTGAATCTCTTAACCAGCCATTTCATAGAGCGCCGCGAACGCGAATTTCGATCGCCTGGCACCTGCACTCTACTTCAGCACCGCGTGATAGCACTTTCTGAATTGCTGTAGACCGAAAGCACACACTCAAGTGGCTTTTTCGTCAAGTAAAAGCTACCTTTCGATGCACTCAAGAAGACGACACTAATTCAGAAAGTGCTCTAGTGCGATGGCGGCACGTAATCGGACGGCAGTGCGGAGCCTTCGCCGAAGAAGAATTGCTCCATTTGCTCCACCAGGAACTGCTGCGCCTGCGGGGTCCAGGGCTGCAGACGGTACTCGTTCAGCAGCATCTTCTGGCGTTCCACCCACTCGCCCCAGGCTGCCTTCGAAACATTCTTGTATATTTTCTGGCCAAACTCCGAGTCGAAGGGCGGCTCGTCCAGACCCTCCATTTCTTTCTTGTTGCGCGTGCAAAATACGGTATGTGCCATTCTTTTTGCTCCCAAAACTCATTGTAACGGGACGAAGCGGCGTCCGCCTTCCCTGGATGGGACCGGCGTTTTCCGCGCCCGATCCTTCCTCGCGACGGCCCCGAGCCGCAAGGTCCGGCGCGCCACCCGGACGAAATCCTGCTTGACAATTCCGCCCATCCGGGTTTTCCTTATCTCGATCCTTCCTCTTGCTCGATTTGCGCCTGCGCGCACCGGAAATCCCGTTTGGAATCCGGGAGTTTGAGGTTGGAATACCCGGTTACGCAGTCCAGCCTTAATCCCAAAGGAGCTACCGTGTCCGACCCAAATTCCTACCAGCCACTCCCACCGCCCCCGCCGCAATATCAGGCGCCCCCGCCGCCACCACCTCAGTACCAGGCGCCCGCTCCGGCCGGGTCAGGCCTCTCGGACGCAGCCGCATCCGGACTCGCCTATATCACCATCATTCCAGCGATCATCTTCCTGATTGTGGAACCCTATAACAAGAGTCCTAACGTGCGCTTCCACTCCTGGCAATGCATCTTCCTGTCGATTGCCTGGTTCGCGGTTGACGTGGTTCTCATGATCGTCGGCCGGATCCCATTCATCGGCTGGCTCACCTGGATGCTGTTCCCGCTGGTAGGCCTCGGCTTCTTTATTCTGTGGCTCGTGGTGCTGTTTAACGCTTTCAATGGCAAGCGCTTCAGCATTCCCTTTATTGGCGATCTTGCGGCAAAGCAGGCAGGCGCATAGAACGACTTCCAGACCCGGCGAATACGAAATCAAACCCACCGCAAGCGGCGCTCAGGGCATAATGCCTTCAGCGCCGTTTGCCTTTCTTGACGAACCGCTTTTTCATCTTTGAGGCCGCAGGCGCCGCACCACTTCGTCTGCCCTTTTTCGTCTTCGTCGGCTTTGCGGGCTTCCTCCCAGTCAAGACCAGGCCATCCTCGACAATCGAGAACTGTAGCCTCCGTTCCTGGGCCAAAATTCTATCCAGAATCACCCGGACCCGGTCGCCCGCCCGGAAGCGTCGGCCATTGCGCTCGCCGATGATCTCGTGGGTATTCTCGCGCCAGGTGTAGCGGTCGTCGCGCAGGGAATCAATGGGCACCAGCCCCTCAACGAACAGGTCGGTCAGCTCGACAAACAGCCCGTATTTAGCCGGATTCAGCACCAGCGCGGCAAACTCTTCGCCCACGCGGTCCTGCATGAATCGAACTTTCTTCCATTCCACGAGTTCCCGTTCCGCCTCAGCGGCGCGGCGCTCGGTCAGGCTCGTTTCTTCGGCAATCTGCGCAAGCTCGGCTTCCGGAATCGGCGGTTCAATCAACGCTTTGTCATCCTGAGCGGAGCGCAGCGCAGTCGAAGGACCTGCTTTTTCTCTTGGCGGCCCTCCTTCGTTCGGGTGTGTCCAGGGCGAGCTATGACGTCCCTGCGCAATCTCGCCCTCTCCGCGCACGCCCTCCCTCAGCAGCGCCTTGGCAATGCGATGAACGATGAGGTCAGGGTAGCGTCGGATCGGCGAAGTAAAGTGTGTGTAACTCGGCGCAGCCAGCGCGAAGTGCCCTTCGTTGATCTCGGAGTAACGCGCCTGCTTCAGCGACCGCAGCATCAGGTAGCTCAGAATCCGCTCTTCGGGCTTGCCTTCGATGCGCGCGGCCAGCTTTTGATACATACGCGGCGTAACCGGAATGTCCTCGGGCACCTCGTGAGTGCGCACATTGCGGCCGCTGCGCTGCGCATCGCGCCGATCCCCGCGAGTCTGAATGCGCTTCACCGGCAGAGCGCCAAGCCCAAGCGAATAGCCGAAAGCCGCCGCCAGCTCCTCAAACTGCACTACGCGGCGCGGCTCTGGTTTCTCGTGGATGCGATACAGCGACGGAACGCCCAAATCTTCCAGCCAGGTAGCCACGCACTCGTTGGCAGCCAGCATGAATTCCTCAATCAGTCGATTTGCCCACGTGCGCTCGGATTTGGTAACGCCGCGCATCTGGCCCTGTTCGTCAAACTCGATCACAGGCTCCGGCAGATCGAAGTCGATGCTTCCACGCTCCTCGCGGCGCTTGTTCATCAGGCCGGCAAGTTTTCGCATCCGCTCGAAGCTGGGAACCATGGCGGCATAACGCGCGCGGGTCTCAGCATCGCCCTCAAGAATCGCGTGAACCGCGGTGTAGGTCATGCGCGCAGCGGACCGGATGACTCCCTCGACGATCTCGTAGCTTTCAATGCGCCCATCGGAATCGAGCTGCATAATGCAGCTCAGCACCAGGCGATCTTCGTCCGGGCGCAGACTGCATATGTCGGTAGAAAGCTCCTGCGGAAGCATCGGAATAGCGCGATCGGGAAAGTAAACACTGGTTCCCCGCAAGCGCGCTTCCAGGTCAAGGTCGGTTCCGGCCCGCACATATTCGCTTACATCGGCAATATGCACCTGCAGCTCGTACCCGCCAGCCCGTTCAGTCACCAACACCGCATCGTCGAAGTCGCGAGCTGTTTCTCCATCGATCGTGACTATCGGAAGATCGCGAAAATCCCGGCGGCTGTTGGCTTCCGCCTCATCCAGGTGAGCCACCGCGCGCGCTTCTGCCAGCACCTTCTCCGGGAAAACCCGTGGCAGTTGGTGCTTGCGAATCATCATCTCCACGTCGACCCCGAAGTCATCGGGGTCCCCGAGCACTTCAATCACGCGGCCAACTGGCGGGCGCGTGGGCGTTGGCCAACTGGTGATCTCCACATCGACCACCAGGCCCTCAAGGCTGTCATGCGCTTCACCGGCGACGGCTTCGCTGCCCAGCACGCGATGCGGCGTGGAAGATTCCGCGATTTCAGGAATCTCCTGGCCGGGCGGAATGAGAATGTGCTGCGTCATGCGCTCATCGAAGGGCGCAACCGTATTTCCCAAACTCCGATCCGAGCGCGCGTAGTGAAAAATGCCAACCACGGTGGGGTTGCGACGCTCCAGAATCCGGACGATTCGTCCCATCCGGCGCCCATCGGCCTTGGGCGGTTCCACGTCGACGAGCACCTGGTCGCCCTGCATGGCCCCATTGATCTCATTCGGCGGAATGAAAATGTCGTCTTGTCCGCTGGCCTGCCGCGCGTTCGGCCTTACAAACCCGTAGCCATCGCGATGCAGATCGAGCCGCCCCGCGGAAAGGTTCTCGCGCGTACCGCCTGCTCCGGAAACCTTCTTCGGAATGCTCCAGTGCTCGCGATCCAGCTTCACGAGTTCGCCCCGCGCGGTCAGGCGGGCAAGCTGCTCCAACAGCAGACGGCGATGCATGCCGCCGCCGAGCGATAGCTCGCGGACCAGTTGCTTGTATCCGGCTTTTTGACCAGCTGAGCGGTAAATCCGCGCAACCAGTTCACGATCGGTCATAGATCAAGAGTAGGGTATTCTTCTCGTCCGGTCCTCGGCTAACTGGAGGATTTTGGGAGTTGCTTCTTCTTAGGCTTCTGAGCGATCTTCATTCGACCATATACAGTAATCGCGATTTGCGCGCCGACTTCAGCAGCAGCACGAATCGCTTCGGAGCCGACCGCGGCCCAGTAATAGGTTTCCTGCTTCGGCGCTTCAATGCCGATATCGAAACTTCTCGACTTGGCGGTATCCCATAGGGCACGTTCCTTCGGAGGAAGCTTTTGGATCAGCTTGCAATATCGAAGGATCCCGTTCTCGGGCGTTTTGGGTTGCGCACCCGCCAAACAAAGATAGGCTTTATGTTTGCGGAATTCCGGTCCCAGGTAATGCACCATGACTTTGTGGCCGAGGGCGGCGACAAGTGGCTGCAAATCTGATTTCGAAAATATCTCGACATCCACATTTAGAAAGCTGTTCTTGTCCAGATTGCTCATGTCCATAAACGCTATCATCGCGACGCCAAATCGAATCCGTCCTTATTGGAAGCGCCAGACCAGAACTCCCATCTAACTGGAAATTAGTCCATTGCCCTGTTGTCACAGTTGGCAACCTGCGAATTCGAGTTCACGGGATTGGCCGAATTGCCCTGTCCGGTCTTAGAATAGCGGGGAAGCAGTTTTTTGGCGGACCGCGAAGGCAAAGTACCGTATCGCTGGCTGCCGAAGGGGTCACCGCTGGCAGTTTATGCAGCGGTCCATATGATGAGTTTTTTTGGGCCCGTGGCATTTGGCCCCTGCCTTGGCAGCCCCCAGTCCCAGCAGGACAGAAAAGGAATCGCCTTGAGCGCAATGTGGAAACCAGCCCAATCCGGATCGACTACTCCCACCCCAACCCCTACACCGGAGCCAATTCGCCCTATGCCTATCGCTACGCCCGCGCCAGAACCAGTCCGTCCCGCTCCAGCTTCCACCGGCGAACAAGCCACCATCGGCAAAGGCCTTTTCGTCAAGGGTGAAATCACCGGCTCTGAGTCATTGTTCGTCGACGGCAAGGTCGAGGGGAGCATCAATCTTCCCGGGAACCGCGTCACTGTTGGACGCAACGGCCAGGTGGCCGCCAACATCACCGCCCGCGAAATCGTTGTGCTGGGTAAAGTGCGCGGCAACGTCACGGCGACCGACCGGGTGGACATCCGCGCGGAAGGCTCGCTCAGCGGCGATGTAGCTGCCGCCCGTATCAGCATTGAGGATGGCGCGTTCTTCAAGGGTGGAATCGACATCCGCAAGCCCGACGCCAAGGGCGCGGCGCCTGCTGCCGTTGAAACTTCCAAAACGGCCTGATCCAGAAGCCGGAAACTGCACCGAAACGACAAAGCCCCTGCATCAGCGGGGGCTTTGTCGTCATTCGCACTGCAACAATTCAAGCTGAAAGCTCTTATCCCATGCCCAGCCGTTTCATAACCACCTTGGGAAGCGCCGATCCCGTCTTCTCCAGGATCCATTTGGCGACGAAAACCCAGAATGCCGATCCCGCCAGGAGCAGCACAACGTCCATCCAGCGAACCCCTGCAGGTTGCAACCCACCCCAGAAACGGCCGGAAAGAACTCCCAGACTCCAGGTCAAGGTCCACACCCCTGCCCCGCTTGCCAGCCCCGCGAGCAGGCAGCGGCCCAGTTCGCGGTAGTCCAGGCTGGCCAGCGAAACCATGTGGCGCTGGTGGAGCAGCAATGCAAGAGTGATTGCCTGGATGGCAATCCCTGCGTCGGAAGCCAGGGCGAGGCCTGCCGTTCCCTGCCACCCATAGCCAAGGCGGTAAAGCGGGAAAGCGACAACAGTAATAACCGTGCTGGCAAGCATGGGCAGCCACGTAATTCCAGCCGCATAAAACGCGCGCGCATAGATTGCCTGTGCTGACCACAGAAAAAGGGAAAGCGCATAGATGGCGAAGAAGTGAGCCGTGAGACGCACATCAGCCGGCGTAAAGCGCCCGCCGCCGAAAAGCAGCCCGACGATGGGCTCGGCAAGCGCGATCATCGCGGAGGCCGCCAGCAACGCCAGTGCGACAACGCGGGAAACAGAGTCCGCCACGCCGACCGCAAATTCGAATCGCTTTCCTTTGGCCCAAAGCTGAGAAAAGAACGGCAGTGATGCGACCCCAGCAGCCTGCGCAAGCATGGACATCGGCGCGGAGAAGACCTGTTTGGCGTTGGCCAGGCGAGTGATATCGCCGCTCGCGCCAGAGGCGTAATAGCCCGCGAAGTACTGATCCAGAAAGGGAAGCGTGAATCCAAACATCAGCGGCAGCGTCATCTGCAGCCACAGGCGCAAGCCGGGATGCCCTAAGTCGATGCCCTTGCGGTAGCGCACCCCGGCGCGGAATGCTCCCCATGCGTTCAGAACAAACGATCCAAGAAAGAACCCCGCCGTTGCGCCGACGGCCAGGGATAATATTCCCAGCCGCCGGTGCAGAAAAACGCCGCCCGCAATAATGCACACGTTATAAAAAATCGGTGTGACAGCTTGAAACAGAAACTGCTTGCGCACCAGCAGCGTGGCGCCAAGCACACTGCCGGCAAACAGAAAAATCTGCCCCGGCAGCAATATCCGCGTCATATGCGTGCAAAGCTCTACCTGTGTGGCTGTAAACCCAGGGTTGGTGAAGCGAATATAAGGTCCGGCAAGGAACATCAGCGCGATAGTTGCCCCGATCAGCACCATCGCAATCAGGTTGAGCACAATAAACAGCACGCGCTCCCCCTCGCTCTCCTCGCCCCGCTCACGATAGCGATTGAGAATCGTGACAAACGTGATGGATACTGCCCCGCCGACCAGAAAATTGTTCATCAGATCGGGAAGGCGAAACGCGGCCACATAGGCGTCTGTCTGGGGACCCGCACCAAAGAGCCATGCAATGAATTTGCCGCGCCCGAGCCCGATAATGCTCGATAGGAGGGAGGATGTCGCCAACAAGATGCTTGCCGAAAATGCACTGTGGATGTGCGATGGATTCAGCAGGCTCAGCCCCCGCGCCCAACGGGACTGCGTCTTTGAAGCGGACTGAGTTGGAGCCGAATCGGACACTACAGTTGATTTTACCGGGATGGCGGCCCTCCCCATCTCGTGCCTTCCCGTAAAGCATGCGATGAGAGGAAACCAATGCGCAACCGCGGCGTTCCCGGGTATCCTTTTCCCATGACGCACTGCGCGCAGTTTTCTTCCGGTATAGGACTCGCCTTGTTGCTTGCGGTAAGTGTGGCTGCCCAAACCATTCATGGGCGCGATGGCATCACGCTTCCGTCACCTCCTTCCGCCGAGGCCACGCCCGTCTCCGACGACTACTTCGGCACAAAGATTGTCGACAGCTATCGCTGGCTTGAAGACGCCAAAAGCCCGCAGACCCGCGCCTTTATCGACGCTGAAAACGCCTACACCGCGCGATACCTCAAGCAGGCCCATATTCGGCCCGACGCGGTGGAGGACCTCGACGCATTGGAGAATGTTTCAGAGACCGGGGCGCCCATTCAGCGCGGAGACAGTTACTTTTTCAGCAGGCGTCTTTCCGGCGAACAGCAATCTTCGATCTATGTCCGCCATGGCTGGACCGGCAAAGACCAGCGGCTGCTCGATCCGGCGACGATTAGCCGCGATCAGAACACATCGATAGGAATATTCGACGTTTCTCGTGATGGTTCGATTCTGGCCTACTCGGTCCAGCAGGGCGGAGCCGATGAAACCAGCATCCATCTCTTCAATGTGAAGACCGGCAAAACGCTGGAGGACGAGCTTCCCGCGGCCCGCTACTTTGGCCTGAGTTTTGCGCCCAATGGAGCAAGCTTCTACTACGCGCGCAACAACAAGGATGGCACGCTGCTGTTCCAGCATGTGATTGGCACGCGCATCTCGCGCGACACGCTTATCTTCGGACACGAATTTCGCGGCGAGGAACTGACCGGCACCGACCTCTTTTCCGGCATCGTAACCGACGATGGCCAATTCCTGGTCATTCAGATTGGCCGGGGTGTGCCGGCCAAGCGGGAGGACATTGTCTACCGGGATCTGACCAAGCCCGATTCCCCATTCGAAGTGCTCGTCTGGGGGATCGATTCGCGTTTTGAAGCCGACCACTTCAAAGGCGCCTGGTATGTGAAGACCGACTACAAATCGCCCAAAGGACGAATCCTTCAGGCTGATCCGGGAGTCATGCCCGATGTGTGGAAGACCATTGTCCCCGAAGGCCCGGATGTAATCGATAGTTGGTCGATCGTAGGCGGAAAAATCTACGTGAACCGGCTGAAGGATGTAAAAACCGAGACTTCCGTATTCACGCTGGACGGAAAACCAGCCGGCACAATCAACTACGACGGCATTGGTGCATCCTCTGGTGTTTCCGGGCGCAACACCGACCGCTACGGTTACTACAGCTTTGAGTCCTTCATCGTGCCCCCAACCATCTACCGGCTTGATACGGTTACCGGCAAGCATGAGGTCTTCTTCCAACCAAAAATCCCCTTCGACTCCAGCCAGTATGAACTAAAGCAGGTGTTCTACAAATCGAAGGATGAAACCCAGGTCCCCATGTTTATAGCCGGCAAGAAAGGGCTGAAGCAGACCGGAACCGAGCGGTTGCTCATGACCGGCTATGGCGGCTTCGACATCAGCATGACTCCGTATTGGCAGCCCGCCTTTGCGTGGTGGCTGCAGCAGGGCGGCTGGCTCGCAGTGCCCAACCTCCGCGGCGGAGGCGAGTACGGCGAAACCTGGCACGAACAAGGCATGTTCGAAAAGAAACAGAATGTCTTCGACGACTGGTTTGCAGCCGCCGAGTATCTGGTCGCCAACAAATACACCTCGCCGGATCACTTCGCCATCACCGGTCGATCCAACGGGGGGTTGCTGATGGGCGCATCAATAACCCAGCGCCCCGAACTCTTCTCGGCGGTATGGTGCGGTTACCCGCTGCTCGACATGCTGCGCTACCAGAATTTCCTGGTTGGCCGCTATTGGGTCACCGAGTACGGTTCGTCTGAGAACGAAAAGCAGTTTCCCTACCTGCTGAAGTACTCCCCCTATCAGAACGTGAGGCCCGACAAGCCCTACCCGGCAGTCATGTTTTTCACGGGCGACAGCGATACCCGGGTAGATCCGCTGCATGCGCGCAAAATGGCGGCCCTTCTGCAGCCGGCCTCCACCAGCGGACGCCCCATCCTGCTTCACTACAGTCTTAGCGGCGGTCACTCTGCCGGCGTCAGCGTCGATCAGCAGGTCCAGGATGACGCGGACCAACTCACATTCCTTTGGACGGAGACCGGTCAGCCTGCCAATCGGAAATAGGAATTCGCGGCCGGATTTCCTATTTCGGCACTTGCATTGATCATGGATTGGAAATTGCCTAACGTCTTCGGACCATGGTCGGCGTATTCTCCAAACCATGCAGCAACAGACCATATCCGCGCCCACTCAGAGAGCCTCCAGCTTTGCCGGGCTGTTGGCTGCGCTGTCTGATCCCGTCTCGAAGCGCGTTCCCGCCTGGAATGATGACGATCTTGAAGACGACGTTATGACACTGAGCTATGAGCGGGCTTTGCAAGCCCACGCTCGCTACCGCCCCGTCGATGCGGACACCCGTCCGCCGGAGCACGCTGAGGATGGGGAATCAATCCGCATTCGCGAGGTGAATCCGGAGGAAATCGGACAGAGTCAGTATGCGGCGGTCTCAAAGCTTCGGAAGGGGAGCACCCCGGTGATCCCACCCAACAGCGGACCCTCACCATCCCGTGCGCGAAACCTCAAATGCGCAAGCATTACCATACGGCTTAGCCAGGCGGAGTGCACTCAGTTGCGCACCCGCGCCGCAGAAGCAGGGCTCTCCATCTCGGCCTATCTCCGATCCTGCACGTTTGAAGCGGAAGCGCTCCGCGCCGAGGTGAAACAAACCCTGGCGCAGATGCGAACAGGCGAATCATCAGGAAAGACGCAGGAAACTTCGCCGGCCAAACGTTCCTGGTTTCATTGGCGAACGCGCGCTCGGGCTCGCTAATTCTAGATCGGATGCGCAGTGGTGTTATGCGCATTGGCAACATTGTCCGGCTCATCCGTGAAGCTCTTGCCCGCGGAATAGGCGAATTTCTGGAAGCGCGAGCCGACCTTGCGGATCGCATCCTCCGCGCCGTCATCCCAGGTCACACGAGCCTCACCTTCCACATAGGCCCACTTGCCGTGCACTCCGCCGATCGATCGCGTTGCGTCGCCGCTCTCTTCGAGCGTGATGTAGAAGGTGCCTCCGCTGCCGTCGCCGCATTCCCATTTGCCCAGGAAGCGGCCCCGGGACGGTGCATTGGGGGGCACGGTTCCAACTGAGGCGTTAGCCGACCCCGGAAACTCCACCCGCTCAATCTCGGACAGATTGAAGCTTTGCCGGTGGCCATCTTTAAAGACGATCACGATGGTGCCTGGGGCGCCCTTAGGAGCCGGAGAGGGGGCGGCAAACAATGCCGGAAGGGCGAGACAGAGAATTGGAATCACCGTTGCAACACGGGAAATCGTACGCATGAAGTTCTCCTTTGCACCATGGGCGCCATCGCCATTCCTACTTCGGCGCGCCATTGCCGGTTACGCAATCCAAGAGCAATCAGTTCCCTAATGCCCTTGTTTTGCTTCGACTACTCCACTTCCAGCACCAGGCATTTCAGGTATTCGGTTTCGGGCAGATTCAGCACCACGGGATGATCACCGGCCGCACCACGCCGCTCACGAAGGCGCACACGCCGGCCTGCGTCCGCAGCCGCAGATGCTACCGAGCCCTCAAGGTCACCCCAGCTCACATGGTGCGAACAGGAGCAGGTGACCAGGAGGCCGCCGGGCCGAACCATTCTTAGAGCCCGCAGGTTCAACTCCTTGTAACCCCGCAGCGCCCCCTCCACGGCCCTGAGGCTCTTGGCAAAGGCGGGTGGATCGAGAACGATGGCATCGAATTTCTCCCCGGCATCGGACCAGTCGCGAAGGATCTGAAACGCGTCGGCTTCCACCCAGTCCACCTGCCCTGTCAGAACGGCCCGGTTCGCCTCATAATTTCGCTCAGCCACTTCCAGTGAACTGCGGGAAGCGTCAATGCCCGTTACCTGTTGGCATACCTGCGCCAGATGCAGGGCAAAGCCTCCCTGGTAGCAGCAGACATCGAGCGCGCGGCCGGTCCCACCCGGATTCACCGCACCTAACAACCGGGCCCACTCTGCAGCGGCGGCATAGTTGGCTCTCTGGTCCAGGAACGCGCCCGTCTTCTGTCCAGAATTCGCGTCGTATTGGAAGAGCAACCCATTAAGCCTGAATTGGGTGCTTACGCCCGGCGTAGTGCTCTCCCCAGTCAAACTATCCTTTACATATAGCGGTTCAAGATTGGCGGCCGGCAACCCTTCCAGTTCGCGCAGGCGCGGATCAGGCCGTTCCAAAATGGCCGAGGGAGCCAGTTCCTCACGCAGCACACCCACGCAGGCATCTCGCACACCATCCGAGAGCAGCCCTTGCGTCACCCGCTGCAGAATGACGAGATCGTCGTACTTGTCTACAATCAAGCCCGGCAATTCATCTGCTTCGCTGAAACAGAGACGGCAGGCATTGTTCCGGTCATCGAGCATGTTCCGGCGTCGCAGAATCGACTGGCGCAAGCGGGAAGCAAGCAAAGTCAGCCAAGCGGCCTCGTCCAGTGCCTCCCGTGAGACAATCCGCAACGCAATCTGCGACGTGGGACTATAGAGCGCTGTTCCCAGCAGAATGCCCCGCGAATCGGCCACCGGCAAAAGCGCAGGAGGGGTGTCCGAAGACGGCCCAGGAAGCTCAATGGACTCAATGTCTGAGGCGTAAACCCACAGGTATCCGTTCCGCAGCCGGTCCGCGGCGCGCCGGTTCACCAGGGCACCTGGAGCGCGTGTTGGTGCTTTTGCCTGGACTCGGTTCGAGCCGGAGTTCTTGCTTTTCGGCGCGACGCCTGGCTTGATGCTTTTCCTGGCCGGGGTGGGGGCGGAAGCACGAGTCTCGTGGGTGAGTCCAAAGGGCGTCCGGGATGGTTTGTTCCCGGGCGCCCTTTGGCTCCGTTCAGGGGGTGTGGTGCGCGGCTTGCTCAAGTTGCTCCCTTGGGGCCTTTTCAAGGTCCCAGGCCGGGAGCATTTGGGCCGCCGGCCCCTACTTCACCTGGATCGATTCCAGGTAGCGGCTCAAATTGCTGACTCTGAGCAGTCTATCCTGGGGGTTAGACACGTTCATCTTACCAAGGATGGGACCCCACACGGGCATTTCGGCCGAGCCGTGCGATGGCGTGTCCGCACCAATCTCCAGCGTGGAGACAATGTGCGTGTCGGGGAATTTTCCATGGTTCATTTTGGTCATCATGGTTAAATCAACCGGCGCTGTCTTCAGC